>JAABUS010001707.1_pt1 | contig 46016 bp, 37 predicted proteins | sample 5560161 | NCBI WGS metagenome assembly JAABUS01 (sample SAMN10711885, study PRJNA513376) | rock metagenome | isolation source: Antarctica rocks | place: Antarctica: Victoria Land, Trio Nunatak nord | collected 2016-01-04 | reverse complement strand
CCATTTTCAATACTTCTTCTTTAAACGAAGCATCATACTTTCGACGCCTGGCACCTGTACTTTTTTCTTTCATTTGAATTGCTAATTTAAGCAACTCTACTGTCCGTATTTATTGAAGCATCTCAAATATGATACTTCTCCTTTTTTATTAGTCTAAATTCTTTACTGCAATTCCCTTGCTTATCCAGTACATGCTATCTATTGCAGGCTATCTATAACACAAACCTTAATCATTAAATATTTAGAAATGAAAGCTATAAAAATATTGTTTTTCATCCTTTGCCTTACCTCATTAACAGCTTGTGAAAGAAAAAAAGAAAAAAAGCATAAAAAGAAAGATAAAGAGGAACAAACAACTTCTTCTGATCAAACGCAAAATGTTCAGGATAACAACACTGTCATTGACTGTGACACTACTTTCTGGAAATATGTTTACAATCCTGAAAGGCTGGAAGTAATTGATAAATGCAAAACAGTTACCGGAGTAATTGAAGAAAGCAGTGCAGATGAAGATGGTGACCAGCACATGCTATTGAAATTAGATAATGGTCAGGAAGAATTGCTCACCAAAAAGAACACAAAGAAAAAGCAGGGCGACCTTGTGATTGAAGCAGTTTGTGCCAACAAAACTACATTAGGCAAAGTCGGTAATACCTGTAATGGCTATATCAATAAAATACAAATACCAAAACTTGGCGACCATGTAAGAGTAACCGGCAGCCTTGTTAATGATACACACAATGGCTGGAATGAAATTCATCCAATAACAAAAATTGAAATCCTAAAATAAAAGCTATGAAAACATCTATGAAATGGGCTTTTGTTCTTGGGTTTCTTGGCTTCGCTACCTCCTTTGGCGCTCATATAGTTGCAGTAAACCTTCCTTTTTATGCAGAGAAAGTAGGCATTGGCTTAACCATGATTGGTTTACTCATTGCCATTTATGATTTTGCAGAGATAGTTGCAAAGCCTGTATTTGGCGGCTTGGCAGATAAAAAGGGCATGAAAAAAGCCTTATATCTCGGTATCATTATTTTTATTTTTGCATCATTGTTATATCCTTTTGTACCACCCAAATTTTTGATAGTAGTTAGATTTTTGCAAGGCTTGGGAGGTGCAGCACTATCCGCTGTTTCGCTTGCAATGGTAGGTACATTGTACAAAGACAATAAAGGAAAAGCCTTTGGCATTTATAATGCCATTAAAGGTTTAGGGTACGTTGTTAGTCCAATTATTGGCGGAGCAATTGTTATGAAGTCAAACTTTGCAGGTATCTTTTATGCCTGTGCAGGCATAGGATTTATAGCATTATTACTTGCCTTTACCCTACCATCTGATAAACAAAAAGGCAGTGCAGCTTTTGATGACGATGATGATAATTTTTCTTTCAAATCACTATTTGTTGTTTTCAAAAATAAAACCCTGATGCCTTGGTTTTTAATCATTGTAATCAATATGTTTTTTGTGGGCATTCTCTTTGGCTTCTTACCAGTTCGGATACATCAATTAGGCTATAACCCTTTTAATACAGGATTGTTACTTTCAGTAACAACAGTTTCTTATTTAGTCGTGCAGCCAATTGCAGGATGGCTTGCTGATAGGTTTAATCAAATACTTATACTAAGGTTAGGTATGTTATTATCAATCATCGCAACAGCAGCAATACCATTTGTAACAGGAACACTTTTAATTATTACTTGTATCGTAGCAGGTTTAGGGATTGGTGTAGTTTGGACAAATTCAGATGCATTAGTAAGTAAACTTGCAAAAGAAAATGAGATGGGTGCAACAATGGGAGTGGCAGGTTCGTTTAAAGAATTGGGCGACATGATAGGTCCTTTATTGATGGGTGCAATTTCCCAGGCATTAGGCTTGCAATGGGGTTTTGTAATCTGTGCAGTCCTTGGTGGTATTGCACTTTTCATTACGATATTAGTGGCAAACAAGAAAAATGAAGCAAAGCCGAAAGTGGACGGCATTTGAATTGCAACTTTAATCTTAACGGATAATTTATGAGAAAGGTTTATGCTTTATTATTTTTGATTTTTGTTTCCTTTAGCCAATCCTGTACTAATGCACCTTCTAATAAGGAAAATATTTCGTCCGAGGATACAACTAAGTCTTCTTCAGGCAAACTAAATGTAAATAGAATTTCTACTTCTAACGTTCCTTCTGCCGTCATGTCAACCTTTAAAGCAAAATATCCTACAGCGTCCGGAGTAGAATGGGAAACAGCTACTGAAGACAGCAAACCTTCATATAAAGCTAAATGGTTAGAGAACCGCGTAAAAAGAAAAGCAGAATTTAGTGTAGATGGTACTTTTTTAAAAGAGAAATGAGAATAAATATAGTTTTGCAACGTAATGAAATATTGGCTCTATAAAATATTGTTCATAGCTATCAGCTTTTCCTTTTTCATTTCAGCTACTGAAATGGATTTGGGCGAGTGCCATAATACTTTTTTTGATGATTATGATACGTATGTAAAAACAGAACAGGTATCGGTTGACCATGCAACTATCTTGCAGCAGGAGCATGATACCTATGTTTTACTCTACAATTTCTTCACTTGCTGCAATGCCTTAAATAGTAAGCCTGAAAGTATAACGCATCAATCAACTGCTTACTACAATCATTATCCCCCTAAGCTCTTTCTTCGAAATTCCGTTTGGCGTATTTGATTTTATTATCTCTTCTCCTTTAAGCAACTGCATCCTGCCTTTGCTCATTACTCATTTAGTTTTTTTAAAAGCATCCTGCTTTTTCTATTTCATTAATCATTTCGTGCTATGAACTTTTTTGACCGGATAATTCATTTCTCCATTTACAATAAACTTGTAATTGGTTTTTTTACACTTGCCTTAATCATTTGGGGTCTTTATTCAGCCGCTAATTTACCTATTGATGCACAACCTGATATTACTAACAATCAGGTGCAGATTAGCACTGCTGCTGCTACGTTAGGAGCACAGGAAGTTGAACAATACATTACAGCACCTATTGAATTGGCGTTAGCGAATATTCCTAAAGTCACTGAAAGCCGTTCTATTTCCCGTTCAGGGCTTTCTGTAATAACAGTAGTTTTTGACGACAATGCAGACATATATTGGGCACGACAACAAGTAGGTGAACGATTAAAAGAAGCTGAAGCAGAGATACCAAAAGATGCAGGCACACCAACCATGTCGCCAATTTCAACCGGCTTGGGTGAAATATATCAATACATCATAAAACCCAAAGCAGGCTATGAAAATAAATATACGGCAACCGATTTAAGAACCATACAAGATTGGATTGTTACACGGCAGTTAGCAGGTTTGCGGGGAGTAGCAGAAATAAACGGCTGGGGAGGTTTTGTAAAACAATATGAAGTAGCAATAAATAATGAGCAGCTTAATGCAATGGGCATCACCATTCCCGAACTATTTACAGCCTTGCAAAATAATAATGAAAACACAGGAGGCTCTTATATAGAACAGCAAAACAACGCTTATTTCATAAGAGGTTTAGGGCAGGTAACATCTTTAAGCGATATAGAAAATATTGTTATTAAGAATATGAATAACCTGCCTGTTTTAGTTAGAGATGTTGCTACAGTACAATATGGTACAGCCACACGATACGGCGCTGTTACTTATAATGGCAAAGGTGAAGTAGTGGCAGGTGTTGTATTAATGCTGAAAGGTGAAAATTTTAACGAGGTTATAAAGAATGTAAAAGAAAGAATGGTCCAGATACAAAAATCATTACCTGAAGGTGTAGTGATAGAACCATTTATAGACAGAACAGAATTAGTAGGCAGAGCAATAGGAACAGTAAAGAGAAACCTAATTGAAGGTGCATTAATAGTAATTTTTGTACTGGTTCTTTTCCTTGGAAACTTTAGGGCAGGATTGATAGTAGCATCTGTTATTCCTCTTGCAATGCTGTTTGCTGTTTCAATGATGAAACTGTTTGGTGTATCAGGTAACTTAATGAGTTTGGGAGCAATTGATTTTGGTTTAATTGTCGATGGCGCAGTAATAATTGTTGAAGCATCATTACATCATCTTTATAACCGGAAAGACAAAAGAGTTTTAACGAAAGATGAAATGAATGAAGAAGTCTATCATTCAGCATCTAAAATAAGAACGTCAGCAGCTTTTGGAGAAATCATTATTCTGATTGTGTACCTGCCTATACTTGCTTTAATAGGCATCGAAGGCAAGATGTTTAGACCAATGGCAGAAACAGTTGCATTTGCAATAGTAGGCGCATTCCTTCTTTCACTTACTTATGTTCCAATGATAAGTGCTTTGTTCTTAGACAAAAAGACAGAACATAAGCGAAGTATTTCCGACCGTATAATGGAAGGCATTCAACGCTTTTACTTATCTATTTTAAATGGTGCTTTTAAAATCAAAAAAATCATTATCATCATTTCAATAGCTGTGTTCGTAATTACTGTTTTTATATTTAAAAGCATGGGCGGTGAATTTATACCAACTCTTGAAGAAGGAGATTTTGCCGTGGAGGTAAGATTAGCACAGGGAACTTCATTATCTCAAAGTATAGACTTATACAGTAAAGTAGAAAAAATATTAAGACAGAGAATACCCGAAATAAAACAGGCAATTACCCGCATTGGTACAGCCGAAATACCAACAGACCCCATGCCTATTGAAGGGGGCGATATGATGCTTGCCATGAAACCTAAAGACCAATGGACTACCGCAGAAACGCAGCAGGAAATGATAGAAAAAATAGAAGAAGCATTAGCTGTTATTCCCGGCTTGGCGGGAGAAGTTTCACAACCCATGCAAATGCGGTTTAATGAATTAATATCCGGTGTAAAGCAGGATGTCGCTATTAAAATATTTGGTGACAACATTGATGAACTGGTTAGCCAGTCAAACAAAGTGGCAGCAATAATCAGCAAAGTTGATGGTGTAACAGAACCTTATGTTGAAAAGGTAAGTGGACTTCCGCAAATTCTTGTAGAGTATAACCGTGAAAAAATTGCTCAATATGGGTTAAGCATTTCTGATGTAAACATGATACTTAAAACAGCTTATGCAGGTAATGTAGCAGGCGTTGTATTTGAAGGTGAGAAACGTTTTGATATGGTGATAAGACTTCAAAAAGAATTAAGGCATGATATGAGCGACATTGAAAACCTTTATGTGCCTTTACCGAATGGTGGCAAAGTACCATTAAGTGAAGTAGCTACAGTAACACTTAAAAATGCACCCGCACAAGTATCAAGAGAAAATGGTAAAAGAAGAATATTTGTAGGCTTTAATGTAAGAGGCAGAGACGTAGAAAGTGTAGTTAAAGAAATACAAGCGATGCTTGCAGCAAAGCTAAAATTACCAACAGGTTATTATACAACTTATGGAGGGCAGTTTGAAAACTTACAAGCCGCAAAAAAACGGTTATCTATTGCAGTACCGGTAGCACTTTTATTAATTATTGTATTACTGTATTTCACATTTAATTCGATTAAACAAAGTCTATTAATATTTACAGCTATTCCATTAGCTGCAATTGGTGGTGTATTCGCTTTGCTCATACGAGGTATGCCTTTTAGCATATCAGCAGGTATTGGCTTCATAGCATTGTTTGGTGTAGCAGTATTAAACGGAATTGTATTAATAAGCCAGTTTAATCATTTAAAAGAAGAAGGCATTACAGACATATATGAACGGGTAAGGCAAGGCACATTAGTAAGACTTAGACCAGTAATTCTTACCGCTTCTGTTGCATCCCTTGGCTTTTTGCCAATGGCGCTTTCTACATCAGCCGGCGCAGAAGTTCAAAAGCCTTTAGCTACAGTTGTAATAGGCGGATTAATAACAGCAACCATCCTCACTTTAATTGTTCTTCCTATTCTATACATTTTATTTTCAGGGAAGGGTAAACAGCGTAAAATGAAAACAACATCTATAACAACCACTATCATATTTTTTATCATAGCAGCTTTGCTGCTCACAAACAACAGCTTTGCTCAAACAAAGCCCATCACATTACAAAGTGCATTGAATATTGCTTTACAAAATAATCTTCAACTGAAAAGTGCTAACCTTTCTGTGCAGCAACAAACAGCATTCCAACGTACCGCATTTGATATTCCAAGAACAGAAATAGTACTGCAACAAGGTGCAGCAGAAGGTGGTGGTAATGATAATAGCATTGGTTTTGTCCAACCATTTGCTTTACCGGTGGTATATAAAAAACAATTAAAACTGTTGCAACAGCAAGTCTTGTTAGCGCAGAATGAAAGAAGCATCGCCATATTTGATATTACCCGTCAGGTACGATTAGCTTATATAAATTTTCAATACAGCTACGAAAGAATAAGACTGCTTAATTCATTAGATAGTGTTTATAGGAAGTTTAAGGAAAGAGCAGAATTAAGACAGCAGGTAGGTGAAACATCAAACCTTGAAAAGTATGCAGCACAAAATAAATTCTATGAAATACAGTTGCAAATAAAGCAGGCAAAAATTGATGTTAATAGCAATCAGTTGGTTTTACAACAACTGCTCAATACCAAAGAAACGTTACAGCCGGTAGATACAGCGTTGGTAAAAGTTCCACTCAATTTTGCGTTTGATACAACTTTATCCAGGCATCCCCAAACAGCCTTTTATAATCAGCAACTAAATGTAGCAAATGCACAATTAGAGGTAGAAAAAACAAGACTGTTGCCAGATTTTAATATTGGCTATTCTCATCAACTTTTGATTAAAGGTTTTAACCCGGCAAAGATTGACAGACAGTATACACCAAATACCCATATAGCAGGCTTTCAGGTAGGTGCTACTATCCCACTATTTATAGGTCCACAACGGGCAAAAATTAATGCAGCAAAGATTAATTCACAGTTAGTACAATCACAGGGACAGGCAGCAAAAGCAGGGTTGCAGACACAATACCTAACCCAATACAATGAATATTTGAAACAAAAAGAAGGCTTGGATTATTATGAAACAATTGGTTTAAAACAGGCAGATGAAATCGTTCGCATCACTCAAATCAGTTACAAGCTGGGCGAGATTGGATACATGGAACACATACAAAACATTACAATAGCTTTTGATACAAAGATTAAGTATTTAGAAGCACTCAACTTATACAACCAGTCAATTATTGACCTTAACTATGTAAATGGAAAACAATAAAATGAAAAGATTAATTATAAACACAACGACTGCTTTAATAGTTATAGCAACAACGTTTACACTGTCGTCATGTGGAGGTTCAGGAAGTAAAAAAGTTACAACAGAAAAAACCAAAACTGATACCACAAAAAAAGAAGAAGGCATTGCAGAAGTTACACCCGAGCAAATGAAAGCGGTAGATATTCAAACAGGTGTGATAGAGCAACAGAACCTAACCAGCGTTGTAAAGGCAAGCGGTCAACTTACGGTGCCACCACAAAACAAAGCAGTAGTAAATGCCCTGGTAGGTGGTGTAATAAGAAGAATAAATGTAGTAGAAGGTCAGCCGGTAAGGAAAGGACAAGTTGTTGTTGCAATAGAAAACCCTGATTTTATCAGATTGCAGCAGGAGTACCTAACGTCAAAAGACAATATTGTTTATTTAGCACAGGAATTTGAAAGGCAAAGAATTTTAAAGGAAGCCGATGCAGGTATTGGTAAAGTCTATCAACAAGCATCAGCGAATTATGCAGCCGAAAAATCAAAGCTGTTAACGTTACAAAAACAATTGCAGCAAATACACATCAATCCTTCAATGGTTAGTAAAGGCAAGTTAATAACTGTAGTGCCGGTGACAGCACCAATAAGCGGCACAATAGGAAAAATTACCCTAAGCATAGGTACTTTTACAGATGCTTCAAGCCCTATAATGGAAATTGTAAATAACAGTACTATTTATTGTGACTTGCAGGTTTTTGAAAAAGACATAGCAAAAGTATCTGTAGGGCAAACCGTAAATTTTATATTAACCAATCAAAAAGATAAGAACGTATCAGGGCGTGTTACAGGTATCAATAAATCCTTTGAGCAGGAAAATAAATCAGTTGTTGTTCATGCAGTGCTTAACAATGTAGCAAACTTAAATCTGATTGCAGGCATGTATGTTTCCGGCTTTATTGAAACAGGCAAACAATTAGTATCAGCGGTTCCAAAGGATGCTATTGTAAAGGCAAACGATAAGTCGTACATCTTTGTTTTTGAAGGCACAGAACAAGAACCTATCAAAAAAGATAAAAATAAAGAAGACGATGATGTTAAGAAAGCAGCAAAAAATCAACAGCAGGAAAAGTATCATTTTAAAATGATTGAAGTAGTTACAGGCGTGGAAGAGTTAGGATATGTGGAAATAAAATTATTAGCAGAATTAAAATCTAATACCAAGATTGTAACCAAAGGTGCATTTTATATTTATTCAAGTATGCAGAGTATAGAAACGGATGATACATAAAATTGTAGCAATAGTAAAATTAGAATTTAGCAAGCATTTGTTCCCTGATATTACTTCTGTTGTGTCCTTTAGATTTGCTGTAATCTTAGCAATCACTCACTTTTACGTTCCGTAATTCTATTGAGCAAATCAGCTTCAGCCTTCGGTAGTTATGCCAACACACAAGGCAATACAATAGCAACCTTCGGCTTCCCGCAGCAAGAGCCATTTCCTTCGTCATGGCACTTGCTTTTTGCCCGGCTTCTTTTTCCACCGCACAGCACCTAATCCTCAGAGCCACACCCACGCTAGAAGGAAATAAGGTTTCACTACAGTATAATCAGCAAGTTGATGTGCCAAACCAATGCAGCAGTGCCAATAAATCTGTTTAAATACTTTTAAGGTTTTGGCACACCTGCTTTGCCCTTCCGGTGCTTCGTTGCACTACGCAATTTGTCACACTCCTTTCTCTTCTCATGCTTTCGTTCGGGCAGCTACTTGTGTCCTTCGCCCCACTTCATTCATTACGTCCTTCGTTCCGCTACCATTACACCACGTTCGTAGCTATCCTGATGCTTCATTATATGGCTTCCCACCTGCAAACACACAAAAGCCAACACACGGCTGGAAGCACATTCCATTTCGCAAACCCTAAGCTACAATACTCACTGAGTTTCATTATCGCTTCACTACGTCCTGCATTCATTTCAGCAGGGTTCAGTCCACCGGCCAATAATTTTGCTGCCTTGTTTACCGTACTATAATAAAAGACAAAATTTTATTTTGTGTTATCTTTTTTATTAAAATTCATAATATTTTTTGCATGCTCTCTAATCGCATTTTCTGTATGGCCTCCAAAATATACCATTGTTGTTTTTGGGGCGGTATGACCTACACTATTTTGTATTAAGGGTAAACCTGCTCCTTCATTGATTGAGACAGTAATATAACTATGTCTGGCAAAATATGTCGAAATGCTATCAGGTAGTCCTACAATTTTTGCAAGCTTTTCCATTTGTTGATTAACGAATCGTGTAAAATTCTGAATTTTTTTAATTTTTTCCTTTTCTATCATCTGATCATTTATAAATGGAAAAACGTAATTATTAGGTTTGGAGGTATTGCCATATTTTGATATTGTATCTGCAATTTCAGCAGAAATAATAACTTTTATATTAATAGGTTTACTTTTTGTTGTTCGCTTAGTTTTTTGCCTAATGAAAGTAAATGTATCATTACTAATATTTTTAAATTTTAGCCTAAGTATATCAGTCATGTTCATCCCGTTACATTCGTAAGAAAAAAACCAAAACTTCCTTGCTTTATACATTATGCTTTCTTCCGGTAATTCGTATTCATATATTTTTGCAAGATCAACTTTAGTTAATGATTTATCTATGTTATTTCCTCCTGTTGGAATGACAAATTTTCTTTTCCCAAACGGGTAGCTGTCTTTATCTATTAATTTATCTTCAATAGCTTCATTAAACATTGCTCGTAGTGGTCTTAAGTATATACCTATAGTTGTTTCTGAATTATTATTTAAATGCATCCATTTTTCATATTCATTTAAAAACTGAACATTGATTTTTTGAAACGGTAATTCTTTTGCTGTTTTGCTTTTTGCTTCCCAAAATTTCTTCAACGAGTTTAGGGAACAATTATAATTGGATGCAGTACTAATGCGTTCTTCATTATTTAATTCTCGTATTTTACAATTGTAGTAATAAAATACATCGTTGGATGAATATGTTTCTCTGAAAACTTTCTTTTCAAACTTATCAAAATCAAAATCTTTTAAATCATCTATCAATTTTTGTGCATCTGTTTGAATTTTGCCAATCTCTATTTTTAAAACTTTATAATCACCTCTAGGTTTTGCTGCAAGAAAGGAATTTTCAAAATCCTCTTTTGTTATTTCAGTTTTTAAAGTGGGATAAGTTTTTAAAAATCTTTCAAAAGGATATAGCCTTGTCTCCAGATTGTAGTAAATCCTCAATTTTAAAGGGTAAAGATTATTTATTTTTTGTCTGCGAGTATCATGGTAGATAGAAGCTGAAACTTTTGCCATTTCAAAAATTTTTATACTAAGTTAATCATTTGCACAAAATTTGCACAAAAAATAAGATTAAAGTGAATAAAAGTTGGTAAAAATTAAATTTGTAAGTGTCTATATAACAGTACATTATTAAAATAGTATAAAATAAAGAAAAATGAAATAAAGCCTTTCTTGTGACTGTTAATCAGAGGGTCTCAGGTTCAAGTCCTGAAGGGGGAGCTGAAAATCAAGCAGTTATGAAGTAAAATTTATAACTGCTTTTTTATTGCACCATCTTTTGCACCACAAAAGTTTAATGCGAACCTTATACATCACTACTTCTTCTTACCGCAGATTCGTTAAATGAATACAACTTTAATCCCATTTATATTAAGATAAATGAGTTTTAAAGGAATTACACTTGTCATTATATTAAGAGTAGTACTTTTTTAAAATAAATTATCACTGCTTTTCATCAGCTTTTATATATTTAAGGCAAAAGACTTAGTTGTTGTAATAGGAATAGCAATTGTAACAAGAGGGAGTCAATACTATATCTTAACATTGAAGATTAAAGATACCTGTATTAATTTCTATAAATTGAGATTGTATCATTTTAATTCAATAATTAAATTGATACATTTTCTTGCAGAAATAAAATGACCAAATCCCCTTTTGCGCTGCGTCAGTTTTATTTTTAAACGTGTTGAGCTGTGTCAATCTTATTATAAATTTAATAGCAGGCCTTCAAACCAGATGCTGAAATCTCAAGGATCAAGCGGGACGTGTAGATTTTATAAAAAAGGGGACAAAATTGAGATAATTTAAAATTATTAATTTAACGGGGGGTTTAAAATGTAACCAAAGAGGTTTAAGCTGGTGCTTGCAGAGATCAACAGTATTTTAATTAAACGGTCGTTTTAATATAATGCCTGCCCATTTGTACAGCAAAAGAGATTCGTGATTTAGATGACAGCTTTTTGAGCATTAAGTTTTTTAGTAGTATAAATTATAAGTAAACTTAATAACACAGCTGTTATCAAAGTAGCTGGTATAGTTCCTAAATTTAAGCCACCTTTTGAAACTGGTTTAGTTAGCAAGTCGCCAAAAGTTGCTCCAAATGGACGAGTGAAAATGAATGCAATCCAAAATAATAAAACTTCATTTAGTTTAGTTAAATAATGAAGCATTATTACTACAGCGATGATTCCGGCAGTTACTAATGCGCCGCTTAAATAACTCAATCCAATATTATCGCTCAAAAAATCGCCAAAAGCAGTACCTAAACTATTTGAAAATAAAATCGCAATCCAATAAAATATCTCTTCTTTTCTTTTAAAAATCGGGTATACTGTAATTTTCTTATTTTGAAAATACCATGCAGTTAATGTAATCATCAGGGCTGCAAAAAGGATAGCAGAACCAATCATATAGCCAAGCCCTAATGTCCGATCCATAAAATCAGAAATTTCGGTACCAACCGTAGTTGTGCCAACAATAACTAACCAGTAAAGAAGAGGAGTATATTTAGACGCTTTCATTTGAAGAAACAACACTACCAGGAAAAAGATTAAGGTAATAACCAAACTTATAAAATAACCCATTTTTAAAGTCATAGAAAGCAGGTCTCCTAATGTCTCGCCAAGGGTTGTGGCTAAAATCTTCATTATCCAGAAATAGAGTGTTATCTCTGCCACTTTATTTAAATTTTTCATCGTAGGTTTTTTATATTCAAAGGTTCTGATTACAATACAAATTAGCTAACAGAGGTTCTACTGCCCTTAGCTGCGTTGATAATTGATTTTTAATTGAAGGATAATGTACTTTTGAAGCCTTTAATTATTTAATTGCTTGTAAGATATTTAATATACTCCGACATGAGCAAAGTCGTCTGTTTCAACAAACTCAGTGTACATATATCGTGGTTTAAATTAAAATAGAAATATTAACGCTTACGCTTCTATAAAATGCTTTCCATTTACTTCCAGTCTATTTGCGTATTATAAAGTATCTTTTAAAATCTTATGTTCTTACCCTTGTAAAAAATGCTCTACTTTTTAGTAGAGCATTATAATCAAACACAAACCGGAAAAACTCAATTTTCTACTTTCAGAAACTGCCCGTTTTCATCAAAAACAATATCCTTTTTATTTACTTCAGCTTCATAAGACAGCTTTCCTTTTGCATCGGTCACTTTGCCTGCTTCTGTTATTTTTGCGCTCTTATAATGTTGCTTTACATATTCTGTTACAGACTTAGGGAGTTTACTTACAGAAATAGCTTTTACTATCTCTATAAATTCTCCTGCGGGAGTAAATTGTACAGAATTATCTTCACCGGATTTTCCTCCCCAGTTAGCTTCATAATTACCTTTCTCTTTTTCCCATGAAGCATTTTTAGCTGCAGGATATTTTTTAAGAAGAGCAGATTTTACAGAACCTGGTACATTACTGCTTTTTAAATCCTGAGCGCTTACTGATACATATATTACAGTAGCCAGCATGAATAAACCACTTAACTTTTTCATTGTTTATAAATTTTGAGTGTTTAGTAATTTATACAAATCTGCAGGGTAAATCTGTGTATAAACTGAAGGCAAACGAGTGCTTGTGTTAAGAAAAAGGTATAGTCTAAACACTATTAAAAGTGTTTCTGATTAATGTCTTACGTAACAGACAGAATAGACCATTTAAAAAAACAAAGTGCTGCTGTTATATTTATATTATATGATTTACTGTTGCTCATTCTATTAAATCACCTTTAATCTTTAATCATGGTTTTATATTTCTATCCACTAAAGCTTTATCTTTTTTACCGGATATCATTTTTATAATAACGGGTAGAGTGGTTATTAATATAATAGTTACAGTTATTAGTTCAATATGGTCTTTTAAACTAAATCCATACTTCTTTTCAAACACTGACTGTAAAAAATGTCCTCCTAAAATCATTAATAAAACCCAGCAAATACTTCCGGCAAGATTATATAAAATAAAAACGGGTTTAGACATTTGTACAATTCCTGCTGTTAAAGGAGCAAAAGTTCTGATAACGGGTAAAAATTTCGAAAGAAATACAGTGCTTTTGCCGTGGTGCCCGTAAAAGTCTTTGGCCTTGAGTAAATATTTTTTCTTATATAAAAGGCTATCCTTCCACTTAAACATTTGCGGGCCGGTTTTAAAACCAATCACATAACCTAAAATACTGCCGGCGAAAGAGGCAGCAATTATCATAATGATAACAACAAGATAATTGACATGATGAAAGTTATATGCCAATTCATCTATATAAATACCTGCAGCAAATAATAAACTATCGCCCGGAAGGAAAAAGCCCAGAAATAGTCCTGTTTCAGCAAAAACAATTATCAATAAAACATACAAACCTCCGTGATGAATGACCCATTCTATAAACTGCTGAAAAATTCCGGGATGCATGTATGATTTTTTTTCGTTAAAAGATTGTCAGCTTATAACTACTATTGTTATGCCACTGGTACTATTCGGGAAAAACAAATCTTACTGGTAAACTCGTGGTCTTTGCAGAAAAATAGCCAATTGCCCTGCTTCCAAACTGGCCATCCTGCAGAAATATAGGTTCTACAAAAGGATTGAACTGAGATTGCTTTTGCTTGTCTAACTGGTTAAAAAAATCATACGCGTTTTTATCAAAGCTTGTTACATAAATCAAGCCCCGCGTTCCGGCCTTATGAGAGTAAGCAGGCTCAATTACCATTTTTAACTGCTGCCCTGATAAACCTTCATCGCTGTAAACAGAACGCCCGATATCGCGAACTTTTACACTGTCTATGCCAAGACAAGGGCTGGCAATTACTTCACTTGCCTTTTTTGTTGTTGTATCTACATAACGGGTCATTTCGAAACGATAAAAATTGGCTTGCGCAGCAATGTCTTTAAAATAAACAAGTATGCCTTCATGCTCGCCATAGATGTCGTTGAAAGTGGGCGTATAACTTATGCTGTCCACAGAGGGAGCCAACAGGTTGGTTTGTGCAGTGGCCGTGTAGGTATCTGTTCCGTTCGTTATAGTAAGTGTATATATTTTGTCTGACTGAATGGGCACCGTGCCTTTATAATAGTAATCGTATTCGCAATAAATTCTGTCATACACACTATCTAATCTTAAACTGTCTGCACCTGCGCTGCTACTAATATTTATTTGCGCATTTCTTATTACCAAATCATTAAAAGTTACTTTTTTATCAAAATAAGGAACGGTTCTGTTAAAATAAACTGCCGGCACAGAATCTGTTTCTATCATGCTCTGTATACTTACTTTTCCATTATACGCAGGCTGGGGTATTGTAATATTTTTTTCGCATGAGCTAAACATCATGGCGACAGCTAAAATAATCAGCGATAAATATGTTTTCATTGTTACTTTTTTAGTTTATACAAACTATACTTTTTTAAAATTCATATTCTTGCCAAGAAATTCAAAATGCCAGAAACCCTTTACTTGTAAAGTGCCTTCATTAGTAAGCAATGCAGAAGAGCTCCATATTCTGCCTGACCTTGCATCATAAATTTTACCGTTGTCCCAATGGTTTGTTGCTGCATTATAAACCATATTTGTCAACACCTCAAGACCCAGGAGTTTTCTTTGGCGTAAAGCCGGATTTGGATTTTTTTCATCCGTTCTTAGTTTCATTGGCTTTGACGGGTCATCCCTGTCGGTAAACCAGGCTACCCTCGCTTTATATTCTTTGCCAATGCGGAAAACTTCGACAATTAAATTCTTTTTAGGCAATACTACCCATCGGCCGATAATAGCATCAGGATTATTTGCAGCATTTACATTTGTTGCAATGAAAAAAGTGAACAATGTTATTACTATATATTTCATAATCTGATTAAAATTTGATATTGTAACTTAAACTCGGTATAATTGGCAACAATGAAACCTGTTTTGCTTCCGGAAGTTTTGTATTGGTATTTGCAGTGAGATACACGAAATAAGGATTAAGGCGACTATATAAGTTATAGATGCCATACACCCATTCGCTGTCGTAGGATAACCCAAAAAACTTCCTTCTTTTTTTATAAGATGCACTTACATCAAGACGATGATAACTTCTTAATCTTGAATTATTACGGGCTAAGAAATCATAATATGAACCATCGTACAAAGATGCATTTACAGGAACAGCAATCCGCCCGGCAGGTAAAGTAAATGCCCTGCCTGTATAAAAAACAAAATCGGCAGAAAAGGTCCAGCGCTTGTTCAGCTCATAAGTGCCCGTAAGAGAAAAATTGTGTCTTCTGTCAAAAGAAGAAGGGAACTCCAATCCTCTGTTCAGTTCAGCAAATAGCTGAGTAGTTTTTGACCAGGTATAACTTGCCCAACCCGTAAATTTTCCAACATTCTTTTTTACAAAAAATTCAACTCCGTAAGATTTTCCTGTTCCGAAAGTAAGAACGCTGTCAAGGTTTGTGCTCATTAAGATTTGAGTCCCTTCTTTAAACAAGACCTGGTTATCCATAGTTTTATAATATGCTTCCACACTTGCTTCGATACTATTATTTCTAAAGTTTTTAAACAATCCCAACGCATATTGAGCGCTTCTTTGCGGTTTTATCAAAGGGCTGCTGCTTAGCCAGATATCAGTTGGCAGCGATGCAGTACTGTTTGGTATCAGATGCACAAACTGGTTCATTATAGTAAAAGAACCTTTGATAGAAGCAGCAGGATTGATAGAAAGTTTAGCAGTAATACGCGGTTCAACAAATGAATAAGTTTTGCCCGACGCAACAAAAAACGGAACCCTTATTCCGTAATTGATACCAACCTTATCTGACACGTCCCATTCATCATTTGCATATATGGCTAATTCATTTGAGTAGCGTTTGTCAATACTGTCTTTATTTATGTTCAACCTGCTTCCTCTTACAGGTATTTTTGCTGAAACAGCAGCAGGGTAAAGTGTGTGATAGGTAAAGGATGCGCCCGTTTTTATTGTATGATTGTCAGACGGAGTATAGGTAAAGTCAGTTTTAGCATTTACATCTTTTATTCCTGTATATAATAAAGCATAATAGCTATTTTGAGTAGTGCCAAGGCTTAGATGATAATCGTTGTAAATAAGAGACGTATTTGTAAAAATTTTACTGCCAAAAAGGTGGTTCCATCTTAAAGTTGCGGTGCTGTTGCCAAAGTCTGTACCATAGTTTAAACTGTTGGCACCTGTATAAGCAGCATTGTCATTTCCTTTGAAAAGACTCAGAAACACATGATCATTTTTGCCTAATTCATAATTCATTTTTGCATTAAAATCATAAAAACGGTAAGAAGTACTTTTGGAAAGAAGCGGCTTCAGGTATAAACCAATGTGACTAAGCCGCCCGGAAACAATAAAAGAAGATTTATTCTTCTGAATAGGGCCCTCAATAGAAGCGGTGTTGCTAAGCAAGCCGATACCAGCCTCATATTGGTATTTGTCTTTATTTCCCTCTTTCATTGTAATGTCTAAAATAGAACTAAGCCTGCCTCCGTATTGTGCAGGAAAGCCTCCTTTAATCAACTGAACGTGATTGATGGAATTAACATTAAACGTGCTGAACAAGCCAAATAAATGATTCGGATTGTACACCGTGGCTTCATCTAACTGAATAAGGTTTTGGTCAAGATTGCCGCCACGCACATAATAACCTGTCGTTCCCTCCTGCCCGCCCTGTACACCCGGAAGCAACTGTATAATTTTTAATACATCTCTTTCACCCATTAGCACAGGTAAGTTTTTTATAGCATTCAGCGGCACATCCATTACACCCATTTGTGCTCTTTGAACATTATGGTTATTTCGGCCTGTTGTTACAATTACTTCCCCCAGATTACCTGCATTGCCTTCCAGTAAAATATCTAACCTTATATTTTCTTTCGTCACTATTTTCTTAGCTGCAATATTATATCCGCTAAAAGAAACAAGCAGTTCAATAGTATCACTATCAGGTGTGGAAATTGAAAAAAATCCATATTGGTTAGTTGTGGCGCCTGACTTGGTATTTGCATTAATTACTGATGCACCGATGAGCACTTCTTTTGAAGATATGTCTCTTACATACCCGCTGATAGTAATCTTTTTTTGGGCGACTGACGATAATGGAACAGCAGTTATGAGCAATAATAATATTTTACTTTTCATCAATTATATTTTCTTCAAATACATTCTAATAGCTAATAATCGAATAACACCAGTTGTTTTTAGCTTTGAGTTCCAACTTAATAAATAATGAACGGATAAATAGTAATCTTTAGAACCTCAGAAAGAACTTACAAGTTTAAATAGTAATACACGCCGCAGTTTCCCAAAAAAAGCTTTTATAAATGAATACTTTCAATAAAGATTTTACATTTCATCATCTAATTGTAATGGTAATCTTTTAAAAAAGACCTCTGCAAGTGATATCAGAGGCCTTAGCTAAACATCAAACTAACAGAAGGGGGATTAATCTTGTTCTTAATATTTATCTTATTTGCGGTGCCTTTGCTGTCCGCAATGCTTTCTATTATTTATAGTGTCAGAAAATAAGTTAATAGTTGGGTTAAGTAAAAAATATAAAGGAAATAAGCATTTAAAAAACGCAAAGGACAGAACCATTATTAGAAATCAAACTTTATCCCCGTTGTCAGGCCTATTGAATTTGGATAGGATCTAACAGAAGCATCTTTGTTGATTGAATTAAGAGCAAACCTATAGACAGGCGCGAAGGTGATTGCTGCCTTTTTATAAAGCTGATAATTAATACCAAAGCCTGTTAGCCCGCTAAAGTAAAGTTTTTTCAATCCTTGTAACTTATCTGCAACTTCCGGCTCATTGTTGGTTCCATCTTCAACAGACGTTTCTACTTTGCCTTTAATCAATCGGTTAACAACCGCTCCTGCCATTGCGCTGAAACTAATTTTACCCTTCGTTATAGTATACTTTATGGCCGCAGGAAGGCTAAGATATTGTAAAGTATGTGTAGATGTAAACGCGTATAAACTGTCACCAACTTTAGGACTGTTACTGAAAGACGGCAAGACATAACCGTAACCTGAAGATGTCTTTAAAAGGTATTTAATGCTGCCGAAATTATCCGCCTGCGCATAAATAGTCTTGGGTGCTACTGTAATATTTGTATTTGAATAGGTAAGACCTGACTGGATGCTCCAATGTTTTTTAGCTCTGTATTCAATCAATGCACCTGTTGTTGATGAAAACTCATGATGTTCATTCTTTTCAATTTCAGTTGCTTCACCCGAATTGTTTACGGAAACATTGTCCTGCAAACGATAGGAAGTAAAATCTGGTGAAAAGAAAAGATTGATTGAAAAAGCAGAAATCCTGCGTTTTTTTGTTTTTGTACTTACAACCATAGAATTTTCGTTGGTCATATTCGAGGCAGTTTTGACTGGAGAAGAAGAACGGGGAAGTATAATCGTATTGATAAAATCTAAGTTATTATGATTTGGTATGTGAGCAGATAAAGTATCGTAATCTTTTAAAAGAATTGCTTCTTTCAATTTTATAATGGGGTCAACAACCTTTTTTGTGTGCTCTTTACTAATTTCACTTTTTACTGCAGCAATAGAATTGTCTGCTGCAATTTCATTTGGTTGTAAAAATCCTTTAATAAACATCGTTTTTTTATCATCGCTTACCCGCTTTTTTTCTTCAGTTAATACAGAACTTAATTTAGTCTGTTCTGCCTTTGCAGCCGGTTCTTTAAAAACTAATGGATTGTCAGATAAGCTTTTTGATTTGTTAGTCGTTAAACTGCCATGACCTTCTGATGTATTTGGTGAAATATTGTTTTTATCTTTTACATTTTCGCTATTACTTTTTTTGGAAGCAATTTCTTTGCCTGGAAAATTATAATTCTTATAGCCCGGCGGCTTTTCAAATTCATATATACTTAATCCTAACAGCATAAAGGATAAAAGAAAAGCAACTTTTTTTACATTTTCATACTTTTTTTTGATGCTGACGATATTGTCTTTGTCTAAATTATTATCAATAGCCTGCCATACTTCAGGTGCCGGCATCTCTTCTTCATCTTGCAGCGCTGACTTAAAAAGTTTTTCTATATCAGGTAAATTTCTATCCATTTTTTTGATTAAAACTTTTGTTTTGCAACTTTTAAACTGTTTGTCACTGCTCTTTGTAAGATAGCTTTCGCATCTGAAAGATTAGATTTAGAGGTTCCTTCTGCAATTCCTAATAGCGCTGCAATTTCCTTGTGTTTCATTCCTTCAAAAACATACAGGTTAAATATCATTCTATATGCAGGCGGAAGTGCCTGTACCATCTTGAGAAGTTCTTTTTTACCTAATTGAGTGATTATATCTTCCGTTCCTGTTTCCCCCAAATAAACCGTATCTATATCTACTACCGGGTACAATTTGGATTTACTTCTGTACTGCTGAATGGCGCAGTAGAGCATAATTTTCTTTATCCAGCCTTCAAACGAACCTGTATTTTTAAATTTTTTTAATGATTTGAATGCCTGTACAAATCCTTCCTGAAGTATTTCTTCTGCCTCTTCGCGGTTTTTTGCGTATCTAAGGCAAATTGAGAACATTTTAGGACTATATATTTCATACAGCCTGCTTTGGAAATATCTGTTCCCTTCAATACAGGCTTGTATTAATGCTGTTGTATCTTCCAATAAATCAACTGACTTTAACTGCATAGTTGTAGTTACTTAAAGAAAAGGTTGGGTGGCACGTGAATTTTTTTTCTAAAATTCACACCATCTCTTTCGGGAGGTGCAACATTAAAACCACATTCAGGAGCAATTCTGGAGAAAATGGCAGTATTAACAAAAAGTGGCTTAAGAAGATTTGTAGTTCGATGTTCATTAACCCGGCTGTATTACTGCTATTTAGCAATCTTTGGGTCATTGTCGCCGAGTATTATCACTATTTCATCTCAAACACTTTTTAGATAGAGGTAATTCCAAAAAAAGTTAAAACTGTTCGTAGCAAGTGTTCTAACCCAACCTTTTTCTAAAAATCAATCAACAAGTAAGGCAGGCATAGCAAAAGTCTAATACTCGAAGGTTGCCTGTGCTAATTCTTTTTATGAACAATTCTTTTTTTAAAATAACTGCTGTTATCATCATTTATCTAAACATTTCATCTTCTGTTTATAGTCAAAATGTATTTGTTATTGCAGGGAAGGTAACAGATGCAGACAGGCAACCTTTGCAAAATGCAACTATTCATTTAGCCGGAATTCCTGATGGTTCAATGACAAAATTTGATGGTTCATTTTCCATACGAACTGCAAAATGGAGTGACACGTTGGAGTTGACAAATACAGGATTTGAAAAGTTAACTATTGTTCTTAAAAAAGACGAAACAACACACCTTAACCTGCAAATGAAAATAAAAACCGAAACGTTGCAGGATGTGGTAGTAAATGCAAAAATGATGGATAAAGAACCAGGAAAGCGGTTTATGAAAAAAGTCATTGCAAATAAAATCTATAATAATCCTGACAGGTTTGGCAGCTACAGTTACCAGCAATATAAACGCCATGAACTGGATATCAGTAATTTAGATACTGCAAAAACGAATAGTAATGGATTAAAAAATCTGACGCTCAATATTTACAGGAGCACTGATTCTGCTAATAAAAACAGTTCAATATTACCTTTGTATTTTTCAGAAACGATTTCAAACAATTATCACAATCTTTCTCCTTCCATAGAAAAAGAAAACATTTTTGCAAAAAAAACACTTGGATTAGAAACAGATAAAATACTGCGCAAGCTGGATAAATTTAATTTCAGCTTTAATATTTACGATAACTGGTTTCCCATTTTCAGTCAGACTTATGCCAGTCCATTAAGCACGACTGCCTTTACTTATTACAATTTTTATTTTACCGACAGCAGTATAGTAAATGGCAAAAAAGTTTACAGAATTCACTTTTCTCCCAAACAGTCTTTTGAAAGAGCTTTTACGGGTTCGTTATGGATTAATGACAGCACTTATTCAATTAAAAAAATTGATATGCACCTGAGTAAAAGCGCTAATCTGAATTTTATAAACGATATTCGTTACATACAGGAGTATAACCTCAGTTTAGACTCAGCCGCCAAAAAGCATGCATACATGCCTTACAAGTATACTTCTGTAGTTGACTTTGAAACAGGGCCTGCTTTGTTAGGTATTCCCGTTCCCGCTAATGCTGCATCTGTAAGGTTAGTAGTAAGCAATACAACTGTAATAGACCACATTAAAATAAATGCAGCTTTGCCTGATGATGAAGCTATAGCTAAAATGAATAAAGAGGCTACAGCAGATATTGAAAAGCCTGAAAGTTATTGGAAGCAAAACAGAACAGACACTTTATCTGTACATGAAAAAAGTATTTATCTGATGGTTGATTCCTTAAAGAATAACCGGGTTTATAAAAGAGATACTAAAATAATAACTGCATTAAGTATTGGTTATTGGGATTTTGGCAATAAGATACGAATAGGTCCGCTTACTTCTTTGGCAAGTACTAATATAACAGAAGGCCTGCGCTCAAGAGTGGGATTTTGGACACTGCCAGGCGTCAATAAAAAATTAAACATAAATGGATATATAGCCTATGGCACCAGGGATAACAGGCTGAAAGGCGGATTGGGATTTAAGTATTTATGGAACCCGGTAAGGTGGAGCAAAACGTCCCTCCTTGCAAGCAGTGATTATGACTATCTGTTAGATAAAGATGATGAATTGGATAATGACAATCTGTTAACGTCAATGCTAAGAAAGAAAATCCCGGTAACAAGCATTTTTACAAAATCAATTACTTTAAAGCATGAGCAATTGATGGCAAAAGACCTGAGTTTAAAAGCCGCTATAGATTATAGAGAACTTACTCCTGTTTTTAATTTTGTATATCATCCTATCAGTAAAGTAACTGATTTACCTATAGACAGTATTTATGCAAATAAATTGCCTGTAGCTGAAGCCTCCATAGGCATACGATACGTAAAGAATGAACTTTACAATATTCTGAATTATGACCAGGTAAGATTGAGCACTTATAATCCTGTATTTACGTTTAACTATACTTTCGGACTGGAAGTTGGTAAAGCAAGGTTTTCTTTTCAGAAAGTAAATGCAGGGGTTGAACATAAACTGCATCTTCCGCCAAAATCTATTTTTTATTATAATATAAATGTAGGCAAAACCTTTGGCACTGCTCCTTATTTGCTTTTAAATGTGCCTCCGGGCAATGAATCTAATGTTGACAGTAAATACTATTTTAATACAATGCTGCCTTATGAGTTTGCCTCCGACCAGTATATAAACCTGCATTCTAAACTTTATTTTGGAGGCATCCTGTTTGATAAGATTCCTTTGTTAAATAAAATGGGTTTACGTGAACGGTTATCTTTTAACATGCACGTAGGCAGCATGACGGGGGCTAACAGAGCTTACAACAGCAACGCACATTTTCTTGTGACTGGCAACAAACCTTTTAAAGAAGCAGGCGTAGGAATTGAGAATATTTTTCATCTTCTTTCGGTTGATTACTTTTGGCGGCTCTTAAATTATACAAACGGTATTCAACCAAAAGGAGGCGTGTTCCTTGGGTTGAAAGTGGGATTTTAAAGGTATTAGCCGGGAAAGACTAATGTTGACGGCCGCTTCGGCTATACATTGTTTGTAATACAAAAATGACTCTTTGAAAACTTATGCTGACTGCGCAGAACACCTGGCACAGCGCTATGAAATATTTTTTAATAAATTCATTTAACCTTCTCTTAACCCAACCGTTTACCCTAAAACTATCACCTATAAAAAAAGAGTGCAGATTTAATACAGTGTTAATACCTTAAGTGCAACGGGCACGTAAAAAAATTTAAAATCCTACCTATTAATTACTCATTTATTTTAAATCGCAAAAACTATACGCTATATCTTATTTAGAAGAGAGGTTATTTATTTATCAAAAAATATTTTAGTTGCAGTATATCATCTATTTACTTTCCCATTACAAATATTTAATCTTGTTTCCCCTGGCTATAGTAGAAGGGCCTATTATAGCTGTAATAGCTGGTTTCTTATGCAATAGTGGTTTTATGAATCCTTTTATTGTATATCCTGTTATTATAGCAGGAGATATTATTGGCGATTCAGCTTGTTATGCGTTCGGACGTTTGGGTGTACCAAAATTTATTAAAAAAATTGCCCGGTGGTTTGGTGTAAATGATAAAAGTATAAACCGGATAAGGACTCTTTTTAATTCAAATCCTAATAAGATTATTGCTTTATCAAAAATAGTATTGGGTATAGGTGTTGCAGGTATTTATTTAGCGGGTAATTCAAGAGTTCTGTTTTCTAAATTTTTTATCATTTGTCTGGTTGTTTCAGCTGTCCAGTATGTTTTCTATTTAGGTTTGGGATTGACGTTTGGTAACGCGTATTTGCACATCAACAGGTATCTCAACAATTTTGCTTCTTTCAATATTATAGCAGCTGCGGCTATTATTTTAATCATTTTAATAAGGTATTTACTAAAAAAATATGAGAATACTATTCGTTTCTGATACATATTTCCCTCATCTCAATGGTGTGTATTATTTTGTATGCAGAATTGCGCCCTTACTTCAGGATAAGGGTCATCATGTAGCAGTGATTGCGCCTTCAGAGACTATTCATGCCTCACACAAAAAGATAGATAATATAGATGTTTACGGAGTCGCTTCTTTGCCGGCGATATATTATCCAAAAGTCCGGATTCCAATCCCGGTTCTGCTTAAATCAAGGGTTAATCATTTAATCCACACTTTTAAACCTGATGTTATTCATGTTCAGGATCACTTTCTTATTTCAAAAGCAGTGATAAAAGTGGGCAAACATGCAGGAATACCCATAATTGGTACGAATCATTTTATGCCTGAAAACCTGACTGCGCTGATCCGTTCTGAAAAGTGGAAGAAGAAGCTGGAGAAAATGTTGTGGTCTGAGTTTTCAAAAGTCTTAAATCAAATAATAGTTATAACGACACCCACTGAAACGGGAGCTAAGTTAATCCGGCCTAAACTTGACGTGAAAGTAATTGCAATTACCAGTGGAATTGATTTGCGTGACTTTAATCCTTTTGGTAACCCTGAAAACGTCCGTTTAAAATATAACATCCCTGCCAAACCAGTCTTGCTTTTTGTGGGCCGGTTAGATCCCGAAAAAAATATTGAAGAAATCCTTCGCGCTTTGGCATTCGTTTCAAAAAAAATTGATTTTTGCTTTGTAATTGTTGGAAAAGGTTTAAGAAGAAAAGCGCTTGAACAGCTTACTGAAGAATTAGGGATCACTAATCATGTTATTTTCACTGGGTTTGTACCGGAAAAAGACCTTCCATTTTTATATAAACTAAGCCGTTGCTTCATCATTGCAAGTATAGCAGAGCTTCTTAGCCTCGCTACTTTACAGGCAATGGCTTCAGGTTTACCAATTATTGCAGCCAATGCGGGTGCACTTCCTGAACTTGTACATGATAAGATTAACGGATATTTATTTAATACCAATGATATTGAGGCGTTAGCCGAATCAGTGCATAGCATTCTTACGAAAGATGAAATTTACGCTAAAATGTGTAAAAAAAGCCTGGAAAAAGCTGCTGATCATGATATAAATAATACTGTTGAAGCCTTTGAAGCACTTTATAAAGTGTATGCAATTAAAAAGCCTATTGAAAAAAACTATATCTATACTTAGATGCTTGCCCTTATGAAAGCATCTAAGTTTTTTAATATGGACCTTATCTACTCCTTTTTGTATTTATGGAGATATTCTTATCATGATTTTTTGCGGGGAAAAGCCCATTAACAAATAAATTGTTATAATCGGGCCCTAACCAAAAATGAAGTAAAAGCAAAAATAGATTTGAAAGTGAGGTGATTAAATAGTGAAATTACTAAAATAATAATTTTTACTACCCAACCAATAATCGTGTTGTTACAACTTAAAATATAAGGGTATTCGAAGAAATTGCAGAAGCAGTGTTACGCTCAATAATTTTAATAATATTTTTTAAAGTATTATAAATATGTGCGAGCAATAAGATATGATTTCAGCCTATTATGTCAATATATCTACAATTTTTAAATCTTAATATATATAATGATTAAAAGCAAGAGCATTAAAACTGATATACCAACCAACGAGTTTAATCATTACGAGCAAACAGACATGAAAGTATACACAATTATTGTAACTTTTAATGGATCTATTTGGATTGAGCGTTGCTTGGACGGAATGAGGAAATCAACTATTCTTTCTAACATAATTATTGTCGATAATAACTCAACTGATAATACTGTATATATAATCAAAACGTTTTACCCTGAAGTAATGCTTATCGAAAGCAAAGTAAATGCAGGATTTGGAAAGGCAAATAATATTGGGATTGCTGCTGCATTAAAAAAGGGAGCAGATTATTTTTTTCTTTTAAACCAAGATGCCAGAATATTTCCAAATACATTACAAACGCTGATAGATGCCAATAAAAAACATCCCGAATATTTAGCCTTTAGTCCTGTTCACCTCGATGGAACAGCTAAAAAAATGGATTATAATTTTATAAGGTACATCAAAAATTCTGATAAATTTATTTCTGACATTAGTATAGCCGCAACAGCAGTTGATGAAGTTTATCCGTTGCCATTTATAAACGCTGCTTTTTGGCTTTTATCAAAAGAATGTATTTTACGTATAGGAGGATTCGATCCTTTGTATAAACATTATGGAGAAGATGAGGATTACATTCATCGAATAAATTATCATGGATATAAAATCGGTTTCTGCCCCGCTGTGTATGGAGCTCACGACAGAAACCAGCTTCCTTTGCCTTTTCACCAGCTATCAGGCGAGAAAAGGTTCAACAGACATTATAAAAATTATATGATAGACTTAAAAAATATAAACCAGTCTTTTTCTCTCTGCATATTTATCGTTTTTAAGAAAATAAGTATACAATTTATAACATCTTTATACAGATTAAAATTTCATAATTGCCTGGTTGAAATTAAAGCAGCACTTTATTTATCTCTGCAAATAAATAAAGTATTGCGACATAGAAGTCTGATTAAATCAGAAGGTCCCGCTTTTTTGGAAAACTTCCAAAACCTATTTAATAAAAAAGTGAATTTCAACTAACTACTTAAATATGTTGTGGCAGTGAAAAACGTGAGTTTCTGCTGCACAACTCACTAAAAAGAAGCACTTAATCAATTTATTAGTTACTCAGTAATTATAATATAAAAAGTATTATTTATTGTTTTTATATTAAATTTTTATTATTTCTATGAATAACCTGGCAATTTTATCTCCTTATGAGAATGCTTATTCAGAAACTTTCATTCAGGCGCACAGAGGACTGCCTTTTAATATTTTTTTTTATTGTAATGGCAATCATTATGTTCCTGCAGAGCTTGCAGGAACACCGCGCATAATACGGCGATTCAATAAAGTGTATTTTAAATTAAAATCCCTGGTAAGCAAAAAATTATCACGGTCAGAACACTCGTTGAAATATTTATTAAAGAAGAAAAAGATTGACTGTGTTTTAGCAGAATACGGTGCTACTGCTGCAGCAAGCTTACAGGTTATTCAATCTTTACATCTCCCTTTGATTGTTCATTTTCATGGTTTTGATGCAAGTGATAAAAATGTATTATTAAAGTATAAGAAAAAATACGTTGAAGTATTTCAATATGCCAAATTTGTAGTTGCAGTTTCCAAAAAAATGTCAGACGACTTAATCAGTCTTGGTTGCCCGCAAAATAAAATAGTGTTAAGTACGTATGGTCCAAATTCAGATTTTTTTAATGTAGAACCTGCCTTTACTTCAAAACACTTTGCAGCAATAGGAAGATTTGTTGATAAAAAAGCTCCTCATTTAACTATTACGGCTTTTGCGAAGGTTGTAAAAAAATATCCCGAAGCAAGGCTTTTCTTCGGCGGAAAAGGAAAACTTTTGAGTGCCTGTAAAGATTTGGTTAAAGAATTGGAGATCGGGGAACAAGTCTTTTTTTTAGGAAGGCTGTCACGAGCAGAAATAGTTAAGCTTTTTACTGCCTCTCTTGCTTTTGTTCAACATTCAGTAACTGCAGCAAGCGGAGATTCGGAGGGGACACCTGTAGCTATTTTGGAAGCAAGTGCAGCAGGATTGCCAGTAATAGCAACAAGACATGCCGGCATACCAGATGTGATAGAACACGGTAAAACCGGTTATTTAGTTGAAGAAGGAGATGCAGAAGGCATGGCCGAATATATGATAGAACTGTGTGAAAACCCGGAGAAAGGAAAGATTATGGGCTTAAATGGAAAACGAAACATAGGTTTAAATTTTACTATAGAAAAACACTTACATTGTTTAACAGGGTTAATTAATGTAAGCATGGTTAAAAAGCTGGTTTAAAGCTTATTTTAGTAATAGTAATCTTCATCGTCAATCCGTTGCTGCATTAGCGGAACATTCAAAGATAATCTGCAATCAAATAAATGATGATCAGGAAGGGCTGTACGCTGGTTGAACAGCTATAGCTTTTTTACCTTATTTTTTCTGCTAAATTTATTATTACTTTTTATATTGCTCATTCAAAATTACCAGTATGAAAATCTTGATTGTAGAAGATGAAATAGAGTTGGTAAAGAGCATAATAAGCTACCTTAAAGAGGAAAATTATGTATGCGAGTTCGCCGGCGACTATCATACAGCATTAAGTAAGATTGAACTATATGACTACGATTGTATTTTGTTGGATGTTTCTTTGCCGGGTGGTACAGGCCTTAATATTTTAAAAGAGCTAAAGCTGAATAACAAAGTAGATGGTATTCTGATTATCTCTGCAAAAAATTCTATTGCTGACAAGGTAGAGGGATTACAATTAGGAGCTGACGATTATCTTCCTAAACCTTTTCATTTATCAGAGCTAAGTGCAAGAATAGCTGCAATAATAAGGAGACGCAGTTTTAACGGCACTTCAGTGCTTAAGTTTAATGAAATTACTATCGATACTATTGCAAAAGTTGCTTACTGTGATAGCCAGCCTATAGATTTTACTAAAAAGGAATTTGAACTGTTGTTATATTTTGTTTCAAACAAAGGCAGGATTATTTCAAAAAATGCGATTGCAGAACATTTATGGGGCGATGAAATGGATATGGCGAACAACTACGATTTCATTTACACACATATAAAAAACCTAAGAAAAAAACTTGAGAAGTGCAAAGCTGATTATGTAAAATCCATTTATGGAATGGGATATAAATTTAGTGACCTGTGAAATTATTATCGAAGTATCATAGAGCAAACTTTATAACAGCAATTATTATTTTATTGTCTACCAGTATTATTTATTACTTTATAATCCGGTCAGTGCTCATTCACCAGGTTGATGAAGACTTGAAAGTAGAAGAGCAGGAAATATACGATTATGTTAAAGAAAATAAGAGCCTGCCAAACGCCTCAGACTACAAAGACCAAGAGATAAATTTTGAAAAACAAAACAACTTAAATTTTAAACGCCATATAGTAAGCGGAACAGTACATAACGCTGCAGAAAATGAAGATCAGCCAATTCGTATTTTGACTTTTCCTATAAAAGTTAACGGAGTTATGCATAAAGCATCGGTTATAAAATCGCAGATGGAAGCCGAAGATTTATTAAAAGTGATAGTTAAGGTTACTGCAGTGGTATTTTTTTTACTGCTTATTGTAACATCCCTGATTAACCGTTTTTTATTAGCTAAACTGTGGAAGCCTTTTTACCACACCGTCGAACAACTAAGATTATTTAATATAAACGACCCGAAACCATTAACTCTTTCTGAAACAAATCTTTCTGAATTCCAACAGTTAAACACTTCGGTTACAGAAATGACTAAACGGGCAAACAGTGAGTACGAAGCGCTTAAGAGTTTTACGGACAATGCATCTCACGAAATGCAAACTCCCCTTGCTATTATCAATTCAAAGCTTGACAATCTCCTTCAAACATCTTCAGAAAAACAGGCAGAGCAGCTGCAGGCTATTTATAATGCAATTGGAAGGCTGACAAAACTTAGTCAAACTTTATTGTTGCTAACCAAGATTAGTAATTATCAGTATAAGCTACAGACTAAAGTTAATATTACAACTTTGCTTCATAATAAACTTCAGCAGTTTGAAGAACTGCTGAAAGGCAGAAACATACGTTTTACGTATGAACATGAGCAGGTTTTTATCGATATTAACGAAGAGCTTATTGAAATTATGCTGAATAATTTATTAAGCAATGCTATTAAACATAACTATGACGGAGGTTACATAAATTGCACGCTTACTCCTGAAAAGCTTATTATTTGTAATAGCGGACCGGCGTTAACCTTTGACAAGAACAATGTTTTCAATCGGTTTCAAAAAGGCGACCAATCAGAAGGAACAGGCCTGGGACTTGCAGTAGCACAGGAAATTTGTAAAAATAATGGACTGAAAATAAGTTACACTACTGCTTACTTTGAACACTGCTTTACTATTGATTTTTATTAGACTTAATCATAACTCTCGGTTTAAAACTTATAAATTAATATGAGTTTCTTATCTCCCCCGCTTCACCCATCTTCACCTTCATCTGCCCCACCAACTACAAATTCATCTATATGTACTTCTTTTTGGAGTGGATAAAGTTGCCCACTTACCAACACATTCTTTTTGCCGCTTGCTAACGTACAATGCAGCACATTTCCATTGCATACAGAGCCGACACATAAGAATTCCATATGAATATTAATTTTTTTTACCTGGGACGCTTTCTCTAAATTCTTAAAAAGTCCTTCCAAATTCACAACTGTTATTTTGTTTTGTGTCATTTAAATTAAACAATTAAATTGATACAAATTTTTAAAGAAATAAAATAATAAAATACCCCTTTTTGCGCTTTAACTGTTTTATTTTTAAAGCTTGGTATTTAAATGATACAAAAATGAAGGTAAAATATATCAGATGGAGTACAATAACTCAAACGGGAGCAAGGCAGTTGTTAGATGTGCAGAATTATGATCTAGTGCTTCAGGAACAAATTAGCGGATCAATAGCTTTCGCTAAAAGACCTAAAGAACAGGAGGTATTAAAATTGGTAAAATCAGGAAAGGTAACTGATCTGTTTGTCGAAGAGTTTTCCCGCCTTGGAAGAAATGCTTATGATACACTAACAACTTTACAAATTTGTGAAGAAAATAATGTGAATGTTCATATACAAAATATGAGTGTAAGCAGCAGAGTTAATGAAAAAGCAAATTCTTTATTCAAAATGTTCAGTCACATTTTTTCGGTTATTGCCGAACAGGAACGCGAACAAATTAAAGAATGTACAGAAATGGGTAAGGTAGCAGCACGACAAAAAGGTGTAGTGTTTGGAAGAAAGCAAGGCTCTAATGAACGTAAAGTAGATTTCCTTGGAAAAGACGGAAGTAAAAAGATCTTAAAGTATCTGTCAACAGGAGAATATACGATCAGAGAAATAAGCAAGTTAACAGAAGCATCTACTGCAACTGTTATGAAGGTGAAAAACATTGCTTTAGAAATAAAAGCTTTACAAGTATAAAAGAAGAATTACGATTCCTTTTGTTCAAAGCAAAATTAACTTTAAAGAGTAGGAGGGGGGCGAGTTTGTACTATAAGAGATCTTTTAATTCGTCGGAAAGCGTTTGTCAAAGTATAGTTATGTAAATTGGACGGAATTAGAATGTAATTTGTAATTTAACTCCGTCTTCAATTTTGAGAATTATGTTTGATTTAATTCACTCTTAAAAATTGAAACTGTATTTACATTTTAATTTACGTCCGGTTTAAGGCGTAAATTAAAAATTATCGAGACCACCATTAATCTTATAAACTTCTATCGCTGCCTCCTTGCCTCCAGTTGCCCTTTCAGCTAAAATATATCTGTGTAAAGCAGGGATAAGAAAAGAAGTTCTTGCACCAGACCTTGTAGGAATTTGAGCAACTCTTTTATAGGTATTACCCGCGTCGTTTTTAAAGATATTGATTGCGCCACCGCCACCACTGGTATAAACCAGTTGTTTACTTGCATCATAAAAAACATCGTCTACGTCACTCACCATGTCATTCCTACTTACTTGTTTGCCGCTATTAGCGTCATAGCTAACCAATACGGCAGGATGACGATACCCAACAATCACACGATGGTTAGCATTGTCCAATGCCATCGGAAAGTTTGCACTTAAGCCGTTTGTTTTCCATGTATGGATGATTTTCATCTCATTCAAATTAATAACAGCTATGCTATTTGCATCCGGCAGGTTTACGTACAAAAGATTATTCTTTTGGTCTAACTGAAAACTTTCGGGATGGGCGGGCAACTTTACATCACCTGTCAGTTTGTGGCTCCGGGCATCAATTACAGCTATCCCCCCATTACCGTAACCTACATAAATCTTTCCGTCGGCAGCATTATATCTTACATTATCAGCATCCCCTGCTAAATGCAAACTGGTTATCACCGCATAACTTTCAGCATTATAAAATACACAGTTTCCGTTACCACCATTGGCTATTACAATTTCATCTCGTTCCGGGATGTACACGACTCCCTGCGGCTCATCCAGTCCTTTAATGCTATGGATCGTTGCGCCTTTTTGTACATCAATTACTTCCACAGAATTATTGCCTAAAGCGGCTACATACAAAACCTGTTTTTTCAAATTAATCTCCATGTGGTCTACTCGGCCCCTCACACCAGGCATTTCAATTAGCTTTTCTAATTTCAATAACTCTGCACCAAACTCTGCCTGTCCCTTACAAGCGGTGAGACAACAAACACAAACTAAACTGGTAATGATTGATTTCATTTGAATAGTATAAAACTTAATTGTAAAATTTGTACGAATCAATTTATCTAATGAAGCAAGATTACTTTTACTGCAACATCATACATGAAAAATATTCCATTCATTTTTAATGGCACTTTGATAAAAGGAGGGGTACTTACTGATGACCCAACGAAATCGGAAGCAAAGGGCTATGAAGGCAGGTACTATAGAAGCAGTAAAGACTTTTTAGCAATTAATAATTTGGAAGGAGTAACTATGTTAAATACGGTTTATGCAGATAGAAAAATGCTACCGCTTCGAGGATAGCATTTTTATCAAAATCACTAATCGTATTACATATTCATGTTCATTGCATGTCCCTGCTGCTTCTTGCCTGTCTGGTCAATAGCCGACTTTAATCCTTTTGCCAATTGTTCGGCATTTCCTATTCCCCAATAGTGCAAAAAGAAAACATGTGGTTTTTCATGAACCATGTGATTGTGCAGAGCCACTACTTCAATGTTATTTTCAATCAGGGCTTTCAACACGGGTTCAACTTCATCTTCAAGCATAACAAAATCACCTGCAACAGCCGCTTTCTCCGGTGTTCCCTGCCATGCTGCCCAGGTATTAAAGCCCATGAAAGTAGTGATTTTTACTCCATGTTCTCTTAAATCCACATCAGGTCTTCCGAATGTATATTTATAAACCCCTTTGCTCATTTCTCCTTTAGCGCCAAATATGCCATCCAGGCTTTTTGTATCAATAGTATTAGCTACAGCCTCTGCAGAAGCAGTGCCTTTTGAAGGATCAACTCCCCTCAATTCCTTTATTTTATCTAATACAGCTTTGGCTTTTTGTGCCATCGCTTCAGTGCTTCCAGAGCCGCCCATGTGCATAAACATGATGTTTGGATGATTGCGGATAAAGTGATTGTGAATGGCAGTACTGGTTAAACCTTGTTTGATAATCTCTTGCTGCACAGGTTTTAAATCAGTTTCGGTTACGATAAGATCTCCCATAATCATAGCTCCGTTTGGTGATGGTGTAAAGGCTACCCAACTCCCTAATCCCATTGCAGGTATTATTTTAAAACTATCTACCTTAACATCGAGGTCATTTTGCGGGATTGTCACTTTGAATTCCCCATTTTTAGCCATCCCTTTCATTCCCATGATGCGGGCGATCGCTGTCGTATCTAAAGGTGCAAATGATCCCATTTTGCCACCTTCTTTACCTGCTTTCATTCCTGCCATTTGCATGTGTTGCTGACCAAAGGCGGTTGCACCGGCAGCAAGTAAAGAACCGGCAATAACCGTTTGTAACAAACCTTTTACAATTCTTGTTTTCATTATTTTATATTTTGTTTGAGAAATTAATTTTCATCAGTTAAAGAGTAATCTTTGTTGTCTGTAAGTTTTGCTTGATAAATTATCTTGCCGCTCTCTTTTTCGTTCTCCAAATAAACTAATCACTAAAACTTTTTCATTTTCACCATTGGTGATTTTGCAATTAAGGGTTATTTAAAAATGCTTTCAGTTGGGAAACACCCTTTCCAGCTTTCTATCGGTGTTCATACTGCTATTTTTTAAATGCTTTAAGAATTAGGTTATACATTACTGCAATAACCGCTAACAAAACTCCAATTATTGTTACCGGTTCGATATCGTTTAGTCCACCGTACAAACTCATAACTATACCAATAACCAACACCGTATACCTGGTTGCTTTTACCATAATTACCAAAGCTATTAATGGATTTTGGAGAAATTCTGATAGCATTGTATCATCTTTCTAAACAGCCTATTGTGCTTTCTTCGAAATGATTTTTGTATCGGGTTTCAACTCCTCTGCTGCTTTGGCCACTAACGTATCACCTTCATTCAAATCACCAAATACTTCCTGCTTGTCACCCATATTAAAACCTGCCCGCACATCTACCCATTTTGTTGTATTGTTAACCACTTTTATAACAAACTTCCTTTCTAATGTAGTCACCACTGCTGCAGCTGGTACTGCAAAGGAAGATTGGGGACGAACAAAGTGAAGCTTTACATCAGCATAACTTCCTGGCTTTAACAATTTGTCGTTATTAGGCATTTCAAATTCCCACATTTCGCTCCTGGTTTGTTGGTCAATACTTCCTGACTTACGGTAGAGTTTTGCTTTAAATTTTTTGTCGGGTAATGAACGGGTAGTTATTTCGGCTGAATTATTCAATAGTGTCGCTCCGCTGTACACTTCGGGGACAGGTACTTTTAACCTTAGTTTACTATTGTCCTCCAATTCAAATAAAGGATTTTCATTTGCATTTCCTACAAAGGAGCCGGCATCAATATTTCGTTTGGTAATAGTGCCGCTGTAAGGTGCTATGATTGCAAGGTAATTACCAATCTTTTTATAGGAAGATGCAGCATACCGGTCAGCGCTGTATTCAGCTTTATCTGCCATCATTTGATTTTTTGTACGCTCCAGTTCGGCTGGTGCAATAACGCCGTCTGCTTTAGAGGCTATGTTTATTCTTTCAAAGTAATCTTTGCTCGACTGATAACGGGCATTGGCTGCACTTACCTTTGCATTTAATTCCTGTAACCGGCTGTTAATTTCAGGAGCATCAACCAATGCCAGGACTTGTCCCTTGCTTACTTTAGAACCAATGTCAACATTAATTTTTATAATGTATCCTTGCACCTTGGCCCTGATTTGGGCATTTTCATTTGGCAGCAGTTCTCCAGGTATTGTAAGGGTTCTTTGAACAGAGTCTTTGTTTAAAATAAACACGTTTACCGAATCTGCTTTCGATTCTTCTTTTTTTGTTGAGGCAGCAGGCTTGTTTTCATTACATGCTGTTAAACTTATCAGCAGTAAAAAGGCTATTAAATTTCTCATAGAGAAAATTTGTTTAATCATTTTTTTCATAATAAATGGACTGCTTGTCAGACGGGTCTAATGAAACAGGAATTATTTTTTTACTTCCTAATGCCCGGTCGTACACCACAGGCAAAAACAATAAGCTAATGACAGTGCTGAATAATAAGCCGCCAATCACGGCTATTCCCAATGGCGCTGTTTGCTGTCCGCTCTCCCCTAATCCGAGAGACATGGGAACCATACCAACTATCATAGCGAGGCTGGTCATTAAAATAGGTCGTAAACGATTACTGGCTGCCTGAGCTCCAATGTCAGGCTGATGGTTTGGTTGGGAACGGATAAGTTCAGCATTTGATATTAATAATATGGCGTTGGCTGCCGCTACGCCTAAAGCCATTATACTTCCCATAAAAGATTGAATATTGAGGGTATTGCCTGTTGCCCACAGCAACAACATAGAACCTGCCAGCACGCCGGGAAATATGGATAAAACAATTAATGATAACCGTAAAGATTGAAAGTAGGCGGTTAGCATTAAACAAATAACAATCACCGCCAATAATAAGCCAACAGATAATTCCTGGACGGTTTGATCAAGCACTTCAGATTGTCCTCTTAAATACACTTTTACACCTGCTGGTAATTCGCCTAATTGGTTTATTGCTTTATTTACATCCTTAACTGAAGAACCTAAATCTTTTTTGTGAATATTAGCTGTAACTGTAATGAAGCGTTGCTGGTTAATCCTGTCATATTCACCTACTGAATTTCCTTTTTTCCAATCAGCAACATCACGAAGATAAACAGTATTGCCATTTATTTTTCCTACAGGAAGTTGTTCTAACTGGTCAGTACTGTTCATGGCAAATTGCGGATATTCTACCTGAACCTGGTAAGCATTCCCCGATGCTTTATCGAGCCAATAAACCAGTTGAGTTAAACGGCTTGACGCTGTACCTTCCACTACTGACCTGCCTGCCTGGTCAATAGACAAACCCGCCTGACCCGTCCTTATCCGGTCGTAATTAATTTGTACAGTAGGATAATCCAACGGTTGCGCTATTTGAATATCCCGTAAATAAGAAACACCTGATAAAGATTTCATCAGCTTATCAGCAATTTCACGGCTTTGGGCTAAGTTCTTTCCTTGTACAACCACCTCTAACGGATTGTTAGCGCCGAGGCTCATCACCTGGTCTACCAAATCTGCGGGTTCAAATGAAAGGGTAGCAGAAGGAATATCTTTTCCAAGCGAGGTACGCAGCTTTTCTTTTATTTCTTCAATATCAATTTTTGCATCCTTGAAATTTATCCGGATTACTGATTCATGCGGTCCGCTTGTATAGAGGTAAATAGGATTGATGGCGTAAGTAGGTGGTTGTAATCCGACAAAAGAAGAAGTGATTGCTACCTGGTCTTTCCCGGCAACGTCCTGCACCATTTTCAAAAATTTGTTAGTAGCATCTTCGGTACGTTCAATGCGTGTGCCTGGTGGCAAACGTAACCGTGCCAGCATTTGCCCACCCTCTGCTTTTGGAAAAATTTCTGTTCCGGCATTTTTATAACCTAAAAAAGCTAAACCAAGCAAAACAACAATAACAACAGGAACAATGAATGAACTTCTTCTTTTTGCTCTTTTAATGGAAATGGCTAGTCGCTCTTTTAAAGCATTTAATTTGTTTTCACTTTGAGCAACATGTGCCTTCTTCATAAACCAGTTGCATAAAACAGGTACTAAAGTTTGAGATAATAAGAAGGAGGCAATCATTGCAAAAGCAACAGCCAATGAAAGGGGCATAAACATAGACCTTGGTACGCCTGACATAAATAGTGCGGGTACAAAGACTGCAAGAACGCTTAATAAAATTAGCAGCTTAGGCACAGCAATTTCTCTGCATGCATCCCAGATGGCTTTTGCCCTTGATTTTCCCATCTCAAGATGATGGTGAATATTTTCAATGGTAACAGTTGATTCATCTACCAAAATACCAATGGAAAGCGCTAGTCCACCGAGGGTCATGATATTAATAGTTTGACCGGCCAGGTACAAACAAACTACCGACGTAAGCAGGGCAAGGGGAATATTTACAACAATGATTAAAGCGCTTCTTATATCCCTTAAAAAAAGAAAGACCATCAGCCCGGTTAACAAAGCCCCCAGCAAGCCCTCAACCATCAAACTCTTTAATGAATTAATGACATAGCCTGACTGGTCGAAGGCGTAAGCCACTTGAATATCAGCGGGTATTGCTGCCTGCATGGCAGGCAAAGATTTTTTAATAGACTGCACTACATCCCAGGTAGAAGCATCTGCTCTTTTTGTAACGGGTATATACACAGAACGTTTGCCATCAATCAATGCATATCCTGTCGTAACATCCGCTCCATTACCCACCGTTGCCAGGTCCCTTACAAAAACAGGGGTTCCTCCAACATTACTGACTGTAACATTTTCCAGTTCTTTAAAATTATCTACTACGCTGTTAGAAGCAGTAATCACAGCTTTATCACCGACACGAATATTACCTGCCGGTAAAATGGTATTATTTTTTGCGATGGCTGTAACAACTTCATCTGCTGTAAGGTTATAACTTCTTAATCTTTCAGGGTCTGCTTTGATAACAATGGTTCGTTGATTTCCACCAAAAGGAGGCGGGGCAGAAACGCCGGGCAAAGTGGCAAACATCGGGCGTACTTTAAATAAAGCCAGGTCTTGTATTTCATCTAATGAGTGAGTTTTGCTGCTAAAGACCAGTTGACCTACAGGGGCAGAGCCTGCATCATAGCGCATAACAAAGGGAGGCAGGGTTCCGGCAGGCATAAAGGAGCGGGCACGGTTTACATAAGATATGGTTTCTGCCATCGCATTAGCCATATCCGTGCCTTCATGAAACTGCAATTTGATTAATGAAAGCCCCTGGATAGACTTACTTTCAACCGCCTTAATACCTGTGATATACAGAAAGTGATATTCGTAATAAGAAGTTATAAAACCTTCCATCTGTTGTGGTGAAAGACCACCGTACGTCTGTGCTACGTAAATGGTAGGTACATTGATGGTGGGGAAAATATCGATTGGCGATTTACGGATTGCTAAAAAAGAAAACAAAGCAATACCTGTTACAAACACCATTATAGCTATCGGTCGACGAAGAGCAAACTGAATTAATTTAATCATTGTGCGGGGTCAATTTCTTTTAAAAAAATATTTACATCACCCTTTACAGCAGCCTCAAGCAATTTTGCTTTCCATACATTCCAATAGGCTCTTTTTATGTCTAACTCTGCCTGTAATAAATTGAATTGAGCCTGTGCTATATCTGAAATATTCATCAGGCCGGTATTATATCTTAATCGGGTAGCGTTAAAAGCATACGAAGCAGATTTAAAACTTTGCAGCGATTCGGAAACAACTTCAAGGCTGCTTCGAAAGCTCGTATTGGCAATATGCATTTGTGTGTTTAGCTCAGACTTACTTTCTTCCAATCTTTCCTGTGCTGCTTTTGATAAAAAGTTTTGTTGCTGCACCTGGTGCTTTATTTCTCCATATTTCATAATAGGAAAAATGATTTGCGCTCCTGCTCCATAGTTGTACCTTGATAATAACAATCCATCACCTAATTTTATTTGTCCGTCAGCCTGAAATCCTGAACCCCTTGCGAAAGTGGTGCTCCAGATATTTATTTTAGGCAGAAAGCTTTTCTTCAAAAAGGCTTCTTTAGACTGACTTGACTTAATCTGGCTTTCGGCATATTGAATAACGGGATGGCTGGCAAAGGAAGTATCGGGCGGTAATACAGCAGCAGGCAGTTTATTTAAAAAGGCTGTGTCAACAGGCACGGGCAAAGCATCAGTTACTAATAGCCTTGCTAATTGCCATTGTTGATTTTCCAATTCTTGTCTGGCGTTCAGGTATAGAATTTTGGCTCTTGACCGTTCTGAGAGAAAAAAGGCGGTGTCAACACCGGGCTTGATACCTGTTAAAGACAAAATTCTGCTCTGCTTTAAATTAGTATCCACCCGTTGAATATTGTATTCCTGGATACGGACCAAATCATAAGAAAGCAACACATCAAGGTAAGCGCTGATAACATTAATCTTATGCTTAAATATGTTTTGTTCAGAATTTTTTTCACTGACATTTGCTTCTGCTATTGAAGCATTGATTTGTGCTGTACGTTGTCCAAATGTTACTGCCTCCCAGTTTAATAAAAGACTTGCCGCACTTCCTGTTGCCGGATGGTAGTTGTTAGCAGTGGATGGCGGTCCCGTCATAGGCAGAATACCTCCCGGATAAAATAAGCCCGTCAAATTATTAGCTGTCCCTAAGTTTGCCTGGTAGCTTGCATCTATCGTTGGCTTTCTGCCGTACTTGGCAAGGGCAATATTTTTTTGTGCAGCTTCAGTCTCGTACTTATCAGCCTGCAAAAGATGATAGCGCTCTTCAGCCATTTGAACAGCATCCTTTAAATGAATCAGCGTATCAATGGGGGTTTGAGCATGTGCCATTACAGAAATGAATAATAACCCCAAAAGTTTACTGACCTTTAATTTGTATGGCATTAATTCTGATTAAATACTTTGCAAAAACAAAGCTAAGAGGCGATTTGGGAGAAATTTTGTAAGGCATTAAATAAAAACAATGTTTATTTTATGCCATCCATTGTTGTATTCATAAGTAAGGTGGTAGCCATATAAATAACAGATCTGTTTTACAAGGGCTAATCCTAAACCGCTGGTTTTTGTTTTATCTGACCCTTTTTTAAACCGGGCAAACATTTCTTCAGGTACACCTTGAAGCGCCGGACCTGTATTTTCAACCATTAGCTGCCTGTTGTGAATTGTTACCTTAATCTGTCCTTCTGGTGTATTGTGTATAATCGCGTTTTTGATAATATTGGATAAGAGAATTTCAATTAATGAGGCATTGGCTTTAATGATTAGCGATTGAGCTTTATTGATAGTAACTGTTGGAAAGCCTTGCTCATACAGATTTCTAAACATGTCAATTATCTCATCAATCATTAGCGAAATGTTCACGTCTTCCATTTCAGGAAACTGGTTATTCTCTATTTTGGCAAGCAATAAGAGGGTACGGTTCAACTGGGTGAGGCGGTTGTTTGCGTCTGTTATATCTCCTAAGATAGCGGCAACATCTTCGGTTAATGCAGGTTGATTGGTAAGTAATTCTACTCTCGACCGTATAATCGCCAGTGGCGTTTGCATTTCATGCGACGCATTTTCAACAAACTGCTTTTGATGTTCAAAGGAAGCATTGATATTGCTGATAAGAATATTGATTGTTTTATTCAGGTCATTAAATTCTGTTGTTCCTGTTTCATTTGCTAACTTTATCAAACCGCTTCGGTTAATATCATATTCATTTACTTTTTTCATGGTTACAAAAAAAGGTTTCCACAATAACCTGGAACTGATACGGTTTAAAAAGATAATTGATAACAAAAGCAGGAGAAGTATGACTGCTTCGGTAATGAAAATCTTAATAATAAGATGACTTATTTCAGTTGAGGAAACATAGCTGGAAACCTGGTATCTTTTATTGTTCCAATTAATTTCTGCGGTTAAGATTGCAAATGGAAGAAACTTCTTTTGTTGTTCATACCATACTGTCGTGTCTCTTGGTTCATCTAATAGGTTTACCGGTATTGGATCCCCATCATAAATATCATACTCCCCTTTAATATGCCGGTTAAGGTGGCCTCCATTTAAGATAAATGCATTCCAAACGTTTTTGTTTTTTAGCTCTAACTGCTTTTCCTGCATGTGATGAGCCTGGTATCGCATCAGGAGATAAAATAATACACAGAAGCCAAGTAAAACTACCGGCAGCCATTTAAGTAAAAAATGGGTATTCTTTTGAAGTAATTGTTTGCTCATTCTGATAATTTATATCCTATTCCATAAATGGTTTGAATAAGGTCTTCAGCGCCTTTTTCTTTTAACTTTTTTTTCAGGTTTTTTATTTGGGAGTAAACAAAATCATAAGAAGGCAGGTCGTCAGCCTGGTGACCATAAATATGTTCGGCAATCGCCTGCTTGCCAACAACCCTGTTCTTATTATTTACCAAATAGACTAAAAGGTCGTATTCATTTTTTGTAAGAATTATCGGTTGTCCCGCCAGTGAAACAGTTCTTGATAACAGGTTGAGTTGAAGATTACCTGCCTGAATAACGTTTGCCCCTTGTGGATATTTTCGCCTTAGTAATGCTTTTACTCTCGCATTCAATTCTGACAGATGAAATGGCTTGGTTAAATAGTCATCTGCTCCAAGCTGTAAGCCATTGCCGTCAGGCAGGTTAATATCAAGAATAATACAGTCGTAGTTTATTTCATCTATTTTATTAATTCCTCCTGCACGAAGTAATCCCGAATGCTATGCATCAGGCTTAGCTCATCTTCAACCACCAGCAATTTCATTAACTAAATTTTGAACAAGGTAATTTCAAACTTTGGAGAAATTCTGGCCGGGGAACAAACTTTGAACCTCAACTTCTCACCAAACAGATTTTGGACCTATGCGAAAAAATAAATACGGAAAAATAGTAAATGTTTCGTCCGTTGGGGGTAAAATTGTTTTTCTAGTGAGCGGTTGGTATCACGCGAGCATTTTATCCATCAATGCCGACATTGACTTTTGCATTTCACCTTCGCCATGCTTCATGCCTGAAGGCTTGTAACTCTGTACAAAGTCTTTCAACTCCTGTTGTTCCTTTTTTTGCTTTGTAATAATTTCCTGTGCCTTTGACTTCATCTTTTCATCCTTGCCTTGTAATGCTTCTACCTGTGCCATGTCTAAAGCTCCCTGATGGTGCTCTACCATCATGTTTGCAAAGTCAACATCAAAGTCTCCTGTCATTTTCATTAACTGCATTTTTGCCATCATATCATCCATCAGCTTCATAAAATCACCACCTGACTGTAGTGTGTCTTGTGGTGTTAAAGCTTGAGTCGGATCGGAATTGGTTGCGGCTGTAGGAGTATCTGTGTTCGTTGAGGAACTTTCAGAACTGTTACCACATGCTGATAAGAATAAAATCATTGTTGCAGCGAATAATCCTAAAATAACTTTCATGATTCTTAGTTTAAATGATTGAAAGAACTTGACAAAAAATTACCGCTTATTAGCAATTAGCCAATTACTCATTTCCTGTATTTCCATAGTCTGACTGTTGACAATATTTGTAGCCATTGTTTTCAATTGTTCGTTATTGCCATGATGCAAATAAGCTGAAGCATTATCAATAGCGCCCTGATGATGAATTATCATCAATGTTGCAAAATCATTGTCAATATCTCCGGTTATAATTTGTTCATCTGCTACTTTGTCACCTTTCATCATGTTACCCATTTGTTCCATTGAAAATTCGGTGTCTGTATTGTCAACCGAAAGTGTTGAAAGGATAGTATTGAATTCCTGAATTTCTGTCTGTTGTTCAGTAATAATTTTTTGTGCTGTTCGTTTCAGGCTATCATTTGTACCTGCCTGCAATTCTACGTTTGACATACTGATTGCTCCCTCGTGATGCATCATCATCATTTTGACAAAATCTATCTCCGGATCATTGGTTTTAGGCATTGCCATCATTCTATCCATCATGGTATGCATACTGTCCATCATTCTATTTTGGTCATGAGCCTGTAGAATTATTCCATTTTTATCATTTTTTGTACATGCGGTAAACATTATTGACAATGCGCTTCCAAAAACAAATACTATATTTTTCATTATCCAAGTCTTTTTATTTCAATAATTAATTTTAATGTCTTTTAACGGTAAAGCGAAGAATAAGCGTTTAAAGTGATTATTAATAGCTTTTACAATTCTTCGATTTTAAGTTTCACTTCTGCTATTTCCAGAAGGAAAAGGCAGGGTTGTCCCTGCTATATTACTTATGCTGCCATCTTTCTGCATTCTTCGGCACATGCTTTACATGCCTCTGCACATTCCTGGCAATGACTGCTATGTGTGTGCTTTGCGCATTCGTTACCGCATGCTTCGCAAATGTCTGCACATAGTTTACAAATCTCCATTGCCTTACTGCTGCCCAGACTCATTAACTGTGCTGCGGCATAACAAATAGCTGCACATTCCATGTCTGACTGAATACATCCTGCCATCATCTTTACATCTTCTTCCTGTGTGCATGATGAAGCACAATGGTTACAAATTGCTGCACATTTAAGGCATGCTTCAATACAAGTTTTGTAAGTGTGATACCCTGTCATAATTGTGATTTTTGATTGTTATGAAAATTGATTCCCTTTTATTTAAAATAATTAATACACGAAACTTATACCTGCACCCCAGCCATAGTCGCTATCGTAGTTACCAGACAGGGCAAAATTTCTTGCTGCTACGTATTTTAAACCAAGCTGGTACTCTTTATCTGTATTCCACGAAAAGCTAAATCTTGTTCTTTTAGTTATAGCTAAATCCTGCCTTTGTAATTGGAACCGGAAACGACCTGTATGATCAATTCTTCCTTCGGCAGTTATAAATAATGGCAGAAAATAAGTAAGACCTGCAGTGGCAACATTTTCATTTTTGATTACATTCTTTCCGTCTTTTACAATATCTGTTTTTTTACGACGATTGTCAGCACCAATAAAAGCAGTTAAAAATTGACGCTTATCCAAAAATCTTCTCAGCATGGTTTCACTTTCAAATGTGCCTTTATAATTCGAGTTAAAATCTTCATTCAATTCCCACTTAGTGCCGGCTACAGTAAAATTGGTAAAATTGCCTTGTGATTGAAAAGAAGAAGCTCCCCAAAAAAACACATGGCGGCCGTGTTCATTTAAAAAGTCTTTGTAGTCTTTCGGACTTTCTCTTTGTACTTCAGGCAATGTATTGTCATAATGAAATACTCTTGCCATACCTGAAAGCATATGATATAAAGTATGACAATGAAAGAACCAGTCTTTTTCTTCATCGGCTGCATAATCAATGGTATCGGTAGCCATCGGCAATAAATTAAACGTATGCTTTAAGGGTGCTTCGTTCATAGTACTGCCATTACTTAACCTGAAAAAGTGACCGTGCAAATGCAGAGGATGCTCCATCATAGTATTGTTATGAAAAATCACTCTTACATGCTCGCCTTTTTTAATCAAAATCTTATCAGCATCCGAAAGGGTTTTATTGTTAAACGACCATACATAGCGAAACATGTTTCCGGTAGCAGTCAATTGTATTATTCTGTCCGGTTCGCCTTTTGGCTTTGGAATAGCGGGGTCATTATTTGCTGCTTTGAGCATTTTGTAAGAAAGAACAGTATCATTGCCATTGCCCGGTGGATAATCAAAACCATACATCTTCATATTACCCATTTTCATTCCTTTCATTTGCATATTTCCATTCTTCATTCCCTTTATACTGCTCATGTCATTCATCTGCATATTATTATCCATTGACGCATCATTCATCTTACTCATGTTATGCATTTGCATATTTTTTCCCATCGATGTGTCTTTATCCATATTCATCTTACCCATGTCCTTTTTTTCCATTGCCATGTTATTCATCTGCATTTGGTTCATATTATCGTGCTGCACTTCCATGTTTGTCATAGGCATCTTACTGGCACCCATTTCCATATTCATCGAAGACATCATCGCGTTCATGTGATGCATGATATTGAAGTAATTTACCTTTGGAATAGTTGGTGCAGGTACGATTTTACCTTCTCCAAAAAATGCAGAGGTATAACCAGATATGTCCTGAGCAGTTGACCGGAGCTCATATTTTCCCGTTGATGGAATTTGGATAACCACATCATAGGTTTCGGCAGTAGCGATTAAAAGCTTATCTGCATCTACGGGTATTACGTCCTGCCCGTCTACAGCAATTACCCGCATTTTGCCTCCGGCATATTGTATCCAGAAATAAGAAGAGGAAGATGCATTGATAATGCGAAGCTTTACACTGTCTCCTGCTTTGTAATTGTTTAATTCTGATTTTGGTTTGCCATTCGTATGAAATTCATTGTACTTAACATCGCTGATGTCCATTGCCGGCATGCGCATCCATTCCTGTTTCAGCTTATCTCCAAAATGACCGGCTGCGAAAGCTTCACCATAACTTTGAACAGAGTTTTTCCTTATGGCAAACCAATCAGTTTGTCTTTTAAGTAACCGCCATACTTCACCAGGTTTAATGTTAGTCCAGTCATTTAACACCAAAACTTCTTCTTTCATTGGTGCCTCATTTTTTTTATGAATGACAATTGAACCTGTTAATCCAATCTGCTCTTGTGTCATAGTATGAGAATGATACCAGTAGGTTCCGTTTTGACGAACGGGAAAAACTACATTTAGAGTGCTATCCGGCTGGATTGGAAAAGTTGTGAGCCCGGGCACACCATCATATTGATTGGGAATCAGGATGCCATGCCAATGAATAGAAGTGGTTACTTTCATTTGGTTATGAACTCTTATCACCGCTGTATCGCCTTCAGTTAAATCAATAGTTGGGCCTGGTATCTGTCCGTTAATTGCAATGGCATGAGTCTTTTTTCCGGTATAATTTACAGTGGTATCCCTTACATACAAGTCATATTGAATTGTTTTAGCAACAAAGGTTTTAGAACCTGTACCAGACTGTGCCCGCAAAACAACAAAAGCTGCATTAAATATTATTAAGAGAACTATTTTATGTTTCATAACTATGATTTGTGATGGATTAATAAGTTATTGTGATGCCTGCTCCTAAACCCATATCACTATCATAGTGGGTGGACAGATTGAGATATTTAGTGATGATGTAACGCATGCCCAGTGCATACTCTTTATCGGTATTAATCATGAAGTTTGCCCTAAGGCGTGGCGATACCGGGATATCTTCGCGCATAAGCT
>JAABUS010001706.1_pt1 | contig 46021 bp, 31 predicted proteins | sample 5560161 | NCBI WGS metagenome assembly JAABUS01 (sample SAMN10711885, study PRJNA513376) | rock metagenome | isolation source: Antarctica rocks | place: Antarctica: Victoria Land, Trio Nunatak nord | collected 2016-01-04 | reverse complement strand
TTTTATAATTTAAGGCGGTATTTAAAAAATATTTTAATTAAAATAAAATAAAAAGCGAAGACGTCGTCTAGAATACCGGGACCTTTAATATTAAGATATTCTTTTTTACCGAGGAAACGAGATAATATATTTAATATAATATTTTATTTTCCTAGATACTAACGAATATCGAGATCGTATTATAATATATATTAAAAAGTTTATATTAACCGTAGGTTTATCCTATTAAAAGAAAACGACGATAATATTATTTATCGGGTAATATTAATAATTACCGAGTAATTAATAAAGATAATAACTTTCTTTATTAAGATTTATACGAGTAGGTATAAGATCTTCTTTAATATCTAAATTAAATTTATTACTTTTAATTCCGTAGGCTAGTAACGCGACTCCGTAGGATTAAATAATTTAAATAAGAATAAAATTAGTTATATATTAATATAAGAGAAATTATTAATTTAAGAATCTTCTTAAATATAATATATTATCGCGTTAATTCCGTACGATATTAATATATTAATATTAATATATAATTAACGAGCTAGATCCCGATAATATAAATAAGTTTTAAAAGTAAATATCTTTTATAATAATTTAAAAGAAATTAATTCCTCTTCTATAAATACGAAGTAAATTTTTTTAGAATAAATCTTTCGTGTATTCCCGCCTTACGACGGCGAGCTCTTTAAAAATTAGGTTTTTTAACGTTAAAGTAACTTAATAATTTAAACGAAATATCTAATATTATTTCGTAATTAATTTATTATTCCGATATATATTTCTAAAGTTTATAGTATATTTAGGAAACGAAGTTCCTTAATTACCGTAATTCTTTCTTTAGTAATAATTAATTCTAATTTATTTACTTTCTAGTTTAAAAATATAACGGAGGGGTAAACTAAAAAGAATTTCTTAAATTTAAATAAGATTTTAAGGCCTACGAATAAAGCGAAGATAATTATAAAATATTCGATATACTCGGAATAAGACCGTAAGAAAATTACGACGTTATCGACGTAGTATCTCGCGAATACTTTATACGGGCGAAGAAAAATATTTATTTTATATTAAATATACGGAACTAACTCTTTTTATTTTATTATTATAACGTTATAATACTCCGAATTACGGTAAGAAATTATTATAAACTTATAACGATTATCTCTCTTAATTAAGAAGAGATAGAATTATTTACTATAATTAATAATATTTATATAATATACCTTTATATTAACGAAATAATATCGCTTTAAAGCGGAAGAGGGTAATTATTAAAGATAATAATTTTATTTAAACTACGAATATCGACTACGACTCTACCCTTTTATATCGGCGTTCTTTTAGGGCCTTTATATACCGTCCGTTATATAACGAAGATAAGGAAAATAAATAGAGAAGACTCGATAAATTATAATATTTTCCTCTATTAATATATTTTATCGAATTTCTCGTTTATTAAAACTCTTATATCGGGGCTTAATAAGTAGATCTTATAATTAAATTTCGTATTAAATAATTACTAGTCCGTAGTAAATAAAATTAATAATTACTCGGATTCGGGTAGGTCGATTATATCTCTTATATCTTCCTAAATATAAGAGTATTATTTTATAATCTCTTTAATCGCGGTAATATCGGAGTCGTTATCGTAGATCGTAATTTTATTCGGTAGTTTCGTTTTTATAAAAAGATCGACCTTAGGTCTTAAAATTAACCTCGGATTATAAAGATTAATAAAATATAATACGATTATATCGTCTTTATAAGTTTTCGCCGTAAAGGAATAATTATTTAAATTAATAAAGTACGCTTTTTCTACTTTATATTTTATAATTAATTTTATTCGTTAACGGTAAGGAATAATAAAAGGTATATTCCCCTTATTACGAATATTAATAAAGTTAATTATTAAGTTTATAAAATAAATATAAACTTCTTTTATTTATAATTCGAATAAGAAGTCTCGGTCCGGTAATTATAATTTCTTTTTTAACGAGATTACTACCGCTAATATAATTCGTATTAGAATTATTTAGCGGCGCTCTAATTATATAATATATCGGATCCTTATATTATCCTTAGTTATAAATTAAATAAAGATCGTAATATCTTCGTAATTACTTAAAATTATTTAATTATTAGGGAGGTCGATAACGGTTTTCTTTTAACCTAAAATATTTATACCGATAAATATATTAACTTTAAAGTTATCGATAATATAAAAGTCCTTAATAATTTTAATTATTACTTTTATATTATCCTTCGTTTTTCCGTTTATATAAAATATAATTAAAGTTTATTTTATAATTAAATAACGGTTCGAGCCGATACCTTTTAAGATAATAACTTTATTATAAATCTATAACTAAACGCCGGGGATTCGTTACGTAATAAATACTTTATCGATTATATTTATCGGACACCTAGTATTAAAATATTTTAATTCTCGAATAATATTTAAAGTAAGGTTTATTTGGCCGGTAAAATAATATTATATACGAAATATTATCCCGTTAATTAATAAAGACGGAGTAATAGATTCGATTATTAATCTACCCTTTTATAAAGGGGAAGATTTAGGAGTTATTAATTTTAATATTATTATAATCTTTAAAACTAAGATCTTCGGAGTAATATTTAATTCGGTATTTTTAAATTTTATAAAGGTAGGATTAATTACCTTTTAGATATTAATCGAGCGTATATATTTCCTTTCTTTCAGGTATATATATAGAAGATTATTTAACGGGAAGTTAAATTTATAGTTTTTATAAACGGGATATTAATTTATTTTCTTTATAGAAATATAATACGTAATTAAGACGAATTTAATATTAATATCTTTATTAATATTTTATTCTTCGTTTATAACACTCTCCTTAGTATTATAATAACTTTTATAGGCGTTTATATAATAATTATAATAATTTATCGGCGGAGCTTCGGGAGAGCCGAAATAATTATTAATAAATTTAAAAAAAATATTATAATCCGTATTCTTATTATTAAGATTATTATATAGTTTATTAAAGTAAATAAGCTATATTTATACTTAATTACCGAAAGTATTATATAATCTCGGTAGGTAGTATAAATATACTCTATAATTTCTATAACTTTAGTTATTATAGTTCTAATTCCCGTAGCCCCGATTCCTAGCGAATAGATTTTAGTTAAATTAAGTATTTCCGGCGGTAATTATAAATAATTATTTTAATAGTAATAAAATATTTTTTAGAGATTTTTACGGGGGAGGTTTTTAAACTTATTATAATTATTATTATTATTATATTTAAGGTATAGTCTACCGATTTTAAAAATAAACTAATTAATCGTAAATATTAATATAAGGGAAAGAAGGTCTAGCTATTTATTAATATAAAAAAGAACGAGAATTATAAGGATTCGGTTTTATAATAAACGGTCTTTACCCTTAAAAACCTTAAGATTAAAGATCTTAAAATATTTAAAAACTTTAAGATTAAAAAGGTCGATACTATTATTAAGGCCGATAAGATATTAAATTATAATATTTATTTTATTATTATAACGACTATCTATCCCTAAGTAGTTATTTATTCTTTTTTATATCGCGATTCTTTTCTCGCTCCCTAATTTCCTTTTAATAATTCTTATAATTTTCTTTATTCTTTTAGATTTATATTTTATATTATATCTCTTTCTTACTTTTAAGTTATTCGATAAATTATTTAATCGAAGTATTATTTATTAGAGGAGGGATAATAGTCTAGAAATTAATATCGAGGTAATTCTACGCCTATATAACTTATATATACTCTTCGGTAATACCGGCTTAAACGGTGTATTTAACTACGTTCTAGACGTAGATAAATAAATTATTTCATTTGGTTATATCCTTCGATATATATAATTAGCGATTAAACTCTTCTAAAGTTATAAATATTATAATCTTAAAATAATTTTATAGCTTAGTAATTTAGCGTTATAAATTATTTAATAGTTATATTATTATATCTTTTTTATTTTAGGAAAGGATTTTAAATTATTAATTTATAATAATACCGCGGAAATAATTATTTAAATTCCTCTTTATTATATCTTTACCTTTTATTATAACGAAATCTTAAACTTTACTATAAAAGGTATAGACCTCTTTAAATATTAATTTTTTAAAATTAAAGACGATATTACCGGCGCCTTATAACTTTAAATAATTTAAATAAAAGAAATTTAATTCGTTAATACGAAAATACTTAATCTATTATTATATTTATTAAATATACCCGTTTTTATTAGTTAGTCTTTACGGTCTAATAAATCCTAGAGGCCTTCTAAAAGCTTAACTCTAATCTTATAAAGTAATTTTAATAATATTTAATATAGTAGATCGTATAGCCTAGATTATAATATTATATAAATTTAAATCGATTTTTATTAACGGAGGCGGTATTCGTAACTAGCCTACGGTTTCTTATTCCTATTAGGATTAAAGATTAAATAAAGTAAATTAATTTTCTTTAAAGTTATTAAAACCTCTTTAGCCCTATCCTAAAGAGCTAGACTAATCTTTATTATTATTAATTATATTCTCGGTTTAATTAAAAAAAATCCTTCGTATAACGTTATTTATAATAAAAATTAATTCTTATAAAAGGAATTAAGGTATCGATTTTCTCGGAGTTAATTAAATTATAAATTTAATTAAATTAGAAATTAAAGAAAAGAACGTAGTTAGAAGAGAATAAATAAAAGTAATTAAAATCTAGTCCTTAACCTTTCTTTAAAAATAAAGTAATTAAGGGTTTAAAATCTCCTTATTTTTTTCTTTTTAATTATTAAAATACGCCGAATCGGTATAGTATTTAACGCCCTTAACGAAAGCCGTTAATATTTCCGTAATTAAAAAAGGGTATATTTAGGAAATCGGAAATATAAAAAAGTTTTCTTCTATAGAACCTTTTTCTTCTTAAATATTAATAAAGGTAGAATATCCTTTTTTTATAAATAACTCGCTACCTCTTAATACGTTTAATAAAGGATCGTATTAATCGATAATAAAAAGAATTACTTCTTAAATTAATCTACTAATATTCTTATTATACTACTCGAAATACTTTTTCGAAAATATAAATAATTAAAACGCTAAAGAGATAGTAAGGTTTAATAAAAACGGTTTCTTTACCTCCGCGTAACTTATAGGTAGGGAAAATAAAATAAATTATATATATTTATAAAGATCTTTTACCGGTATATAGTTCGAAAGTTTATTTATATAATATTAAAGATTTAAACCTCGATTATATAAATTAGAAATAACGAAGTAAAAAGTAAGAAATAAGGGATTAAATTTTTTTTTTTAAAATTCTTACTTTAGCGCGGGGAAAACCTATTAATTTCATTATAATTCTTAATAAAATAAATACCGTTTCTCCGCTTTTAAATAAATATAGGCTTTAAATTATAAGAAAAGTAAACTCCGCTCTTAATTTTATAATTCCGGCGTAATTTAACTTTCCTAATAATTAATTACGATTAGACCGAGATATTTAAGAAAAGGTAAGAATTTTCTATATAAACGAAAATAATAATATACGGTATAAACGGCGGCGATATTTTAATTTAATATAAATCATTCCCTACGCCTACGACCGAAATATAGAGTACTCTATATAACCGGGGTATAAATATTCCTTTAGGTTTATAAAGCGCGTTTATAAACTAATTTATATAATTATAAAAACCTAATATAATAACTCGATTATTAGGATTTAGGGTAGGCGTAACTAGCGTAAAGAAATATTATTATTATATATAAAAGTTAAAACGAAAACGAAGCGGCTCGTTTCGTTCGTCGTCGTAGAATATTAATAATTAAAGAGTTAGTATTAATATTATAATTAATAGTAAATACGAGGACGAATTATAATTAATTTATAGTCCTATAAAATAATTCGACCTATATAAGAGAGTTATAGTGCGGATAATAATTATATCTTCGAGATATTAATAGAGGATTTAGTATTTTATAGTTAATATTTTAAAGACTAGTAACTAGTCTCCTTTTATTTATAAATAGAATTCGACTAAACCGTTACTACTAAATAGTAAGAATATAGTATTAACGAAATAAGATACGTAAGAATTATAGTATTAACGAAATAAAATAGTAGTTAAGATTTAGTCTTAATATATTATATATATCTTCTTCTATCTAGTAGTACGAATAAACTACTATCTTATACTAAGGCACTAGCTCTTATACTAAGGTACTAGTAATTATAACACCGCCTCTTAGATTAATATAGGGTCGATTATTTATTATAGGGTTTTTTCGATTCCGTAGAAATTGAAATACCTAAAGATTAATTAGCTAGAAGTAAATAGGTAAAATTAATTTAAAAAGTTAAAAATATTAACGGTACTAAAGATTTCGTTAATAATCTTTTAGTTAATATTAATATAAATATAAACTCGTTAATTAAAAGATATCTAACTTTAGAACGAGTACGTAATCGAGAGAAATTTAAATAATAAATAATTACCGATATCGTACTAGGCGGTAAATTTATTAAAGAGAGCGATAAATTATATAACTAATTCGGTATAACCGCGTAGATTACTTTAGATTATAACGATCGCGCCGTTATCGAAGTTATTACCGATAATAAGGTTATATAAATTACTATAATTATTATCGGTTATAACGAACGCTCTATTACCGACGTTTTAGTTACCGATAACTAGGAACCCTAACTAGGTACTACGATAAATATATTAAAGATTATAGATATTCTTTTATCTAGTATTTATAACTTAACGGTTAATCTCCGTCTCGACGATTTTAAATAAAAACGTCGTCGTCTTTCTATTAATACGGTGCGTTTATAGTAGTTCTGAGTCGAGGTAATAAAGAATGAATTATACTAACGATTATAATATTTATTCTCGTTTATACTTTTATTTCGAGGCCTCGAGGACGTAAGGTCTTTATTTATAAAGGTAATTATTATAATTATTAATACCTTAATATAAAAGCTAGTGTCTTAATATAAAATAATAACTTATTCGTATTACTAGATAGAAGAAAACACATAATATACTAAGACTAAATCTTGACTACTATTTTATTTCGTTAATACTATAATTCTTACGTGTTTTATTTCGTTAATACTATATTCTTATTAAAAATAGACTATAATACTAAAGATAGTTTTAATAAACGAGGTATTTTATATTTTATTACTTACTCTTTATAATCCTCCTCTATATTTAATATAAAAGATATTAATTATTTTATAGAGGATTTGGCCCTAATATATTAAAATCCTAAATTTACCCTAATCTCGATAGAGCTAGCGATAGGGCTTAGCCCGCTATCTTAATAAATATTTATAATAATACTCTTATTAAAGTCTACCCCGTAATAGATCGCCTAATTTAAAAGAAAGAAGTTAATACCCTCGTTAATATATTTATATAGGGTATCGCTAGTAATAACGTAAATAGCGTCTATATATAGAAGTAAATAAATAAGTAGTATATATTCTAAATTATTAATTAATTACGGGTAGGCCTATAGAGTCTTAAAGTTTAATATAAAACCGTAAAACTTAGTATTAAAATCGCGACAGCGAGGTAAAGCGATAGGGAGGTATAGAGATAACGTAGATAACTAGCGGTAAAAGTTATAATATTAATAAAATAGGGGCGTATATATATAGCGTTATAAGAGTATTAATACTAAAGGACTAGGGCCTTAAATATATATTAATAAAGTAAAGTCTTAATATAAATCTAGGTTAGATCTAGGTTAGATCTAGGTAAAAATCGTTTCGCGGTACTTTTAGAATTAAAATTATTTTAGCGCGGAGCTAGTCCCGATTTAATTAAATAATTATATAATTTTTATATTATCCGAAGCTCTTTCCTATATAAGTATACTATTTAGTTAAAAAGTAGCGATAACGAGAGGTATATACCTAAGTCTATATAAAAGAGTATATAAATAATACTATATTAAAATATTCGGGCCATATAGCTCTACGTGCGACTAGGCGAATAATTTAAAATTATTAAAAAGTAGTTTTACTAGTTCTCGGTATAATACCCCTTTAATATTATCGTAGTACCTATATTCTTAATAGAGCTCGATAGGTAGATTTAATATAATAGTTATTTCTTAATAAAAGTAAATAAAGGGCGATAATATAAAAGAGAAATATAATTATATTTCTAGAGTTATCGACTTTAGAAGAAGAATTTGGTTTAGTATCTAATTTATTATTCGTATTCCTTAATAAATTCGTCCGCGAAAACGTTTTTAATATTTATTTAACGGTCTTATATAAATCCCTAATCTTTTTAGGATAAAAGGTATTTAGTAACGTAATCCTTCCCCTTTTTAATAACGCGGTTATCGAGGATATATTTTAGTTTTTATTCTAGCTTTAAATCGTCTCGCTCGGTTTTTACTACTTTAAGATTAATAGGTTATAAACGTTTAAAAGAGTCTTAATCCGGTAGAGGGTACTACTTTAGTTATATTATTAAAAATATATTATAAATCTTCTAATTCTCCGGGATATTAAGGCGGTATATAAGTCTATTAATATAATTAAAAACTTTAAATAAACTAGTTATTTATTAATTATATTTACGACCCGTAAATTTATTTACCGGAATATTATAATCTTTATATAAATATAGTAAGGCCTAGTCCCCTTTACGGAAATATTAAGGGTAATAAATACAATTATAATACTCTTTATTATATATTTAAGCGAAGGTAATTATATCCGAAGTTTAAATATATACTAGTTTCTTTAATAAAATATTATTCTCCTAACTTCCTAGGTCTAACGCGTTATTAATAATGAAACCGAAAGTTACTTTATTTAGGGTATAGTTAATGGGTTAGGAAAATATATTATTATATTATATAATTATAAAAGGTAGTACTTTTTCCTAGGTTTTAGGATTTTATAAAATAGCGATCTAGAATCGTAATATAATTTTAATAGTTTGATTTATACACTCGCTTGATCTATCCGTTTATAGATAATAGGTAGTAGAAAATATTAAATTCACTTTAAACTTATTAAATAAAGCCTTCTATAAGGTATTTATAAATTTACGGTCGCGGTTAAAAAGAATAGCCTTCGGAATACCTTAGTCTATTAAGTATAAACGACGTAAAAGTATATCTACTTATTACTCTACCTTCTATATTAATTTTCCTAGAATCGCGGTTACTTTTCGGGAAAATTTATATATAACGGTTATAATATTATCGAATCCTTCCTACGAAAGAGGTAAGGCTAGGATAAAATCGATAAAAATTATATAAAAAGAAGAGGGCGGTATAAGAATAAATTATAATACTTTATAAGACTTATACCTAGGAGTACCGAATAATTAATATTATAAATAATATCGTAAATACTCCCCTAATTTCTTATTTAGTTTATATATATACTAGTACCTAGTTATTATCTTATAGTATTTATATCTTCTTATATATAAATTAGAATATACGACGTTAAATATAGTTTTAATATATAAAGAAGGTATATATAAACGCTCCGGTATATATATACGATTAATAACTAAATTATTAGTATATTATATTAAGCCGTTATCCCCCTTCGAAAAAGAAAAATCTACGGCGTCCTCGCCGGTTTCTATATTATAGTTAAATATATAATTTATTTTAGTTTAATAGTCGTTATTCTAGTACTCTTAAAGTAATTCTTATTTAAACTACGCGTTTATTTCTACTAATATATAGACTTTATATATATATATCTAGAGTATATCTAGCTCGTCTTCTAAAAAGTCCTTAACTAAGTCCTTTTATTATAATCGGGATAGGGTGTCTAGTACTATATATTTAATACTAGGTTTATAACGGATCTTTATATTTTAAAAACGCTAAATATAATCTAAGGCCCGTACGATACGTAAATTAGTCTTTATTATAAATAAAGTAGTTATATTTATTTATTTAACTATATTAAACGCAGCTTTATAATTAATATAAACGACTATCTTAGAAATTAATTCGATTATATATTTAACTTTAATAAATACCTATACTATTCCTACTAGTTTTATTTTAGTAGGTTAATAACGTATTTTTATATCCTTAAAGAGTCGGTTAAAGAAAAGAATAAGTTGAATTTATTTCCGGTCGGGATAAGAGCCTTTTAGTTTTTTTATAATATAATAAATTATAACCCCGTAACCGAATTCCTTACTAGCGTTAAGATCGATAAATAATTCCTTTTTATCGTCGAAGTAGTATAAAAAGAAAGGTTTAGAAAGGGTATTTTAAATAACTTTAAATAAACGAATCTCCTATAAGGAAAGTAATTTGAAATTAGTCTTTTTAATATATTCCTATCGCTAAGCGCCTATAGGGGGTATTCTATTTAATAACGCGGTTTTCTTATCTTATAAAGGCCTAGCTAGAGTAGTATAATCTTTAATATAATCTCTTAACTAACTAGTTATTCCTAGGTATATTTTAAATACTATTAATATTTAAGAGAAAACTAGTTATTTAATAATTATAAACTTTTCTTTAGAAGTTAATAACCCGAACGAGTTAACTTTCTAATTAAATAGTATAATTAATAAATAACCGATAAACGCCTTCTTAGGGTTAACTAAAATATTAAATTTAACGAATAAGAAAAATATTATATATAAATATTAAATATAATCCTCGAGGGTCTAAGAGAATACTATAATATTATCGATATATACTCGGGCGAATACTTTATAGATACGTAGGATCCGGTCTATTTACTACTATATATATATAAACGAGTTTTTAAATTTTATTACTATAATATTAAAAGTCTTTTAGCCGCGGTATAATACGACGGTAAATTTATATTTATTCTTAGAGTATATATACTATTAATAGAAAAAACTAGCCGCGTCGATAATAGTAATCTAACGATAACCCTTAACGGCGCTAATTATATTATTCTATAAAAGTAAATAATAGACGTTTACTATAACTATAGTATTTAAACCTCGAATATTAATAATAGTACGGCCCTTTTTAATACCGTCTAATCTTATAGTCTAAATAACGAAGACTAGGAAGTTAAATAAAGTAGTTTATATCGTCTATTTAAATCGTCCTTAAATATATAGTTTATTAAAGGTTTCGTTAATAATCTTCCGGCTCTCGTTATTTATAGAATAAATATATACTATTTTAAATACTTTATCTTCCTAGTCGGCGCGTAGTAATATACGTATTTATTCGTTTTTTAGAATATTAATAAAGCCTCCTTCTACTTAAAGTATAGGGAATTAATTAATAATCTTTACTAGCTCCAGTTATTTATTATAAATAATAATACCATTTAAAAGGATATTATCCTTTATTAAAATAATTATCTTTATTAATAGAATAGAAGGCCGGGAATTAATTAGGTTCTTTATATCTTTACCTTTTAAAAATTATTTAAGAAGTAATAAATTAGAGCTAGCGGTAACCGTATTATTAAAAGCGTTTTTAATAAAAGTTTTCTTATACTCTTAAAGAGGCCTTTGTATAGCGAGCTCGCGAATATCGTTATTATTTATAGTAATACTATAGTAGTTATTAAATTAAACCTCGATTACTTGGCCTAGCTTTATATTCCTAGGGATTTTAACGTACTTATCCGTCTTATTTATTATAAATATTAATCTTATTCTATCGTTAACGATTCCGGTAAAGAGGTATAGGTTAATATCTACCGGTTTAAAGAAATAATCTCGTACTAATAGATTAAATTTATAAACTTCGATAATTACCGTAATTTATAAGGGGATAACTTTTATTTTCGTAGTATATACCGGCCGGTTCATACTTATACCTCTTAAATAAACGTCGATAGGGTACTTTATATCGTAGCTACCGATATAGGCGACTTACCGAGATACTAGTATATTAATCCCTTTAGGGGCCATAATATCCATATTAATAAATATATTTACTTTAAGATTATCTATAATATAGACTTCCCTAGGGGCGGTTTCGGCTATTATTTTATTACTACTTTTATTTTTCCTAGGGAAGTATAAAGAGGTAACGATATATTTAGAAATAATATAATAATTAATATTAATACCGGTAACTTAGAGTAGGGTTACTATAGTACGGATTCTAACTTTTAGAAAGAAGCGTGCTATAAATTTATAATTAACAATAATTACTTTATAACTAGTATCTTTATAACTTTTTTCTATTTTAATTCTAGGGTTTAAACCGACCCGAATACTAATATACCGGTACTTCCTAAATACTTATCCTATTCCCGTGTTTTTAGAAGAGTCGTAGTTTGATTTAATAATAAACTTCTATTTTAGTAATTCGTTATTTATTTTAACTTAGTAATAAGTTTCCGTATTCTCGTTTATTACTAAAAATTATTTACTTTTTTAAATAATATTTATAATTAAATATTTAGAGTAGGAGGTTTTAATAGGGTTCTTACCTAAACTTTAATTTCTAAAATACGTATATAATACGTTGTTAAAAGAGAATAACTTTTTATAAATACAGCACTCGACCTATTTAAACGAATTAATAATAGTTATTTAATAACTAATTATTTCGTCTTATTTATTATAATAATTCTTTTACTATTAATCCTGGCTCTATTTATTAACGTAATTAATATTAGGCGTAGGTTATTCTTTTATTTATAACTTTATAATACCGTCTTTTTAAGAGCGGTCCTTTTATACCTCGGTTTTATAATAAATAGTTATACGCCTAGGGGGTATTTACTATTACCCGAAATAATTAAAATTATAATTACCGGTTATAAGCCCGCGGTTTTCTTAGCGCGGTTAATAATTAAGACGATTTCTATTTCTAGGAGAAAAAGATATATTTCTAGTACTACTACTAGTAATTTATAACTAAATAAGTAACGGTTAAATTTAACGAGGTTACTACTACGTTTAAGGGATCCTTAATATATTCTAATAAACCGGATTAATAAATTAATAAGAAATAACCTAAGATAACTAGTTCTATTATAGGCGGAATCAGTTAGGTTATTAATAATTCTATTAATTTTACTATAAACTCTTTAGTTTAGGAGGCGGTAAAGACTTAATTATTTTATTACTTCGTATTATTCCTAGCTAGGCTTTTTCTTTAACGTTAAATAAATTAAGGAATTTATCTAATAAGACGTTAAGTTTAAACGGATTAATAAAAAGTTTGAAATTAGAACTAATATAGTCGTAGATTATAAATATTTATTAATATACGCTAGGAATGTCGGCGGCTTTAGTTAGGTTAAATATCTTATTTATATACTATCTAGGCGTTTTACTAGTACGTACCTAAATAAATTTATATTTATTAAAACGAAGTTTATATATAGTTTCTAGCGTCTTTATTTTAAATCACTTAATAAAATAATTTATTTATTTAAGGTTAACGAAGGTATATATTAATACCTTAATATTAATATTTAGTTTATTCGAGAACTACTTAAGAGTTACTCTTTTAAGATATAAAAATAGAAACTTTCGTACCTCTTTTTCGCCGTATTATTTAATTATATCGTTAACGCGATCCTTAAAGTCGAAAACGTTCTTATATATAGTATATCTTTTTAAAATAAATAGGTTATCCTTCCTATCGCCCTTAGGGTCGAAGAATTTAATCTCTTCGAGTTTTAATTTATTCTAGGCGCTTACTCTAATACTAGTATCGTTTTAACTAATTAAGTTATTTATTTTTAATAAACCTTAAAGTTCTACCGGGCCTTTCTTTATCCTAACTATTAACTTAATAATAAAAGCTTGAATTTCTAGCGATTCTATAAATTATATTACTTATTCGGAATTTATAGTAGGTTATTCGGGCTCGGGAGGAGTTATAATTTCCTCGTCTTTAAATTCGTCCTCTAAAGATTACTCCTCTTATAAATATTAACGTAGCTCTTTTATATCCCTTCGGAAGGTACTAATAGGCGGTATTATAAATATTTTATTCATAACCTAAAATAACTATATAATAGGCTATTTAAATTTAACGTACTTTAAAAAGTCGTTATTAAACTACTTCGTTTTCCGGCCCCTCCTTAATAAATACTAAAGAGGTACTTTAGTAGGAGGATAAAAAAACTATATAATTATCTAAGTAACTACTCGTCTAATATTAAAAGTAACTTTTATTTATTTTAGGATATATTTATTTAATAGTAGGAATTCTTATAAATAGAAAGTAAAATTAATCGTAGTAGGGTTTAGCTAAGCTTCTTCTAGGGTAATAAACAAGATAATAATTAATAATAAATACTATAAATAGTAATACTAGGCGAATAATAAAAGTAGTATTAAAAGACTAGTATTCTAGTATTCTTTTTCTATAGCGGAAGCGTAAGAGATATAGCTAGTAATATATTTACTAGGCTAGACATTTACTTAATAAGTAATTTATTAAAATAAATAATTATATTAATAAAAAGGAAATAAATAAAGGGACGTTCTAAATATTTAGTTTAATATTTACTATAAATACCCTAAATAAAAAGAGTACTAAATAGGTTATTTTAATAATTTAATAAAGAGTTTAAAAATACTTATTTAAGGTAGTAGGGTACGGTACGGAAACATTAAATAAATATAACGTAAATAAGGCTCGCTATCGATACGGAGTAAATTATTTTAAATATAGTAGTTAATAGGGAGTATATTAACCGTTTTAGGAGTTATTTTATTACTTATAACTAATGTAATCGTTCTCATTAATATAGAAGAGGTATGGTTCTACGTTAGTATCGCCGTTACTACTATTTAACACGGGGTTAATATAATAGTATATAGTATAAAAAATATTAATTATTCTATAGAGGATTTGGCCCTAATATACTAGAGTCCTAGACTCACCCTAGTCCCGATAGGGCTAGCGGTAGGGCTCAGCCCGTCGTTTTAATAAATATTTATAGTAATACTCCTACCAAAGTCCACCCCGTGACAACTTTACTCTCGACGACGATATTAAATTTCGAGAACGTATTAAAAGCTCGCCTTGAGAGACTAGAATATAATAATTTTATTAAAATATCTTTAAGTATTATTAAAGGAGAGCTCGATACTCTCTTCGGATAAAAATACTTATTCTTTAATATTTAATATAATTTATATCGATAACCTACTTTTAACTACGAAGTTTAAATAAATTTCTAGAAGAACTAAAATTTATCGCTAAATCTAGCGCTTTTCTAATTAGGTTATATTTATATTATTTATTAATAATTAACCCTTCTTTATAAAATTCTTTAATACGAATTAACTCTTTAAAAACCTCGCTTTAATTTCTTCTTTAATAAAGAATATATATAGTACCTAAACTACGCTATATACCTCTTTTAATAATAGCTTTATTCTTCTTTATATAAAGTACTAGTATAAAGTAACTCTATTTTATTTAACGTATTAAGTCTTTAAAAAAATAAAGATTATTAGGACTCCGGTATTAAATTTCCTTCTAAAATAAAACGAAAGCTATATTTATATCTTTTAAATATAATCTATAAGTACGGAATTATTATATTTATAATAAAGGATAAATGTTATTATTTTCTAAACTCGAATAGACCCGGGAGAAAAGATACTACGAGTAAATAAATAATACGATCGATATAACGATATAAGTACGAATTATAACTTATAATTACTATATAATAATTAACTAAACCGTGCTAGAAACTTAATTAAAGTACGAATTACTAGTAAGATTAACTATATAACTAATAATAACTATATTATTAAAAAAATTAAAAATAACCGGAAATAAAAGTTTAATATATATTCCTACTCTTTCTAAATCTATTAAGAAAGTATAGGTAGCGAATAAGGATTAAATATCGAGCGAGTAATAAATATAAAGAAGTAAAATTAAGCGAGGTCTAGGCGTCGAGGATTATTAACCCTTTTTAAAATTATTATTAAAGACGTAAATAGCGATATTTATAACTATATATATAAGTCCGCTTACTTAGTCGAGTAGATTTAATATATTAATATAAATATCTATCCTAGTAAATACACTCAACTTAATAATAATTAATATTAATAATAAAAGTAAAAAAGGTATATAAGTAGTAGAAGAGAGGAAAGAAGATAAAGATTTAAATAAATAAAGTTTAAAGAAGTAAATTTAATAGGGCCGTACCTAAACTATAAAGAGATAAATTATCGGGTCTTCTATATCTATATCGAGAATATAATTAATAAAGACTTTTAATAGGGAAGAGGAGATTTATAAATATAATTAACGAAGTACTAAAAATATTAGGTTTATAAAATTATTTAACTATTATATAAATATAACTCTCTATAATAATCACGTTATTAACTATCGAAGTAAATACTCGGAGGCGGATAATATTAAAAATATTAATACCGAAATTATACTATTTAAAGGAAGCGAAATTCTATTATAGTCGTAAATAAATCTTTCTACTTTTAACTCTCTTAGTTATTAAAGTTAATTATATTAAAATTAGAAAATCTAAAGTTTTCGCCTATTAAAGAAGGTATCGCCTTCGATAGTAAATAAATATAAAGATAAATATATTTAATATCTAGAAATATAACTCTAAAGTTTTTCTTCGTAAATATATTATTATTTAATTAAATTTATATTACTCTATCTTTTAACCTTTTTAATAATAATAAATATCGAATTATTATCCTCTAGATTTTTAGAGGTTATATATAATAATCCCTTTATAATTCTTTAGTTAAAAGACTTAGTCTAATAATTATATATATCTTTAATTATATTATAATAAAATAAAACTATCTCATTATTATTATTATAAAGTACTTTTTTAAAAATCTTATTATTATAATTATTAGCGATGGGCTAGGGGGTCTAAATTAATAGAAATAAATTATATTAATTACTAGCGACTTCGGCGAGAGACGGGGGCTAGATTAAATACTTAATATAAAAAACCCAAATTAATAAAAATAGATTTATTATTATATATTTAATATATAGTAAAGAATACTTCTAAAAGAATAAAAACTAATATTATTAATTTAATTATAGGATACTTTTTATATAAATAATATATAAAAGTAATATTATTATTATAAATAAAGGTCTTAATATAATCTCTTTTTAATAACTCTTTTATAAGAATTTTATTAAAGAGAGAATCGATAATTTAAATATCTTAAACTCCTTATTATCTTAATATACTTTTACTATCGTTAATATATATTAAAAAAATATTTTGAATTAAATAAACTTTCTAGATAATATTACTTTTAAAATTATATCTATAAGATTTTATTTTAGCGAGATATTTTAGTTATAAATCTTTATATTTATAATTATATAAATATAATTCTAGCTTAAGAAGTTTATAACTAAAATTTATATATATTTTTAAGGATATTTTTATAGCCTAGATTAGATTAATATCGGATTTATAAAATCTTTTAAAATCCGACGAGATTTTCTAGAGAAAAGTATTTGAAAACGATATTAATAAATAGCTTTTATAGCGGCGTAATCTCCTCACTAAAAGACCTCCCTACTATAGTAGGATTACAGGTATCTTTCTTAAGAGACAAGGCTTTAAATGCCATTTTTAATTCGATAGACTCTTGAGTTACTACTAATAGACTTCCGAAAAACCCCCTACCGCCCTTAAAGTAAATGACGAAACGGCTCGTTCAGGAGCTCCCCCACCCATGCTGGTGCCTACTTGAGACGGATTCCCACCCGTCCACGTGTGAATCAGCATCTAGTTCTGCGAGATGTCTATCTCTGAAACAAATTGGGCCGTTAACGCTGTCCCACGCCCTCGTATACCGGCATACCCTTGGATCTTGAGCTCTTGAGGCGCTGGCAAGCAGCTTTCATAAGACTCTGTTAACCAGTCTAGGTCCGGATACTCTCCGAAAGCATGCAGGTCCCCCTTGCACAAGATTGTAATGGGTCGATGCACGGGTGGTCTTCCTGGTGGACAGTTTGATAAAGTCCCACGCTGGAGATGGAAATCAGAGCATGACCAGTCCTGCCTACTGAGAAGATATTGGTACATCCTAGGTACGTATTGCAATCAATTCCATCAGAGTCATGCAGCAAGCTGACCACCTCCTGATACTTTCTCAGTGAAAGTTGACCGTTCCCACCACGTTCATTAACCACACTCTTTTCCGAGCTTCTATAATCCCTGCCCAATATTGCAACATCTACGGAGATACTATAATTGCCTCAAGAGAAGATACTTGCTACGGAGTCACCACAATGTATCAATCACCAGCTCTTTTCCTCGGGCTTACATCGCTGCTCCTCACCGCATGTTCAGCAACACCACTCCCGGCAATCCGTGCGAACACAGGGACTGTCCCAGGCATGTCAGGTGGCCCTGCCATTTTTGGCTCTGGCACATACCCTCGAGCAAATACACTTGCGGATGGGAGCATCATTGGCGCCTACACTGACTTCAGCCACGGGGACAACATCATCAAGACTGTCAGGAGCCAGGATGGTGGTAGTACCTGGGCAGCCTGGGGTGAGGTGATTCGAGGCCCCTCAAATGCAAACAAACGACATTGATAATCCCTACGTCCTTCAATTGCCGTCCGGTCGGGTGATTTGTGCCTTCAGAAATCACTCTAAGGACCCAGCCACCGGAGCCTACCTGACCTTCCGAATCACTGTTACCGTTTCCGACGATCAGGGTCAGACATGGGCGTTCCTGAGCGAGCCAGCTTCAGACCCAGGACCAGTGAATGGAAGTTGGGAACCATTCCTTCGAAACGCTCAAGATGGCTCGCTACAGATCTATTACTCGCGCGAGAACTCGGCTGCAGATCAAGATACGCTTGAGAGAACATCCGCTGACGGTACTGGCGAGATTTGATCCGATGCTCAGACTATATCTGGCGCAGGCATGATCTCTCGGGATGGTATGACCGGCGTCGCCACCGTCAGCGGATCCTCATTGATGGCGGTCTTCGAGAGCGAATCGGGCGGAACGTTCACTATCATGGCCATTACCTCCCCTGACGACGGCAAAACGTGGGGCAATCGACAAACCGTCTACACTCCAGAAAGCCCAAACACCAGTGCTGGTGCACCGCAAATCGTCACTGTTGGTGGGACTCTCGGGGTCAGCTTCATGACCAATGAGGATACTAGTCTGCCTGCACCTTCGCCAAGCTACACGAGCAACACGGCGGCGAAGTTCATTACAAGTGGAGACGGAGGCGCTACTTGGGGCAATAAGATAATTGTTGGACAAGTGCAAAGTGTTTGGCCGGGTCTCTACACGCTGGATGGTAGCAGTCTCTTGATGATGTTCGATAATGGAGGAGCGAAAGCGCAGAAGATCACACTATCCTGAGGAATCTGCGATAATGAGCCGTGTAATAACCTCTGATTATATCAACATCTATCTTTCCATCCGATGGCAACTTGGCGCCGTCGCTTTCCTTTTGCTTTATATCATTTCATATAGCGGTCCGTATCCACTCCCTCTTGTATGTGCTCTAATTTTCTCATTCCCCCATCTCCCTCCAGTCAATTTGGCATATGTAATACACTTGCTCAATCACAACTACACTCAACGTATCAACCCTTGCCTCAAAGCATTCGGTGTAGCGCACTCTACTTTGCTTCAAGCTACTCAATCTGAGGTCGCTATGACCGTAGAAATCCAGACAGTGTACTCGTGCGAAGAACGAATCTTCAGCGTTGAATCACTCTTTTAGCGTGCTCCAATTTATACGCCACGTTGCCAAACGAATTTCCGAATATCCATGATGTGACTCCATCTCATAATGTCAGAACCCATCAGCTCTGCACAACGCGTTCTCATATATTCCCTATTCTCGTTGCAAGGTCAAGACCTTGGATTTGCAAACATCTCAGTTTCAATCTATTCGTCATGGTGCGCAAAGTCATCCGCTTCCTGCCCTAGTATTCCCATTAGAATGGGCCACCAAACAAGCACGATATTTGCTAAGAAGGTCCGTAATCTCCTTTTGGTCAAGTCATGTTCTCTGTTGACCAGGATTTCTACAGAAGTCACGCTCATGATCTAGAAACATATCTGGCCGGAAGTCGTCCTTGCACACTGATAACCGCTATGGAGTATACATGAATCTATGATGGACAGTAATACATACTAATGTCTCCCCCTTGGGTCTGGTCTCCGGCTGTTGCCAATTGCACATCGAAGCCATGCAATTCTACATCCCTCATGATAGGGTCGAAGCATATTCAGCATGCTCTATGAGGTTTCTTGATATCAATATCACCCCTTTCGATTTGAGGATGTGGCATGTGGTTGTGGTTGTAGGTTGCAGGCTTTTCGCTTCATGATAATTTCATGGAGGCAGAAGGTGCTACCGAAAAATCGGGGTGTGAGGTCTGTGCGTAATCAATGGCAGGTAGAAATATCATCGGGCAGACCTAATGTGCTTGAGAGAGGTGTATCAGAGCGAAAGCATGGGTAACGGGGAAGGTCAATCAATGGGGAGAGTCGCATTTTGGTGATGTTGCATGTTTTTAATCTTTGACGTACCTTCTACTCTCTGGCCGGAAAACCCACCGTAGGGTTACTTTGAGATACACTCTTCTTCTCATTTTTCAAGTCACCGAATCCAAGTCAGACACCAATTTGTAGGGGCTTGCACAGGGTCTTCCATATAAGGTGATGCGTGTGTATGCCTAATGGGACTGACCAAATGATGACGATCGCTAAGCTGTCGAAACCTCTTGGCAATCCACTAACAATGATATCGCTTCTGTTCAGAACACATTATTGAAATTATCTCGAAAGTAAAACCTATCTTCCATTCACGTGCACTTCCTCAGTCATATGTAGCAATAGTCGATTACAAGACTACGCGCGGCTCCACCACAACCTTTAGCAGTTGAGACTCTTGAGCGGTTCGAGCAATTTCATACACCCATGCAGCCAGATCATTCCCAGGGTCCATAACAACCCCGGACCAATTATTTCTCTCGTTATCCCAATCTTCTTTGGTATCTAGAAAAGGCACATGGCTGTCTAGACGGCGGTCCAATTGCCAATCCGCCCATGTCTTAGCAGCTACCCGAGCTGAATTGTTTGACTAAAAGACTCCTAGGACAGAGCCAGACAAGTTAAATAGGTTTGCCACCTGTGGTCCAATGCTAATTGGGAAAAGCCATTGGTTGGCATTGTAAGTGACGATGTAGACGATTTGTGAAGTCATTGAGATTCTGTGAAATCGTAACGCAGCAGCTTTTGATAAAGGTTGGGGGTCAATCGGAGGTGTACTTTGCTTGAGTGAGAGTCATGGCGGTTTGGAGCTGGAAAGGCCAAGAAAACGATGGAATGCTCTATGCACGTGAGGGTAAGACAAGCTACCATAGCAGACTGTATCTCAGAAGCTTGCAAACATCTTTTGATTGCATAATAGAAGGCTGCTGCAGAAGACCAGAACAGATGGAAGTCACGAGAAATTGCCTTGATAACAAGCCGCTTGCCAGGTAAATCGCAGCGTTCTAAGCTAGTTTGGTCGCTTGATTGGACAACATGACGGGGGCATGTAGACGCTCGATTGAACTTACTGTTTGGGTTTCAGGCGTTTGGGGTGATCATGCATGGAGTCTCATGCAACCTATGTGCTCGTGACCGATCGGTTTTTGCAGTCCCTGGAATGCCTGCATGAGCCACGTTAGACTGACTAGAAGCCTAAGCCAAGCGAGGCTACATGACGTAGACTCGTACAGGTACACCAAGCCTAGAATCTTTCCAGTCATAAGTGCAGAGATGATATAAACAGTCCAGCGTGTGGATAACAAGATGGACGACCTTCCACTATTGTATACGAGTAGACTCAATAGCTTCATTGCTGCATTCCCACTGATTGAGCTTCATCAAGGAGTTCTCAAATTCGGAGATCCCTAGGACAATTGATCTTAGGAATTGAGTCTTGTCTATATCCGGTCAGTAAGACTCCGTCCGGTCCTTATCATAAATATCTTATATGGACCTGACCGATATTCCTCTTTAATAACATCAACTTAATGGGTCCAATTTCCAGTCTCTAAGGTACTTTATAGTTCCGGACCGGCTTCAGGGACTAGCTTCAGGGACAGCCCCATGTAGAATAGTAGAAAGCATGAACCCCAAAAATAAGATACACAGATTTATACAGGATTGGACACTTAGCATATACCTCTCTTATCTGTGCAACGGCTCGATTCTGTGACTCATTTGTTTCTGTTCGCCCACGATCGGACTGCTACCCATTGCCGACCCTTTTCCAAAACATCGGAAAGATTTTCAGGCTGCCTCAAGCGAGAATGAGACATATCAACCCTGTTCGGTATACCAAACCTATCACCTGTTTTAGTGACAGGCACAAGAGCTGGCACCACCACTCCAGTGTCCTTGTCCAGCCTCCTCATAAGCCATCGGTTGCAGTTGTAGCTTTTCGTCTAAAGTCCACTGTAGCTTCTTGTGCTCTTTCCAGTGAAATTGATGACGGATGAAGCCCACCACAGTGTCGAGTAACAAGCTTGTCAAGATGAGCATGGCGCCGAAGACAAAGGATGATGGCAACCCCAAGTACAGGGAAAGATATCGTCCCACTTTGGCTTCTAACGATCTGACTCTTGCACATGTTCTTTTCTGTTTTGTTGGGCAGCCTGACAAGCTGAATACCATCGGGTGTGTGAGCAGGTCCGGTGGCGTACTGGACGGTCTTTTGTTGTAGCTTTGCCATTGATACTGCATACCAGATCGACACCTCCGTCATCCATTGATTATCAGGCAATGGAACTTGTACATCTGGGTCTACGGTTTCTGAAGCTCGCGGTGCGTTAGCGCCTCAGGAGTGAACGCTGAAGTAGGTGGTCAGATATTGCAGGGTAGTGCCCAAGCGGAGAGCAGTGTTCAACTGGGCATCGTTGAGACCGATAGTAAGAAGACTTACATTGGCAAGAGCCCAAGCAGTCAGCAGGGTACAATCGTTCGCCGTCGGATTGCAGAATTGATGTTGATCGGTACAGCCGAGGACGTTGACATATCGATCGAAATAGTAGTATGTCGGGTTCGTGCCGTCCCCGTTAGGAACGGATCTCAGAATAGTAGCGACTAGCTTTATACAATGGATTGTTGACCTGACCCTCGTAAAGGACGAAGTTGGGTGCGAGGCGGAAGAGAGAGACATCGGCATCGATACGGCTGAGCTCAGGAATAAGATTCCATGTATTTGTAACAGAGCCAGCATAGGAAACCAGAGATCTAGAATGGAAGCACTAATCTGGCGGCTTAGTTGAGGTTTCGAGGGTTTGCTTACGTGAGTGAGTAGCCAATGTTCGCTACGAGACTGTGCGTGTGGTACTGGTACGTGTAATTTGTGATTCCAGGAATCTTTCCGTACGAGTACCGGATGGATGAGTCTCCATAGGTATCCGAGCTTGGATCGGTGTCGTTGACTCCTCTTGCATAGACTTCGGTCTGGATTGGCGAGCAAGTGGTGACCTTTCGGTATATCGGACACGATCCATCTTCGAGGCATCGATGCCGATTGTGCTGTGCGAATCCAGGAGTCTATTATCCATAGAGTACGCAGATGAGCCCCCATTCACGCACAATAAGGGATCACAAGGACAAGCAGCATTGGGGTATACTGTCCAGAAAAGCTGCCTCTGAGCGAACAGACCACATTGAAGTAAGTCCTCGGCGTTATCATAATAGGCTCGTTGATAAGTAGTAGCCGCGAGAGTGTTATTCGATTCCACGGCATGCTATGCGGCTTGGCCAAGCTTTGATGTACTCTATGTCAAGTTCAAAAGACCGCAATTTGGGCACTGTATCAGGCTTTCGTTGCCCGCGGCTTTCGTAACCTCGGACGAGAAGACCCCCGCAACGCCGAAGAGTATGAGGTTCAAAAGAGCAAGGGCGGCCAGCGGTAGTGTGCGTATCCACGGCTTTAATGTATGCCTTCGCCAACACCATGTCAGCTGCAAGAGTTGCCACGATGCTCCGATGGACTACCTGAGTTGCAAAGTGTGGTCTGCTGCTGATGGTGAAGACCGTCTTGATATTCATGTTTGGCCCGATTTTGATACAGTACGTAGGTCATTATCTTCCGTGTGGCGACACCGGCGGCAGAGACGAATATAGCGAGGAAGGCTATGAGCAGGCCTCCATCACGCTCGCTAAGGGTAATTGTAGAGCCAGCAATGGCACCGTGAGACCAGAGGATCCATGTACCCGTGTATATTGACGACGTACTGAGCTTCCGCAATGTACTTCTAAAATCGTAAATTTGACTTGAGCAAGATGTTTACCGCGTATACGGAGCTAAAGATTGAGGAAGACTCGGAAGTTATCTAAGGGAATACTTGCCAGGGAAACCCCATCTCCGCCAAGCACATTATGCATGAGAGCACATCTTTAAAGTGAGGAAAGCCTGATGGGGATTGGGACATTGTCGGCAGTAATGCGTGTTGACAGCGACCTGCCAATTACACATGCTCACAGAACGCCCGCATAATACATCTAATGCCAATTTCATTAGCTCAAGCCACAGCCCAGACGCTCTTTGCAGCTGAAGTTCCCCTAAATGGTCCTTGAGATCGTATCGCCGCCGAAGCGAACTGGGCATCGAGCATGTAGCCTTGTCGATGATGTTTAGCAAAATCACCGCTTGAGGATTTTGATGTGGACGTACTCGCTTACGTTGACGTCTCCCTCCGGTCGATTGCAGCCTGATGCTAGAGAGATTCATTCGCGCATGCTTCGTTTCCCCCACCGTCGTTCATCATCTTCAGCGGCTTTATTATCCTCATCATCTTCGTTATCCTCTATCTCGAAATTGGAAGCGGTGACCTGAGTCTCCATCACCTTTCATTCCTCTACTATCACCATGATTTTCTCATTGCCACCGTAGTCGCCGATTGTGTAAGTCCAGACTCCATCATTATCCTCGCGATAGTAGTACCAGGCTCCCAATGCTTCCTGTCGATCTTCTTCCGTCTCGGAAGGAGGAGAATAAGTGTCCACCCTATTCATAAGTTAGTCAATCGCCCACTCCTGGCGCACTCGCTTCGCTTCGTCCTCTTCGCGGAAGACGCCCATGATTCCACTGGTGGGAAGGTCTATCGGTTCGTATCAGCTGCTTGAGTGGGCTGATAGGACGTAGACGGTATTGGAGGCTGGTAACGGGCGAATTGAAGGGTTTTGGAGGCTTATTTTGGCTGCTTGGCTTGGTCTTCATGTGGAGTTTGATGCCTTTCAAATTGATATGCCAGGCGGCGGGACACTGCATTGCTTCAATCAAGAGACAAAGGACGATGTGTCTAAAGCAGACTCTGGAACCTTAACTCAGGTAAATAATTCAAAGTAGCTTCAGAAGTGGAGCCGCTCACATAGACACGGCTATTCTCTGACAGGGTGAGCTTTGGAGGATAGTGCTCGATTGGAAGCTTTGCAAATTAAGACCGTACCTCATACCCTCATAAGTACCTCTCTGCATGTGCTGAAACATGTCATTCACCACTCTTGCCTGTCTGAGAGCTACCATCGTCTGGTCTGTCCGCATGTATTCCGTCTTTATGGTCCCCAGTATTCCTGTCCCGTTCACCGCCCTCATCGCGCTCCTCATCCTGACAGTCCTCGTCTTCCTCGTCCTCGTCCTCGTCTTCATCCTCATCCCTGTCCTCTGAGACATCTTCATCACCCTCCTCCACCCCATCCTCATCATACTCGTCCTGGTGAGCATGGTTTCTCCCCACCTCACGCTTCGTGACCGTCACATTCAACATTGCCCCATCATCTTCTAAAATCCACAGGGTCCACCACCCATCTCCTTCTTGCTTGGTAAGACCAAGGCCTATCTGCTCGAGCAGCAGCCCACTCTTTCTTGGTTACCACGCGTGGACGATACCCCTCAAACGCGCCATCCCGACATCTCAATGCTCAGCTTCTACCTATTCTCTGAGCATGTTCCATCGTCGTCTAGACACCCAAAACCCTGTAAGGCTCCATGTCATTGTTATTGAAAGCTTCGGTCTAGTGTCGAAGGTTGTATGTAAGGGTGGATAACATTGCAAGGCGATATTGGTGAGCGGCAGGTATGGCAGCCATTCGTTCTTGGATCGTGAAGGCTCACTTCGAATGAGTAATTCTTTCTTAAAATGAGGAAGGCTCTACTTGTAGGAAGATAGCACACGGACCCTCCGAATCCTTAGAAAGCAATCGGTCGAGCAGGTTTCGCAAGCGCCATGTACCCGAACAACCAGCCAATCTCCCAGAATAGTCCTGAGAGATTGCTCACGCTAAAGAGTCTCCAGAAGCATTGAGATGAAGGGATGCCGCAATCCTAGCCTACACGCGCTCCCCTTTCACTTCCTCTTCTGCGGGCTCGGTCGTACTCTCTGCATCATCGTTTTCATGATCTTTTTCCTCCTGTAAGGCTCTGTGCTTCCTTCTCGCCTTCTTACTCTTACTAGCCTTCTTCTTGCTCTTGATCACCGCCTTCAGCGCGTTTCTGCTTTCCGGTCCTTTCTCCGCTTCCTCGATCTTCTCCCCTAGCAGGCGCCGAGCAGATTTTCGATTCTGGGACCGTGAGCGAGTAGCTTGGCATTTGACGACCATGCCAGTAGGAATGTGCTTAAGCTGGACTGCTGAGGATGTTTTGTTCTAAATTGAGTCATTCTCGTCAGTGAACATGCTCCGAGACCTACATGAATAGGGTCTACCGTATAAGAGAGCTGACGAACAATCTTCTGGCCACCGGGACCGCTGCCTTTCAAAAAGGCCTCCTCAATGTCTGTCTCCTTAACAACCGTACGAGGCGAGAAGTGGGCTGCTGCCACGGCATTACTGCATATTAAGCTCCTTCTGGCGACGATGTGCAATGGTCTCGCTACTATTGGAGCAGCCTGAAAGCTCTTCGGAAGAAACATGATGGGGCTGTCATGTTGATACGACTGCCATCAGAAGTTCATAGAGGTTCCATTGAGGGCTCATGCAGCATCTTTCCGACGAGAAGCAAAGCCGCGAATGTACAGTGAGCCTATCAGCAACAAGCACAAGAATACAATCTCGGAAATGCCCAAGGATGCAAAGTAACAGTTCAAAGGTACTGGACGAATGACTGCGGTGAGCGCGGACTCCAGCCGCACTTGGAGAGCTTAGGGTTAGGGTTACAGCTGCCCCGAATGAAAATTTGAGGATTTTCGTGCGTGCAAATTTTCTTTCGTTGGCTTTTTGCCCGCAATTGCTTGCCATTGACGACCTCGAATATGGAAGTTGAACCTCTCCGGATACTGCTCATTGGTAGCGGTGGCAGAGAACATGCTCTTTCTTGGAAGCTTGCCCAGTCTTCCCGAGTTGAGGTCATACACGTTTGCCCTGGCAATGGAGGAACAGCGCTCGTGCCCAAGGCACGGAACGTCAACAACGTGTCGCCAGACGATTTTCCAGGCCTCCTTACGTTCTGTAAAGAGAACAACGTGAATTTTGTCGTTCCGGGGCCGGAGGTGCCTCTCGTCAATGGCATTGGGAGCTTCTTTCGCGCCGCTGGTATACGATGTTTTGGGCCCTCAAAAGATGCTGCGAGGATGGAAGGTTCGAAAACGTTTGCGAAAGACTTTATGGCGAGACATAATATACCAACAGCGAACTACAGTAACTTCAATAATTACGAGGAAGCAAGGCAGTACCTTGAGGGTATTTCACATAACGTGGTTCTAAAAGCAACAGGCTTAGCGGCAGGAAAAGGTGTGATATTGCCGTCCTCGAAGGAAGAATCATATACTGCATTGGATCAGATTATTGGAAGGAAAGAATTTGGGCCTGCAGGAGACGAAGTCGTCATCGAGGAGTACCTAGGAGGTCAAGAACTATCATTTCTGAGCTTCAGCGACGGCTACACAATCAAATCGCTACCAGCTGCGCAGGACCACAAGCGTATTTACGACGGGGACAAAGGTTCAAATACAGGAGGTATGGGTTGTTACGCTCCAACGAAGGTCGCCACACCGCAGTTGGTGGAGAAGGTACACCGCACCATTCTGCAACCCACAATCGATGGCATGCGAAAAGAAAGGATGCCTTTTGTTGGAATGTTATTCACTGGCATTATGGCTACCAAAGATGGACCTAAGACTCTTGAATATAACGTTCGCCTTGGGGACCCAGAGACCCAAACGCTCTTGCCCCTTATGGATGGCGATCTCGCTGAGGTCATGGTTGCATGCACCGAAGGTTGGTTGGACAGCGTCGACGTAGGTCATTACCCTCTGTTCTCGGCCACAGTAGTAGCCTCAGCTGCTGGTTATCCAGGCAAGCAAATGGTTACGGGCGAAGTCATCACCCTCGACAATCCACCCGCTGAAACCCATATCTTCCATGCTGGTACAAAGGCGCCTACTACCTCAAAGGCTCAGAACAGCGAGCAACCTTCTTTACAGGCGTTGTATGGAGCTCTTACCCATGGACATGCGTCTCGTGATCTGACCACGTCTGGAGGCCGAGTTATTGCTGCTACATCCACAGCTGGCACCCTCGAAGCCGCTGTTGCCCTGGCCTATGAAGGAATGTCTACCATCCATTTCAATGGCATGCATTTCAGGAAAGACATTGCCCACCGCGCTCTTGGCGCAGGCCCTGAGGCGAAGATTGTCACTAATGGCACTGGCCTTACTTACGTGTCCGCTGGGGTCTCAATTGCTCATGGTAATTCGCTTGTCCAACGCATCAAACCTCTCGTTGCTTCAACGGCTCGGACAGGTGCTTCAGCTGAAATTGGCGGGTTTGGTGGGGCATTTGATCCTGTTGAGGCCGGCTACTCCTCTCCCATCACAATTATCGGCGGGATGGACGGTGTTGGCACCAAGATAAACATCGCACACGATATGGGCAAACACGATACAATCGGCATCGATCTCGTAGCCATGAACGCTAATGACCTGGTAGTACAGGGCGCCGAACCACTTACTTTTATGGACACTTATACATGCAGCAAATTGGATGTCGATGTCGCCGAACAGGTCATCAGAGGAATATGCACCGGCTGCATCATAGCTGGCTGTGCTTTGGTGGGCGGAGAGACTGCCGAGATGCAAGGTCTACTCCTTAACGAAAAAGCCTACGACATCGTCGGAACAACGATGGGAGCGATTGAGATGGGTAAGAAGATACTGCCCGACAAAGCCTCCATGCAAGCCGGAGATGTCTTATTGGGTATGGCTAGTAACGGAACTCACTCAAATGGGTACAGCTTGATTCGCTTGATCGTCAAGCAGGCTGGTTTGACGTACTGGGACAGAGCACCATGGGGAAATGGCCAATCGGTTGGCGAGAGCCTGCTGACACCGACTCGTATCTACGTCAAACCACTTTTACAAGCCGTCAGGAAAGATCTGATTAAAGGCATGTCACATATCACAGGTGGAGGCTTGATAGAGAATGTGCCTCGGATGCTACCCAAACACTTAGCAGCAGAGATGGATGCAGAGACATGGCCAGTGCCAAAGGTACTGAAATGGCTGAAGAACAAAGGCCGGATCGAGGATAGAGTATGTATTGTTTGGAGTGACCGATCTTCGGATGAGAATGCTGATTTTCGACAGGAATTTGCTACGACGTTCAATACGGGGCTCGGTATGGTCTTGCTTGTCAGCCAAGAGAATGTTGGGCAGACAATGGAAGTACTGAAAGCAGAAGGGGAGATAGTATATATTGTGGGGAAGGTGGTTGAGAGACAAGGGGAGGTCTGCGTTGTCAAACACATGAGTGTCTGGGGTTGATTGGAGGCCGACTGTTCTTTATGCATAGATACCCAGGGAAAAGAAGGCCACAGCGTTAACGCAGGGCATAAGATGTCATTTTCACGGTGGCGAAGGATTACTTTAATGTAAGGGTCCCTTTCGTGCCAGGCTACGCAGTAGCCTGGAAGCGAGTCCTGGAAGGTAAGAAGAAGGCTGGATGCTTGCGGACTTTGCTCCGCGACAGCCGTGGTTCTCTAAGCGCTAGTAGCTAAATTACGCAACATGGTTGGACAAATCACAACATTACTCTGACATCTGTATCTTGCCAATGAATTTCTCAACATTACTCACACATCTCCTACTTACGTGGCAGCATTGATCTCCTTCCGACGCCTCGGCCAGCTTGAGAATCTCAGTCCGAGCAAATGACAAACAATGAGCTGTACTCAATTTGTACCACAATGCCGGATAGGTCCAGAAGGAAGTCGTTGAGCATCTTCCAGCCAGAGTTGGCCGCTTTAACACCTATAAATGAGCCCAGAGATTATGCCCCGGCTGGTGGTCTGCTCAAGAAACGGCGACCTGGGTCCCTCTTCTCTTCATCTCCCTCGAGTTCACCCACCAGCTCAGAAATACCTCCATCCAGCCCATTGACTCCCATTAAGAGGACCGACTCTCAGAGTAGTCTCAACCGCTTATTGTCGAAGTCTCGACCGCGAAGCCTGCAGAAAACGGGCCGACCAAACAGCATCCTCGGCAACTTTCGAAACTCCCTCTATTCCTCCCAAGAGGACGACGACGACGACGGCAATCTTGAACGTGTAACTTCGAAGAACTCCGTACATTCTACCGCCTCCACACCTAACGTCATCTACGGAACTAAGGTTCTGAATCATGGAGAGATACAAACAGCGGGTGGAGTGTTCAGGAAGAAAAGTGCATACTTCGTCCTCACAGATACACATCTGGTCCGTTTCAAGAGCCAGGAGCGGGCATTGGACACGTTCCCATCCATCCCATCATCAATTGGAAGAGCAAGTACTATGCGGCACTCCAGAATGAGCTCGAGCGGCTCCTTACATGAGTTGCATACATTGTCTTCTGGGGAGAGCCACCACGGAATAGACCTCCATGACATTATATCAGTGTGGCGACCTGAGGACGCCAAACCATACTTCAGCGTTGAGATAGACTATTCAGACGATGAGGCGAGTAATGCGGGGTCCATGACACTTCAGCTCTACGACCCAAATGAAGCTGATGTCTGGACATCAAGTATTCGAACTGCGGTAACAAATGCTCGCCTGGCTGAGCCTCGCCCATATGCACAATACCTGCAAGATTACACGACGCGGGCATTGGATCAAGAGGGTGATTACGAGCCCTCTAAATTCCTTATGTTCAAGGTGATACAGAGGATGAGAAGATCAGGACCCAATTCGTCGTCCGAGGACCTGACGAAAATGTCCTCTATGGCCTCTATCCTAGCAATTGGAGCACACAAAGTCCATTTGATACCATTCCCACGATCTTCACGAACTGCTTCGAACACGTCTCTTTCAGATTTGAATGTTACATCCTATGCGTTGATGACCTTGACCCAGCTTAATGTCCACGAGCGCGACGACGCCTTCTCTCTTAACTTTCGATTACCATTTCGCCAATATCAGACTCTATCTCTAGCGTCGTCCCTCGTCTCTGATATAGCTCTGAACATACGGAACTCTGCCGATTTCCTAAGACCTCTCTGGTTGGAAGCACCGTTCACCTGGAATGTACCTTCGGGCCTAGACGAAGAGATTTGGGATATACCCACGTTTGAAGAGGTAGACCAGGGTTATTTTCGTACCCTCATTGCGTATTGTGCGGCTTACGGCGTTGATGTTTCGAGAATTCGATACACGGTACATGAGGACTGCGAAGATGCACCTGCCTTCGAGCTCCTTTCTCCTACAGACAGAGACAGGCCGAAATACACAGCCCTTGAGCTATTGGCCATCATGCGAGCACTGCGCTACAATGAGTCCTTCACTACTCTAGATTTTCGTAACATCAGCCTAGATGTTCTACACACTCTACGGGATCGTTACGGTAATGATCATGTACCATGGTCCACCAAATCCGGCGAACCTTTGAACATCATCGACCAGGAAAACTCTACACTTCTTGTTCAGGAGGTTCGTGCTTTGGCAGTGAAGTCGAGGCGTCTTCGTAGACTGGATTTCTCTTATTGTGTCACCAGGAGGCAACCCAAAGATGATGAGAACATTCAAGATCCAGGATGCGGCATTTGTGAAGCCCTGTTTCCGCTGTGCGCGAAGCAGTGGACGAACGTTGACTGGATTGTACTCAACGGAATTCAGCTGACTGATGTCGATGTCGATTACATATTTTCTGCAGCGCTGGACAAGTCGTGCCACTTCCGTGCACTGAATGTTGGTTACTGTGGGTTAAACGATCGCAACATGCATACGCTACTTCAAGCCCTTTCTTTTCAGGATGCAACGATGGAGTCGATCGATTTGTCAGGAAACTTGGCTCGCCAAAATCCCAAAGATCTCAACGATCATCTTGGACAGCTGGGCTTTGTCCGCAGATTGAACTTGTCAATTATCACCCGGACCTCTGGCTCAGACTCTCTCTTGAAGGCCGAGATACTGGGGGCCTGGAAGCTGGTCGAGCTTCGGCTTAGTAGGACTACCTTAAATGCAGAGACTGTGGATGCTTTAGTTCGCTATCTTATGAGCCGTAACTCTGAGCTCCTTAGAATACTCGCACTTGATAGATGCGGGCTTACCAGCAGAGAAGCAGCTCGGCTACTTACTGCAATGGACAGAGGATCGGCAAATCCTAGAGACTTGCATCTCGATCTCAGCGAAAATCGCCTTGAACAGCACCATGACGATCTTGTTACAGCAGTTGGTCGATCATATACCCCTCGCCACCTCACGCTACAAATGATGGAATACAAAGACGAGATCAACTTTCAGCTGCTTGTTGAGGCATTTTCTAAGAATGTTACGACTAAGATACTTGACATTTCGAAGCTTGCCCTTCCAGAGAGTGCCAGCGGCGACACCTGCCAAATACTGCACGAGCTGTTTACGGGAAATTTTGTTCTTGAAGATATCGACATCTCTGGCGAAAATACCCACATCGATGCTGTTCAGTATGGAAATGGTCTGAACCATGCGCTATCTGGCTTGAAACACAACAAAACGCTCAGAATTCTGCGTATCGAACATCAGAGACTTCGTTTACAAGGTGCCAGCACACTTGCCTCAGTGCTTGAAAAGAATGACACTCTTCTCGAGATCCACTGCGAGAAGAATGAGATTAACCTTCAAGCATTTACGGTACTGGTGAATAGCTTGGCGCACAACACCACTCTCTTATATCTACCCTTTATGGACAGTGATCGCGCCTGGACGCAGAACAAGGTTGATAAGGAAATCGACAGTATTCGCGACAGTCCGAAAAGCCCTGGTTCACAATCGATGTCATTTAGAAACGTCACCGGAACCTTTACAGGCATGGCATCTTCCACCAAAGGCACGGTCAATCGGACATTGGGCCGAACGATTGGAAAGACACTTGGAAGCCAAAGGAACTTCTCAGCCCGCAACATTGGAAAAATGGCACATCCCATGATTGGTCACAATGAGATCGATTTCAAAGCTGCAATGGGAAGTCTGTCGCAAAATTGGGATCGTGAAATTGCAAAGCTACACGACTACCTGATGAGGAATCACAACCTTGCGCATGGCCTTCCTCTAGATGGCCAGCCACTGCTGGATGTAGATAGGCCAGCGACAGCTGACAGTCTTGCTACCGCACTGCGAGGTGTGAGCATTGACGATAGGACGCCGATTGCAGAGCTCGACCGTCAGCTGCTCGTGGACGAAAACGACAGTCCCGAGCAGAACGACAGTCCACCAGCAGAGGATGGCGACGACGAGGTGGAAGGGGCATTAGAGATGAGCCAGCACTCGCATGTGTGACGATAGCAATGCATGACTTGACGAAAACGACGGACTTCTGGCATTTGGATAGCACGAGTGGGGGGGATGATGGTGTGCAGCATCAGCGACTCGCGTGTGAGACCAAGCGTAGATCGCTGTTGGGAGCGCTGCTCGCCCGCTGGTCTTGATTACGAAGAAATACCTAGGTAGATTACATGTAAAACAGAGTATCAGCTACAAGAAGCTATACAATCACACTTCACATTCAAGAGATAGAGCATTGTTGCATCGAAGATGGAAATCTGAAACTTGCCTACTGACCCCACCAAAGGGCACCCCACAAAGTTGCAGGCGAGACCCCTTGCGGTCCTTTTAGGTAAGATATTCTAGCAGGGCTAATTGGAGGCTGTGCTCTAGGCATCTTTAGCCACTCTCTGGCCGGGAAGTTAGGGAGCTTTAATAGTGCGGGTAGTCCCTTACTTAGTCGTTACCCTTCAGGGACTGGCTCAGCCTTTTCCTTCGTCTCCAGACTTCGCTCTCGGCAACTCGAGTAAACCAACTGTCTTTTCTTCCCTTTTTTACACCTCTGCAACTAACAATCACATTCGACTTTCCATTCTCTGCCAATAATTTGTTGAAAAGGATTGAACGACTTGATCTGTCCTACGGATCTGCCTCTCATTGAGAATGAACTTCCCCTGATGCAGCCTGCTCCTGAAGCACACGAGGACAGCTCAATAAGCCGCGAGGTTCACATCTCTCTCCCAATCGCTCCTCACAACCTCTCCTCGGCATCCTACAACACCTCTCGACCATTGCATCCTTACCCTCGACCACGACACCACCTCCCCGACTCGACCCAGCACAGCCACAGTCATGCGACGCCCTCTCACCATTTTCCTCATATTCGTCCTGATAATAGTCGTTCTCCTAATCCGCTCCGTCTTCACGCTCCTCACCCTCCTCGTCGAAGATGGCTCCGCAGACACTATCCACAGTGCCGAGATTCCCGCGCCCAATTCCCCGCTCATTGACGATCGACCCCAGTTGATTCCGAAGATAATACATCAGACTTATGTGAACGATACGGTGCCGGAGCGGTGGAGGGAGGCGCAGAAGAGTTGTGTGGATCTGCATGAGGATTATGAGTATAAGGTACGTTTTTTCTTCTCGGCTTGTGAGGGAATGGCAATGGGGGTTTTGATCAGAGGGACTGATTATGGTGTGACCGTCTAGCTCTGGACGGATGACAAATCACGCGAGCTTATAGCTACGGAGTACCCATGGTTCCTGGATACATTCGACAACTACTCGCAACCCATACAACGCGCAGACGCTATTCGATACTTCGTCCTAGCCCACTACGGCGGTATATACATTGACCTCGACGATGTAAGCCCCCGACTGCCTTCCCTACCTCAACTTGGCTCCCCAACTGAGACTTTTACTGACAATCCCCCCTCCAGGGCTGCAACCGCCGCCTCGACCCCCTCCTCTCCTACCCCGCCTGGGTGCGGCGCACCTCACCAACCGGCATCTCCAACGACGCTATGGGCAGCATCCCGCACCACTCCTTCTTCACCCTCGTAATCGAATCCCTCATCCCCTACAACCGCAACTGGAGGCTCCCCTACGTCACCGTCATGTACTCCACCGGTCCTCTCTTCCTCTCCGTAATCTGGCAGGAATATAAACGCGTCGGCCGCTCATCCGCATCTGCTGTCTTGGGTGGTGGTGGAGTTGGTACGGCGGCGAGTGATGGAAGGTGGGATGCTACGGAGATGGGGAGAGTGAGGGTGCTGATGGCGGATGAGTATAATAAACAGCCGTGGGCTTTCTTCAGGTGGCATGGGGGGAGTAGTTGGCATGGAAGGGATGCGAGGCTGATATTTTGGATGGGGAGGCATTGGCTGCTTTTGACTGTGTGCGGGTTCCTTGGTGCAGGAGGTGTTGGCCTGTGTATGTGGTGGGTCTATGGGCGGGTACTATCGCTTCGAGAACGAAGACGAAGAGGGGGGAAGATGAGCCCGATGATGGGACCCAGTGGCTGGGTGCAGAGGATACCGCTTTGGAGGAGGGGGAGTTCGAAGGGGTATGAGCTTGTTGATCGGCATGAGGTATGACCCTTGTGTCGTGCATACCTACACCTGTGTCTGAAGTGCTTGGGATTGATTACAAAGGGTTCGATAATCTGTGCCGCTGGAATATGAACAAAAAGATACCATTTTAGGCGTTACAACGGCGTTTCATGCTTGATTGGTAGATGACCATCATCGGTCGTCCCATCGCATGCATGTGCATTCGGCGTTGGTTGTAACTTATAAGATGGGGAGAGGGTAAAAGGGCAATTCGATTCTGTGTGTGTACTTTGATTGGTCAATATCTTCGAGAGATATGTAAATAAAAATTGTTTGCCTCTGTATGTTTGCTTCATGATTACACCCCTTGTCAGGTTTTTCCTAGACCAACGCGCCAATATATCAGGTCTTGAGTACGCTTCAATTTTGGAATTTTAGATTCTTGATGTCGGGTCGTTGACAAACATGGAAAGCTCGATTTGCATTTCCTAATCTCATGAATTGATCAAGACGCTTGGGGAGTACCATATCGTCCTCGATATTTTTTTTCTACCTCCCATCCAGAGTGGATGTGCTTGAGGGTCGCAGAGCGCCATGTACATGTGCCTCTCTTCTCCACGGTCCTCTGCTAAGTCTGCCCCGTCTGTTTGCGCTAGCAGCCTTTGGCCACCAACCAAGCCTCCAAACTTCCTTGAATTTCGCTAGCCTCAGGGGTTTTTGTGCGTTTCGAGATAGCTGTTGCATGGTCACTCAAGATCACACACGCCGTTCTTACGTTGCAATACTCAGTGCAAAGACCGACGTCGTATCAAACAAATTCATGGCTTGAACGAGTCTATCTACACGCTGTGTGCAATTGGCGCCAGTGTGATAGGCAGTCTTCTTAGACATGAAGACTTTTTGTGGTCTAGCGGTTTGCCGGCGTGCGCTGGCGTCATCTGGTGTCTCCTCCTTCCACCAAGACTTCAGTATCGATCCAAGTCGAAGGTGTGGCAATACTTTGGCGGTCCGAAGGAGGTATTCACCATTCATTTGCACTCTGTTCAGCCTTTCTCTAACTTCTGAGAAGCTTCTTTCCTCTCTTGCTCTTCTATCATACCCTCCCATCGTTTCCATGTCGCTTCGTCGTTCAATCTCTTCTTCTCACGCCTGGCAGCGAATTCATATGCACGCAGTCGTCGATCAGCTTCTAACCAACCACCGAAGGTCATGCCGGACATCTGGATATATCTACATAGGGAGACGTGTCAGATGTCGAATTTCCGAGGCTGGTGGAATTCAGGAAAAGTGAACTTCAATGGAAGGCTTGGGGAAGGATGTACACTTTAAATTGAATGGTTAGGCTCCTATAAATGGGGGAGAGGAAGTAGCCAGCGACACCAAGCCCACCTGCAATGAGACCCCACTACCACATACACAGCGTTAGTAAGAAGAAACGACAGAAAGAGAAGAAAGTGAGAGTGTCCACGGACGACAGCGGGTGGGAGCACGATTGGAGGATCCTACTTTTGCAGCGCCTACAACAGCGCCCTTAAAGGCTTCGCTACCTGCCTCGCCCGTCTCTTCAGCTGTTCTCTGACCATGACGAGGCATTGCTGGACTTATCGATCCATCACTCAAAGTAGAGTCCTCACGCTTTTCGATGTGGACAAACGGATGATGAGATACGCTAAAAGCGGGCCGGCAGCGTCTGCGCTTCTGACCAGTGCTGCCTTTTACGAGGCTGAACCACTCGCGCACTAAAATCTGTAGAATCTTCCAGGCCTCTCACTCGATTACCAAGGCTTATCCTTACCTATGTCCGTGCCTGATGATGTGGACCATGCGAAAATGAAGTGGTTTCCTAGCAATACTCTATGATGTTTCCACTACGAAGACCGAACTTGGCATAGTCAGGCGGTGAAGATCGGGGAAGCTACATCCAGTCTGCACGAATTTTCCAAATACAGTGGTCTGGCTTTGACACTTCTCAATCCAAACCATTGGGACTTCAAAAACTTCAATGTGTCAGCGCGTGACGATGTCCTTACTTTTAGCTTAGGCAGCATTGTGAAACTAACGGCCAGTTTGCTCGGCAAGGCGTTTATTTTCGCCCTTTTACAGCAAACGCCCGTGGAAGCAACAAGGCTGGGAAAAGCTTCAACCAGAGATGGAAGGGTAGCTGGGAAGCGTTGTGGTGCTGAAGATCTCTAAAACTTCGGTGAGCCTCAACCCCGCCAAGGATGTGGCATGGCTGAATAATAATCGTGGTCCGATTGCAGTGCCAGGAACACTTACGCAACAATCATGGCTCGCTATCGGCGTCCTCGTCGTCCTCGTCGTCCCATAAGTCAGCTGCAGTCCCCACTCCTCAGCCTGCCACCTGAACTCAGAACCAAAATCTACCGTTACGCTCTGATTAGAGATGAACCGCTCAACCTGTGGCCACATACGTGGACTAAGGACGACGACACACCAAAGTCCCCCACCAACCTTCTCAAAATTCGCCACCAAGAGTCTCTGGAATACGTTCGCAAAGAAATGGCAACCGGCCTCCTGGGAACGTGCCGGCAAGTCTACAATGAAGCGGCCCTCTTCTTTTGGAGCGACAATCATTTCAAGTTCACTGGCAGATCTGGATGGCAAGGATTACTCCGCTTCTTCCTGACCATCGGACCGGAAGCTCGATCGCGCATAGAGCGAGTAGACGTCCATGCACCCATATACATGCGTTGGCCAGTCAAGGATTCGGATGGCAAAGACCTCAACGGTCGGTCGAAGAACTTCCCCAAGATGCACATGGCTAAGATCGCTGAGGAGGGGCATCTCGACAGACAGGCTATACAGAGGCTCTGTGTCATACTGGCTCAAGACAAAACTATGAAAGAGATCAACTTCGTCATTCCGGATGGGTTCCGTAATGGGGATGAGGACAGCTTCGGTGGCTACGATGAAGATCATGATATGGAATCCGATTCAAACATACGACTACAGCGGCTACAGGCTTTGGACTGGATCAAGATGACAGTGGTGGTGGAGAAGGGTGGATACTTGGCCGTCGATAATGGTCCTGCTCAGATTATGAAGGAGGGATGGGACTTGAAGTGTCTACCAGGCAGCTCCATATGGGAGAAAGGAGAAGAGGATAAGGGAGGGAATGTAGACTACGAGAAACGCGAGGTTACGGGAACAAGGACATGGAGTGCACCGAGCAGAGACCTGGACTATTTGGCGGGTGTCAAGGAGCTATTTCAGGAGATGGAAGAGGTGTCCAAGCATGCAAACGGAGGAAAGCACAAAAAGAATACTACGGTGAAGATGGAGAGGGTCTTACGGGGATTTGACCCCTGTGGATTTATTGGATCAGATGGAGTTCTACTTCCATTGTCGGTAGCTTTTTCATGATTTCGCGCGGATACCCTAAGGGAAACGAACAAGGGACGATTTCCGGTGTTCCCCAGGAAAAAGGAAGGCGTTGGGGAGACGGAGAATATTGATGGCGCTTGCTTTCGAAATGTGATTGTGGATCGTGAACTCCAATAGATGATCTGACCCGTCAGTCTCAATCCTTTATACCATACCATAAGTACAAAGCATTTTCTTCTTCATTTTCGCTTAGACTTGGCGCAGAAGTTCTCTACCCAAACCTCCCTTGCGCACCACCTCCCCAACGATGTCAGACTCAGCCCCTCGACGTACCGCACTCATAGATCGCGTCACCAACGAGACGAAAATCCAAGTCTCCCTCTCACTCGACGGCGGCCCAATAGACCATCTCCCCGAATACGACCACTTCTCCCCAGATAACCTCCCGGCCTCGAACACACCAATCCCAGCACAAGATGCGAACCACCACGCCTCACAAATAACAGCATCGCAGCACATCTGGATATGGACAGGCGTAGGCTTTTTAGACCACATGCTACACGCCTGGTCAAAACACGCAGGCTGGAGTCTCCGCGTACGGTGTAGAGGCGACTTAGCCAGTACGTCCCTCCCCCCAAGCCATTGACCTTCCCACACCCCCTCTAACCCCCCGTCCCCCAGTCGACGACCACCACACAACCGAAGACACCTTCCTCGCCTTCGGCTCCGCCTTCACCTCCGCCCTGGGCACCCGCTCCGGGCTCGTCCGCTTCGGCCACGCCTACGCGCCCCTCGACGAAGCACTCTCCCGTGCCGTTCTTGACATCTCTAGTCGCCCCTTTTTTGTGGGGGATTTTGGGTTCAAGGGGCCGATGATTGGGCAGCTGAATAGTCAGATGATCCATCATGGGTTGAGCAGCTGGGCGATGGCGGCGGGGGTGACGTTGCATGTGGATTGTATTAGGGGGGATAATGATCATCATAGGGCGGAGAGTGCGTTTAAGGCGTTGGCGGGGGCGTGTAGGATGGCGTGTGAGAGGGTGAGGGGGAGGGAGGGGGAGGTGGGGAGTACGAAGGGGGTGCTTTGAGAAAGGGGAATACTTCAGCTCATGGGAGTATATGGAGAGCTTGAAGGAAGGGTATAGTATATGCTCGGATCCCGGCTGGCAGACTCTTTTGTACATACGACCAGGACTCCATGGCACAAGCCAATCGCTATTCCCATTGTATACGCCAATCGCTAAAATGCATTCCCAGCTTTCCTATTATTACAACCTGTCCAGCTCCCTTACTATTAAGGAGTCCCCAGCATGTCGATCACATCCTACCCATCCATACTCCCACCAGCTTTTCCAACCTTCTGCCTCGTATGCATGTACCCAGCGCCAGCGCCAGCACCGGTACCTGCCCCCGTTCCAACATCTACACCCGCATTCCGACCCACCGTCTCATCTCCAGCCCAATAGAACCAAGCTCGGCTAATCATGGTCGTGATGTGTCCTGGGAGGTAGAGCGAGGCGGCTATTATGATCATGGAGATGAAGAGGAGGAGGAATGTGTCTGAGGGGGAATGTTAGCGAGGTTTTGGTTGAAGGGTGTTTGGGCAGCACGGGGAAGCGACCAAGTGTTCATTGCGATTGCGCTAGCTAATAAGATTTGCTTTGAGAATAGAAAATTCTCTAGCATGTGTTTGCGAAAAGGAAGGCGGACGGGACCTACTGAAGATGATTTTCTCCGTCGGCGTGAGCATGTAGAGAGAAAATGTGACTTCATATTGGTAGCGCTTGCGCTGTAGCCAGCGGATGAGATTTGAGGCGTAGAGCATCCTCTGTGGATATTTGAAAGGTGTTCGTTCTTGGAGGGGAGGAGGAGTAAGCTAGGAATGGGCGAGTTGGGGGTGGTGAATGTCATTCAGCGGATCGTTTCGCGTTGGATCTCAGGGTTTGGGATTATGAGGGGGATTTTGGGCACTGGCGCAGGACTGAGAGTGGGAATAATTGATGAGGGTGAGGGATGGCTCTGGAAGGTGCTGTGCGGCCCGGTCGATGGGTGTTGTGGGTTGAGTAGTGCTTTGATGTTGCGCTTGGGAGTGGTCTCTCCGCGTTCTCCGCAGTCTTGGCAGGTAAATAAAGACCTAAGGTTCCCGTGACCTTAGGGTTGCTTTCTATCTGGCTGTTGATTCCCTTATACCCCCTTTCGCTTTATCAATGTCGTGTTCAGGAAGAGATGAAGTCATAATTTACAAAAAGAAACTCATGTAATAGAGGAATATGTACAAATTTGTGTATTCTATTCTAATGCTAGGAAAGCTTAGGCATTTAGCGTATGCAAGTCCACGTTCAATTCTTGGCATTCAGGATTCCATCCGCCCCCCATACTAATTTGTATGTGAACCAGATGGTACATTGATAACGCCTAAGAACAGCAGGTAAATAAAGCCGTGTATATCATGACTAAGCTAACTACTGGTGTTTTAGTCAATATGCCTCGCCTTAACACCTACTCTAAATATAAAGCCCGAGTACTCCTTAAGTCTCACTAGCGCTCCTAGGTAATAACTCTTAAAATAAAGTATTCTAATAAAATAATCTATAAAATAAAAGTAAGGATTTAAAGATATAGAATACTTTCTCTTTTTAATCTAAAAAGGAACGGCCCTCGGAGGCGTATTATTATTATAATTAAAAATAGTTTATTTATTTACTTTAATTATTACTCTTATCTATTTCAAGACGAGCTAGCGATATAATTATATAAAGAATAGGATATTTCTATTAATTAATTAACGATTAGTCGTTTATTAAAAGAGGAGAGATTTAATTATAAAAGAGAGTAACGAATTAAATTTTAAAATAAAGTTCTATATAATATTTAATAAACCGATATAGTTAATTTCACCGCGGAGTAACTCGTTTTCCTAGATAAATTACTTTTTAAAGAATAAATCTATTAAAGGAGTATAATTATAAGTTTAATTAATAATCTAGTAAAATAATTTAATAATATAAAACGGGGTTATTACGGGGTAGACTTTAATAAAAGTATTATTATAAATATTTATTAAAACGGCGGGCTAAACTCTACCGCTAACTTTATCGGGACTAGAGTAATATTAGGATTCTAATATATTAAGACTAAATTCTTTATAGAATAATTAATATTTTTTATATTATTTACTATTATATTAACCCCGTATTAAATAGTAATAACGACGATATTAATATAGAATTATACTTTTTCTATATTAGTAAAAACGATTATATTAATTATAAATAGTAAAATAACTCTTAAAACGGTTAATATACTCTCTATTAATTATTATATTCAAAATAACTTACTCCGTATCGATAATAAATTATATTTATTTAGTATTTCTATACTATACTCTACTACTTTAAATAAGTACTTTTAAGTTCTTTATTAAGTTATTAAAGTAACTTATTTAATACCCTTTTTATTTAGGGTATTTATAATAAATATTAAATTAAGTATTTAGAACGTCCCTTTATTTATTTCTCTTTTATTAATATAATTATTTATTTTAATAAACTACTTATTAGGTAAATATCTAGCCTAGTAAATATATTATTAATTATATTTTTTACGCTTCCGCTGTAGAAAAAGAATACTAGAATATTAGTTTTTTAATACTACTTTTATTATTCGCCTAGTATTATTATTTTTAGTATTTATTATTAATTATTACTTTAGTTATTACCCTAGAAGAAATTTAGTTAAGTTTTATTATAGTTAATTTTACTTTTTATTTATAAGAATTTCTATTATTAAATAAATATATCCTAAAATAAATAAAAGTTATTTTTAATATTAGACGAGTAGTTATTTAGATAGTTATATAGTTTTTTTATCCTCTTATTAAAATACCTCTTTAATATTTATTAAAGAGGGCTTGGAAAGCGAAGTAATTTAATAATAATTTTCAGAGTATATTAAATTTAAATAGTTTACTATATAACTATTTTAGGTTATAAATAAAATATTTATAATATTATTTATTAGTACCTTCCGAAGGGATATTAAAGAGCTACGTTAATATTTATAAAAAGAGTAATTTTTAGAGGACGAATTTAAAAATAAAGAAATTTTAACTCCTCCCGAGCCCGAGTAACCTACTATAGATTCCGAATAAATAATATAATTTATAGAATCGCTAGAAATTTAGGCCTTTATTATTAGGTTAGTAATTAAAATAAAGAAAGACCCGATAAAACCTTAAGGCTTATTAAGAGTAAATAGTTTAACTAGTTAAAATAGTACTAGTATTAGAGTAAACGCGTAAAATAAACTAAAACTCGAAGAGATTAAATTCTTCGACTTTAAGGGTAATAAAAAGGATAACCTATTTACTTTAAAAAGATATATTATATATAAGAATATTTTCGACTTTAAGAATCGCGTTAATAATATAATTAAATAATATAACGAAGAGGAGGTACGAAAGTTTTTATTTTTATATCTTAAGGGAGTAGCCTTTAAATAGTTCTCGAATAAATTAAATATTAATATTAAGGTATTAATATATACCTTCGCTAACCCTAAATAAATAAATAATTTTATTAAATAATTTAAAATAAAAATATTAGAAGTTATATATAAACTTCGTTTTAATAAATATAAATTCGTTTAAATACGTATTAATAAGACGCTTAAATAGTATATAAATAAAATATTTGATTTAACTAGGGCCGCCGATATTCCTAATATATATTAATAAATATTTATAATCTACGATTATATTAGTTCTAATTTCAAGTCTTTTATTAATCCGCTAAAATCTAGCGTCTTATTAAATAAATTCCTTAATTTATTTAATATTAAGGAAGAAGTTTAGTTAGGAATAATACGAAGTAATAAAACGACTAGGCCTCTACCGCTTTTTAAACTAAAGAGTTTATAATAAAACTAGTAGAATTAATAACCTAACTAGTTTTAATTATAGTAGAACTAGTTACTTTAGGTTATTTCTTATTAATTTATTAATCCGGCCTATTAGAATATATTAAGTATTTTTTAAATATAATAGTAACCTCGTTAAATTCAAATACTATTTATTTAACTATAAATTACTAGTAGTAATATTAAAAATATACTTTTCCCTCCTAGAAATAAGAATCGTCCTAATTTTTAACCGCGTTAAGAAAACCGCGGGCCTATAACCGGTAGTTATAATTTTAATTATTTCGGGTAATAATAAGTACCCCCTAGGTATATAATTATTTATTATAAAACCGGGGTATAAGAGGACTATTCTTAGGAAAATAATATTATAGAGTAATAAATAAAAGAGTAATTTATATTTAATATTAATTACGTTAATAAATAGAGCTAGGATTAATAATAAAAAGATTATTATAATAAATAAAACGAAATAGCCGGTTATTAAATAACTATTATTAATTCGCTTAAATAAATCGAGTATTATATTTATAAAGAGTTATTCTTTTCTAAAAATATATTATATATATATTTTAGAAGTTAAAATTTAGGTAGGAACTCTACTAAAACCTCTTACTTTAAATATTTAATTATAAATATTATTTAGAAGAGTAAATAGCCTTTAGTAATAAATAAGAATATAGAAACCTATTACTAGACTAAAACGAATAACGAATTATTAAAATAAAAGCCTATTATTAAATTAAACTACGACTCTTCTAAAAATACGGGAATAGGATAAATATTTAGGAAGTACTAGTATATTAATATTCGGGTCGGCCTAGACCCTAAAATTAAAATAAAAAAGAGTTATAAAGATACTAGCTATAGAGTAATTATCGTTAATTATAAATTTATAATACGTTTCCTTTTAAAAGTTAGAATCTATACTATAGTAACCCTATTTTAAATTACCGGTATTAGTATTAACTGTTATATTATTTCTAAATATATCGTTATTTCCTTATACTTCCCCGGGAAAGATAAAAGTAGTAATAAAATAATAACCGAAACCGCCCCTAAAGAAGTCTATATTATAGATAATTTTAAAATAAATATATTTATTAATATAAACGTTATGGCCCCTAAAGGGATTAATATATTAATATCTCGATAAATAACCCGTATCGGTAGCTACGATATAGAGTACTCTATCGATATTTATTTAAAAGGTATAAGTATGAACTAGTTAATATATACTACGAAAATAAAAGTTATCCCCCTATAAACTACGGTAATTATCGAAGTCTATAAACTTGATTTATTAGTACGAGATTATTTCTTTAAATTAGTAGATACTAACCTATACCTCTTTACCGGAATCGTTAACGATAGAATAAAATTAATATTTATAAAGAATAAAATAGATAAATATATTAAAATCTCTAGGAATATAAAACTAGGCTAAATAATCGAGGTTTAATTTAATAACTACTATAATATTATTATAAATAATAATAATATTCGCGAGCTCGCTATATAAAGGTCTCTTTAAGAGTATAAAAAAACTTTTATTAAAAATACTTTTAATAGTATAATTACCGCTAGTACTAGTTTATTACTTTTTAAATAATTTTTAAAGGGTAAAGATATAGAGAGCTTAATCTATTCCCGGCCTTCTATTCTATTAATAGAGGTAATTATTTCGGTAAAAAATAATATCCTCTTAAACGATATTATTATTTATAGTAAATAACTAGAGCTAGTAAAGGTTATTAATTAATTCTCTATACTTTAAATAGAAGGAGGCTTCATTAATATTCTAGAAAATAAATAAATATATATATTACTTCGCGCCGACTAGGAAGATAAAGTATTTAAAATAGTATATATTTATCCTATAAATAACGAGAGCCGGAAGATTATTAACGAAACCTTTAATAAACTATATATTTAGGGACGATTTAAATAGACGATAT
>JAABUS010001705.1_pt1 | contig 46046 bp, 53 predicted proteins | sample 5560161 | NCBI WGS metagenome assembly JAABUS01 (sample SAMN10711885, study PRJNA513376) | rock metagenome | isolation source: Antarctica rocks | place: Antarctica: Victoria Land, Trio Nunatak nord | collected 2016-01-04 | reverse complement strand
CCATTTTGCTCCAGCATTCTGATGAGCTGCCTTGATGAAGTCTGGGGTCAGCACGAACCACAGATCCGGCATCTTCTGGCTAAGAACGAACGGCGTCTTGCCATAGATAGCGCGCGTCGTGAGTTCTACCACAGCTCTCTGGGGGATGTTGCAATCTCGGGGTATAATGGTTAAGTCAGGTGCTTCTGGAATCTCGATGGCTGAGGGCGCTACAGTGTTCAAAGCCGGAGCTCTCATGACTTTGAGGAGAATTCTCTGGCCTTCTTCGTCTTACTCGTCAATTTCCTGCTTTAGCATCAAAGCAAAATCTCGAAGGTATGCATCAACAGCTGATCTGACAAGAAGCTTAAGCCCACCGAAGCCCTAATCAACAATGCGGTGTTAAGACGTGCTTCACTCGGCCGAACTTGCAACCTTCACATATCCGTCCTAGAAGGCCCGGCGGTATCCTTGGAAATGTTCTTGCGGAACCAACGCGCGCGTTTGCTTCTCCGTCCTGCTGTTAGTCCTCCACTAGGCCTGCCAGCTGTACGTATGCTTTCCTCGTCGAAGTACAAAAGCTGAGTGTCCTTGATCGGGTGGCACGACGTCGATCGCGTCGTGGTCGTTTTGTACTCATATCAGCGCTTGGTTAGATCGATCCACCATTTCCATCAGCTATCCTATACTCTAAGTCTAACACCGAGTGCTTGAGGAAAGAAGACCGGCAGACGGCACCGTGAGATTCATCGTAAGTGCTTGCAGTTGAGGGCCAAGAAGAGCAGTGTGGTAGGCTCGAGAGAAAGCAATGAATTGTGCGGTAATGAATGTGTCAGATATGTAGGACATGTGCGATGAAGGAAATCGCGCTGCTGAAGCCATGAAAGAACAGATTATACTGGCTCCTTTTGTGGTAGGAGAAACATCCGAAGGAAATTGTAGCGGCTAAATCTGCTTCAAGACCTGTAGGTCATAGTTGCGAGTTCAAATGGTTGCGTACATTCACATGTCCGTCCGTGAATATTCGTGTCAGTAGTGCCGGATGTGGAATTCTTTGCGTTTTCATGTTCATTGCTCCCCCCATTCTTCTATCTTAGTTATGCTTTGAATTACTGGTGTAAGAGGTCTAGGAAAACATCATAGAAGAGTATCGCTCATATTTCTCCTCGTTGTCTTGTCTAGTTCTCAAAAACAATTTGGCACTACCTATTATGGTGATTGTCAAAGACTCAGAGGGCGAAACTGGAGACTTCCTTGCTGGACAACAGGCAAATCCCGTATGTCATAGGAGACTGATCAGCAATGCTAAAATAGCACCGTTGCCACTAAAGACAATATGCCGAAGTTGAAAATTCGTCGCCTCGTCTCGGCTTGGAGACTGTGACAAGGCGCTCACTCTCAAGGCTTCTGGTTCCCATGGAAAATCCAGCTTCCATTCAGTCCACCTTTTTGATGGATCTGAAATGAGCAACGCAATGGGTACTCCATAGAAGAGGATAGTCGACAGCTTTGACGGCTTGGAATTATGCACTTGATCGTACTCCCTCATACGAGCTGACGTGGAACCCATCCGGCCTTTCTTAGCAGTAGAAACCAAAACATTACACCACATATATTACCGGCAACATACTTCACGTTAACGATATTTATCCTGGGAGCCAATAGCATATGCGGGTTATAAACACTCTGCTTACTTACGACGACGGTACGTTGTCCAGTATAGAGATGGTGTTGAACATCCAGAAGCATAGCACGAGCCTGTACAAACAAATTCTTAACCAAAGTCGTGGCCTGACGAAGGCTGCAATCTTGACTACGAGAGTTCGCCAGTAACGCAGCTCAAGGATCTAATAAACTAGGTAAGAGAAGTATGATAGGACGATGGGCCGAGATTTACCTAGGCACGTGAGGGTCCACCTGCTCCGAAACTTGGCTCATATATATTATCAATTGATATCATTTTAATAAAGCACTGATCCTCCCTGAAGTTTGTCCTGGGCGCTCTGCCAAGTACCCTCGCCTCTAAGAAACACTGTCAGCTCTCGGCGGGAAACTTTGGCTAAGCTTTAGAAAGTTTTCCTGTATCTGCACTTGTGTTATGATGGACTCATCCCTCAAAAGATCTCGACAAGGATTAGTTGTCCTTGTCCGGGCGCAATCCACGCCGGCCGCGAATAAGCCAGCCATTATGTAAATTACGAACAAAGTTCTTTGGTTTATAAACGGCCTGATGACACTCACACAGGCAATGAGAGCCACGGAGTCGAACAGCAGGGATTTCCAACTGGAATGGGTAAACTGAGAGGCGAGATTCCCCACGAAATTTGTCGATCCAATCCACTCTGTGATAGGTGAAATACTTGATGCACCTGATTTTCTTGTCATCAACGAATCGCATATCATTAAAATAATAAAGGTGTAGCATGAAAACAGAAACGAATATTGTGAGGATGGGCAAACAGAAAACAGGTCCTCTTTGATGACTTGCCAGAATCCAGCTCGCGTTGCGTCTTGAATGGAATTGACGGTGCACCCGTGGCCATCTCTTACTCTGTCATAAGATAACCGTCCTTGACAGTTGGTCTGAAAAATCTTTTATCCAAACGCAAACTAAACACAGTGGGAACAGCCATTCTTTCCACGTAAGATTGTATCTTCTCCAATGGGTGTGCCTTGTAGAGTTCTGGACGTTTTCGAAAAGCCGATGCCAAGGCACCGACTCGACCTTTTCGCAATCACAGTAGCCATAGGAGAGCTCCACTCATCATCCCCCCAAAGTGGGTCAGATGGCCGATCCTGGAGATAATTTAGCGTTTGCGTTACACATGAGAGATCTGTGATATATATACCCTGTGGGTGCGTGTAGCAATCCGCACGTTAGTTCCAAGGTTGCCCAACCAATCATTACTTGGTACAATTCGAAACCCCGACCGAAGGGGTTCAGAAGTCCGAAGGGAACTCAAGGGGCAACGAATGCCTCGATAGGAACTGAGAGATACTCTTTTGACTAGCTTTCATAGGACCTGGACTACGAGAAAAACTCAGTATAACCTACGGAGATATATCCCAGACCCGCATAGTCGGAAGCCCCCAGTCGATGAATTTGGCGACTTCTCGCACTTCCTTGAGCATTTGTCCTATTTGTGACCAAGTCATTTTAGATATCTCTGGGGAGTCCGCAATGAGCTCTTTGTAACGCGTCCTCAAGCTGCGAGCTTCCGTAAAGTCCTCGTCTCGCTTCTTCTTACCATTTGGATCAGTAGCCCACCCGAACGCACAAACTGGTACTGCGGAAAAGAAGCCCGCATGAAGGTAGGCTAAGCAGATGGTGCTCCGGCTCATGACATGCCACATCAGGCCGACAATAGTTACCATCGCCATCCAATAATCGTAAAATAAAAGTAGAAATATGAGCAAATTGATGAATGATGTAAGTTATTAGAGTCCAACAGTTTTGAAGCCAGTCCATATTTCTGAACGCGAAGAGGTTGGCGAACATGTTTTCATCCTCAGGATCAAAGTAGGCTTTCCTACGTAGTGGAAGAGTAAAAAAAAACTATGAGATAGATCCCAGGATACGGTAGGCATGTTTTTGAATCTTCCTTCTACGCCGGCATACGTACGGAGCGATCCAACGACTCATGGAATATGAAACGTTCTTCGCTGGCAGATGGGAGCTTAGGCAGCCTCGTAGAAAGCTCGATTGTTTTTGATCTAGGGTTTCCGGAGGGAATGAGCTCTGGGGGATTCTTAGAAGGTAGTGGTTTGGGAAAGTCCTTAGCTGCGTTCGTATGGATGCGTCCGTTCCGTGATTAGCCAGTCGTATCCTTCTGTACCGAAATGGGCCTTGAAAATGAAGACTTCACGGGATTTGGTGTAAAACAGTCTGAGCGCGCTTTTGCAAAATTTCTGCCCTTGGCTGGCTATCAAACGGCTGCCCGCCGCCAAACAAGCCAAACAGCCTGTGATTTGGCTTTCATTTCGCAATAGCTGCAACAAAGGGCATGACCGACTATCGGGAGCAGCGACGAGTCTGATAAAAGACAGCGGGCCATTGCAGCGTGTGCTCGAGAAAAGCACAGCACTGAAAAAAATTGCAGAAATCTGTACTCTCGCAATGAGATGAGAAGAAAGCATGCCGAGGAGAAAGTAATCCATGTCATAGGTCCCCAAAACAGGAAGTGCATACCTTGTGTACGGAATAACATGACGCCAATACCTGCCTGCAGGATCGCGCCGACCGGCAAACCAGCCCGCCTTCAACCTACTTAACACTGGAGAAGGCAAATGTTAGATGAAAAAGCGTGGAGGCGAGACGAGACCTATCGGATTGAGATTCCTAGCGAAAGTGCGGGGTACGGATAGGGGATTCATCTTGGTGTCTATAAGCTCAGGATGAGAAGACCTTTGTCCGCTATTTGGTGTCGATGACATCTCTTCTTCCTCAGGAGTATTTCTGTTGCAGGCATTGCTAAAGACTGCAAGATGTTTTGAAGCCAGACAAACGCGAGAAGCAAGACTACCTAAGACAAGCAAGAGAATTACTTTTTCAGGGTACATACTTACATCTCCTCACCATTGTGTAAAGCTCACAACTCAAAGCAACATGGCCCAATTGCCGGACACGCCCTGGACGTTCCTTCCCTCCAAAACCACCGTCACCCGCCATACAGACACCTACCCTTTTATATCCCCCACCAAATACGCGTCCACCCTCACCAACAAGACTGTCCTTATCACAGGCGCTGGCCGGGGCATCGGTCGCGCGACAGCCCTTGCTTTTGCGGCTGCGGGAGCCTCTGTGGCCTGTCTTTCTCGAACCCGCTCAGATGTCGACGCGGTGGTCGCGGAGATTGCCGAAAAGGGATATCCCCGGAGTATAGCAATCACCGCAGACATCACCGATTCCTCTGCCCCCCACGCAGTAATCAAAGAGGTTGAGAAAGAACTGGGCCACATCAACATCCTAATCAACAACGCCGCCATCTCCCGCATCTCCCCCCTCTCTCACGAACCCACTTTCTCCCACCCCAGATCCGTCATCGACGCCAACATCCCCGGTACCCTCGCCTTCATTCACGCCGTTCTCCCCTCCATGATTGCGCGCCAAAGCGGCACAATCATCAACGTCGTCTCCGTCCTCGCAGCCATGACACACCCTTACTTCCACGCCTACAGCTGCTCAAAAGCGGGCATCCTGCGCGCTACGCATGTCCTAGAGCTCGAAAACCGACGGCACGGCATCCTGTCGTACGCGGTGGCGCCGGGTATGATTGCTGATACCACTCTTGGCCATGGAGCCTTGAACATGGAAGCACATAACGCACTGCCCGAGTTGAAGAGGTATATGGAGGTTTTCGTCCCGGCCTTGGGAGACACCTTGGCGTTGGCGGCGGATAGTTTCGTCGCGCTCGCGGCGGATCCGGACGCGAAGTGGATGAGTGGGCGGTATGTGGATGTGCAGCAGGATCTTGGGGAGGTGTTGGCGGAGGCGAAAAAGGGCCCCGAGGGGAGGATAGAAAGGGAAGGATTGTATCAGTTGAAGGTCGATGTGCTATGATGTGAGCGTCGAGGATGGTGATGAGGTGTGGGATCTTGGTGTTATGTGTAAATATGGGGGAGTAAAATGGCTATCGCAACGGGCGTTGTGACGTCTGTTGGGAAAGGAGGTTTATATCAAGCCTGTTCTAATTCTCCAAGCTATGATTTAACCCCCGTTTCAACACCTCAACACCTCCAAAATAAAACACACCCCTTCATCTCCCTTGCTTTCGCCGAGACTCGAACCCCCAACCAAAAATCACAAAAGGATATACTACTCCCTGACACAATGCAGTGAATTATACACCTTCTAACCAAGTCTGGTGATATGACTTCTAGGGACACTGTGCCTTAGATTGATCATGCCACCCGACCTTGATGAAACATAAGTTTCTATTGTAAAGTACATATTCAAAAATTAGAGGCACACAACCCTTGTTCTAGGTTCATATCTTTCATTGCTTGACTTCATCATCCGGTCTTTGAATATTTCTTTTAACAATAAATATATATATATGTTATATATACCCCGAACTTGGGATTGGAGATTGCCGTTTTCGATCGGGAAAGGGAGTATAGCCGCTTTAGAGGGAGCAGCGAGGGAGCAAGAGGGAGCAAGAGGGAGCAAGAGGGAGCAAGAGGAGCAAGAGGGAGCAAGAGGGAGGGAGCACTACGGGGCAGTGTGCAGGGGCGTAGCAGGTGGGAGCCTGAAATGGGTCAGTCTCTGTGCAAGGTGCAAATCAGAGATATCGGCTTGCATTTGAGATTGAAAATCTTGTTCTTTGTCGACTGCCAACTGCTTTCTAGCAACTTCACTGCTCGGTCTGTCCGCTCGAAGAACATACAAAAGCTTTACATTGGGCTTAGGATGCGCTCAATTGAGTAATAAAAAGGGTCCATCTAGTAATGCACTTCACCCAGAAGTGCATCAGCGCCGTAATTAATGAATTTAGCTCAGCGTTTTTTTCTTTCTTTTTAGAGAGGCTTTAAGCATCTTAAAGCCCTGAGAGAGTGTAATTTATCTTTTGAGCAATGTCTCAATTCGCGCTCCCCGGGATTAGACCTCCTAAAAGATGTTTTGATGCGTTTCCAGGTGCGGTGCATTACTAGGTGGGCGCTTCTAAAGCGTTATGAGGGTTTTAGATAACACGAAGAGTAATAAATATATATATAATATAGGAGGATTCAAAAAAACCAACCAGCCTCGTGGCGCAGTGGTTAGCGCGCCGTTCTTATATCAAATCTTCCGGAATTGGTATGATTTTATCCTTGGTGATGCGGATGTCGCGAGTTCAAGTCTCGCCGAGGCTAGGTCTTTTTTGACCGTTGTATCCCTCTTGAGCTGTCGTTATAACTGCTACCCCAGAATTACGGCATCTATACATGGTACGGGTACCTATGTACTCCGTATTGACTTTTAGCTTCGCCTATTTGATCTGTGAGGAGGATGAGAAGTAACCCCTCTTTTTCTTTTGCTACCCCGCACATGATATTCTCAGTCAGATAAGCGAATCTGAGTCAATATCTATCTATTCTACATATGGTTAGATCCCGTAATCCTGGGGTGGCAGTTATAACGACAGCTTAAGAAGGGATACACCAGGTTTTATTCCAATAGCAGGCAGGACATAATCTGCAAGAGGAGAATAGGACCAAAAATGCCTAATTCATACAATAATATTAGTGAATTAGCTAGAATACTGTTGAAGATCGAAAAAGAGAGAAGGCTGCTCAAGTACTGCCTAAGCTAACTATAAATGGACTAGCGACTCCGGACTTATTTCTTCACTATTTTCTTTTTTCCTGCTTCCCGGGTGACCTTTTGAAACCATCAAAAATCTTTGTATACTGTTAATTGATGCAGATACTTCACAACAAGACACTTTGGCCGAGTGGTTAAGGCGACAGCCTGCTAAGCTGTTATCTTCGGTAAGTCTTGGCGCTTCAAGTTGTTAATCTTCCTAATTCTGATATAGGATGCGCAAGTTCGAGTATGTTACGCAAATTGCCGATGTTGAATGTTAAGTTGATCAAAAACATAGATCTTGCAGGTGTCGATATATTTTTGTCCTTCCTTATCGTATATTTCTTTCCTCCTTTCGGCACTCTTGGTTTTTGACCGTTGACTTCATGCTCCTTTTAACCCTGGAGCAGTGTTGCAGCGAAAGTCAGAGATATAATACGCTTGGCTCTCAGGCGGAACGTCATCATCCATGCGGCTCCCTAGGTCTCCGACCAAGTCCAGAAGCTCTATGGGATCAGGAGCCCTTTTTCATTAGTCAGTGAATTTCCAACTTTGCCCCAAGCCTGTATCGATCAGTCCCGACCCACCTATTGTGCGCATCTCTCCTTTCACTCGTGGTCCTTGTTACGGTCTCACGCCTGCAAAATCTCGATAGGTGCCTCTTTATGGCTTCCAAGCAGCGTAGAACTAAGAAACAACGGCATGCCGCTTGTAGTATAGTGTCGGAATACGAGGTCATATGGGGGCATATTGATATTTTGGTTGTTGCTATTAGGAGGCTATCTAGGAGGCGGAAGGTGAAAACTCTACTAGCGGGCCCCAGCCCTACCAGCCCTATGAAGCGGAGGTTACCAACTCCCCTATTTCCAACATATAGGTTGACAACAGACGACTGTCCTAAAATGGCTACAAGACGGCCATTCCAAGTTGGAAATAGGGGAGATGGTAATCTCCGCCTTCATAGGGCTGATAGGGCTGGGGCCCGCTAGTTAGAAGTTTACCTGCTCGCTCCTAGATAGACTCCTATCAAGCTTCAACCTACATACCAAAATGCTCCATATGGCCTCGTCCTCCAACATTCCAAACCAGAAAATTACCAGACCCAGAGCACTAGCCAGAATGCTGTCCAGCCTCAACCAGGCCATGACGACGGGCAGTCCGGCCTTTCAATGAGCAATGGTTTACCGAGAGTCGTGTCTTTCCATTTTCTACGGCAGCGGCGGTATCACTAGGCCCTACTCGACAGGAAACCCCAGAGTCCAGCCAAAGTCCTTTCTTGAAGGAATCGCGGAATTCGTCCTATTCTTATCGCGGTGCTTTTTCGCCAAAGGGATCCTTGGAAATTTCGACGGGAAGTGACGAGCGAGCTGTAGGCGCAGACCTCCAAAACTCACAGGAGACCACGAAACGTAGAAACATTTCACTTAAGCCAATTCTGTCAAAAGAGTGGGCGGAAGACAAAATCCGCTTCTTCTCTTGAGTCATATACAATTCAACGCGGTACAGAGGAAGATCCGTTACCGGCGTTGGCTGAAATGGAGGGTAAGCTGCCTGTGGAGCTCCTTCGCCGTGATGACACCCTTACGTCGTGGATTGAAAGCGCGGCGGCAGATCATGGCACTGACGAAGGAATTCTAAGCCGCCACAAAAAATTTCTGGCGGATTCAAATAAGCTGCTTCTGCATGCCTTCGACGTGTTACAGGAAAAATGTCCTGTGGCTTATCAACCTCTCTTCAAAAGTGGGCGACTGATTGAACAACTCGTCTACGAGGCCCTTACTTGTGTCAGAGCTGATTTTCTTGCCATTTGTACTCGCAACATCCTCGTAACCAAATGAGGCTTCTTTATTTCTCTTTTTATGAGCATAGGTTACAGACTGAAGACGTTTTACAGGCTGGCAGGTCTCGGCGGGAACATTAGGTCTAAATCACCCGGCATCCAGGGAGCTATTTACTTTCATCGCAAAGGATATGCCCACCCGAACTTTTACGTCAGTCAAGCTGTGGACCTTAATCAGCGAATTTTACGAGAACACTCGATGCCTTCCGAGCAGGAGAAAAATGACATAATTTATTGTACTGTAATGAAGGACCCAAACTGAAGCGATCCCTACTGAATAGTCCTCACCAAGGAGATCATCAGAGGACCGAAAGCGCAAATACTTTGAGACGTGCTGAAGTTGCTCGCTTGTCTCATATTTCAGACACTTTCAGCGAAAACTCTCAAGAAGTGACTACCACCAAATTCACATATCGATCACTCAAACGTCAATCTCAATAATAAATGTCTCATTGAACAAGCTCGACTCGAAAACTCTAATGAGTATGTATTCTTGAATGAGTCAAGCGATCCATGAGTCAGAAGCTATATCGAAGCTAGAGGGTTCGAACATGTTTCAGAAGAGAAACGTGCTGAATTCTTCGAAAAGACAAGAAAAATTCGAGCAGTAAAAAGACTGCAGAGTTTCCAGCACTTCTTAAGAGGTGTCGCCCTCGACATATGTACTTCTGGAAAGATATAATGTCATTGTTTGGTCTTTCAACTGCTAGTTAAAATTCTCCGTGCCCATGGCTTGAAGTTTGGCCACAAAGTTCGGGTCACTTTAGATCGGACCACAGGGCAGCGTCACCCCTTTCTTTTTGCAGATCTCGCACGGGATGAATATAAAGCACGAGAAATTGGGCTTAGACTTGAAGGAATAACAGAGGTCGATGTAAGCCCTTGGGGAACCTGGTTAACGCATCAGAATGGAGAGCAGAGAAAGAAGTTGATAAAGGACATGAATGGAAAACGCTGAAAAGGCCCGTAACAGACGAAAATAACGAGATGATCTTCAAGCTAAACACAATGTCGAACGAGGTTGATGGCTGTCCAATGTCAGAGGTCGAGTCCAAGGCTCGCCGTTTCATTTTGTCAAATGCCACCAAAGGGCGTTCAAAAGCGACAATAACGTAACCATGACTGAGAAGAACCATGCTGGCTGGCTGTAGCACGGAGAAACCACGTCATTTCGATCATAGTAACCTTTTTCTCCTAGTAGCGCTTTGTCAAGAACGTTTGACTCAACGTCCCAATGCCAGCCAGCCTCAAGAGGAATATTTGCCCCTGGTAGAAATTCAGCATCAGGAAAGACATTCTTAGAGAACTAATCTCCGGCTTTCAATTGCTTGGTAAACTATGAGCAAGCGCCGCGGTCAATTTGTATGCAATAACGTCGAGGCATGCAGCTCTTCAGCTTTGATATAAATAGTACCACAGGGTCTTTTTTTTAGCAAGAGTGAGTCGCCTAGCCCAAGCCTTGCGTCAGGCTTCACAAGACGCTGTTATAGCTAGAGCTGCAAGCCGCGTGCGATTTCCTGGTAAATTTACATTTCTATTGTTTTGTATCGCCAAGTATAGATTTCAAGAACATGCCTTTTGAAGAAGTAAATAGCGTGCTCCGTCTCAGAGCATCAGACCTTCGCTAAAAATAGCCGAGCTTCAAGGTTGCTATGTTTGACTTCTCTGTGCTGTTGGTATATGAGGTGCAGATGGAGCATATAGATGTGTATAATCGCGCACAAAAAACCCCTTCTCCTTCGCATCCGGTTAGTCAGCTCCCGCCGCCCTGCTCTGGCGCTATTGCCTCAGGATCTCAGACGTGTAAAATGCAACTAAGCCCCTTCGGGACATCTGCGCTAGATCCTTTCGGGTAAGCGGCGACGGCTAAGCCCCTTTAGGTTGGCTGCCTTGCTTGCCGACTTGTAGATCCATTGGCCTCGTTCTCGGCAACACGGTATTTGATGCGCGGAACTGCCGGGGCTTGTTTGAACGCTAAAATTGACGTCTTGGTCTGTTTAAGTATCTAAAGGCTTCATCCCGAGAAATGAGAACGCCCACGCACACATAGCATTGTTGACTGCTCTACACGCGTTTCTGTCCACGTTTCTGTCCGTTGATCTGTTGCGTCACCGACGAGACAAAGTTTGGATCGGGTGCGAGGCTCAGTCTGCACGATCGGTCGGACCCCTCCCATCGTATTGCTGCAACGCATCAGATACAACCCTCATCATACTAAGAACCTTTTCCTCCTCCAAACGCCGGCCCATGACCTGCACTCCCACAGGAGCACCGTCGAACACGTCTGGCAGGTCTGTCAGGAAAGATTGAGGTCAGCGCTCGTCGAACAATACCGAAGGTGAGCTCAGAAGCGCTTACAAGTTTGCCAAACTGCTCGGTCCGTCAGGTTCAAAGGTTCGTAGGCCGACATTCTGGCGTCGAGAGCCCGATCGGCAAATGTCACCGGGATGCTACCGGACGTGTAGTCCAGGACATTGGCAATGGCAGAATAATCTACTCGTCGCTCGTTAGCGTTCAAAACTAGACGCCAAATTTGCTTCTGACATGTGGGAGAACGAACCATAGTATGTGAAGAGACCTTGTTGCACGGCAGCGCTAGGCGCAACCGGCAAGATGACGCCATCGACCGGTCTCTTGGACGAGGTCTTTTCTCTGCTGGAATTCCAGTATTGGTGGTATGCGGCTCGGAAATCCTCCCTTTGCTGACACAATGACCAAAACTCCGTGGCAGATAACGGATCCGTTGATTCGCTTTCGAATAAGATACGCAGTTGATACATCGCTGGCTCACCGCTGATAGCTACGGCCTTCCGTATGGCTTCTCCTGCGGTGGAACCAAATATTTGGAACTATACATAGGAAATTGACGGGTATGAGCTTCAAGGCCGAAGAGAAAGGTCGAGAGCACAAAGGAGATCGGCTGAGGAGAAACACGTACGAGGATGCTGACCGCGGGAGAGTGAGCTGGCGGGTCCCACTCAATGACCTGGTATTGCCATTAGTACTGTCCGGAAAGTGTGACCAAATCTGCCAACCTCGTATCCCCTCGCCAGTAGTGAGTCTGCGACTAAGTTCATTGCCCGCTGTATCGGTGGATGCGGGCTGACATTCCCATCACACTTCATCATTCCAAAGGCTAACTTGGGACTTTCTTTGTTTTTGCCGCATGACCGCGAGAGAACCCGTTGAAACTTTTCTGCCATCCACGGTAGCTCTATCACCTCAAAATCGTCCTCCCAGGGACATGTATCCAAGACCGCCGTGATCAACAGCTTCAGTGAGTCGAGATCTGGCGACATTGGACCGACCACACTGACAGCCGTGGGGAGCCCCGGCAGCTTCGCAAAGTCAATATTTCGACTGAGGTTGAAGGATTGGTAAGGCTTGAAGACCTACACTATTGCCTATGCCACTGGAGGGTAAACGTCCGTGAGACGGGCGAAGTCCGAATAATGAATTGAAAGCGCTTGGAATACGTATGGAACCGGCTGATTTTGTTGTCAGGAACGCAACGGATCGTTGGCGAAAGATTGAGCAAGACGACGCCTCACCAATATCAGAACCACATCCCAACGGCGAGCCCCGCAAGGCGAGAAGAGCACCTTCACCTACAAAAGTCAACGGACCACTCTCAATGATGACTTCACCCGGGAGACGAAATAGCTTACCTCCACAAGCGCCTCCTGCGGAGAGGTACCGATTATATGGATTGTATGTTGATCCCATAATGTTGTTGGAAGTTTCCCCCATCTTCAGCGCCCGGCGCACCCACAGATGAGAATTTCGTCGATGAAAGATATCTTCCGGTCAGGACTCACCATCAAACTCATGGGCACGTTCGTTTTGACGAAAAACACCGCCCCAAGTTGTCGTAGACCCTTCACCAGCAGACTCTCATTCCGTGCATCTTCTGGACTTCCAAGCCAGCCAATATAGCCGCAGGCCGTCTCAACTCCTTGGATCCGAAATCGATCTTGGAGGCTCACAGGGAGACCGTGTAACGGCCCAATGGTCTTACCGAACCGAAGCAAGTAGTCATCTAACTCTTGTGCAGATCTCTCGGCCGATTCGAAGAAAATCTCTGACAGGCAGTTGGTCGGGAGACTTGTTAGCGATTGAGGATGGGCTTGGTTCAGAATTCCAGTCGCTACTCACAAATTGATGGGCAATGGCCGCTCTGTGGCAGAAGGCCCTGGTGACTTCGAGAGCAGTCCAGGCTCCGGAGGCGACGTTTTCCAATATACTGGCGGCAGCTTTGTCCGTGATTTCGAGTTCATGAGGGCTGAGATATCGACGAACGTAGTCGCTGATATCCCTCAGAGCTCTCACAGGAGGTATCTCCGAAGATTTGATCCTCCATGGAACCGGTATCAGGCCTTCAACGCCGGCCTTTTTGGACCGAGCGATGGTCTCCCAACCTTCCTCGATCATCTTTGCTGCGATGAGGAATCGCTAGAATCACGGCTAGGGGAAATGGCAGCTTCACGTTCGTGCGTGCTTTCCCTGGGCCGGAATTCGCCAGAAGCACGCTAATCCAGTCCCCGCACCTTCTGTACGCACCTGACCAAGCCGACCATTCCGCTTCGCTGGAACCTTCTGCGGTCGTCGTTAAACAGCTTCAACTTTAATTCAACGACTCTCGCCGATTTCTACTTCATTTGGGCTTCTTACCTCAGGTGGCTGTGATCGGAACGTATGGCGTTCAAGATCAGACATGCGACAACGCCAGCCTCGTCAGGGCCGGCAACAATTCGCATCGTCAGGGCTGGCAACAATCCGCATCGTGCTCCCCGAAGACTCCCTCAATCATGACAGTGATCTAATCGCGACCACTCGACACAATGGAGAAAGTGTTGAAGGGATCTTAAAGATAAGCACAACAACGGAAACAGTCCACGGAATATGCGTAACATTAAGCGGTTCGTCAAACACCTCCCCAGAGTATTTCGTTGGTCCAGCCTGACGATATGCGCTCAAACAGGAGTTGTACGTACATGGAATTGGGGCAACGTTTCAACGGAAGCCGGCGACGCTGAAAAGCTTACGGCGCAATACCTAGTAAGCGTCACGCCAGGAACTTGGGAAGGGCCGCTGATACTATTTCCGAAGTTTCTGAACCAGCGTCAGCGTCTTGAACTGAACACCACTCATTGTGTTCGCGCGGTAGATGGGCAATTCGCCTACCAGCTCCCATTCCGCTTCGTCACTCCTCGGCGATTGATCTCCCTGGGATCCGACGTTCAGGACCAGTTTCTGAACTTACCGCCGTCAATGATGGCTGGCCCCGAATTCCAGAACCCTCTCGACAGATGTACTTATGCGCAACCATCGATCGTATATGCCATTGATGCAGTGCTTGAATCACGGTCTGTTTCATCAGCAATGATCGCGACATCGAGAGACGTGCGGGAAATACGGATCATGCCCTTCACCACCGCGTCTCCTCCTCTAGATCTTGGACACTTCCCAAACGAGTATAGGACAACCTCCGTGAGACAGGTCAAGCAACACCTATGGAGCAAAGCACTAGGGGAGATGACGGTCTCGATGGTGGAACCATCACCGCTGAATGTGTGCACATCGGCATCAAGAGCGGTGACCGAAGTGGCCCTCAAGATCGAGTTCAAGCCTCTGGACGCCGTGAAAATGTCTATTTGTCCCCATCGCTGGAACTGCCTCGTTGACCTATGTCTGCACGTGAAGACTTTCTATTCCACAAGACTGTTGGAACAAACGCCGTGCATTGATATGCTGAGACGACGGTCACAGTTTTGGCTTCGGTCTAAATATATAAAACTCCCAAGCTTCAAATTGGACACGCTCCCTTGGCGACTAAATCGACTCTCGCCTCATGGGACGATATTGCAGAATCAATCCCCGTCATGGGTCGCAACCATCACGCTGCCCATCAGTGCACCGAACACATTATTACCAACCTTTCTCACTATTCTGACCGCTCGCACTTTCGCGCTTCAAGTGAATTTCAAGATTGTGGATATGTATCACGGTCCTCTCGAGCTGGAGGTGCCACTGCAGGTGGTCTTCAAAACACCCCGAGGTGTCATCAGCGATCCTTCTGAGACTACACAAATTCAAGTGATTTCCCCCGAATTTGAGCTTGTCACATATTAAATTTACTATAGGATACAACAATACCACCACCGGAATATGAAAGGCATTAAGAAATTCAGAGAGGCTGTGCGCAGGGCGATGGAGGTTGGAAGTTCCGCATCAACAACATCAGACCAAGCAACGGTTTCGAAAACGTTCAACCGGTCTATTGTCTCAACCGATTTACAAATTGATCCTCTTGTGCACTTCCCATTTCGTCATCCGCTTGTGTTAAGACACTCCTCTCACATATCTTCGCTGCTCGTGAAGTGGGCTCTGAAGTGCTTACAGGCGTCACCCCCAGGGCAAAGCGCGGGTGAGTCCCATGTCTCACGCGCTACCTCTTTCCCATCCAAGGCATTCCGCCATTCCGAAAATGATATCAATACTTTTGTAAACACCCCCAGACACCTCCTGACAGGGCATTGAAATCTGCGTATTGAAAGACGGTCGCGCGTTCGCACTTTGATGGCATGGCTTATAGCGGGGGCTATGTGCTCAGGAAACGATTGAAACTCGATGACAATTGAAATACGATACGATAGGCATATATCGCTGGAAGTTGCGAGTGGGACTGTTCAATGTGAGGGTTACGCGAGCGTGGCGAGGAAGTTGAGTTGATTCTGCCTGCTCGGGAGTGCTTTGGCAGGGCGGGACGGGTTGATCCGTCACCGAAGCCTTCGCCTACTAGGCTGGAAGTTCTACGATAGCTTCAGCTGTCAAAGGATCCTGTGGGAAGTGGCGAAGTCTAGGCAACAGCGGGGCTCAGGGGTTGAAAAACAACGAGGGCAGCTCAAGCCGCGACTGAAGGAAGCCATTTCAGGCTCCAGCTTGCTGCGCCCCTGCACTGCCCACATCGCTCAGGGTGCGCTCAGGGCATACTCAGGCCGACTCTCGGCTCAGGTTAGAGCGGCGCCCGCTCAGCTTGGCAGCTACAGTAGAAGCGGAAGGGGGAAAACTTTTCGGTGGTCCTTTATATAGGTGTATATTGACTATCTGGTAGGGAAGCAATTAGGAAAGGAGGTGGAAAACTCTGCAACCGGTAGGGCTAGCCCTATGAGGCGAAGATTACCAACTACAGGGTAGCTAGCAGTGTACTAGCAGTACTGGTAATAAAAGCTTGAATTGTTTATGTAGTAGAGGAGTTATGGATCACATATCCAGCTCCTAAGATCTTTACTCAAAGCCCATAGGGATGCTCCTTGAGCCATGCCACCTCTTCGACCGTAGACTCCCGTCCTAAAGCCTTGTCTCTAGCCGGGAATCTTTCAGATCTTGCAATGACATTCATACCTATGCTGCTGGGCGAATTCAACCCTACCATCTGCAAACTTTTTGGACTTTGGATCTCCATCACTGCAGCGGAGAGCTAGCCCTTCGTACAGACCCTTCGCAGCGATCTGTCCGAGCAGGCTTTCGCAATGCATCAACGGAAAGTACAAGAACCTTTGATGTGTGAGCGGGACCTTCTTGTCGAAGCCTTGAGCGATTGCTTTGGTTGTAACCGTCCACAGCCGAATCGACTCCGTCCGATCACTCGAGTTAGCAAGGTCGGCGGGCAGAGCTAGCATCGTATCAGAAACGGGTCATAGCGCGCGAGCAAAGCGGCGACGCCTGAATCAGTACGGAATAGAGAGGTCACGTATTGGCCTGGGTTCGGGGAAACTAATATATATATTGTATAAAACTTCGCAAATACCTCTTCATCCATCTCCACTGTACACAGATAAAAGAGCAGCAAGTTTCGCTGGCAATGGCCACGAGCTGCTTCTCACAAACACACACACGGTCCCTTCCCCACCCAAATCCCCCAAACCCTTTGGCACCCCTAGCCTCGCCGACCTCGCCGGCTGCCTCGCTGGTGGGGTGGTGGGTGTCCGGGGATGAGTGCGTGCCGGTATGAGCGGCGCGTAGAAGTAGCAGAGGAGGTGTTGGTTGTATGGGCTTGTTAGGGTTTCGAGGAGAGGGGTGTACGTCTAATGGTTGCTTAGATATTCCATTGTCTGACGAGGTGGTTTGGGTTGATTTTGGGGTTGGCTTTTTTTTGGTTGGGTGTGAGGAAGGTGGGGGTTTCTGGTGGGTGGGAAAGGGGGATGTAAGGTTGTTCCTCGGAACTTTCTTTCAGACTCCTCGTTGATTGTTCAAACATTATATCCAAATCTCCATCACCATCGCTTCACCTCTCTCCCACCTCACCTCCCCCTCTCCCCGTCTTCCGTCTTCCGTCTCCCATCCCCACCCCCCCTCGCGCCCAACCCAACCCGTGTACCCACACACACCCACTTTCCGCACGCCCCCATCCATCTCATCCCATCTCATCCCATCCCTATCCTATCAATACCCAGACCCAGCTACATACTTATGCAGCCCACACCCATCTTATCTCTTATCTTCTCATCTCCCACACACCCACCCAACTTTACATCTATGCCCCAACACCCTCTCATCTATTGATCCATTCCGCCTCATCTCTTATCTTCCCACATATCTCACGCTCGTGTACCCGTCGCGTGCGTTATCAGCGTGGATGGTTGCGGGTGCGTGTTGCGTGGGTTGGGAGATTTTGGGGGTGGTACATAGGTGCGGGAAAGGAAGGGGGGAGGAGGTGGTTCGGACGGCGGGGGGAAGGCTTGCATGGTGAAAAAATGGGAGGTAATTGTGGAGAGCTGGGGTAGGGGATGGGGTAATTGGAGAAGTTGTTTTGGAGAAACAGGCGTTTAGGGGTTCACATAGAAACTTGCTTATAGAAAGGAGTCCTGGGGGTATTGAGAAATAAATCCATTAGCGCTGGCCATGTGTTTTCTCTCTGTATTACGATTAGGACCTCGAGTCGCTCTGACGAGGCGCAAGAATTATCTATTTAAATCCTCCCTGACCAGAAGAATGCCATCACAAGATCCCAACAACGCATATGAGACTCACGATCCCAATTGCCCAGAGCGACATTGAAGCGCCGTCGTCCTTGAGGTTCGCTGCCCCTCCAACAAACGGTACAAATCCTCCCGTGTAAACCCCGGCACTCCCTGTTGGCAGTACAATCGTAGTTCCGTTTGCTGTCAAAGTAAGATTCGCAGGTAAATACGGTAGCGCAACGGGATTTGCATTGAGCGTTATCGTCGACGAGCCGGAGCCGTAGACTATTTTTGGGGCGTTGGTAACGGAGGCGAAGGAGGTTGTGGATGAGGATGAGGATGAGGATGAGGATGAGAAGGTGGAAGTAGAGGAGGTGGTGAGGGTAGAGGTGAGTGTTGTAGAGGGGAGGGTGGCGGTTATGGTGGTGAGGATGTCCGTGAGCGTGGTGGTGCCGCCGGTGACGGTGGAAGGGGCGGGGGTGGTTGTCTGCTAGGATGGTTAGTTGAGTGTAAGGGTCGGTAAGGGTTGGTAGGGGGGTAGCGCTCAGTGAAGTGAGCGAAACGAGGGGATATGTAAGAAAGGAGGGAAAGTTCAAAGATACGTAAGAGAAGCCACCCTCCATAATGCCAAGAAATTCAGAATTCAACTCACAGGTGCTAGACTCATGGCTGCCGCTAACGAGACACTCGAACGAGTAATCGTCGTCGTCGATGTTAAATTTTTGACTTGCACCAGGGCAGTCGGTACTACAATCTCACCTCCACCAGAGCATGTTGTAAAGCCCAAGGAGTCGATGAATGATTGTTCTCCTGCGGCGTCTAAAGTAACCTGGCCGTTCGCTGAGGGTAATGTCTGAGTGTAAGCCGAGGATAGTACGAAGGCTGTTCCTGACGTTGTGACACAGGCGCCATTTGAAAGGTAAGCCGACGTGATCGAGTACGCGCTAAAGACATTATACGGCGTAGGTGATGTCCTAATGATGGTCAGTGTTGGAGATATGATCAATAATCGCATGTTGCATACAGGACTGCCCCAGCCACGGTCACGGTAGAATCATAATGGACTGAAGTCAAGGCAAGCGGACTTCCCATTGCTGTCGCCATGCTGGGGTTAAATGTGAATTGGGCCTCATTTCGGATGAGCGATGTGCTTGTCGCTCTGGTGCCATTGCCAACGCCTACGTTCACCACGGCCGTGGCACCGGTGTTTATAAAAACTTCCGAATACCACACAATTCCGGCGACATCGGCCACAATATAGCAACCACCGCACGTTACGGTGCTGCTGGAAGGTCCCATTAAATCGGGAAGAGCCGATGTGTGGACATCAGCTGATGCTGTGAGTGGCCCTACATCACAATTAGTCGTTAGCTTTGCGCAGCCAAATGAAAATCCAAGTGGGCTTGTAAAAATAGGTATACATACCTTGCGGCACACAAAGTACATGATGATGCAACACAGTAACGGCAACGAAAATAGAGCGTAGCCATGCAGCGATTTGCAATTTCGGAAACGACATGACTCAACGAGTGTGATGTTTGACGGCGCATGGGCGCGCAAAGACAGTATATATGGCCTCGACCAACGGCCTCCATTGCTCGAGAGGGTTAAGGACCCTCAAAGGAAAGCAGGTACTCCGCACACCCAACCTTTCCCGGTCGGCTTCTTGCAGGGCAGTATCGGAGGTGACGAAAGCCATACAGCAAAGGTAAGCCATCAAGGTATCGGTCAGATCGGGGTGGTCGCCCCAATTGCGACCAGGCCCAGTCACCGGACCGCTTGTGCTGACTGTCCTTTGCGGAGCACGAGAAGGAAGAGGAGCTCCATCATCGGCATTGGTGCCATGGGCCTGCAACCAGAGGAGTGCCGAACATGCTCACTGGATGGGGTGCGTACTTCAAGAGCGGGCGATTCATTATGCTTGCAGTGGACTACTACTGTGCATTGGGGAACTGCGAGCACCTAATTCCAACGACGCTCATTGGAAGCAATTGCGCCATTTTCTTGTGGTGGTCGGAGCTGCATTGGCACGAAGGAAGCTTGGCCCTGTGCGATAGAGGACGGTCCACCACAGGAGGCTTGTTGATAGGTGCATGGATGTAAGTGTATGTAGGGTAAGGCACGATGGCAGATGGATAGTGGAGGGGTCCAGCACCACCAGCATGACTTCTAGTTCGTTCGCATGGCTAAAATGGATTGGTGGTTCGCGGCCAGGGTTATATCTAGATACATACCTTACAGTACACAGTATCAATCCATGCTTACCGTTGTCAGGTAGGCTTTCTCTCCATTGCAGCTACCACACCTAAAAGTATCTATAGAACTACTGTACAACCTCACCTCTGCTTACCCCGCTATCTCAACCCTCTCCAAACGTCGACTTTAGCACCAAGTCTGCCATCATAGGTACTATATCTAATCCAATCGTATCAATCGTACCAGATGCGCCGTTGTTAGATGTCCGTGGTATCTATACTCTATCTACCGACTAGACAACACTCTACCGTGGTCGAAGTGCACGTTGATTGTCTGACACTGCCCACCACGAGGCAACAAGGCGTCCACAACCCCACTCGGTCAGCAAAAGCTTGTACTGTGGTACAGAACGGCAAAGTTTGGCGCGACTGTTCCCTGAGGGTGTTCGAAGGATCTCATAGGATTAGCCACGCATGGGTGTTGATGCACATACTTCCGTACCCACAGTACAAATGCAGAGCAGCATGCATGATTCCCCCAACACCCGCTTTTTAAACAACCGGTGAGAGCAAGTCTGGGCCCCATCTATCCTTGGGAGCGCAGACTGGTCTGCCCCAAATACTGTGCAAGAGCCTCTCCCCTCATGATCTCGCCCCAAAACTGTTGACTTTTCTCGTTGTTGCGCATATGCGCATTTCTGTACACTGACCGTTTCTTCTATCACTACTGGCTATATGAATCTATACAACCATTTCTGATATTTCACTCGTCCGTCGTTCCTGCTCCGAAAACTGCCAACTTCAGCCTTGTGCCTTATCCTTCCTGGTAGATTTCCTAATATGGATATTAAAGCGGCGCCGATCATTGTCCCCCCAAGCGGTAACTTGTATGCCAAACTTCAATGCCAATCTTGTTGGGTGTTCTGTCTGTCATGTTGAAGTACTGACATATGCTGCCATCTCTTTCAGCCAAGGCAACGATGGTTCCTGGTCTTCGTTCAATATCAGCGTCGGGACACCCCCCCAAATCGTGCAGGTACTCGCTGCGACACAGATTCCAGAGATATGGGTCGTCCTTCCAGCAGGTTGTACTGATCCATCGAATTGCACGGATACGCGTGGTGGGTCGTTTGACAAAATCAAGTCGTCAAGCTGGATCTCCAAAGCGACTTATGCCCTTGAGGCGGAAACTAACCTGGGCTATACAACCAATAATGATAATGGCAATTACGGATTCGACAATGTTGGGGTTGGAAAGCCTGGAGCCGGCAATGCGTCCGTGGACGGCCAAGTAGTAGCAGGATTCCTTACCGATGATTTTTGGCTTGGGAATCTAGGTCTTGCATCTCGACCGATGATATTCGGCTCCGATAATGATCCACAGCCCAGCTTCCTCAGCTTGCTGCAGAATCGAAGTCTGATCCCAAGCCTCGCATATGGCTTCACGGCTGGGGCGTCATACCGTAAGATTCGAATCCATAATCTGGTTTCATTTTCTGATCTCATCCCTTATAGTTGGAGCGCACGCGAGCTTAACTCTGGGCGGTTATGACGCCTCAAGGTTCACGCCTAACGATGTCAGCTTCTCATTCGCTCCGGCTCCGACTCGGCAGCTGGTCGTGGGGCTTAAATCCATCTTATACAGCGATGCGAATAATAAGAACTCGCCGCTCCTACCTCAAGGTATCTTGACACTTGTAGACTCAACAACTCCTCAAATCTGGCTCCCTTCGGCCGCCTGTCAATCATTCGAAAAAGCCTTTGGAATTATTTATGATCCGATACGGAACCTTTACCTTGTGAATTCAACTGTGCACGATGCGCTTTTACGACAGAATGCAAACATCACCTTCGAATTGTCGAATACTCTGAACGGAGGCCCTTCCGTACAAATTACCTTACCGTATGCTAGCTTCGATCTCGAGATTGGTCCACCATTCGCGAAGAACGTCTCCAAGTACTTTCCCCTTCGTCGTGCACACGATGACACTCAGTACACGCTCGGTCGAACTTTCTTACAAGAATCGTCAGTTCCCTACTATCGATCATTAGAAGGAAAACTAAAAGTTCTAGTTACCTGACTGTAAATTATGAGACGTCAAACTTCTCTATATCCCAGTCGGTTTATGGCCAAAATACGCCGCCACATATCGTTCCGATATTATCGATGAACAGCACAGCTACCGACAGCGCATCTCCTACTGTGATGCCGAAGCAGCCATTAGTGTCAGTCTCAACCGGACACAGCTCCCAGTCAATTGGAACAGGTGCCATAGCAGGCATTGTCGTCGCCATCGTTCTTATCACTCTCGTTTGCGGGGCCCTCGTATTCTTCTGTAGACCCTCCAAACGTCGTCGCAGGGACTCCACTGAAGTTCCAGCACACGAGTTGGAGAATCCGGACTTCATGACCGGGAAGAAGGACATCAATGTGACTGCACTGGAAATAAATGGTCCTATGACGCCTCCCGACGAAATGGACGCCACGGCAATGTTTGAGTGTACGTCCAAGCATGAGTTGGCTGCTGAATCTATGTGTACGGAACTCGAGAGTCCATCACCGTGCAGGCCTGAATTACCCTCGCTGGGACATGAGCTTCCAACGCCTGAGCTTGCATCGCAAGGGACAGAGCACCGAAGATCAGGAGTGTCATCGCCAGACCCGAGCCCAATAAGGTCAAGAATCGCCTCGGCTGTTCTGCATTCGCCCGCAACGGGGTGGGCTCAGTCGGGAGAGCCATCGCCAGAGAGTGATCTTATTAGCATAGGGTCGCCAGGTCCGGAACCTACATGGTTAGGTGGCGGGATGCTCTCCCGGAGACTCTCACAGAGACCACCGTTTCAGAGGATGGATTCGTTCGAGGCAGTATCTGCAACGCCGACGCGGATGAGGTCTGTACATGGAAGGACCGACTCCTCGAATTCTGGTCCGATGGCACAGACTCCAACACGGGCGTCCCTGCACGGAAGGTTCGGGTCTGAGGATCCGGTCGGATCTTGGGACACGGAGTCGGCTGGCCCCTCGGGCGCATATTATGGTCATTCAAGAGCGCAAGCGACGTTGTCACCATTGCTGCATTCTTCAAGCCACGAGGAAGCGCGATCGGCCATGTCGTCGCCAGAAGCAGGCTCGGTCCGATCAGGGCTGACGTCACCTCCACCATTCAACACAATGTTCGAGGAGTCAAGAGATTCGTCTCTTGACATTTCCAAGTCGTCCCAATGATTGCTATGTCCGTGATACGATTCATGGCTTGTCTCCATTCCATGTGCTTGTGTTTTACTACCTTACGATTTCTCGATAATGGGGCTGGGACTGACGATCGGATCGGATTGGACACACGTTTTGCTGCTTGGAGTAGAAGGTTTTGTCAAGGTAAAAACGGAGCATACACGGGGCCTGGAAGGGGTCACTCATTGGATGAGAATCATGGTTCTGGGACGCTCATTGCGCAGATGGAACATGGCGTACTCCGTACAGAAGCTGTTTGTCGTGCCACGAGGCTGTGGCTGCTTAATTGCTTGGAGTCTTCAGGTATAGCGTGTACTTATGCCAAAACCCCAAAGTCGAAGAACCGGAATGCTGTCAGCTCGAATCTCTTCCTAGGTAACAATCTATCTTCCATCTTCCATTGTTCAGTAAGGTAGTACCTTAGTGAGCCCCTATGTATTTCCATAGCTTCAGGACTTAATCGGATCGCATTTTTAGCCCGATCGAGACGGGACGATCACATGGGGACCCCGAGCCACTATTCTACTCTAACTCGATACGGATAAGCGCAGGGAAAGAAAGTTTGCATCTTCTGGATCGAGACATCCAGGACTCGTGGCGGTCGATGAACTCGGCGCTGGAAACCCAAAGTACACGGTACACAAATAACGTGGACTGTGACTACGGTATCTTCTATCTTTCTTTTGGCACAGTCCTTGAGACCTTGACTGCCGTGCGGTGGGGCGAAGTTTAACATATGACGTTTCACTGCGGAAAGAAGTTTGTTGAATACCTTAGGCGTAACTCTGTCAAGGGTAAGATTATTTACTTACCTTACTTACCTTACGTCGGTCTGCCTTCATGAGTTCCCGGAATGGGAAGTTCCTTCATATCGACTTCGTACAACACTAACATCGAGAGGCTACTCATCCACTATAACGCCATCGACTACATAGATGGCTTCCATTTCCATGGATCTCGGCAGGGACCCGCCAAGTCCGCCGCGTTCGTGTTGAGGCAAAATACTCCGATGCCCTGTTCCAGACTACCTCACGAGATTTCTTGCCCCCTGGTTCGAAGTCTAAGTGAGCCTCTCCGGGTCCTCGGAAGACAATTCACAATTGAATGACTTTATTGCCAATTTTCAATTCCAGACTCGTGGACCCCGGAATACTATTTTACAGTTTTGAAATTAGCCTTGGACCTGAACCTCGTGTCCATCTCTTTTTCCCCTGATTCCTTGTGGGTCAGCAAACTCCACTAGTGTCAATAGTTGCTTCGACAATGCATTCCATATGGCGTATAGCGGCTATTTTCTATGATTATACCCGTGCTTCCCCACACTCCAGCTAACGCAGGGTTCGTATACAGGATCTAGGCCGTCGAGCTGTCAAAGCTTCACGGTGATGCCGTGGGCCAGAGTCTTTGTCTTTTCTATATAAGAGCCCGTTTCCTTTGCTTTGTCTCCAGCAACAAGTCTCTCGTTCTATCTTCTACGTTCTCATCGTTCATTACATACAATCTCTACCATCTATCTTTTACATTCAGCCCTTGATCGGATACCAACTCGCCTGATGGCTTCTCTTTTCGTCGTTGCCGCCCTCGCTGGGTTGGCAGCTGCCTCTCCAGCGGCTCAAGCCTTTGACCTTGGTGTCATTGGAGCTGCACCCACCCCAACCGTGACAGCTGCTCCTCTTGCCTCCGTCGTTGACACAATCTCCTACAGCCCAACCGACGCTTCAGTCTTGGGATCTTCAGTCGCCAATGCTGTAGGAACCGCTGTTGCCAAGGTCAAGCGTGATGACGGTGGATGCTGGGGCTACGGAGGATGGGGGCCGAAGCCTTCGCAATCGCCCTCGCCCTCGCCCTCACCCTACCCCACCCCGTCGAAGTCCACTTCGCAGACCTCCGGGACGGCAACAACCAGCTCTTCTACTGCTTGCCCAACCGTGCCTGAGGCTGGTACTTACTGTGGATTCATCAACCCTGAAGATCCTTGTGCTCCTCAGCCAGATGGTCTGTCCTTGAACTCTTCTCCCAAGGTATCCTACTAACTCAGCCTAGGCTACGGACCCAAAGTCTCCCCCGACACCATTGAAGCCTTCGAAGCGTACCCCCAATTCCACTACCTCGCTCAATCCGCAAGAACCCCTTACGGCTATGCTCAAACCTTCGTCGACCTCAACGCCTCGGTCTCCGCTAATTCCTACCTTGGCCTGCACACTCTAGCCACCTACAGCGCCCAAGACTGCTCCGCTTGGTGCGACAACACAACCCTCTGCACGGGCTTCAACCTCTACATCGAACGTGACCCCAGCCTAAACCCCAGCCCAAATTGCACGCTGCCATCGTCTATTACGAACTTCAAGTGCACGCTCTGGGGATCTGGAGTCGAGCCCGCAGCCGCTAACAACTTTGGCGGTTACCGCGGAGACTTCCATGTCGTCATCGCCGGCTCCAACGGCTACGAGAAGACGAACAACACGCTCCCCGCTGCTCCCCCAGGATGCGGCGCGCCAACCCAATGTCCCAAGGGCGCCGTCAACGACCCCAAGCACTGCATGGGCACCAAGTTCTTCCCCGGCCCCTTCGACGTCAACGTCTGCAGCGCCTATGCCCAGGGCCAAAACGACTACAACAAGAAGCACGGAAGCTACAACTCCGGAAACAGCAAGTGCAAGTCGTTCAACGCGTACATGGTCAAGAAAGACGGTGTCGCCCAAGGAACTTACTGCGCTCTCTATGACGAAGTCTACGACTCCAACAGCTGCAGTTACCAGCCCGGGTGGATGAACCAGCACTACTGGGGTATCGAGAGCTCGTGCACATACACTGTTGGTGAGGGCAAGGACAAGAATGGAGGTGACGACAGCAAAGGTAGCGACTCTTCAAAGGGTGACAAGTCATCAGGTGATTCTTCAGATTCGAAGAGCGGGAAGTCTGGGGGGGACTAGTGGCTGGTGGTGGTTCGGGGTGGGAAGCATGGATTGGCGATTTGGCGATGAAAAGCGTTTTGTGCTTGCTTGCATGATGGTTTGAAGTATATCATTTATTCGAGTTTAATCCGTAATATACATCATAATCTTCATGAATGGAACCTCGTAGTCTCTAGTACTAGTTATTACCGCTAAGGCGTATCCAATATAGTGTGGTATTTTGCACTTTTTTTTACTTTGGCCTCGTCCATCACTGGATCAACATATGACTACTCATCATTGGCCAGCATGTTGCACTTATGAAGACACGAAGCATAAGAATTATTTGAGCAGAAGATGGTCTATCGGGACGCGTTGACTATAAAGAACATGAAATTAAAGATCTCTTTCAGAATTGTGTGCTGGCAGGATTAAGTACTTGATGGTTTGATGAGCGTCATAGGTCAATCCAAGATAGGAACAACATAAAGAATGGTATCTAGCAGGAAATCTGTATGGCAATGCATTGAGGTGGTTCATCGGTGATGGTTATTCTTCTGACTAAACTAAAGATATGACGGCAGTTCAGAGAGCTACTGGACCAGCAGAGAATCTATATCGATGATTTGTCGCGCCATATCGACTTTGAGATTGACGCCGTCCAACCAATCCCCGTCCGCGTTCTTGCATGCCGTCCTCGCAAGATCCGCGTTCCGGAATTCAATCATTGCGAAGGCCTCAGCGTTATTCCAAGTGTCCCCGACTACTAGAATTGACCGAACGATCGGTTTGTCCGGGCCATCGAACAGCTCCTCGATATCGGGCAAGGTGACGAACAAAGGGAGATTCGTAATCTTGATTGTGCATTCGGCCACAGGGAATCGATGTGTCAGTCTGATGTTGAGGGTATGGCCTAGGTATAGGCAATTGTTCATCTCCTGATAGGCTTTTTTGGCAGCGGCCTCGTTCGCGAAATCAATGCACGCCCTGCCTGTGGACTCTCCTGTGGCTCGGTCTAAATTCAGGCTTGAACGAGTTATCTCACCATACGCTCCAAAGAGGTCTGGGAGATCCTTTTCGATGATAGATTCAGGGAGGTTGCTGACAGCGATGCAGGTGAGGTGTGTTGTGCACGAACACGTCATCTTGAAGAAGCTTTTGAAAGTTTCAAGGATTTTAGAGTGAGCAGAGTCCTTCGTATTGTTGGTTTGATGTGTGAGTTGAAGTGATGTTGGGTTGAAGGAGGGCTGTGGATAATCAAGTTGTGAGGACGCCCCTACTTATATTAATCCGGAATACAATAAAGCAAAGACGCAGGGCATGGGACTTCAAAGAGAAATTGTGTACATCAGCGAAACCTGAGATACTACCCAATAGAACCGGGCTGTGGAGAACAATTTCTTTGTCTTCTCTTTCGACATACTCTTCGATAAAGAAAGGTCTTTGTGATGATGGCTTTCGTATCGACTGCCTTGCTAACAATGGCGCATAGTTGCAATCATCTTTGTCACAATGGCTCTCATCTTGAAAGTTTACACAAGGGGACGTTGAAAGTCGGTAAATATCAGCCGAGAGCCAAACATGCCAGGTCAAGTTACCCGACTAAGTGACATTTTGAATATGAAATGTCAAGGACAATCGGTTTCAAATGTCCTCAATTCTTCCTGTTGCACAACCTTTGCCATTTGACTCGACTCAACGATGACAAGGCTCCGCGAAAGCTATGAGTCTATTTGTTCAATTGGATATCGTGACGAAGATCGTTTGAGAGACCGATTGTTGTTCACTGGTTTTGTGCCCCTTGATGGTATGATGTGAAGTGCCGACGAATAAGCAATTACGCTCCGCTATCAATGATGACCACCCTCAGAGAGCGGTTAGATTTCATACAGGCACTATACGTTGACAATGGGGATTCACTGGTGAGACAGCGACTGCACTGTTTGCTTCTGCATATCGAGGCCATCTTTCTCTACCATTAGCAATCGATTTCAAACCCGTTCTTGTCCTGAGACTCTCCTACTTGTTTCGAATACTACTACCCTAGTGACCGTGCTTGTCGAATAAGATGGAGGTCCACTGAGTATCTCGTTCGTTTCATCATGATTTCGCTCACTCAGATAATAGATATTCTACTCATCTAAGGCAAGCTTGCTCTACTTCAATGCGTCGCAATTTGTTTGCTGTGGTAGACATTACGGATTTTGCAGCTGGCGTTCGATTGTCTGTGATTCCATGTTCTTCATGTTTGCTAGAGATTTTCTATTGTCCTCGTGCCAGGCTCAGTGAATCACCATGGAGTACTTCACTTCAATCCCCTTAATGACTGTTCGATATCAGGTAATTCTACACCGTATGTTTCCATGGTCTAATAAGCGTTGACCACGTCGCTTTCTATCATCTATCATCTATGCAATCTTGCTTCCACTTTCAACATACATACGAAATTTAGCTACGCACCTTCATTTAGAGCATACTATATCCATCTATTCGTAAGCAACATCACATACAGCACTCCATCAACTACCTCACTCGGTGTTCACCAGCCGGCACGGCTCAAACAGGATTGCCACGGACACAAACCATGCCCACAGAAAGACTGCAAATATTGATCAACGCTCCACCCTCACCTACTTCTTCGGCACGCCTCTTACCCAATTCACCACGCCCCCAACCACCTACCTCCTCGCCCCAGACAACCACCAGACTCCACCTCACCCGCAACCCCAACAACTGCTACAGCCTCCTCGACCCCGAGCCCCCTACAATCTCCTTCTGGCCCTTCTCTCGCCAACGGCAGGAACACATCTTCGCCCCTGGGTTCGACGTGGAAGGTATGCCAAAGGGGTTTCCATACACGGATGCCAGGGGCGTTTGGTGCTTTGTGCGCGAGTATGTGAGGGGGATGCAGCGGCTTGTGATGGAGTTGATGGAGGGGACGGGGAGGTATGGGGGGGTGAGGCATACGACGTGATGGCGAAGGGGGTTGGGGGGAAGTATTGGGTTTTGAGGGTGGATGTGAGGGAAGAGGACTTGGGCGAGGTTTTGCGGGGTGGGCATGAGGGTAATTTTGCTTTTGCTTTGATACGCTTGTTGGTCGGTGGGTAAAGGTCAGTGCGCGCGATCGACGGGTTTGCGGTGGCTTTGTGTCGAGCTTATGGTACATCTTTGGGTGGGTTTTGGATTTGTCTATTTTCCAAGCTTCTCGTGTTGCTCTGTGGGACAGTATACCGGTGCTTTTCTCTCCGACCGTGACGATCTTGTCACTCGATCCGAAAGCGTCCGAAACCTAGAAGTGTAAGGGTGCTGGTTCGTGAAACATGAGCGGTAATCGCAGAGGCGTCATGTGGAATGTGGAGAAAGAACCCTAATCTCAAATATCATGTCGTGCCAATGGTTTAAGATTTTTTTTTACAGAAAAAAGAGCTATACATGTCCAAAGCTTCGTAACATTATACCAAAGAATTTACGCTGGCCTCATACTTATTCCAACATTAACAGTGAAGCCTTTCCCACCGAGGTCTCCATCCACAGCACGAGGACCTCCTACCACCTCGACCCACCATCCAAAACCGCTCTCGACCTCCACAGCAGCTCACGACCTACGCCCTGTCAATTCCTTTAGTCCTCAGCACAACCAGCCCACAAGCCAGAACTCCAGGAGCACTTACAACAAAGCCAACGTAACATCCCCCCTAATACTCGCCTTCAACTCAATCTCGATATCCAAATTCAACTCCAACCTCAACTTCAACCCATCCTTATCCATCATCTCGCTCTTCTTCTCCCCGCCTCCCTGCGGGCCCGTCTTCAGCTGCTGCCCCGCATCCCCTCCCCGCATCGGGATCTCGCCCCTTTGCGCGCGCGCATGCGTGACGGGGCCGTCCATGGAGGTCTCGTCCGGGCCGATGCGCTCAAAGGGTTGCATGGCGCCGGATTTGGCCCGGGCGTCCGAGGCTTGGGTCTCTTCTTCGATGGTCGGCGGTTGTCGGGGGTTTTGCTGTTTCTGGGCTTGTTTGCGGCGGCGGGAGCGGCGGGATTGGGAGCGCGAGCGGTAGCCGGGGTCGTCGGTTTCGGTGTCGGTCATTTCTTTGGTGGAGGATTGGCGGGCGGGGGTGGGGGAGCTGGAGGACATGGTGGGTGGTGGGTGGTGGGTGGTGGGGTTCTGGGGAGGAGGTTACAGTGATGATTGGAAGGAGTGGGAGCGATGGGAAGATCTGATGGTATAGCGCGACGACAATGAGGGTAGGATGGATTACTACTATGGGAGGGAGGTTTGGTATACGCAGCAAATCTACGACACCCTTCTCGAGGAGAACAGGCTTTGGAGTGATTGGATTTCTTGGACGGCTACCAACGCGGCTAGTCCTTCGAAACAGGCTTGGACAGGGAACAGGGGTCTGGTTCGGGGGCCCACCTGCCCTGAAATCCGACTCCATGGCTAACCGATGTCATCGCGCAGTACCAGCATTTGGCAGACATTTCAAACGTGGTGATGACTGGTAATCCGAACACGTGGGTTCGTCTCAATGCAACATACGGAGTAGAGACTCCCTCTCCAACAACTACGCTGATGTTGATGCTGATGGACTCCTGGAGCTGGTATCCTAAGTGGCGGGCCCCATAACTAGTTCTATAAGGCTCGGCAGACATGATCCGAAAGGCGCAATCTAGTCATGCTTGGACCCCCGAAACCTGGCAGTTCCCCTGTTGCCGTCAAGCCTTCCAGCCACTGAGCCACACACACCAATGCAGGGAGTCCCTCTAGAGGGGAAACTACACGCGGGGCACGAGTTGATGAGTTGTGTGTGATACGAAAGGAGTGTGCTCCGTCATTGCGTAATTTGAGAGTTCCTTGTCTGATTGATACCAGCCATTTCCCATGTTTCGCCTCATCCTCATTGATTCTCCTCGCATCGTTCAAGTCCAGTAAATATCTCAACTATCTTCTTGCCATCGCTATCATTGCTTTCACATTGATTACGCTCTTGCGCACTCTCTCCCCAGCTTAATTCCCACATACAACGAAACATGTCAGAAGAACAATCCAAAACAGACGAAACCCAAGCCTCGGCTGGCGCCAACGCCTCGGGCTCCGCCGCGGCATCAGGCTCAGGAGGAGTCGGCGGTCAAGCCTCCCAAAAATCCGAACAGAAAGCCAAACGCACTCCGCCCAAGCTGAACAAAAAACAACAACAGCAGAAACAAGAGGCGGAAGAGAAAGGAGAAGAGAAAGGAGGAGAGAAAGGAGGAGACAGTGGTGAAGCCAAGGAAGAACCTAAAGACGAAGACGATGGGGAAGCCGAGGGCGATGTCAAAGGCGAGGAGCAAGCCGAAGCTAATGGGCAAGCAAACGGAGGAGCAAACGGCGACGCCCCTCCACAGCAAAAGCAATCGCAATCGCGCGCTCAATCCAAGCGCCGTCAAAGCCGTGGTCGTGGACGCAGTAAGGTGCCCGACAGTGACACCGAGTCCGTTGCGCGCTCAGACGTGAGCTCAGCACCAGCCGGTGGGCGCAAAAACCGCAACCGAAAGCGAGGTGGCCAGAAAACCAAAGAGGCCAATGGCGGCGGCGGCGGTGGAGGCGGACCGCTAGACTCGCTTGACGAAGTCGGAGAAACAGCAGAAGGCGCTGGGCAAATGGTACAGCAGACGGCGGGAGAGGCCACGAACAAAGCCGGAGAAGTTGTGAACGGCGCAACTGATCAGGTGGGGAAGACGGTGGGGGGGTTGACTGGAGGTGGGGATAAAGGGGAGGAGGAGGATGGGGGAAAGGGGGAGCAGTTGAGGTTGCGGTTGGAGATTAATCTTGATGTGGAGATTCAGTTGAAGGCGAAGATTCATGGGGATTTGACGATTGGATTGTTGTATGTGCTGGTTTTTCTTTACACCGCTTCATCTACCCTTGTTGGAGGGTTTTTTCGTTCGCTAACAGAAGACACTACAGGAACTGATCGGTTGTACTCGCCACATTTGCTTAACAGCGCCGAAGTCTTGGATATATATTTGGGTAAATAGCAAGTGCCGGAGCAGGAATTATCTAAGATCTAGCAGACTGTCATATAATGGGAGAGATGGGTGTCTCAATGTATCCGCCTTGGCCAGACACTATTAGCGTTTCTTATACTAAGGTACTATGTAGAGAAGAATGGTTTTTATGGTCGAGCCAAGTATGAATGAATATACGTGGGAAATTGAATAATTCGAAGAAGATTGGTTAGTCTCAAGATCAATCAGTTTCACGTGCCTCCATGACCATTTTCCCATTTGGTACTCGTACCTTGTTGCCCCAGCCGAAGATTTGCCCAATCGCCGAATTCTCGGGAGCAGGACGCTAAGGCAGTTGCCGTGAGTCCCGTGACCTTCACAAACCCTGTCGGCGATCTCGAATGATCGATCCCTCCAGTAAACTCCCGCGACCGACGCACGCCGACCGAGACCGCGCAAAACTTTATGATTTGAGACAAGGTAGGCAGGCACCTGATGGCCGACTCACCTGAGCCATTCATACACACGTTACGGGGTGCGCTGCTCGTACGAGTATATGATAGAACTCCAGAACCTTGCTGGGAAATCCGACCAAAGCAACCGAGATCAAGACAACAATCGCCAGCATAGGAGGGATCAGAAGCGGGAGCGGAAGCTCCAGCGCATCCTCGGCGCCAAAGAGATGAAGTTCTCCCACAGTATTCAGTTCAATGCTGTGCCCGATTGGAGCAGCAGTTACATATCGTATAGCAATTTGAAGAAGCTGTAAGCTTGTTTGGGAGTTGGATGGAGCATCGAACACTGCTTTGAACACGATGCGCTCAGCAAAGATGCCCTTGCGGATACAGGCTGACTCTTTCGTTCATGCCCTAGTATCTACGCCATCGAAAAGTCTATCAACCAAGCCTCCGCCGGACCTCATGATGCCGAAGCATCCCCGTTACTCACCAGTAACGATGATCCTGACACTGTGTTCCGACATGCCTTGGACTCGGAACTCGAGAAAATATCCTCATTTTATCAGCTGAAAGAACTCGAGATATACGGGGAAATCGATGCTGTGGTGAGAGATGTGCAGTCCTACGAGGGTGAAACCGAAGGGCATGACATTGACCAACATGACGGACCGCCTGGAAGCAGAAAGGGTGGAAGAGGCCGTCAAGGCAGCATATTCCGGAACTTTGGGATTGGCAGACAAAGGGGCGTCAGCAATGTGAGCGCGTCGATCAATGAGGCCGACGAGGACGCCTCCAGTGATGAAGACGCAGACGAGGGAGCTGCACTTAACAATGGAAAAGTCAAGGACAGGAGTAGACCTTGGGACGGAGAGCAGAGTGTAGATGACCTGCGAAGCTCGAGAGAACTGCCAAAGCGAAGAGCAAGCCAAGCATATGATGATTACAGTGATCAGACATTCTCCGCTTTGTATGCTTCGGGTATGACACTGAAAAAAAGGATCATCAACCACTATGTATCGTTGTGCGAGTTAAAGTCCTTCATTCAGCTTAACAAAACGGGCTTTACCAAGGCGCTGAAGAAGTACGACAAGACCATGAATCGGGATTTGAAAAGCAAATACATCAAGAATTCGGTCAATACAGCAATTCCCTTCCGAGAACCGACAATGAAGCATCTCGATGAGAATATTGCGACCGCCGAGAAGCTGTATGCAGACATTGGCACGAAAGGTGATGTTCAAATGGCAAGGCGCGAATTAAGATTACATCTTCGAGAGCACGTCGTATGGGAGCGGAATACGGTCTGGCGAGAGATGATTGGCATCGAACGAAAAGCTCAAGCTGCGAACATGGGTATGCGACGGACTTTATTAGGTGCAGACCATGATCCATCGAAAGCACGGTTACAAGGGGATGAGCCAGATGAAATGGGGACAAAAGAGCTGGTCACTCCAGTTGGGAGATTTACGTGTCCACGGTGGCTTTTCAGCTCGACTTTTTTTACCTTGATTGCTATCATAGCTGTATTTGTTGTACTACTGGTAGTACCGATAATGGAGGAAACAGCACAGCAGAATTGCTTGGCTATGCTGGTGTTTGTAAGCTTGTTATGGGCAACAGAAGTATTACTCTCTCGTCCGAATCCGATTCCCTACCGTGCCTGCTTACGCCTCGCAGGTCATACCGCTTTTTGTTACAGCGCTTCTAGTTCCTTTCTTAGTGGTTGTTCTCCGTGTAATGCGGTCTGATCAGAAGCCGCATCGTCGACTTGATGCCAAAGACGCAGCAGGACACGTCTTTGCAGCCATGTGGACGCCTGTCATTGTGCTGCTACTAGGAGGATTTACGATAGCAGCAGCACTATCGAAATTCCACATTGCGAAACTCATGGCTACCTTTGTCCTCAGCAAAGCCGGGACAAGACCACGGACAGTGCTTGTGACGAATATGTTTGTTGCAATGATTGCAAGTATGTGGATCAGCAATGTTGCAGCACCGGTTTTATGTTTCTCCATTATTCAAGTGAGGCCCTCCAGACTCCATTCCAACCTTTGGAAACGATCTGACTCTTTAGCCTCTTCTCCGCAACCTTCCGTCCGACTCGTCCTTTTCCAAAGCCCTCATTCTTGGCATCGCGCTTGCCTCCAACATCGGCGGCGCAGCGTCCCCAATCGCCTCCCCTCAAAACATTATCGCCCTGCAAAACATGCGTCCCCAACCGGGCTGGGGCATCTGGTTCTTCGTCGCCTTGCCCGTCTGTATCATCTCCATTCTTCTAATCTGGCTCTTACTCCTCATCACCTTCCAACCCGGCAGAGGCACCACAATTGTCCCCATCCGCCCCATGAAGGACAAGTTCACAGGCGTGCAGTGGTTTATCAGCGGCGTCACTGTCTTGACAATCGTGCTATGGTGCATAACGCACCAACTCGAAAGCGTCTTCGGCGACATGGGCGTCGTCGCCATCATCCCCATCGTCCTCTTCTTCGGCACCGGCATCCTCACCAAAGAAGACTTTAACAACTTCCTCTGGACCATCATCATCCTCGCCGCCGGAGGCCTCTCCCTCGGCAAAGCGGTTTCCAGCTCCGGTCTCTTGCACACGATTGCCGGCGCCATAACCGAGAAGGTCGAGGGCATGAGTTTGTATGCCGTGCTGGTGGTGTTTGCCAGTCTGATGATTGTTGTTGCGACCTTTATCAGTCACACGGTTGCTGCGTTGATTATTCTGCCCTTGGTTGCGCAGGTGGGCCAGGGCATGAGCGAGCCACATCCGAATTTGTTGGTGTTTAGCAGTGTGATTATTTGCAGCGCCGCTGCAGGGTTACCTACTAGCGGCTTCCCAAATATGAGTGAGTCTCCCTTTCTCTTTTTTCCCTTTTTCCCCTCTCCCCTCTCCCCTCTCCCCTTTTCCCTTTTCCCGCTCCGCTTTTCCAAACTCCCCTCCTTTAACCCACCTCACCCGCTCCCACGTCTCACTCAACCCTTATATCCCCCCTATCAGCCAATCTAACAACCTCGTAGCCGCCATAATGATGGAAGACGACCAAACCGGCCAGCGCTACCTGCAGGTCAAACACTTCATCTCGAGAGGAATTCCGGCAAGTATCATCACTTTTGTAGTTGCCATTACAGTCGGCTATGGGTTGTTACGTGTGGTTGGGTTTTGAGGGGGTCGAATCATAGAGAGTGTTGCATCTTTGGGCGTTTGGTTCTGAGGGGATGTTCGTTGAGGTTGGTATATAGGTGTGGGATGTATTCCGAACTCTTTCACTCTCTCTCTCTCTCCCCCTCTCTCTCTCTCTCTCTCCCCGAACCCCACCCACCCCCTTTCCTTCAGAAATACAACCTCGTCGAATATTTATAAATTCATCATCTCACATATCAACCCCCTCAACGCCCGTTTCCTCACCGCCTTTCAACAAAACATCTTCGCTCTTTTGTCACGTCACCCCTGCATTCTTCTTCCCTCATCTACGATAAAACAGCGACTTGAGTACTAATGAAGAAAGAAAGAAGAAGAAGAAAAGAGATTTTGGGGGGGGGGAAGGGGGTTTCTTGAGGAGAGTTGGTGGTGGAAGTGTAGAATCGGAGTTATGTGTATATATATGAAAAGTCCGAAGAATATCACCACGGGAAAAAGACCGAAAATCAAGAAAACCAAAACCCCCACACTAAAAAAAAAAAAAAGAAAAAAGAAAAAAAGAAAAACCAAACAACATCACCACACCAAACCACGGACCACGATCGATTTTCCCTCCTCCTCAACCCGCCAAACACCCCCCCCCCCTCCCCCCAAAAAAAAACGAATAACCGAGATTATGTAGAAGAAATTGAAAAGGAAGGGGGAAAAAACCAATCACAAACCGTTATAAATAGATAATATTGGATGTTTCAAAAACGGTAAAGTTGGGGGGGAAGGATCATGATATGTTATGTGTTCCTTTCTCCGTCTCCGTTTCCGTCTCCGTTTCCGTCTCCGTCTCCGTCTCCGTCTCCCTCCTCCCCCTCCGTCTCCCTCCCCCACCACCACACCACACCTACCAACCACCACCACACGCGCACCCCGTTTCCTAAAGTCCAGAGCGCCCCCGCCCTCCCCCTTCTTTTTGCTATTTTTGCTATTTTTGATTATAAAAAAAAAAAATTCCCCATACGTATCCGTTAAAAGAAGAAAAATCATAGGGGGGAGGAATTAAATGGGGAGGGAGGGATGGGATGGATGGTTGGTTGGTTGGTTGGTGGTGGTGGATTTTGGGGGGGAGGAGATTGGGGAGGAGGAGATACGTACTGTACTGTAGATGGGGGGGGGATGTTTGTTTGATACGGTACTGAAGGGGGGTGGGGGGATGAGGAAATGAAAAAAGCGAGGTGCTGTGATCGGTTATTATAGTCGATACTCCTACTCCTACTCCTACTCAGTTGAGAAAGAATCGATTTCTTTCTATGGATGGGCTGGCTGGCTGTTCTCGCGGGTTTCAAGGTAGGGTCGTTTGGTTGTTTTTGCCTGTTTCTGCGTTCTAAGCTTTGCAGCACCGACGAAATCCTGCAATGGATACTATTGCACCATACTGCCCATTGGCAATGCATCTGCCAGTTCAATATTGATGCTCCAGCATCGGATCCCAATCCGTGGGTATGCATATAGTAGCCCCAAGTAACCGACACCATCTTCCTAGGACGCCCGAACCCCAATTCAGCATTAATCCCTCCAAGATGCACTTTCCAATCCCACCTCACGATCCTAACCGCCATCGCCCAATGCCCCCAGCACCCTCGCCACCCTCCTAACCCCCCTCCTCACCTTCCCTCCCGCACTCCCACTCAAAATCCCTTTCCCGGCCTCCCCTTCCACCTCTCCCTTTGGGGGCCACTCGCCATCTGCTTTCAAGCCCGCCACCATGGCTCTCACGACATCTTTGAGGTTGATCGGCACGGTCGGGGTGAGGCCTTGCACGACGACTCTGCTGTAGATGGCGGGGTAGGTGTGCGGGGATATGGAGGCGCGGATGGGGTGGGTAGGAGCCAGGATGGGGGGTGCGAGAGGGAGAAGGGGAGGTGGTGGTGGTGATGGAGGGGATGGGGGTCCCAGATGTAGGGGGGAGCGTCCGTTGGTAGGGAGGGGAGATGCGCCGTCGACTTGGTATGGGCTTTGCGGTAGTGCGCCGCTCCATGCATCTCTCCTCTCGACCCAGATCCTGAGCCCCTCGTTCCAGGCCATCTCTTCATGGAGCTTCCTGTGTCTTTTGCGTTTCCTGCTCAGCAAAGGCGTGGCGAGCGAATCCGGGTTGTCGTATTGGTATGCGTTTGGCGGTGCTGTTGTGGAGGTAAGGGAGGGAGAGGGGCAAGGCGAGGAGTCTGGGGAGCGTTCGACCCAGCGGGTGGTGGGGTTTAGGCGGTTGGGAGGTAGGGGGTGGGCGGGGGAAGGAGGGTAGGTCCATGTTGTGAGGGTTTGGGAGGCGATTTCACGTTTTGCGGAGGTAGTGGCGGTTGTGGAAGGCATTTTGACGCCTGGTTGGGGTTTTGAGAGTTTGAGAGGGTCATGCATGGTGGTGGAGGGCGGTTTTGGGGAATCGGTCATTGAGGATGGGGAGAGTTGATCCGTGGACGAAGGAGGCATTGAGGTAGTCAGGGAGGATTGGAGAGGATGTGGGAGTATTTGAAGGTCGTAGAGCATGTTACTGCATCCCCATGCTGCAGTATTGAGGCGATTAGGTGGAGAAGTGGGAGTTTGGGGAAGTGGTGATCATTGGAAGCTGCAAAAAGCGCCGGCTAAATGACTTCATCCCGGCGTCCCTCCCGGATTGTGGCGAGAACCCTAATTGAACCTAATTGGGCTACCTGTCGTGTGCTAGGGTGTATGTATTTTGCGCATTTTCTGAGGATACGAGACATGCATGGGAATCGCGGGAGACAAGGAGTCAATCACATGTGCTGCACGAAGAATCTGTTGTTGGCAACGTGGTATGGGTTGGTTCATTTTCATGATTTATATAGCCTTACCTATGTCTCAGTAGCCTTTCCTTAAGAGTATGCACCGAGGACACACATAGTCGTCCAAACATCATTGAACGCAATCTCAACTGGATCCAATCCCCTCTAACCCCACACCCAAATCTTCATGCGCCTACGAATGCTGCTGACTAACACCCCCTTGCAAATGCATTCCCATTCAGCTCAAAAGAATATCAGCCATGCTAATCCCGCCAAACCTCCTATTTATCGTCTCCTCTTCACTATCGCTCTTTAGCGCTGGCATCGCACCCAAGCACTGCTGAAACCTCTCGATTTCTACCGTGAGACGCTCTTTCTCCTCCGCGTACGATCCTATGCCGACTATGACCTCCTTTCTCGAGGATCCCCTAATTACGTGGTACTGCTCATCGCGACAGATCCAGTTTTTGGTCAGTGTTCCACGTAGCTCTTGCAGCGCGAAATTGTGGACGTCGGCGTACTCAGGTGGTGGTGGGATCGGGTCGGAATGGTCCGTTTCTGGGGCGAGCACATCGGAGCAGTCAAGTAGCATCTCCGTTACGAACGTAGCGAAAGAGGCGAAAAAGCCAACGCAAGCAACTGCGCGGTCAGAGGGGCTAGAGAGACGAGTGATATAGTCTAGTACGGGCATTGTGGCTGTGATGGCGGAGTAGGACAGTAGGAGCGTTCTCAGGACCTTAGGTTGATCTAGGAGGCCTGAGTGATCGACAAGGAGATTGAAAGAGAAGCGTAGGCGATCGAGGAAGACGGTGATTGTGGACAGCACGGTGGTTACACTGGCTGGGTTGGTGCCGTCGAGGTCGGTCAGCAGGTCGCTGAACACCCTCTGTAAAGCCTGCAGCATCGGTGAAGCGAGGAGCCAGCCACTGGCATTGGTGAAAGCCACCTCGATGTAAGCAGGAACGATAGCTTTGACAACGAAAGCTCGCAGCGTGGGTTTCCTCGCATCGCCGGACTCGAACGCGTGGGCTAATGCGGCATGAAGCTGGCCAACCAGGTACTCTTGTTGCTCATCTACCATCGCTCGTTCCGAAACCGACTGCAGGAAAACAGCAAGCTGCTTCGGCGTTCTCGAATCACGCAATCTGAGTCCATAGTTCTTAAGCTGTCCAACTACATAGTTCGGATCTTTGGCCGGTAACGGGAAGGTAGCCGAGTCTAAGAAGAAGCGGTCAACAGGGCAGATAGCGGATGTGTGTTGCTGTAAAAACTCGACGACTCGATGAATAAAGTCTACGTAAGCACCACGGACGTCGGGACCGTGGCCAAGTTCCTGGTATCGCTGCTTCATGGTGAGCATGAAGTGCTTTAGAATTTCTTTGTATTCTTGTTTTAGCATTGCGGCATCGATGGATGAGGTGCATAGGGCATCTTCTACCGACTCCCGCATGTTTGACAGGATACTGGAAATTAGTGACAGCCTGCGTTGAGCAAACTCGGTTGCGCTGATTTCGAAGCGATCAGTGTTTCTGGATGCGTGAAATGGTAGATTTTCCAGCAAAGGATTGTTAGTATCTCTATTCAGCAAGGCTGAGGTAAGTCGGTGTTGGAATTTGAGCATGGATTCTCGCTCGACCAGGGATGTAATCCAGGATATCACAAAGAAAGTCTTGTTTTCTTCGTAAACTTTCTCATCGGTCTCTGTCAGCACGGCTAAGAAGTATGCGGTGAATTTCCGGGTCTGCTCAGTGTCTCTCAAAGAAGTCCAAGAGTCATGACCAAATCGTCCCACGTAATCACTCCAGGATTTTGTACCATGGCGGACAAGACATCGAGCCACCTCGGCCCAGACCTCAACGAGCTTTGAGAGAAGAGTGTCGTTAGGTATTGTATCGGCGCCAAAGCAGTTCGAGAGAAGATGCCTGAGAGGTTCATGAACAATGTCTTGTAGCGGCATGGTTGTCTGATGCTGTGAGGAGCCCACATCATTGTCAGAGAGTGAAAGACTATCCTCATTGTAGACTGGCCAATCACCGTAATCTTGGCTGTCCTCATCAGACTTGGAATAATGACCCACATGGGCAAGCAGAACGTCTAGCGCTTCGACGATACTCCTGTTGGCTTGGGGCCTTCTGGCATCGAAGAGAAGAAAAACTTGCGTCAATGTTGGTGTCAGCAGAGCTTCGGCAGCTCCCCGAGTACGGGCCCCATCCACCGCCCGTTTCAGAGACACTAAAGCATCGCCGAGTATTGCTTCGACTTGCCTCTGATTCTTTCTTACGGTGGACTCAAGTAGGTCTTTCGGGATGGCAGGACCGCCGGAACGCTGCGCTGATGTGACCTGCTCCTCCGCTTCCGTGCGAGCTAAACTATGTTGACGTAGAACCTGTCCTAACAAATCATCATGCCAATCCGCAAAGGGTTTCAGGCTAGATGTAGGCTCTTTTGTTGATATCTGAAACCTGACAAGATTGGACCAGGCTCTAATACTGATATGACAAGCTTCTCGATGGGAGGATTCCAGATGGACAAGATTTCTGATAACACTTAAGCGAGGGCGAATGCCTCGAGGTGCAGCCCAGTATAGAGTGCACAGAAGATCATGATGGTTCCTCAAGGCATCTAGGTCTTCTTGACGGATAGCTTTCTCTTTGGGATGTGAGCGACCATGGTTTGGCATGAGGCGCCATACAATATCTCGAATCTTTTTCTCAGGGTAGATTTGCCGCATACGCTTGAGACCGCTGCCGATGATTTTCAGGAGAATATGAAAGCATCGATCGTTGATTGACATTTCTAGGGAAGGTTCTTGGTCTAGATGCTCGAGGAATATCGGAGATCCATGGCTTCCCTCGTTCCTCAAGTGAGCCAGATTATTGCGGGCAAAGAAGTCAAATAATGATCCAATGATTGATTCACATCTCCGCCAACCCCAGCCATTAATCAAGTGAAGACATCGGCTGAACAGGGCACGGCAGTAGGCATTTAAACTCGGCGGTTGGACGCTTTCATTGAATGTATATATTGCGAGGACCTGGCTTATCATACGCTTTATAGGGGCCCAGTTATCAAGTGAATCTTGAAAACGCTGTCGAATCTCAAGTATCCCCTGGGCGTCGAACCCGAGGAATGGTAAAAGATTGTACAGCTTTTGCCATTGCTCTTCAAAGATCCGTGCATCCATGGTCAACCCCGAGCTTTGTACCATAATCTGTTCATTCACAATCTCCCAAAAAGCCGCCATCGAATGTGTGCTTTCTTTGATGATGTGTTGACCGATCACGAGCGCTTCAATGGGATGGTGGTTCTCTCGAATAGTATATGCCGATGTCTCAAGAGGTCTGAGGTCTTCCAAACTTTCCTTGAAAGCACCGGACCCTTCCTCAAGTGCTTGCGTCAAATTTCGGCGAGCTGCTGTCAGGACAAGCGAATTGATTCCATCTTTCAACGTTTGTGGCACCAGCTCGTGTTCAGAGATCTGGCGAAGTTGATTGACAATAACCAGGAGGAGCGTGCCAAGCCGAATTCGGGGATCTTTACTCCTCCCATAATTTGTGAAAGATTGGCTTGGGCCACCAGCAGGAACACATTCGTCCATCTCGCTAAAGACTAACGACACTAATCCATTCCATCTTTGTAAGTATGAGTCCCTATCCACGGGGTCTAGAAAGCTCAAGTGGTTCGAGTTGTACCGTATAATGTTCCTTTGCAACAATATCGACTGCTCGTAAGTCGCGCCATTGGAGAATTCTTTGGTATAGGCTGAGGCTAGCCGAAGCTCCTGACATGTTGCATAGAAGACCTGGCCAAGCTGCTCGGATACCTCGTCATTCCATGGGCCCCATCTGAAAGTTTTCTTGGCAAAGCTTAGCGACATAAAGCCCCTTGGCTTGTCTAGATCGTTGGTTCTGGTCATGTTAAGGCTCTTCAGAAAGTCTCCACTACCGATGAAAGTGCTCTCATGGAAGCAGGTGCCCTCTGATAAGGGATGAACATCGAAAGCATCAACGTATCGTGATCCAAACGATCCAAGACCAATGAGTACCTGCTGTTGCGGATCGTCCGTACAAGTAGGTATTAAATGATCCAGGTCATCATCAATAGGCAATGCGGCAACGGTTTCCTTGATGTTGAGGGCTTCAACCTCTATGCGGTGTGGTTGACGTTGCTTTCTCGGACGAGGAAGTAGCTTTGCGCAATCCTCGGCGCCTGTGCAACTTACGTTATGGAAGTCATGAGGACATGATCCTGCACTTACAGCCACCAAAGATGGTCTTTGGTTTTCTTGGAAGAACCTTCTTACCAGCATATTCGGTTCTGCGGCTTGATTCCGAGTTTGATCAATTCTCGAAAGACCTCTTTTAAAGGCTGACCCTCGACGAACTTGATCCTCTTCTTCCTGTAAAGATTCTAACAGTGCCGGTCTTGAGTCATGAGATGTTCGCAGTGACGACAGCAATCGTCCTCGCTTCTTCACCTTAAGCCTTACCTTGATAGGCTTCTTCTGCTGTAGCTGAACTTGGGGTACAGTACCGCCGTTGAGGAGACGATCGAGTGACCGTTGAAACGTACGAGGCTCCTTTAAATTTGATTTGTTACCCCCAGGCCTTGCCTTATCCGAGGAATGAAGATCTTCCTTCCCCATATCGTTATTGACAGGTTGAATATGCGGCAATTGGGGGTTATGAGACCGAGGATATAGCGGCTCCCGGTTCAAGGGCATTGCATGAACCTCTGCAGGTAACTTGGGGGCACGCACAATAGTGCCTTCTCGCCAACATTGCAGTGTTTCGTTTGCATCCTTCGAATCGTCAGTGGTAACAAGTCGCAGAAACTTTCTGGAAGGACTGTGTCGTCCCCGATCAACTCGTGCGCGTGCTGTACGAGAGGCAACTTTAAGGAATTGCGGCGTAGTTTGCTTAGAAAGCTGAGTCCGCGTGGGTGCATCAAGTATACTGAGCCTCGGGGGGCGAAATTTGGGTTTCTCTCTTTGTCTCTGATCAAACCGATCGGTGATTCTTGGCTGGTGAGTGGGTTTGCTCCGAGCGCTTTCGGGGAGTTGATTGGCCACAGCGCGTGATGCCTGTTCAACGAGGGTTTTAGAGGTGGTCTGACCTTTCATCCTCCGTATCCTAGGACGGATGACCGATCTTATTCTCGAAGGTAGCATTGCATCAACCCGATTATCCTCCCCAACCTCTCCCCAATTGGTAGTCAACAAATGCTGATCGTCGAGATTATCTTGAATGGCAAATGTTGGAGAAGGGAGCAAACGTTGCTTTTTATTTGTAGCACTTTCAGGGCTTGCATGTTCCAGATCCGACTCTTCATCATCAGATAAATTAATGGGAAATCGCTGGCCCGCCGGCGTATCAAGACTTTGACTATTTAACCCAGAGACGGGTCTGGCTACCCCACGCTGGTCACTGGTGATGGGCGATAAACTCCTATAGGTCCTGGCCACACTGTCTGGCTTCTTAGTATTGGCTTTCAGGTCAAGTTTCAGCCAAGATGCTGGAAGAACTCCCTTGATCTTGCGCTGAACGCGTTTTAGTTGGCTGTTCTCTTCGTTTCCAGACGAAGTACTCTCTGGCTCAGAGTCTTCGCTAGAGTCCCCGTTCACCGATAGAACCCTAGGATCTTCATCGGTATTCGAGTCGTCAAGAAGCTCGACGGGTTGGTGTTTCCTAGGCTCGGAAGACGTCACTGGTGTCGGGAGAGCAACGGGAGATAACCCTCGCGGGACACGGAATACATCTTTCTTGGCTTTAGTGATAGCTGTCGGTGTTGGACTTCCAGAGTGGGGTGGTGAAGGAGGCACATCGAACATCGAATCGTCATCTGCTACATTCATATGAGACGGTATGGGCAAACTGACATCTAGCTGGATTGACCGTCTTTCTTCTTTCTCCGAGCATGTATGCGCGGTCCTACGACGTTTGTTTCCCTGGTGCATAACATGTGAGAAGGGTTGACGAAGGAGCAAGTCCATATCAGGGAGCTCATCCCCTTGAAACCGAAAAATGTCAGATAGATCCTGCACGGGCGATACTCTTGCTGTATGACCAGGTTGAGAGGATGAACTAAGAGGGTCTTGCGAGTCAACATCCTTACATATGAGCTGGCTGTCTTCCGCAATGTTAAAGTCCTGCTCTTGTATGCCTCTTTCAGTCGCATTTGCAAGATCTGCTTCCATTTGAGCAATCCGTAGCGGCTTCACACCCCTTGCTTTGAGGGTCTGACGATATTTCTCGCTCTCGATAGCATAAGGGTGGAGCTGTATTGGATTCCGGTGCCGTAAATTACGCCTTCCAAGGTTTAGCTCAGCATTTTTGTTGTGTAGTGAAGGATCCAAGTTGGGATCGCTGCAGGAAATTGTAGACGGATCTTGGCTCTTTAACGGCCATGGTGACTGCACGTCAACAGGGCTGCCTCGGTCACGTAGTGGCGACATCCAATGGGCCACTACTGGCAAGTTTGCAGGCGAGTATTGAGACAATTCGGTCAATGGCGAGGAAGCGAGAGATCTTAGGGCTTCTTTGGCCGATTTAGACGGTGTCCCCTGATTGGGTTCCTCGTTAAGCAGATATATATCGCGCTTAAGCTCTGCATCCAATTGTACTGCTGGTATGTCCTGATAATGACCTAGTTGAAGTTCATCAATGTACTCGACATCTCTGGAGAGGCTATCAGCATAGAAAGGTTCTTTGTTGTTTGTAATTTGCCGGAGATCCTGGCTATGTTTATCTGCAGTCGCTGCCACCCCTGCATGTCCCTTCTCCGCTCCCTGATTTTGCGTGCTCGATTCTCCATCTTCCTCTTTCTCATTTTTTGAACCCAGCCTCCCACGTCTCTGGTAGGCATTTTTCTTCGTTCTCTTCTCCTGCGGGTCACCAGGTCCCTTATTAAGACAGTCAATATCCTGGAACCCCTCTTCTGTAGCTACAGCAGCGTGCTGATCAGAGCCTTGGCTTTCATCTTCCTCGTCTGAGTCGGGAACGTACCCTCGGACTCTCCATTGTGCCATCTGAAGTATCGACCATATCGTTTGTGCTTTGGTGGTCTAACTCTGAAAGTGGTTCTTGTGGATTGTTGAACGCGACTTGGGTTACGCGAAGTGAACGATCTTATCTTATCTGGATAACAAATACTACTCTTAGGAGTATTCCCGGCCCGATGCACGTTCCGGTCCCGTGCACACCCCACTTTACTACTTTCATCTTTCTTCAAAAATCAATTACAAATTCAATATGGCTTCAATTGAGGCAGCGCTTGCAG
>JAABUS010001704.1_pt1 | contig 46053 bp, 50 predicted proteins | sample 5560161 | NCBI WGS metagenome assembly JAABUS01 (sample SAMN10711885, study PRJNA513376) | rock metagenome | isolation source: Antarctica rocks | place: Antarctica: Victoria Land, Trio Nunatak nord | collected 2016-01-04 | reverse complement strand
GCCTGAACAAACACTACAGTAGTCCCTATCAGGGCTACTACGACACGCCGGAAGCTGGATCGAATGGGGATTTGTTTGTTTACATTTTGATGTTTGTTGACATCTTAATCTTGGCGCCGGACGCGTTAGTACCGGGGCTGTACCCCCGGCCAGCACCCTAGGGGTTTGTCCTAGGGGGTTTCGTTTTTGACTACTTGGGGGTAAATTAGCCTAAGCTTAGGGTTCTGTTGTTCTACTCCGGTAGCGCAGGAATCCTACCTTAGGTACGTTTTGGCTGGTGGGCCGGCTAAAACGCTGGGGGCCCGGGCTAAGCCCATTAGATCTAGCTTCGAGCCAGGCTCCGGGGTGGCCCTGGGGTTGAGACTCTCCTGCATGCCGAAAGGCGGGTCAGATGTATGAATAAACCAACCAACCAACCAACTCCATAGACCCTAGAACAATCAACATATTATCAACCAAAATAAACCAGATCAGTCTATTCATAGATCATTCTTTGACAGATGTAGTTGCATTTAGGAAAACGAGACTTAGTCTGACGTGATAACGAGAAGGGTCAATTAACCCAATTGAGCCAAAAAAATGAAAGGGTGTTTGTTACAAGGCCGTTTTAAAAAGAGTAGAGAGGAAGTAAAGCGGCGGTACCCTAGTTAGCGATAGGTTACGTGTTATACTTAGTTCGGGGAAACTATATATACATATGTATATGTAGTAGTACTACTCGCAGCCACCAGCACTTACCACACCATATTGACAACAATCCAGGACATCGCAACGATTCCCTTTGAATTCATCTCTCTAGCTCACCATGAGTGTTCAGCTACAAATGCTGCTCAACAGCGCGACGATACCGGCGCTTGAACTTGCTAAAGCTTGACAGACCGGATAATAGCTCAACGGAATCAGCGAAAAATGGACAATGTATTCCGAGCAATTGAGTTCAAACGCGGAAGCTAAAAAGATTCTGACAGAGGCACTACGTAGACAAACACATCGAATCCTGACCTTTCAGGAGGGTGAGAGGAGGTGGGTGCTTATGAGTTATGATGCGCCGACCGCACAACAGATGCAAACACATACATCTCCGACCTTTCAGGGAGATGATAAAGAGCGACAACAGGCTGTGGTAAGCTGATAACGGAAGAGTTATGTGTCCCGTGTTCGTTACTGAGTGTTGAAAAGAAACAACTACTTCCAGGAGAAGGCCTACTTCCGAATCTGCTCTTTCAGCTTGTATGCCGATTCTGCAGCTAACACCAGCTCATAGAAGAAAGAAAAAAGAAACAGACTTGAATAGGCTTCATAGCATAAAATGGACAATGGGTTTACCTACGGATGGGCCGAGGCCTAAAAGGTGGACCTCATACATATGTACAATCCTCTGATCTATCTTGTCTTAGGACCACTGCCATCAAATGCAGAATGCATAGCACGCATGCCAACGCGTATAAGGAATCATGGTGACCATGCCTTCCAGGTGTTGATGGACGATCATGCCGCCGTCGCGACTGGTTTCGAAGCTTTGTTCACATTTTTGGACAAAGGACTACTGGCCAGATGCTTCTAAAAGAGAGCAGGATCGATTTCCAGAGGAAGTAAAGCAGCCGACAATGATTTCTAGTTCTTCTCTTTATATTTCTTATCATCTTCCCAATCATCCCACTTCCTATTAGACTCAGGAACAAATCACATGCGACTGTCCTTGCTTATGAGTTGAGCATGAAGCCATCTATAGTGACTATGATCCCCGTCATAAGAACAGGAAGAGCAACGCAGACAGGATTCCATCTTTGAGAGTAGCAAAAAGGCGCGCAAAGAGGAGCAGCAGTCTTTGGCAGTACAGTCACTCAACAATGAGCAGCAAGTCTCACAGTCAGGCGCTCAGAGCAAAAAAAAGAACCGGGGGGGGGGGAAGGAAAGAAGAGCACAGGTTGCCCCAAGGGATGGGACATGCCATCTGCGTTGGAGGAGAACCTCGACGTCAGAGATAGGCAATGGCAGCAACGCGCGTTAAAGTGGGGGCCAGAGGAGAAGCCCTGTCTTTGGGGTGATATCCCAAAAAGTGGGCAATGAGCGACTCATGATGGCTGGGCGCGCTGATGCAGATGTAGTGGCAACCACATCTCATGCCGCCAAGGAGCTTAATCTTGAGGCTACTGACTGCAAAGCTACACTACCAGACAACATATCTACGGTCTGATAGCAAAGAGACAGAATAGCGACATCGCTACGAGTTTAGCGAGGTGTGCCCGCACGGTCAAGTCATATCGAGGTACTTCAGAATTCGAATTTTGGAGTCCAGGAATTGTAGACCTTCGAGTCTTGCCTTGACGCCATGCAAACCATGAAATGTGTAATGCTCCGACGCCCCTTTTGTCTACTAAATGAGCCCTGTAGGCCATAATGTACATCTGTGGTATCATCTTTGCATCACCCTTCACTAGGCCCTTCAACCGTCTTTTTTCATCTTCTTAGCAGGCAACCCAGGCACCTTAAAACCCCCACTCTCTCCCCCAGCACCAGCATTCGCACCCGCACCCGCACCACTACCACCATTGATCTGTGTAAACGTCCCACCCTTGAACCACCGATCGTCCTCCTCAGCCGCCTTCCGTTTCCTCTCGGCCTGCATCTTCGGGTCAACAAGCTCCAATCCCTGCACGGGCGTGAAAGCAATACTACTCGCTGTTCCACTCGTGCCAGCCCCAACACCAGATGTTCGTAATCCGTGCTGCGCGCGTAAAGAAGTAGCCAGACCACCTGACTGCCCAAAGCCTCGTAGTGAAGATGCTGTGCCTGAGCCGATAGGCGTAACGGTTCCCCAGCCCTTGTTATTCTTGCTGAGCTTGGCTTTCGTGCGTTGGTCGACTTGCTGGGAACGAATACGTCCTTCATTGGCTTGACCGATCATGCCGAGACCCTTAGTGGTCTCAGCATATCCTACTTCCTTCTCCTCTTTGCCGAAAGCCATCCTGTTTTGCGCTTTCCGTAGATCTGTCATAGCTGTTGCTTCTTTGGCTTTTCGTGCCCGCCGACCACCGCGCTTGCGCGATGGTTTGTCATCTGGAGCCGGTAGAGCACGAGGTCCTTTATTGGGTGGAGGTTCCGTCAGCTTTTCTAGGCGGTCGAGACAGGCTGACTTGAGTTCTTCGCCCTCAGAGCCGTCAGGGCTGCTGTGTACGCGATCGACACGTGCTGCGAGGACGACCTTCGCGGCAACGATGCGCATGGCTTGACGTTTGAGGTCGTTGGGTATACCTCGAATGATGGGTGAGTGGTAAAGGAAGCCTTGTTGTCGTACACCAACATTGGTAGCAAAGCCCAGACCTGATTGCTTCTTCGAGCCGAGAGGAGGTAGATTACAAGCTGGTGTCTTAGCAAGGCCAGTGAGCCCGCCAGCGAAGTTGAGCAATTGTGCAGCTGTGAGAGAGCCAATTAGAGCAGTGAGATTTGGCGCAAAGAGGTTCATGCGGGACTGGACGTATTCCGTCAAGGTCTTCTTCGCACGGTCTAACGACAAAGTCATTTCGCAAGCTCTCAATATCCTTTGTAGCTCTGCCTCTGTCATCTCTTGCCCTCTTGATGTCGTAGCTTCAACCGTGACGACCATGAGCGAGGGCCCATCCAATATTGACTTCAGCGATGTTCCCACGATATTGTCCGTCTTTTGCGCTAGTGACTTGATGTTTTCCATCGGCCCATTGCCTATGATCGCTACTGACTTAGCGTAGTCAAGTGGGTTTGTGACAAGAGTCTCAAGTTCAGGGAAGCGTGTTGAATAGTGGTCACGGATATATTTGTGGACGAGGATGATCTCGTTATCGATGGAGGTAGAGAGGGTGTTCGATTGTGTGAGGAGGTCGTATTCAGGGTTGTCTTCGATCGAGCCAACAAAGGTTGTCTGCTTGCCCGGTGGTAGGTTCTGATAGTATGCGATTTTCTGGAGGTGACGGGAGACGTCAGGGCTATGTCCACAGAAGATGTAAACTCTGGTCCATGCGCAAAGCAGATAGAGGCAGCGAGGGGTAAAGAAATGCACATACCTCTAGAATTGGCTCCAAGGTCCTCATAAGGCCCGCTACACTTCGTACGTCGCTCACATTCCCTAGCTGCATCTTCTCCACCTTTGCCTTTGCCTCCTCCTCATCTTCGACATCCGCTACTGCCCCATTCAGGGATGTGCCTTGCGTCTCTTCATCTTCGTCGACATCCTCTTCATCCCCATCTAGCACCATAGAGCCTTCAGGCCCAAGGGCTCTACCATTGGTTGCGGGTGGGGAGTGGTCATCCTGGAGGAAACCGGGTTGCTGCTCACCCTCTCCATCGGATCCCGAGTCCTCAAAGTCGTTCAGAAGTTCGTCAGCTAAGGTAGACATGGTGGGATAAGTGAACAAAAAGAAATAGTGTCTAAGGGAAATCAGCTGCGTAGATTCGGTCATACATTTATCAAGTCCATGGGGCTAGCTTGATTGGGATAACGATCTTTGATTTGGGTCCAATTGCGAAATGTTACCCGCCCGTGCCGCCGCTAGCAGCGAGAAAAAAAGTCGCTGAGCGGTATTCAAGGTACCTCCGTAAATACAGTATCTGCAACGATGAAACTTATGACAAAATTGTAGCAAAGAGGCTATGCTAGACTTTGCTCGGCAGTATCATAGGCAAGGGAGTTCTGACTATCAAGCTATCGAGGCTGGAAAATTATCGTCGAATAACCTCGTGCAAGGCGTATATCTCAGGTTCCCAGGCGTACACCTCGGACTGCCTCCAAGAGAAATGAGTGGGAAGGCTACAAGGCTGCAGCTAATCCGGATGTAAAAATGTCATTCTATATTATCCAACATAAAGTATGCTTTTCCTACTGGAGATTTTTGAGTCTCAACCATGGAACTCGTCCATACTTGATCTCTAGTGCTCCAACGGTTCTGTCATGCCCTAGAAGTCAAATGCTTCTCCAAAGCGTCTCGAGCATATTTCACCGCGTCATGCAAATCAGAAAACGCCTGTACTCCTCTGAACGCTGTCTATCATCTAATCCATTTGCAATATTACGACTCGTGTCTCGCACTCTCGCTACCCGCGGCTGTCTGATATCCTCGTACAATCTTAGTCGACTGGGAACATCTTTTTCTCAACACCAGATGGTAGAACCGTCGAAAGAGTAATTGCATCCTCGATACCCATCGTAGCTCCCGAAATCCCGAAAGGGGCGATGGGACTTTGGACTCGAACATAAGTAACAGTAGTAGGTCTGGTGACATCGCGTACTCATACAGGCACAAGTATCTTATTCTGTTGTGTTACTATCTAGATTAGCTCGCCCATTGCATCTATCATTCTAATCTTCGCAGTAAGCCGTGCAAATTCGATCCTCCTGTTACGATGCTAGTCAGGGTTGATATACAAGCATAGCGACTAAGGCCAAAGCTTTGAGTGAGCCTTCTGCCACTGAGACTCAGTTGATGCAACTAAAATGAAGTAATTCCGTCTATCTGAGCCCTCTGCTGAAATGTTCTACACGTAGAAACAAGAAAAAGCTTGGAACAACGTGCTCCACCAATGCCGAAATGGCATTTTTCCAACACATCGTACAGCTCGTTATTGGGGTATATCCCACCGTGAACTCCTTGAAAGCCTGTCATTTCCCAGTCTCGTGTGCTTATCGTCGTTTGTTGCTGGAGCCCCGATCCGCTGACTGCGATGCCATCTCTCCGTAACCTCGTTTGCGCTTACCCTCGTGCACTGTCATATGTCTCTTCAAGGACGATGGACGACAGAAGCGCTTTCCACAGTCCGAACAGAGGTGAATGGGCGGTTCGTGGACTGATATCTATGTCAGTATAGTTTACTAGGGACATATACTAGATATCCTCACTCATCTTGTGCTTGTTCATGTTGGATGAGTCTGCACAGCGATAGTTGCAATGTGGGCATTCGAACGGCTTCTCGCGAGTATGAGTTCGTTTGTGGTTAGCTGCAAGCCCTGATCAGCACGCGCGGCATACTAGATAAGCATTCAAACCTACCCAGAGTCTCTTTGCTGCTGAACAAAGCCGCACATTCATCACACTTAAACGGTTTCACCTTTTCATGTGTGCGTTCGTGATTTTCGAGATGATGTTTTACGTCGAACTTCTTCCCACAATACTTGCATCGATACCGATAGACTATGTAGCTGTTAACATCCTACTTTTCTGCAGGGAAGGAATCTCATACATCCAGTGTGCGTGTGTATATGCCTATTCAACATAGATCGATCTCTAAACGGAGCCTCGTCCCTTGCACACAAATGCCATTTACAAACTAAAGCATGACCCTTTGGACCGCCGACTACTGTCTTCGTGACGTGTGCTTGAACATGCTTTTCGAAATCGATCTCAAGGCCAAAGATGGACTCTCCGCAATAGATAGTGCCGTCAGAGGGAATGGTATCGAACTTCCACATACATAGGTGGAATTTTTGCAGGTTAGGTGGCCCATCCGTATATGGCGACGACATCGTAGTTGTATTCGACGACGAAACGGGCATATTCGGCGTCTGCCCTGGTGAAATGACGTTGCTGTCGTGAGAGGAGGCTGCGTACGGCGAATGATCAGGATCCTGTAGTGGCTCAGCAGTGCTGATGTTGAGATGCTCCTGGTAGACATGGGTTGTGAGATCCTTAGAATGGTCATTGGCTACCTCACATCCTGCCCAGTGACAATCGAATCTCTGCGTGTGGACCAACTTGATGTGTTCATCGAGTGCGTCTGTACTCGAGAAATTTGGTGCCTTACAGTCTTGCCACAAGCAGACATAGGAGTCAAGGTGATGGTCGTGGGCATGATGAACAACAAGCTCTTGAGGGTCGATTACATTGTTACACTTGTCCCACTGGCAGGTTTGCTGCTTCTGTGGCTGAATGTGTTTGTAATAGACATGGTCTCCGAGATCGTTCAAAGTCTGCGGCGAGGCGGCACAGGGTTGATCTTGTAGCAGCCATTGGCAGCTTATCGGCTCTTCTCGACGGTAATCTTCTTGAGCGTCTAAGAGGCCGTCCGTCTGGTGCAATTCTCGATGACCATCTGTGGAACCAGGCGGAGTGTCAGATCCAGGGGCATGAAGACACCTGGGTTGTTTGCAGCAATCTGAGCTGTCGCACTGCTCAGGATTGTTGCAACCGGAGAGTGAGCATGTAGCAGAATCATAGAATCCTTGAGGTGGATCGTCGTGATCCCACTGGGAGTCTGCCACGGACGCGCTTTCTGCGTAAGAATGCTGGAAAACCGGATGCAGCGGGGTAGTGTCGCGACTCGGTGGAGGTGGAGGAGCCATGGTTCCCTTCGGAGCCGTGAGAGGAAAAGAAGTATTCAAGAGCTCGGACAGAGTCCCAACAAAAAAGTGGTCACAGGGAGGAAATACTGGGTGTTTGCTCGCTTTTAAAGCAGGATCTATGCAGTCTGGATCAGTCTCTGGATGGTATTGATAGGCCATGATGAGCGAGAGTTCGAATTTGAGCCTTGTAGTGCCAGGAAGTAAGGAGACAATGAAATGGGATCGATTTGATGGTCTTTCTGATGATGTTTTGGACGCGCAGAAGTTTGTTGTGGACGCTACTCACTAGCTCCATGGCCACTGTATCAGCCCTAGTAGGCTTCATCATTACTGGGAATTTGATCAACTGCACTCTGCAATTCAGTGTTGGTTGGTTATATATCTGTGTATACGAAGAAGATCGTTATGTGAGATTGATAAATTATATGTACCACCTTATCGATTGCGTTTCCTGCGGCTCCGGGAGTGGGAGCGCTTATCCGGAAAACCTTCTCTATTGAGGTACTGTCCTTGGCGATACATGTATGAACACTTCAACCACTATTCTATGAACTCTATAGGTCTGTTCATTAGCACATTGTCACTATGAAATGAGTTTCATCCTATTTGGGTTTCAATGAGTATCGTCAATCTTATTTTACTAAGAGTCTATCAGCAACAATGTGAACAGGGATGAAACCATTGATCTCACAACCCCACCAATTACCTGTACATATCAACGCAACATCAATCATCGTTCTAGCAGCAGTCGCGGCATCTACTATCTGCAAATACCATTTAGCGATGGGCAACCTCTGCGGCAAACCCTCAAAGGACGATCCATTTTCACAACCTGGCCGCACCGTTGGCTCTGCTCCAGCCCCGCAGTCGCGTTCCAGCGTGCCCAAGATAAGCAGCCAAGCACAAGGACAGACACTGGGTGGACCGAATTTGGGAGATAGAGATGAAGCCAGACGAGCTGCTGCGAAGGCTGCCGAGGTTAGTGGCGCTGGTCGACATGAGGAGCTACGCTAAAGTGCTGCTTATCTAGGAACGAGCAACAAAATCAAGCCAACCGAAAGGCAAGCTAGAACGTGATCTAGCTAACCAGAAGAAGCAGACAAGGACTGGGACACTGGAGAACATTGCCCAGGACGAGAGGAGGAGGAGAGACGTAGATGCTACCACGCAGGCGATAAATTACAATTAGAGACTGTAGGACTCACTTTTAGATACGACATTGGAAACCTTTGGCTCCTGGGGTTGGAAAATCGGCGTCACACATTGAAGGGTCTTTCCAAAAAATAAAGAACACTTTCCTGGAATTCACAGCATTGGAATGTAATTGCCATTTGTTCATATGTTGATGTTAGCTCTTGCGTATCTAGACAACATTGTAACGACCACTAGCAGGCGCCCTAGCATCACTGTCCGCAGCAGCGATAGTACCCTCTTTCAGCAGCCGCATAAGCTCCCTCATAGCATTTGTAACCACGACCTCAGTATCACCCTCCACCAAGATATACAGCTTAGGATTCTCGCCAGCCTGTGGCTCTTTGCCGGTGGCGTAGAAGCTCCCTTTGGTTGTGATAGACGTGCCAGTCGCTTCCAGAATCTTGGCGACGTTCGTACGGTTGGTGACGGCCCAACGAGCTTTCTCTGTCCGACTATTAGCACTGTTCCTGCAAAAGGGGAAGGGAGGCACTTACGAGGAAAGTCATTGATCTCCAGCGTCGCATGAAAAGCACCCGCGTCAGGGCCCTTATTGTCGATGGGTACACCTTGACGCAGTTCACGGTTTTTGCTGAGTCGCTCGTGAATCCCAGCAACGGCTGCCGAGACTTTGCTGAGGGGATTCTTAGAGCCATCGGATGGCGCTTCTGTCTTGTGGACAGTGATCTTCCCATCAAGATCGATGCCTTTTGGAACACCTGGTAGAGTAGCAGGTGGAGCAGCGGCAGATTGCACACTAGAGGCGGCCTTGAGAACAAGATCATCACCTTTCTCGTCCTTGTCTTTGTCATCCTTATCGTCGTCATCTGGTTCGTCGCCGGTCTTGTGGGTCTTGCGCTCTCTGGCACGGGCAGCATCACGTTCCTGGTCGAGTCGCTCGAGTCCTTTGCCACCAAATCCTGAGCCACTGACCTTCTCTTTCCCAGACCTGACCTTCTCAATGAAAGCATCGACGAGCTTCTGTAGCTCTTCGGGCACTTCCTGTCCACTCTGTCGCAACGCTTTGGCAATGTCAAGCGAGTAGCGCTCTTGGTCTGGAGAGATGAAGGTCACAGCGGTACCAGTGTTACCAGCTCTTCCAGTTCGACCAGCACGATGCACATAGTCCTCGAGATGGTTGGGAGCATCGTAGTTTACTACTAATTTCAGCTCCTTGACATCGAGACCACGGGCAGCAACAGATGTGGCAGTCAAGATGGGAGTGATACCCTTCTTGAAGTCGTCGATGGCAGAGTCTCGATCGATCTGGTCCTTACCACCATGGATTGACATGCATGGGTATCCTTTTCGCATTAGATCATTCAGCAGACTGTCGGCGGATTCCTGCCGGTCTACGAAGATCAATGTTCGGTTGTCTTCATTCTTGTCCTCCGCGTACAGGTTGCCGAGCAGCTCCAGGAGCCTGATGAACTTCTTCTCTTCGGGTCGAACCTCTACAACCTGGGTGATCTCGGGAGCTACGACGCTTCGGCCGCCAACAACGATCTCTACTGGCTTCGACAATGTCTTACGAGCTAAAGATTCCATCTGTCGAGGGAAGGTGGCGGAGAAGAGAACTGTTTGCCGATCTGGTCGGATGTTGGCGAGGATCTTCATGACTTGAGGTTCGAAGCCCATGTCGAACATTCGGTCAGCTTCGTCTAGGACGACGTAAGTAACTCGCCGGAGATTGGTCACTCGGCCCGAGTTGGCAGCTAGCAGGTCAATCATGCGACCTGGCGTACACACAATGAGCTCGGCTCCACGCTTGAGATCGGCAATTTGGTCTTTGATAGGAGCACCTCCATATGCACATACTGCTCTTAAATTTAGAGCTTTGAGGAATGGCTTGCACTCCTTGTGGATTTGCGTTGCCAGCTCTCTCGTTGGTGAAAGCACAAGGCCGACTGGGCCGTCAAGGCTGTCAAGAGGCCTCTGATCCTTAATGTGTCTGAACATTGGCAGTAGGAATGCGATGGTTTTGCCAGAACCAGTCTTTGCAACGCCGATAACGTCTCGACCAGACATGATAGCGGGAATGGCTTGTGATTGAATGGATGATGGCTTCTCGTAGCCAAGCTTTTGAATAACTTCAAGTGACTGAACGCCAAGACCGCATTGAGACCACTTCTGGACGGGTTTAGGGGCATCAACGCCTCTGATCTTGATACCGTCGAGCTCTAGTCTCAAGTCAGCGACGTCTGCCTCGGTCATCTCACTCAGCTCCGATGGCTCGTGATAGAAGCTCTTCCTGAATGGTTGGTAAGTCACCTTGGTGTGATTGACGGTTGGTAGATCTTTTTTCTTTCGCTTGCTTGCCATTGCCAGAATGTCATCTGTATCTGCTCCTACTGTGCTGAGATCAACGTCGTCGTCTCCAAACATAGCTTCAGGCTGTTGGACCTTGCTCCTCGAGATCTTGATGCCATTCGTTCTAGGTGCCGTCATTGGGTCTACGAGGCCTGTCATGAAAGCGTCAAGAGGGTCTGCTTCTTCTTCTTCATCCACGGGTTCATCTGGCTTTGCTTCGGTAGGAGCCTCGACCATGTTGACATCACCGTTCGTTTCAGCCACTTCTGGAGCAGACGCAGCTGGGTCCTCGCCTGCTTGATAAGCTAGGCTTTCTGCTTGTAGACGCTCTTCACGCTTCTCTGCAGCGGCTCTTGCAGCGGCAGCAGCCTCCTCCTCTGTACCAGCGTCCTGCATGTCCTCGTCATCCTCATCGTTGTCGTCTTTGTCACCATTAGCCATTGCATCATCATTCTCCATATTAACGTCCTCTAGTGGAGGGGTCGGTAGCTTTTCTAGTTTCTTTCGTCCACCTTCCTCTTCTCCAAAGTCAAGGCCGGGCTTAGCTACGGGCTTGTCGAAATCCGTTGCGGCTTTGCTAGCAAGCCCGAAGCCACTGACATTGCCTTTTGCTTTCAATGGTACTGCAGATGTAGCTGTAGGCAGATCGGTTAGCCCACGATCTACAACGGGTTTTCTATGGTAGTAATGCTCACCTGGTGGAGTATTTGCTAAAGCTGGTGTTATGTTAGCCTTCAAACCACTCACGTTGGACTTGGTGGCGGACGCTTTGGCAATCTCTGGCACGGCAATGTCTGTTCCTAGCTTGCTTGTGCTCGATGAAGCGGTTGTTGCCTTCTTGGCGATTGCTTTAGGGTCGAATTTGCCTACGTACGGAGCTGGGGATACGTTTCCGTTGGTTGTTGTAGGCGTAGCTGGTGATGTCGGCGAGGCTGTAGCGGATGATTCCTGGGCTTTCTTGTCTATCTTTGCAAGTAGATTTCGAGTGCCACCAGAGGACTCGAGCTCTTTCTGCTTACGATCTTTCTCCGCGGCTTGTTTCTGCTTCCAGGCTTCAAGCTTAGCAAGCCTCTCAGCTTTCTTCGCCTCGTCTGATTGGGTAGGCGTTACTGGCGTCTGAGAGAGTATGGATATCAATAGAGTAATTTTGGTTGAGGGAAGGGGGTATAAGCTCACTTCTTTGGCGGCCGTCTTCCGATTCCTGTCCCTGCTGTCATCCCTTCTGTTCTTCCGCTTCAAGTCAGCAGATTCATCCCGTCGCCTTCTGGCACGATCACGAGAGTTATCCCTGTATGATCTAGAATCCCTCTCACGGCTTCGCCGTCGGTAGTCCTTCACGCCCCTATTCCGCGACCTCCGTCGCTCCCTCGATCGATCCTTTCGGCTTGATCGATAAGCATTTTCATCTCTGTATTTGTCTCTCGAGCGATCACGGTTGTGGCGAGAGTCTCGATCTTGATATCGCCTCTGTCGAATGGGATCGTCAGGGAATGCTCTCATAGCACCATAGCTTGCATGACCTACATCTGGACTGCGCGATCGACTTCTGTGCCGATACCCCCGCCCATCATCCCGCCGACTCCTCTCGTAACGATCATCATCTCGGTGGTGTCGCTTTGAAGATGAATGCGAGCTGCCTACAGGCGATGGTGAGCGGATGTCCCCGTGGCGAGCCATCAGATCCCGCCTTTCACATGTGAGTAGTACTTCGAGCAGGTACGGTAGCGCGTGTTGGCGTCGACCATTCGCTGATTATAAAGTCCTCCTGTTCCCTTCTGCTGTCCTATGGAGTGTTGGTAAAGTGAGATGTTCCATCGAAAACAGGGTCAACTACCTCTCAGTATTAGACGACAGGTAATACACCTTCAAAGGGTCTGAGTTGACCCTCGCCTGCAGTGACACATTTCTGGGCGAGGGGAGTTCCATAACTCGTGTTGAGTTTAATGGCCTTCCGTAACAGGGCTGACCCAGCCTCTTGGTCAAAGGTGGATCTCTTGGCACCACCAGCCACGCGACTTCCTGTCGTGAGCTCCTCTCTCAACTTCTACGACCTCATTATCGACGTTCTCTTGGCCAATCCCACTTACATGACGTGAAACTACCACCGACGCTACAAAGATATCGCCATGATCTTTCAAGGGGGTCGAGTGGCCGTGCGACTGCCTCAACTGCGATTACAGTGCTTAGGGGGTCATCGCGCGACACACAACATCTTTCATGTCGAACGCGTAGCAGCCCTCTACAATGTCCTCCAAACGCACAACATATCCGACCTTCCGCTAAAGACCAGCCTTATAACCCCAATCGCCGCCCGAACATATGCAGGAAGACCCGTATCGCGCCCCAAGGCCCATACAGGAAGAACGACCACCGCTGCACGAAAAGCCCCTACTACATCGGTCACAAAAGCGGCCAAGAAGCCCGCTCCTAAGAAGAAAACTCCCAAAGCGAAGCCCAAAGCGAAGCCCAAAGCCAAGTCGAAAGCCAAACCAAGAATCAAACCCAAGCCTAAGGAGGCGAAGAAGGCGAAAGGGAGGCCCAAGAAGCAATTGACGGAATCACAGAAGAAGTCTGCAACTCTCAAGAACTTGAAAGCGACTGCACTGAGATCTCCTCATGGCGTTCCATCAACGGCTTGGGGAGTTTTTTGTTCGGAACACCTTCAGCAACGCAAGGCCCCCGGCATGAAGCTTGGGCCGGTTATGAAAGAATTGAGCGTCCAATTCAAACAAATCACACCGGAACAACTCGAAGTACTATGCATCCATCCCACGCGTCAAGAAGCCACTGCTAACGTTCCTAGCACTACAATCATCTTGCTAATCAAAACAAGGTAGCCAATGCCAAAGCCTACCGCCAATGGATCGAGTCCTATACGCCTGTCGCCATAAACGACGCCAACAATGCACGGCACATCCTCAAGAAACGAAGAGTAAAGTCCAATACTACCCAGCTGCAGGATCATAGACTGGTCAAAAGGCCTACAGGAGCCTACGTGTCTTTCTACAAAGATCGTTATGCGACTGGAGATTTCAAAGGACTGAAAGCACCTGAAGCTGCCAGATTGGCAGGAAGAGAATGGAAGGCTCTCTCCGCTAGCGAGAAGAAGGTAAGCAAAGATGTTCTGACTTAGGAGGACCTTGCTAAATCCTGCCTAGCCTTACGTAGACGCGGCCAAGCAAGATATGACTAGGTACGACCAAGAAATTAAGACCGTCTACAACAGGGACGTCGATCATAAAAGGGCAAAGTCGTCTGCTTGATCTCTGTGTATGGTACCTGATGGCGCGGGCGTTGAGCAGTTGCTATGTGTGCAGAAAAGGACACGCGTCGCAGTGGATTTCCTTATGATGTAGATTATCCTGTTTCAATGCATTCGCAGAGTATGCTGCAGTTGCTCCTGCGATTTGATGGGCGCAGGTCCATCTTCTCTCTGGCCTCTTTGTCAGATAAAGAAAGGTGGGCATCGGCACAACTACATCATAAAAACCAGGATAATCGCAGTCCTGGGCAATGGCTATCTCAATTGGGTTCAAACAGATACGAAGACCTTGCCCAGCCAGACCCATCCTCATGGCGAATTTCTCCTCTTTCAAATCGCCTCCGCCAACAAAATCACCAAGTACCCCCTAAGCCCTCCCCCATCTCCTGCTCACTTCTTCTCGCCAGGAGCAGTATAGCTCGCTCCACCATTCCCGTTATTGTAATAACTGCTCCCACTCGGGTTGCTGTAGTAGTAACTCCCTATCGGACGTCTCAGCCGTCCTTCCCATTCCAGCCTACAAGTGAAACCTTGGACTCACCATCGTTGTTGGAGTAGTGATACGTGTTGGAATTAGCCTGGCTGCCTCCGGACGAGGGTGTGTAGTCGCGGCTGCAGTAGTGGTTGCCTTGGCTGTTGTTGCCGGAGCTGGTTACGTCGTAGCCTTTTCCGCTGGAGCCGGATTTAGGCATGGTTGTTTTGGTGGATGGAATTGATCTTGTTTTGATAGCTAGTGGTAGGATTGTGTTTAGCTATGATGGTCGCAGAAGAGTTCTTCGTTTCGGACTGTTGGAGCGAGAATACGAGAAGGAAAAGTGCTTTAAGCGGGGAGAGCGACTTTTTATGCAGTGTCGTTTATACTAGTCTTCTTTGTTTTACCATTGGTCTAGACAAGCGCCATGCTGACTCCGCCCTTGAAGCTTGCGCCGCGGGGTCAAAGAGCAAGCTTTCTCCGTACCAATCACCGATGATTCTGTCCATAATTACCATACTCCTTCCTCCGACCTCTAGGCGACTCATAGGACGCTCCACCTTGACCGTTGTTGTAGTATTTGGAGCCGTCTGGGTTGCTGTAGTAGAAGCTTCCTAGTCTATTGTCAGCCTCGTCATTTCAGCCCGAGATTTGGCGTTATACCGTCTTTATTGGAGTAATGGTAAGGGTTCTTATTGGCTTGATTGCCACCGTAAGAGGGGTTATAGTCTCGATTGCAGTAATGATTTCCCTAACGATCAAATCTCAGAAGATGTTCACTGGTAGAGTGAAAGCGAACCGAACCTGATCATTGGTTCCAGACCCTGTCACAGTGTACCCCTTTTCAGCGCTGGGATCAGAAGACTGTAATGGCTTTTGCTCGGACTGCGCGGACGAATGAGGCTGGTAAAATATCTGAGTCTGCTCGTATTTGACGTGGGAGTACTCATAACGGCCTTGAGACGTCTCGTAATTCGCTTGGGTGGACTGATATTCTGTTTGAGAAGCCCCAATGGGCTCGGGTTTCATCCCAGCAAAGCCGGCGAGGCCCACTTCTTGTGGTTTGTCGCCCATCTTTCCTGGTGGACAAGTGTTCTTTGTAGCTGTCCGAGTTGATGTTGTACTAAAGGTCGATTTGAACGGTTCCAGGAGCACGTGATGCGCCGCTAAGATTTCCGGAGCAGACGACGGCTGCTTCCCTCTTTTCATAACTACCTTATCATAGACTGACAATTTTCGGAATTGCACTCCTGATGAAGCCAGGATCAAATGACATATAAGAGCCACGAAAGCATTCTTTCCGCCTTCAATTACATCTGAAGTTTCGACGCATTTGGAAATGCTGCCCTGATCGAGGAAGATTTTAAGACAGTCGAAGCAGACGTTACTATCGTTTGGCCCCAACAGATCAGGTTTATGACGGTTTTAGAAACTGTTTCCGAATTGGAACCAAATTTTTAACCAATGGAGTGGTAGACTGCAGAAACGTAGCCGAGACAGCCCAAGAGAGATGAATCACCATCAAGGCTGACAGGCAATCTGGACGGGTGGAGAAACAATGTCTAATCCATCTTCTTCCTTGTCTGCAAATTCGAAGCCCAGCTCCATACAAAACGGCTGTGATTCAACTCAATTCTTATATGCATTTCAACCTTCTAAACAACGGGCCTCTGCAATAATCAGCTCAACATGCATCTACTCTCTTTGCTCTGCTACTCCCTATTCGCTCTGAACGTAAACGGACAAGCAGACACTCATAACAATGCGTCATTCTCATTCCTCTGCCATCGAGAGATCCTTCGCTAACTTGAGTTGCTTCAGGACTGAACTCCATGCCGCCATGAGCCAGAGCATTTATGCCACAACCTCCCCTGTCACTGCAGTGGATTTCAGTACGGCCGATCTCGCCGCACAAGCACAAGCTACTGCGGCAAGCGATACTATGACCAAGGCAGCAGCAGCATCAGCCAAGATTCCAGGCTCGGTCATGGTATCAGGAGGCAAGACAGGAGCCACCACCAACGCAGGAACAAACGTAAGTCCCAGCTCGAACAATGATTTGGAACAAGCTCACAGTTTGACTTCTAGGCTACCATCTCTACTGGTTCAGTACCAAGCTCTACCAGTACGAAGAGCGCTGCAAGTGGATTCGCCCCCTCTGCATAGGTGCCTCTGGCTGCTGGAGGCGCAATTGGTATGTTGGGCTTTTTGGCTGCTCTTTGAGAGTCTTAAACGGACGTGAGTCGGTATTGGAGAAGGATGCGATAGGTGGTAATGGCAGGACACAAGAGATGGATCATTGCTAATAACCTTGTTATTTCACGTAAACCAAAACAAATCAAGTTCAAATAAGCCTATTATCGCGACAAATTTTCGACTGCGGCCGATGTTCTATGCCTTCACCACGTCACAATTCATTCTCATCTTTAGCGCATTACGCATTCTGCAGCAAACAACCACCTCTCTCTCCTCTTTCCCTTTCAAGCAGCAGGGTTAATTACAGAGTAGTCTCAACGCGCGTCCTCTCCTGTACTGCTTCCTTTCAATCCCTCGAGCTTAATCGAGGTGAATTTCTCTCTCAGCTCTAAGAACAAGTTCATTACAGTGTATCATAAATCGAGAGCCACGATCTGAACCCCTCTTCCTTCGAATCAAGTTACTCGCCAAGCAATGTTGTGGATCAAACAAGTAGTCGCTCAACATGTCTTCTGATAAGAACAATACGGCGGGTGCCGAACCCATGACTTCTTCTCAAAAGCCGGGCATGCAGCCAAGGGTTGGCAGCTGGATGGCCTCAATGATGAATAAGACATCAGCTAATGGACCTTCATCTGCGGACACGACTGGACTGGAATATCATCTTCGCAAGATTCAGTCGCTAACGGACGATGACAAAGCCCGCATCAAACGGCTAGAATCAGCTCTTAAGACGGCAGAGGCAGAAAATCAAGAGCTCTCCGAGGACTTAGGTACTGCACTAGCGAAGCCCCAGGGGTTTGTTGATGAAGAGCGGTGTAATGCACTACGCACAGACTTCCAGACACAAGTTGATGAAGTCAATGAGAAGGCTGATAAGATGGCATCAGCTTCAAAAGAACGCCTTGGGAGGAGAGACGATCGCATCAAATGCCAGGAACAGCGTATCACAGAGCTCGAGCTTGAGAAGGATGAGTTGGAAGTGCTTGCTCAAGCAGATGCGATCGAATTCAAGATGAAGAACGAGGATTTGGGGGAACAGGTCGCTACGCTTCAGCAGCAGTGCGCTAATGTAGAGGCTACATACGAGAAAGCACTTGAACGAGAGCATTCGAAGCAGGAAGAGGCTTCTCGAAAATTAAAAGAATTGCGCAAGAACCCTCAGGGTCAAAGCAATCTGCAGAAACAGTACATACAAGATCAGGAAAACAAGCACCGTCGCGTCTGCGAGAACTTTGAGGCACGATACAAGACCGCTCATGACAGAAATTCCGATCTTGAGAAGAGACTCCGGGATCTTGAAGAGAATGATAAGTATCTCCGGCGGGAAGCCTATCGATACGAGGCTCTATACTACCGTGATCGACATCCACAGTGGCGCTGAACACCACAAGCTACCAGTGGTGACATCTCCCTTGAAGCAAATTTGGACGCTGCGCTCGCAGACAATGCCCAGCTCCAGCGCGAAATTGATGACTACAAAAACGGCTACAACAAAGAAGAATATGACGAAGAAGAATATGACGAAGAGAAAGATGACGAAGAGGAAGATGACGAGGACTCGGACTCGGAAGCACAGCCCGCAGAGGAGACTAAGCCACTCACCGAAGACCGCAGAGCAAACGATCTTCCCGAAATACCATTGAAGCCCACCGATGCGCAGCCTGCAAACCGCCTCATCGAGAGCGCCGAAACCGCACCACGAGAGTCGATAGCGACCCTTCAAGAAGAGCTGAAAACTACCAACGTCGAGATATGCAGGCTCCAAAAAGAGATCGAGAGCCTCAAAGATGCCAAAGCACTCGCAATCCGCAACGATGAACTGACAGCTAAAGTCAAAGAACTTCAGAAGCGAGACCAGAAGGCTAGCCGAATCCGTGGCGTTCTCTTGGAGCATGCTCTACAGATCAACCAACAAAGCATCAAAGACCATATCTCCAGGCGTGCTTTTGGAGACATCGTCAAAATGCTGCGAGGATATGAGAAGGAGGCGGATGAATAAAGTGTTGGCTGTATGGGGTTGTCGGCACCGCGATGTACCACTTGTATTCGATAATCTAATCTTTGACTTTGCTTTTGGCAACGCAACCAGATTCTCTTTGACTAAAATGAGTGTATCCCAGTCTGCTAGACCAAGTAGACGTCAAGGACAGCTAACGAGACCGCTTGCAGAGCCTGATTGGGGAATAGGTTGCTACTCATAAGTACGTTGGGAAGCGCTCAAAGCTCAGAACAGAAGAATATTGCTGCGTCTTTATGGCGAGATGTATTGAATCCTGCACCAAAGCAGCCCACTGCGACGAAGCGAGTGCCCGAGCAAGTACTCGTATTATCGCGTAAAAGGAGAGCACGGAAGAGGAACAAGCGAAAATGTATGACCATTCGTGGAGATGAAGCTACTTGGGAGGATGCAAAGTAGGGGCCTTATGGGATGAAACGCTATAAAAGCGCATTATTATCCTCATCAAGGCTACGCAAATTGGGAGCTGTGTTCTTCTCAAAACTCATGTACGACGGGATTTGCCATCGATTCTTCCTCCAGTTCACCTGACATTAACATGGTTAGATACACCTGATGTCCATCTTGTTAACCAAACGACTTTCTGATCCCAAAAGCCACGGGTCTCCCCCAGATATCTGGAGATATTCTTCTTTGAATTCCAGAGGTGGCCAAGTCTTGAGAATTCAGCGAGCTGAGTACATGTCCTGAAACACACTTCCTTTCTGATTAGTACATCTATCCAAAAGTATTGCTGCATTCAAAGTGACTCTCATGGCTCAGTCATAGCAAACAAAGCCAAATCCTCCGCTCTCGCTTTTATCTCGCTGAGCTTCTTGGTGGCTTTCTCTTTCTTCTCCGCACGCCATAGCTTGATCTCTAGCTTTATCTTCTCCGCCCTGCCAGCCACCTCCGCCTTGACCGGCTCGTCTTCCATGTCAATAGACTGTCTCAGTGCTTCAGCATCTCCTCCCGTAGCCGCCCAAGCTTTGTTCCTCAGCTCCGACTTAGCAAGTAGCTCCAATATCCTCGAATATTCAAGCCCATAAAAAATTGAAAGGCCGCGCTCCACAATGATCTTCTTGACATGGACAAGCTCTTCCAAGAGTCCCAGAATGCCAGAAGAGAGGCCATCTGCTATGTAGGCTGTGCTGGCCGCATCCATGGTCAGTTTGAACACACTTAGGCCTCTGGCATGTTGAAGAGTGGTGAGTAGCTGAGGATCTTGGGTCAGAGGTAGTGTGCCGGTAGTAAAGTGGATTTCCAGTTGTGTCATATACTGGCTTACTGGTGTACTGTGAACAAACAGATGAAGGCAGCTAATAGAACACCGAGTCAGAGGCGTTATGTCTTCATTCTAGTGATGGAGTTTCGAGCGTTGGCTGATATGCTGCATAGGAATGAGCGGTGTATTCCTTTGGAGGGTTTCGGATGATGTACTACTCTGTGCGCTTGAGCATTGACAACCGATTTGATCCAGCGATAGCTGTATGAGGACTGTAGCGTAATCTTCCAGAACTGTTTGTTGACGAGCGCGATGCTCAAGCGGTTGCGTGGAATCCCAATCCAGTGGTAGTCATATGTGCCCTTCTGCACTTTGATCTTTGCTTCGAAAGGGATGAGGTGCTTAACAATCTCAAGTTGGATCTCATTTGGCTAGACCACTGAGACGATCGGGATCTAGTAGAGCGTCAGTCTCGATGATTTCACTTGGGAGGACTACTGACCGGGTACGCCTAGTTGACGAGCACATAGCAGTTCTACGGAACACGTTATTGCTGAAAACGCGTAGGATTGCCAAGTACAACCAGCACTGGGTTGAGATCTTAATGGCTGCTACGGCAATGAAGCAAGAACTTGAGTTTCGATTACCATGGCCAGCGAGAATTCTACGAATGGGTGAAAAGGAGGCAAATGCTAGCGCCTTTTGCGACATTCACTTCTCAGAGGGGAGATGCATTTAGAATCAAGGCCGTTCCCTCCGAGTGAATTGTCCGAAAATTCGTAGCCCAATGGCGTCGGCATTGGACAAGACTGGTTGAAGTCTTTCGGGCAAGTTTGATGAACGATGAAAAAGATTCCTCCTCCTTAGTCCCCGAAGTCGAAGATCTCCAATACGATCGAACAAACTTGAAGACTTGATTCTGCGCTTGTTGATGTAGGTGATGCTTGACTACTTTAAAGGCAGGAGGAGCCTGTCCGGAATCGTAGAGACTTGATGTTGGATCCATAAGGTAAGGTAGATTTTGCTGACCCTTATTAGGAATAGCGGTCCGGTCCGGACTGAATATTTTTTATATAGAACAAATAATTCTTAGGGACCGGACACGAACAAGAATCAACGTTTGCTCTACATTGTTGATACAAGCGTCTCTTCCAACAGCTACGATATATGGATAACTCTGGCTAAGCGAGTGTAGAATGGAGTTCAGTTTGTCTCTGTGTGAGCTCAACATGCGTTTGGTGAAACTCTATGAAGGCTGAACACCTTGGCAGCAGTATGTGATTCTTTTGCAGATCGTTTCATATTGCAGTAGTGACTGCCTGCTATGAGATTATTTCACAAGACCGTGGCATACTCCAATTCGTGCGTAACATTTCTTGAGATGCTACAGGTTAGCCCACATGTGCACCTATAACAATGGAGAGACGACCTGCATCTTCCATTGTGAGATATGTGATTGATCTCGCTCTAGCGCATATGTGTCGTATGCAGCCACCAACTTGCTCCTTCTGCGAACTCGCGCAGAGCCAATCTCACACTGATGCTCGCACCAGAACATGTCAATGTACATCTTAGTTAAATCATGATCACAGTTCCTGACCACCCGATCCTCATATCTCAACAGATCCCTTGACCGCAGTGTCAATCCTCATTGAGCAACCCACTTCCTATCCCTCTCCTCCAATTCCATCTTCAGACTATCGGACCCCTGAATATCTATACTGAGAAGCAGTCCATACAAAAGAATGATAATGATGTTTCGTACATGGCCAAGCTCCTTCGTAAGAGCCACAACCTTCGGTCCGCCTGTCTCACAGATGAGACACGAACATGTCAAGGCTCGATGACCTCGAAAGAAGGCGTGACGCAATTCGAATGGATACTCCACAGCTCTTGGGCATACCGTAGAGCGCGTACCAAGTACGCAATTACCTCAGGGTCCTTCAGATACTCCAATGTAATGTTGTTGATGGTGATCTGGAGCTTCGCCAAGTATTCACTGGCTGGGGTGCTGTTAACCAGCAAGTCAAGGCATTCTGCCGGTGTTTGGATTGGATGATTCGTGTCACTATTCGCGCGAAGGGCTTGCATACGATGGTTGGACTCAGCAGGGCTATAATAGCGTGGAATGCTCCCTGGCATGAGAACAACGTCTCGGTGTAGAAGACCCGCAGGGTAATCTTGGAGAAGTACCTCGATACTTAAGCGAGAGCCAGGCGGTCTCGTGGGATGACGATGTCGCTGTCGGGTAATCGATGGGACGCGAGAACAAGATAGCGGTGAGTCGGGATCACGTTCTTAATGATCTCCAACTGTATTTCGGTGGGAAGACAGCCGAGACGGTCTTTTTCTTTAAATTGTGTGAGCCTCAATTGCCAGAGCGTAGTTGCAGGCTTACTCTGTCAATGCGGCTCACTTCCCGCTTCGGATCCTGGAGAGCTCATTATGTCTGCTTACGTCGAACTGCTCGCTATAAGTTGTGGATCAAATGTCCGAGCACAAGCAGTATGCTGAGTGGTAATGAGTAACCAGCTAAGGTGGAGCAAGGCCATTGTAGCTACAGAAGAGATGAAGATAATGCAATGGTAGAAGAGGGCAAGAGAGTTCGAGGACCAGACCATTAATGACGATGATGCAAAAAGGTGGCATTCTGAGCCTTGTTTAATCAACTTCGCCAAACGCGCTCGAGGCGCTACGAGACCCTTACCGTCGAGTAGCACAGTCACGACTCCACACAGTATGAATAGCAGACAGCCAACGTACAGTCCAACGATCTAGCAGCCATATGTGATCATCCGCACGCGAGCATTATTCGATGAACATTTCTCTGCAAGAAGCTATACATACGCGGTCCATGTCCAACAGTGACCCATCTATGGAAACGCAGTAGTAATAGTGTGCCAAAGCTCGATCCCTCGCGAGTCCTGCACAAAGCCAATGTACATGCTCGCTGTCCACGTTCTTCCTTGCTCTTCCCATGCCTATCGTTAGCGCTTGTAAAAGGTGCTTGCGCCCCCGGCGCCAGCAGGCGCACTAATAACGATGCTCATAAAGCCCAACGCCAATTTTGTAACAACGATGCTTGAGAAGGATGCTTGTGAGTAGTGCATTGGAATGATGAATCTCGTTGCGCTCTGGTCACGGACAAAGTTAATCCAAACTGTAGTTGTACCGCGAAAAGCAAATTGAGATTTTAGGAAACAAGCATTGAAGTAGTCGATGGTGGCGACGTGGGGTGGACGTTGCTGGTCATCATTATTTGTTGTCGTATACATTAAGCCCTTGTCATTTGGGGTGGGCTGGGGTCAAGGTAGAGAGGGTGGTACTTCTTCGCCCATTGGCGGGTGAGTATTGAAGCTTAGACTCTTGTTAGCAACATGCCTATAGCAAAGAGCGAGCTTCAGGGATATACCTTTGAGGAACTTCTTGCTTGCGTATTTCTTGAAGAATGCCTCGTGGACGACAGGCTTGTGGAGATAATCAACCATTAGCTTGAAGACGGGCTGGATTTCCTCCTCGTTGTAGCCCGAGTAGTGAGTAAGGGTGGGATCCTGCAAATGGAAATCAGTACGAATGAGTGTACAGTATGAACTCGCGACGACATACCCATTCACCACGCTCCAGTATCAGGCGTGCCAGATACATTGATGCCGCTGCGATGTGGCTTGGGTGGTAGCCCATGAACTTGTGATCAAGCAAACTGATCTCAAGTAGGTATTTTCCGAGAGTACGCGTCTGAATGTCGTAGCTGTCGGCCTTTGATATCCTTCGGAGAAAGTTCATTGGATTGGGATAGCTGAGGTCGTAGTTCAACGCTTGGAGAACGAATCGCTCTGCCTGGAGGATCTCTTCCACTGTGAAGCCGTCATCCGCGACATGTTGGAAGTTCTGTACGTGAGGCGAGAGGACTTCCTCGTACTTTGACGCGATGAACATGGCGGTGATACCGACAAGCTGTAGCTTCTCCAACTCAACAACTCTGGCGGAGAGGAAGCGATCGATGATGTTGACGGCGAGGAAAGCAGTCTCAGGTAGGAGGTGGAAGCGAGTGTGGACTTCGATAAGCCAGTCTATAAGCACGCCGCGTAGGTGCCATTCCAGATGGTCTTGCTGGTCCATGTAGTCGGGGCTGGGCATCGTAGCTTCTTCAAGGACTTGGAGATACTCGAAAATCTCACCGACATACTCAGCGACCATGAGAGGGTCATCGTAGTCTTCTAAGTCGAGGTCTTGGACACCTTCTGCGAAGGCTTGCTTGACTTCAGTTTCCTGTTGGGGCTCTTCCAGCACAACCTCTTTCTTTATCTCAACCGTGACGCGCTCTGTCTCGGTGACGCCTGCCTTCTCCTGAGGTGGCTCGTTCTCCAAGTCTACCTTTTCTTCTCTAATCGACTGTTGGCTACCTGTCGAGCCTGTGTGCCTCTTCTTCGCGACTCCGCCTATCACGCCAGACCCGCTTGCCGGACGCTTCAGCTCTGAGGACGCCTGCTTCTTGTTGTTGTCTTTGACACCAAGGATGGATCGAGTCGAGTTCGTACGCGAAGGCTTCTGTACACCAGCACTCGGGGCGGCCTTTGAGACGAGGCCTGCCTTCCCACCCAGGGCCTTCTTGCCTTCTTTCGAGTCCAATTCGTTCTTGGTGACATTACTCACGTCACCCAATGCGGCTCGCTTTCGTTGCCCCGGTGCGGCGTTCGTGTGTGGTATGTTTGAAGTAGACTTCTTGCTTGCTAACGCCTTCTTGACTCCCGCAATATCGTTGGGTACAGTAAGTGCAGCAGCTTTTGCTCTCGTGACACGCGTGGAGCCGGCATTCTCATCGTTCTCGTTATTGACAGCACGCTGCCGTATCGATCGTGCCTGTTGCAGAGAGATTAGCACATATTATCTTTTAACGCGGTAGGCCAGCACTTGGCGTGCCTGTTCGCGTATATGGGGAGGAAAATTGACATACTGGAGGCATTGTAGTGTGTTGTAGTGACGTGGCGTCACGATTGGCTTGGACTGTCTTTCTCACGAGACGATATGGCCTCGAGAAGGGTGTTCAGCTCGTGGCTGTTATTGCGGAAGGCGGCTTCGGTCTGTCGACTCTATGTTAGCAGCCATACATGATTGAGACTCAAGGCAGATCCATGTGAATTACGATAAGATGCTATATCTATGAGTATGATCACAGACGCACCTTCGGAGGAGACGGCCGTGTTGCAGGGTTCCGATGCCTTGTACCTTGTATTGGCAGGATTGTTGATACAGGCGATGATATGGTCGGACGGTCGTTATGGCAACTCAATCGTTGATGGTCCAGGATGATAGAGGACCTTCGAAAGTGTTGAGTTGCCCTGACCCGGGGGGAGAATAATGTGGTGGAGAGAATTGGTGGAGGAATGCGTGTTTACGTCTGCTGCGTGTTTCTGCGCTAAGAAGCGATGCGGCGTCAAGTACAATAGCACTAAACCCTCTCGAATAATGCAGGCGTAATCACAGATCAATGCTGTATGATCTTTTAGGAGGTACAGATTGAGATGTAGAGTAGGATGTGGAAGAGGTCATGCATTTTTGTTGCGGTAGAATTGAAGTTCTTTTCGCCGTGCTTTGCCCAGGGCAACGACGCGAGATTCACTCTAAGCCTATTTGGCCCGATGACTAAGCCTGCATCGATTATACCTCTGGGTTTCGATGTAATTGGGCAGTAATGACTGCATTTACTGCCTTCGATATGCGATTCAGCTCATTTTGTTGTTCTTGACCACGGTAGCTTAGATTTACTCCAGGTCCATCTGCGATGTTACAGCCTCGACGACTTCTGCGGCGGCCGGCCCAAAGCTGTCAATGTCTCCATACCCTTTCTCGTCGATTATACCCTACGGAGATTCTCCCTCCTTCAGACATAGGTCGAGCCACTAATCAAACCCTGGGTGTTCAGTCACATCCAGACCAAGCTCCAGAGGAAAAAAATGCAGCCATATTACGAACCTACAAGCCCCGAACCCCAGGTCTACGGCATCTCAAGCGACCAATCAATGATCATCTCTACAAAGGACGAGCATACCTCCCATTGACGTTTCCAAGGAAAGGACAGCACATTGGAGGGCGAAATAGCCACACGGGAAGAATCACAGTCAGACATCGGGGTGCAGGTGCCAAAAGGAGAATACGGATCATCGACTACCAGCGATTAGAACCCGGGAAGCACTTGGTCGAGAGGATAGAGCATGATCCAGGCCGAAGCGCACACATCGCTTTACTCAGCAAGACCTTTGGTCAAACGCGGAGTTACTCGTACATTGTCGCGCCACAGGGCATGAGAGCTGGAGAAGAGGTGGAAAGTTTCAGAAGAGGAATACCTGACAATTTGATACGAGAGCTTGGAGGAAGTGCAGATGCTGGAATGATTGCTGCTAAAACAGCATTCAGGGGGAATTGCATGCCGCTTCACATGATACCACCAGGCACTATCATCTACAACGTGGGTCTCACAAAGGGAAAAGGAGCCCAGCTTTGTCGAAGTGCTGGCACGTTCGCGACAGTAGTCAGCAAGAACCAAGGCGACCCAGGGAAGTCGCTGTATGTGGATGTCAAACTGAAAAGTGGAGAGGTGCGGAGGATACATCGGGATTGCTGCGCGACTATTGGGACTGCAAGTAATGTCAACTTCAGCCGAAGACAGCTTGGCAAAGCTGGCAGAAAGAGATGGTTGGGTATCCGCCCAACGGTAAGAGGTGTTGCTATGAATGCATCAGATCATCCTCACGGTGGAGGTCGAGGAAAGTCTAAGGGAAACGTACACCCCGTCAGTATCTGGGGTCAATTGGTGCGTTCGCTGGCACAAAAACATCTTTGTATCTGCTGACTTAATTACAGACTAAGAGCGGCTATAAGACCAGGACGAAGTCGAACATCAACAAGTACGTTGTAACTCCTCGACCACGATCGGAGGGAAAGAAAGCGAAGGCGAAGAAGAAGAAGGCAGCATAGTAGATCATACACAGACATGAATTGGTCCACGTAGAAAATACAGTCTCATAGACATTGAGCAACGAACGTGGCGCGCGCAGCTTCCTGTTCAGCCAATCAGAGGATGCAAAAGTGCCCTTGGCGATGCAGACAAGGGACTGACCCCGAGTCCTACACAGCGACAGATGAAGCTCTAGCCGAGTGTCGTACTCGCGAGTCTCGGCCGCTTGAGTACAGAGAGTGATGCATATAGAAGTCCAATATGTTGGACAGAGTCATGGTGAAACGAGAGTGGTCAATAATCCTGAATTCAACTTCTGCGTATTCGTGTTATTGCACCCGTTTCCTGACATCTTTAACCCCGCCAGATAGGGCTGACGGATTGATTGATTACACCCGCTCAAAATTGATTCAGCTATCCACCAACTCGCCCTACATAATCAAACTTGTTCGTCGAGGTCCCATATGTAGACCGTCAATTGCATGAACATTCGGAAACACGTTATCCAGCTCTGACCCATCATGGCACCAAATGCGAGCAACGACGATGACGGCTTTTTCAATGATCTGTCCAGGCAGCCACGTTCGCGCTCTGGAGATTCAGGCAGTCCTCAGGAACAAGGCGCCAATGGTGAGGAGAACGCGCCAAGGACAAAGAGGATAGCTTGCGTCATATGTAGAAAGAGAAAGTTGAAGTGTGATGGGAAGAGGCCGAAATGCGCGACCTGCGATAGACTAGGACACAACTGTGCCTACGATGAAGTACGGCGAAAGAGTGGACCCAAGAGGGGATATGTCAAAGATCTGGAGGCGCGACTTGGTTTGTCTTCCCCATCGAGAAGACAATATGCAGCTGATGTGTTCCTGCAGCACAAGTGGAGACACAGCTTGAATCAAAGGCTAGGAAAACCAAAACGAATGGACAGCTCATACAGGAGGAGCCTCCGCAAAACAGTTTATCGAACGCTCAATATCAACCTCATCCACAGATATCGGGGATGCAGATGGCAGAAGGATCCTTTGACCCTATGCAAACCACCACCGACCCTCTCATGCTACCCACCACGAGCATGGCTCCAGGAATGATACCAGATCCAGAGATAATGCCGAACCTGGATCTCAACCTCGACGAAAGCTTCTCCTGGGAGATGATCAGCCTGGGACTTGAAGAACCGATGCCAATGCAGGAAGCAATAGACGAACTGTAAGCTCTGAAACCCTTCACGCTGTCCAATACTAACGATGTCAAAGAACGCAAATCTACTTCGATACCATCCACCCTTCCTTACCCATGCTCCACAAACACCGATATTACGCGTCAATGGACTTAGCTTGTGAGCGACGACCTCCAATTTGCCTTCGCTATATCATGTGGTGTCACGCCGCTGCCATTACAGAAAAGTACATCCATCATCAAGACATCTTCTACAGGCGGGCACGGAAATACATGGAACTCGACGAGATGAAGGGCCAAGGCGAAGCATTTGTATCAGTTGCTCACGCACAGGCCTGGGTACTTATATCGGCATACGAATTCAAGATGATGTACTTTCCAAGAGCTTGGATGAGCGTTGGCCGAGCTGCGCGATTGGTGCTCATGATGGGGCTAAATCGAGTCGATGGAGTTGGACTCGACGTCAAGCAATGCTTACCACCGCCAAGAGATTGGACCGAGCGCGAGGAGCGAAGAAGGGCCTTCTGGATGGCTTACAATGTAGATCGTTATGCCAGTATTGGCACTGGATGGCCCATGAGTATTGACGAAAGAGACGTAAGCAGAACGCACGAAGCATCCGCAATATATACTAGCGCTAATGGAAACTCTAGATAATGACTGTCCTTCCGGCGAGCGAGGAGGCCTATGAAAAATCAATGGCTCAGCAGACACAGAGACTCACCGAGGCTATGACGCCTCAGCAAGTCAAATCGCTCTCGCCTTTTGCGGGAGTTGTTTTCGTTACCCACTTCTTCGGCCTCAATCTTACCCATCTTCACCGTCCAGAGCCTGGCCAGCGGGAAGACGACATCGAAGGCAAGTTCTGGTCACGCCACAGGAGTTTGGACAACAGCCTTTCGCAGACGTCAATACTATTGCCTGATCATCTAAGACTTCCCGCTGGTCTTCGTGACCCGAACACCATCTTCTTGAACTTTTCTCTCCACACCTCCACAATTTGCCTTCACCAGGCAGCTATCTTCAAGGCAGAGAAGCACCAGCTGCCCAACAGGATAGTCCAAGACAGCAGAGATCGTTGCATAGCTGCTGCGAGCCGCATCGCCGAGATCATGCGCTTGTCGAGCGATATGGACGTTGCAGCTGTAAGTGACCGACTACAACCTTCTTTTGATCCGCTAATTTTGATCAGATGAATCCATTCATGGCTTTCTGTCTATACGTCGCAGCTCGCGTCTTCATTCAATTCCTCAAGAAGATTCCGAACAATTTCGAGATTCGCGCTTCGCTGGACCTGCTACTCACCGCTATGCGCGTATTGCAGAGAAAGAATCCGCTCACAGAGTCTTTCTTAATCCAATTATATTTAGACATCGAAGGTAGCGGGCTGGACATCGCCTTCCACCACCCCGACTATTCGAGTATTGCCAAAGAAAGAGCTGTAAGTTCATATTGTCATACCGTAGAATATGCCTCTCCAGAGTCATTCGCTCATGATACAACAGAACAACTCCGCGTTCCTACACAATTCCGATCCCAGTACTTCTATGAATACTGGCTGCTCCCCGGTCATCCACATCTCCGAAATGGCGGAAGATTCGAAATCGCCAGACGACATGCGCTTTCACGAATGGCAGAATCCATCCAAGGAGCAGCCCACCACTCGCCTCGACTCCCCTCACCAAACACAATTTGCCTACCGCAGCAGCACTAACGTCGAAGACGTTGTCCAGAAAGAAGACGTATTCCACTCAAGGGGGGCGCGACCCAAAGCCAACTATAACGCTGTGCCTGGTGTCTTTCCTGTCGAGAGCTGGAGCGACAGCTTTGACGGCAACAGACTCTTCGGGCCCAGTCCAGCAATCCCAAAGACTGCTTTTGGAAGTGATTCCTTTGATGTCGACATGTCAGATCAGAGCGGGCAAAACAATTCGACAGGTCTGACACCAGGTTCGAGCGCGAGCTATAACCATTCGGGCTCCAATACCTCGTACACACCACCCGAATTGCTCACTGAAGAATCGACAAACTCCCAGACAGTCAATATGCCGTCCATTGCAGGCAAATATAACGGTTACACTTCGTTCGCACCACCCACGAACAATATGTTCGCGGCGCAACGTTCGGGTTCGGGAAGTGGAAGGAGTGATGGTAACGTCAACGTGAATAGCAATAATAATCCGAATGGGCATTTCCAGGGCAATGGCAATAGCACTTTGCAGGACAACGATCCGTTCAAGCTTGCGTCTGGCTGGGATCAGCCGCTTGGGAATATGACGTCTCCAGCCAGCTTGACCGGCATGACGCCCGAAGGTGGATGGGCGAATTGGGAGGGCTGAGATTGGGTTAGCGGCCAATGAAGATCAAAGTCTTCGGATTTATGGGATGGATGGGAAAGGATGTGCGTCAGTTTCTCTCGCAGGCGTGCCTTCCCTTTTAAAGTGCCATTGCTTTGGGCTGCAGCGTAGAGCTTTTCCATGCGGATGATATGAGATAAGATAGCTAATTGCTTCTGCAAGGCATGCGTTGGGGAGGTCGTTCATGATGGCGAACATGAAAACCATAGTGTACATACTCCACTACACAGCATGTTTTATTTCCGATCCTCACGTCAGACCGTGCACGTTGTCCTCTCTCCCCCACCTTTGAGACCAAAAAGCATGCGCCTGAGATGGCTGATTTAAAAGCTAGACTCTACGTCCAAATAGGTTCACGCGTGGGCTCAGCCTTGGCCCAATACGCGTAAGAAAATTTCGATGCTTCCTAAACTTCACGGCCAGAAAATGTCTATATTCAAGTTCACATTCGCTCATGCTGTGTTGAATTTAGCTGTTATCAGCTTGTCTCAGTGCCATATGCATCAAGGAAGATTCATACAATGCAACAAATTAGCGTTCAGGGATCTACTCTGCTACTCCCTATGTCTGTTCTTCCTACCGTGAATAATTATAGCACGGGACGCAGGAGTATTTGTGGCTGGATGAACAAGCGCGGTATGTGCTGGCTTTAAAGGCTCTTGAAATGGGAGAGTGGCAGGATAACGATGATTGTGGGTGGCTCGGGTAAGTATTTTACCAGAGTATATTTATGTTGGAGTTCTGACTCGCACAAATGATCCTACATATTGGGTTATTTGGCCTGATTTGTGCTCCATGCCAGCTAAAAACTGTAAGTTAACCCTTGTCCTGCTAAATACCGCTCAACTTCTCCTCTTCTCCAGAGCCATGCCGTAGTTGTGGGTGCACTCCGCTATCCCATGGTTCGGCGACCAGGGGCCCTGTTTTCTTAGGCAGATCACTTGCCTGAATTATATAGAGCATGAGTTTATACGTACTTCATAGAGCTCGTTACCGCCGTAATTGAAGTCTTTCATATCATGTTTACGTTTTGTTGGCGGTGATTGTAGGTCGTTTCTGTTGTTACTGGATTCTTTTACCTCACGCTTACGCTTTAATAGTCTTGATTATTATGGCTCGTTTTTCTAAGGTTTCTGCTGTCGCTGGACCCTCGATGTCTTTTTTGAGGGCGCTTTTGTTGGAGCTTTTAGGTTTATAGCCGTTGGATTTGTATCTGTTGAGGTTGTAAGAGCTGGGATCGTGGCTGGATATTCGGTAATTTTAGTTCTCTAATGCTTTTAAATGTGATTCTTTAAACTCAGATTGACGAGGATAACCGGGAGAATTAAATCTATTAACCCATATATTGTCGTTGTACCAGCTGTGTGTTTGAGGGTTCAATAAGTATGGGATAGCTTCAAAGAACTGATTTTAAATTCACAACATCAGTATGACGTGGAATGTTTGGAAATCAAAAACCGAGTCTTACATCCGAGGAAACTTCTCTACATAGAAACCTTCATGCGCGAATCTGGGAAGTGCTTGGACGTGGTCAGGATGCCCAGTGCACCAGCAACCACGCGACATCATCTTACATCAGGACAGGTTCGAGTAGAATGGGTCTGTCAAACTCGAAGAGGCACTGTATGATCTTCAGCTTGATCTACAGGCGGAGCCGCCAGAGTCAAGGCTCCTGTGTTATTGCCAGGAACGGACGTCATCAGGAATAGAGCTGGGTTTTTGCCTTGGTCTTTGCTGTGGTCGCTTGGACTCTTTTCCACTCAGCTAACTCCAGATGGGCCTCGTAGCCGCTGTGTAGAGATGAAGGATGTTGTCATGAGGATTGATGAAAAGTCGTTGGTGAGAAGGTAAATTTCTCTCGCCACAGAACTGGATGTTCTCCGGCAGCAAACCAAGTAAGGAGTTCAGGCGAATGCCTGCCTGCTTGTTCAGGATGCAGTTAGAGTACACGCTTGCTGTGGGCGTGAAGGCGTAATATTTTGCAAAGGGAACGAGAGAGGAGAAGAAGTAAACGTGATTTGCTATTGATGAGATTGAGAGTCGGAAGAAATTCAGGGTAAGAGGGTTTTTTGCCTCAAGGTCCAGGCGATATATACACGCTAAGCCATGTGTAGTCTCTTCCCCAGTAGCAATCAGAATTTAGAAAGCATCGGCATTGTGTTATTCAGAGGCTTGTAGGTATCGATGACGGTGTCTCAGATCAGCATTGCATTACATCACGCATTTAGTTCGAAATTATCACGGTATGATGCACCCAAGTCCCATTGCAACTTTTGTCAGCCATGGGATCGAAATTCGAGTAGCTACATTCATCGCAATGTTCGTCTGCTTTGTGGTAGGAAGCCTCAGCCCATAAAGAGGGGCGCTCAGTCCCCAGACAACCAGTCATTCCAGAGTCCTTTCTCTATTATCCAAAAAACTGCGTCTCCGAATCCGAGCTCTGCCAAACTCTATGGACATCGACCCTTGACCGGATAGTCTCGAAGATTAGAGACCCCTTTTCCACCAGGTAGATCATGCTGGTTGGCTAGACGGTGAGGTTGTCCAGGTCGCAGGGAAAATGCCTTTCGCAAGTCAGTAAACGGCCCAGCCTACCATTAGATGCGAATGGAAACTCTTGCTGGCCTCTGTACCAGACATACCAGAAGAGAAGACTTGAAATCGTAGCATCAATTGGGGTTGAACCAAGGGAAGTGTCCGTATTTTCTGGCAAGGTATAGAGGGCTAAGCTCGTCTAGCTTCGATTTGTAATCATCATCATCTTCTGCCACCCATTTGACAATATCAGAGTCGAGTATTGACACGTTGGTAGTGGTCCTGCGGAAATTCTCGTACGGTGAAGGCGGTGCCTTCCATGAATTATTTCTTTGTACTAGCTCCAGCTGCATCCAAGTGGCGACGTGTTCCTTTTCAGAGAAACGTATGGTGATGCTCTTGATGTGAGCAAGTTCGGTAGACGTGAGTAACAGGAAGTTTCGAGCAAAGCGCTCGGGCCAGTCTGATCCTTCGTGATCACGCGGCTTGGTGGGAAGGAGGTGTTCCCAGGTCTCATCCAGCAAGATCTCGAAGATTTGTAAACCTCGCATGCGCCTGAGGATTCGTGGTAAGACCCCATCCATGAAGCGAGTGAAGATGAAGGCATCGAAGTCAATGACCAAGTGCTTCAGGTCCTCTCGACCGGGCTTCGTCTGCGAGATCATGTCGAGGCAATCGAGTGAGGAAATGGTAGCTAGCTCATCCTGTGGTAGCTCTCTTAGAATCCGCCAACGTGAACCTTGGAGATCCTCATGGCTGAACTAGAGGGGTACCTTAGTTTCAGTGCCTGAATCTTGACTCGCACCTGCGAGGACTCACCGAATCTTCCTCGGGGTCCCCCGTTGTGTTTTGGGATTCTATCCCAATGTCGTGACAGCCTTCAGTGACTCTGAATGTGTTTTCTTGGTATAAAACGCTGAGTGCCAAGGCAGACCAGTATTTCGATACCCTCAAGATGCCTAGAGATCCAAGGCCAAAGCTTGATTTTTCGTCATATCCGACCGGCCAGAGGCACATCGGAAGACCAGTCGCTATCAAGATGTGGCGTAAGATCGCTAGGTGTAACTCCACTGCCAGATCTTTAAGGCCTTGAATATTGTGAGCTTTGAATCAATAGACGATATTTCTGTGCTCAAAAGACGTACCTTTACCCATGATGTATAGGAAGTAGAGGTCCTGTGATGTGGATGCTTCGATGAACTGCGATCCGCCGTCTCAAATATTGGAAGCGATGTACTAAGTCTGATACTAAAAAAGTTCTGCCTGTTCTTAGACGCCCGAGTGAGTGAAGTGGCTAAGTAGAAGCCGTTAGATCATGAGCTGCTGACGCCGCGGCTAGACGCTTGATAAATTTGTAGGAACCGTGTTGAAGATGGACAAAGTGAACACCCATCGGTTACGCTAGGCCACATTGAGGTCGAATTCGACTCGGGGTGAAAGTTTTGGGGGTCCAATACCTAGAGGTCAGCTACATTTAGTTGCTTATATGACCACCCAATATTCTGCTTAAGGCTTGTTCAATTCGCCATTTATCTAATCGAGGAACGTAGGATGTTGAACGACATCGACTCTAGCCATGCAAGAAATTTACCTAGCTACTTGCAATTCAGGAGTTAAGCTTTCTGCCAAATTTATGGTAGCAAGAGCAAGTATGTCGGTCATTGATACTCTGATAGACAGTCAAATTGGCCGTTATCACACGTGTTTCGCACCAGATTGAGCGACTTCTTGCTTAGAGATCTATCGATTCACAATTCTGTTAGCGCCATGGCTGTAGTAGATTATGTGACAATAGCCTTGTCGATGTACAGGCTTTGTGACTTTCATTGCCATGTTGACTGTTCTCGCGGGTGACAAAAGAATCCGAACGATCAGCCAAGCCCTCGCTCCTTTCAATATACAATATGAGACGATAGATTCATGCTCTAAGCTACAAAGTTGTTGTAAATGATCCATTCTCCAACTTTGTAGTCAGAATCTCTGTATCAAAACTCGGATTTTTTTGTCACCGGGAGCTGTTCTTCCCATGCGATGACAGGAATTGAGAAGCAGCAATCATTGGTGCCCTCAGCGGGCCGCATCTAGCGATATCCTGGAGCCTCCTAAGCTCAAGTCTTCGCTTCAGTGAGAACATTGGCTAGCTTCTTGAGCAATGCAGGATGCGCTTGCAAACGACGGCAGTTGCACCTTCGGAAGCAGGTCCTAAGCGTCACTGCATGGTTCGAGTGTCTGTGTAGTGGCCGAAAGACACAGATTGCAAATCAGCTGTGAGCCAAATCGAGTGACACAAACGGCCTTTGGGTGACTTCTTATTGGCTATAAAAATCTAGGGTTCCTAGGAATACCAGGAACCGTAGACATCTCCGTTCTCTGGTCGGTCAATGCTCCGGGGACATGGATAGTGAACCGGGGATCAAGGCATGCGCTCTGGCAAGGTGCATGAGGAACCGCATCCCTGGTGCCACCATGCACGGCCTCTAAGACATGTGGCCAAGAATTTGCCGCTTGGAGCCATTGTCACAAAGAAACCCGAATTCTGACATGGTTGCTTCGCATGCGACATCCAGCAGCCAGGTCCCAGACGTGCCAGGTATCTTTAAGGTTCGAGAAGCATACCTAGATAACAGCGTTGAAAGTGCGCGGACGCGAACTGCGAGTAGCCGACTTTCACAACCTTTTGTTCCATCCATTCAAGCTGTTTTTGAGCGCCAGGCCTCGACGGCGTCCAGAAATGAGTTTAGGTTGCTTTCAAAGGCGCCAAGGATGGGCATTTGATGCGATTGCCATTTCGGACATGGCATTCTCATAAATGGCATACACACAGAGGCCTCGGCTTGCACAAGCCTTCTTTTACTTTTAGCCTCTTAGACTCATAAGGTACTTTACTGTAGTCAATGACTATCGCTCAACCAAAGATCGAGAGATCGGCAACCATGATAATAGGGTCCCTGCAGTAAGGGTCTGGTGGTCTTCGGGATTTAACTTGATCATGGCGAAGAAAGGTGATGGTCAGTGCCCTACGGTCCCACACCCCAACATATCGCTTCCGCACTTCCCGTTCAAGGAGATGTGAAGGCGATACTAATAGCATTCCAGGCTCTATCAAGGTCCGCCTTGCCCGGCAATAATGAAAAGAGTAAGCGACACAGTCGATACGAGTCAACTTAAGGGTAAAGGGGCCAGCGGATAATGTTCTTTACATGCGGGCTTCTCATTGGTCGGAGATCATTACCGAGCCTTTTGACGTCCAGGCTCGAATCTGGCATCTGGCATCTTTTGCCAGCGGGCCCTGCTCCGGGCTAGACAAGAAGTGGCTATTGCATGATTCAGGGTCCTTGAGTTCAGATCCGCCTTGGACCCTGATTTTTCCAACGAACGCTAAATTGGCTCGTTGGTAGAATGTGGGGTGATGCATTACCGCCTCAACCAAGATCATCTCTAAACTCATCGTCACTCGGGGCCAGTAGTTGTGAAGAAATGTGAAAGTGGAAGTAGACCCATAAGGATACTGGCATAAACCCAACAGTTCGATTCGTCGGGTCTCCACATTAACAATTTACAGCGTGACAGCTTGGAGGCTTTGGTAGGTAGGGAGCAAGGTTGTATTAGCGCTATAGATTGGATCCCAAAGTTAACCTTTTCCCCTCTTGTCATCGACGCGATCAGATCATGACGATCCCATTGTGCGAGAATGGCATGTCACAAGTGAGACACGCGGAGCAAAATGTCCGCAATACACCGGACCACTCTCCATCTCTCCATCTCTCTAAGGATAAATGGCATGCGATCAATGGCATGCGATCACGGTGCAATAGCTGGACGGCTTATCAGACCGGAGCATCGACCGTGACACACATGCCTTGCATATATTCCAAATTCGATGTCCATCTCCCTGTCACTCTGCCACTGCCACTGCCACTGCCACATGCCTTGGTAGCAAAGGGAAAGGAAAAGGGTCTTGGTGGCGTTTGGACTTTGCCCTGGCCTGACCTGTGCATGTGTGGTCAGCGCTTTTATCTTGTTCTGCTTTGGCGCCCATTCCCTGGGTAGTTCTAGGGAGAGGCAGGGAAACAAGAGTGACCCTTCTTTAGAAAAACGGACCCTTTTCCCTCTCCCCACCAGTGCCCATGTAATCAAGCCCCCAAACCCTCAAAAGGCGCATTGTCCCGCATCTTCCATCATCCCATTTGCTTCATCTACCCTCCAAGAACTCGCTGTCACCTCGTTGTTGCCCTTCGCACTCCTCCAATGCTGCCAGTCTTGGCCCCCATCCAACGAACAGGCACCAGGAACACTGCAGGCGAGAGTAAATCATAATCTGGCACCCAAATCTACTCCTGGGCGTTAGAAAGAACAGTAATAGAGCTATCCGAAGGTTGACAAAAGATACTGTTGCTGTCCTCGTTGCTGCTCAACTGGCACGCTGCCTGGGGACCACCTTAAAAGTCCCGCCACTATGTACGGGGAGGACTCTTGCGGGAGGAGAGTGTCGCTTCTCAATGACAACTCGACAACTACCACCAACCACTTCACAAGACCAAGAATACCAGATCGAACACGACTGAAATCTTGCAGCTCAGGATCCTCTATCAATTCAAGAGAAGGCCGCTCCACTTCATCAAGCTTTTCCGGTTCGCCGCGACATTCTCACTCCCCACCAACGCCACCACTCTCACGACTCGATTCGCAATCTTCACTGTCGCAATCAACTCCATCACCAATGACTCCACAATATGGGTTCGACATGGACTCACACGTCAAGCGAGAGTCAATGCAAAATGGAAATCATGATCCCTACTATCAGCAGATGCAGCGCGCAGCCAGCAACAGCTATCCATCAATGCAAGACCCCACCCCTCAACCCTACTACAATCTATCATCGCAGCAGCCTCTACCTCGCATGAATGATTATGAGCTCGACGAGCCCTTCCAAAACCATCACAACCACCGAACGCTCCAACCCCTCCAGACTCAGCTCTCAGACCACTACACCTCCGTCCCACTCCCGCAAGTCAACACCGATCCCTACGCCCAACACCAGCACCAGAATCATCAACAACACCCCACTCCCTCCTCTGCCACCACGAACAAGTCCCTACCACCCATGTCCCAAGCCCCACCTTCCGCCTCTATCAAAGCCGACCCCAGCACCCCGAGTACAACTAGCAACAATTCAGCCACCAACAACAAAACCCCAACTACGAAAAAGAAATACCCCTGCCCACACGCCAAAACATTCGCCTGCACCGACACCTTCACCACCTCCGGCCACGCTGCACGCCATGGCAAAAAGCACACTGGTGAAAAGAACATCCACTGCCCCACCTGTGGCAAAGCGTTCACGAGAAAGGACAATATGAAACAACACGAACGTACGCACAAGGGTGGTTCGCGCTCGAACTCCGCCGCCGCGAGCCCTGTGATTGGTAGTAAGAGCGTAGCTGGGGGCAGTAGGAAGGGTAGTGTGGCGTCAAGCGCGAACGGCGATGTGATGGATGTTGACGAGGAGGACAACTTCAATAGTACTGTGTCTGGAAGACATGGCCTGTCAGTGGGAGGACGGGGTGGACGGCCTAAGATGAAGAGTGAATTGAGCGAGATTATGGAGGGGTTGGATAGGGAGAATGGACTTGTTGTTGGGGAGGGTGATGAGGAAGATTGTGAGGGAGAGAGCCCGGGGTTAGATGCCTTGGCTACGGCTGCTAGTGAGATGTCGTGACGCGTCGAACTACGACCTTCGCATCAACGTGTCTCTACGATGCAGGATGGATGAGTTTGGGCATGGGCATGAAAATTGGAAGCATGATTGATGGAGGTCGGTCGAATGGGTCTTCGATACGCTTTCTTCTACGGGATCGGCAAAAAGCTTGCAATTGCATTGGATTGGAGGGCTCGAGTCGGTCATATTAGGAGGGATGTTTGAGATACCCATGCTCGCGTACACATGTTAGGAGCTCCCGGGTTACTTATGATGTGAATTTTTCAAGCAACACATGCAACGGTGGAAACGAACTGAATGCATATTGGTGTTGTTAGATAAAATAGACGCTTAACCTCGTCGCCAGCAACGGTGTGATCAACGAAAAGCAGATGAAACATTCCTACCCTTTTGGGCAGATCCATTCTTCCAACAACTGACCTCGAATCGTTCATTCCTCGCATCTCCAGCTGCAAGAAACTCATACCATACCCTCACACTCCAGTCCGCCAGCAAGCGCTCCACCACCCCATACCTCCAGGCCCGCCAACGATCCCGCCCTACAAGACCCGACTCTCCACTCTTCCCAAGCCGAATTCTTACCCACCTACCACACATCCAAAAAGAACGACGAAAAGCCATGGCAAACAAGGCATCATACTTGTGTGAAAGTGCTGTTGGTGAGGATCGTTCTGGTATTGATTTTGGGAATGGCGCTTTCGAGGCGCTTTGGTTTGAGTGATGGATCCAGATGGTACAAGGTATGGGAGAGGGCGTGCTGTCAGGGTGAGAGGAATCTAGAATGCGAATTCGATGAAGAATTCTGGGGGTTTGGGGAGAGGGGTGGTGATTTGGGGAGGATGGGGTTGTGGGTGCTGAGGGAGGATGTAGTTTAGCTGGGGTTTCTGGATAGAGAGATTCAAGTTTTCTATTTCCTTTTGAGTGTAGATTACGGATAGCAACGACGCTATAGAGCGGAACCTCTATGTATTCGAGGGCTAAGGGAATTTATTTTATTTTATATATTACTATCTTTAGTAAGAAAGATATACGAAGTAGTCCTCTATCAACGTATATATATAAAGAAGATATTATATCGATTAATCTAATTAGTAAATATTATTTTTTTATCTAGTTTTTCCTCTCGAGTTAATATTTTATTATACTAGATTCGATTCCTAATAATACTAGTATAAAGTAATAATATTGTAATTTTATTTATATTATTCAATAGTATTATTAAAGATCGAACCTCGTTTAATAAAATATTGAAATTTAGTAAACGAACGACTTAATTACTTTACTAGGTTATAAATTATCGTACCGTTATTATAGAGTAAACTTTAATAAAAGTATTATTATAAATATCTATTAAAACGGCGGGCTAAACTCTATCGTTAACTTTATCGAGACTAGAGTAATACTAGGATTTTAATATATTAAAACTAAATTCTCTATAGAATAATTAATATTTTTTATACTATTTACTATTATACTAACCCCGTATTAAATAGTAGTAACGATAATATTAATATAGAACTATACTTCTTCTATATTAGTAAAAACGATTATATTAATTATAAATAATAAAATAACCTCTAAAATAGTTAATATACTCTTTATTAACTATTATATCTAAAGTAGTTTACTCTATATCGATAGCGAGTCTTATTTATATTATATCTATTTAGTATTTTCGTATTATACTCTACTACCTTGAATAAGTACTTTTAAGTTTTTTATTAAATTATTAAAATAACTTATTTAATACTCTTTTTATTTAGGGTATTTATAGTAAATACTAAATTAAATAATTAGAACGTCTCTTTATTTATTTCTTTTTTATTAATATAGTTATTTATTTTAATAAATTACTTATTAGGTAAATATCTAGCCTAGTAAATATATTATTAATTATATCTCTTATACTTCCGCTATAAAAAAAGAATACTAGAATATTAATCTTTTAATATTACTTTTATTATTCGCCTAGTATTATTATTTTTAGTATTTATTATTAATTATTACTTTAGTTATTACCCTAAAAGAAGTTTAATTAAATTTTACTATAATTAATTTTACTTTCTATTTATAAGAATTCCTATTATTAAATAAATATATCCTAAAATAAATAAAAGTTATTTTTAATATTAAACGAGTAGTTATCTAGATAGTTATATAGTTTTTTAATCCTTTTATTAAAGTACCTCTTTAGTATTCGTTAAAGAGGGGCCGGAAAGCGAAGTAATTTAATAATAATCTCTCGGAGTATATTAAATTTAAATGGCCTATTATATAGTTATTTTAAATTAATTAATAAAATAGCCGTAATACCGTTTATTAGCGTTTTCCGAAGGGATATTAAAGAACTTCGTTAATACCTATAAAAGAAATAATCTTTAGAAGACGAAGAAGAAAATAAAAAAAATATAACTCTTTTTAAATACTTAACTATAACTCCCGAATAAATAATAGACTTTATAAAATCATTAGAGATTTAGGTCGTTATTAATAGGCTAGTTATTAAAATAAAAATAAATTTAATAAAATCTTAAGGCCTAGTAGAGGAGAATAACTTAACTAGTTATAATAATATTAATACTAGGGTAAACGCCTAAAATAAATTAAAACTCGAAGAGATTAAATTCTTCGATTTTAAAAGCGATAAAAAGAATAATTTATTTATTTTAAAAAAGTATATTATATATAAAAACGTTTTCGACTTTAAAGATCGCGTTAACAATATAATTAAATAATATAGCGAAGAGGAAGTATAAAAGTTTTTATTTTTATATTTTAAAAAAGTAGCCCTTAAATAGTTCTCGAATAAATTAAATATTAATATTAAAGTATTAATATATACCTTCGCTAGCCTTAAATAAATAAATCGTCTTATTAAATAATTTAAAATAAAGATACTAGAAACTATATATAAACTTCGTTTTAATATATATAGATTTATTTAGGTACGTACTAGTAAAACGCCTAAATAGTATATAAATAAAATATTTAACTTGACTAGGGCCACCGATATTTCTAGTATATATTAATAAATATCTATAATCTACGACTATATTAACTCTAATTTTAAATCTTTTATTAATCCGCCTAAATTTAATATCCTATTAAATGAATTCCTTAATTTATTTAATATTAAATTTATTTAATATTAAAGAAGAAGTCTAACTAGGAATAATATAAAGTAATAAAATAACTAGGCCTCTACCGCTTTTTAAACTAGAGGGTTTATAGTAAAGTTAATAGAATTATTAATAATTTAATCGGTTCCGGTTATAATAAAACTAGTTACTTTAAACTACTTTTTATTAATTCATTAATCCGGTTTATTAGAATATACTAAATATTCTTTAAACGTAGTAGTAACTTTATTAAATTCAACCACTATTTATTTAATTATAAATTATTAATAATAATACTAAGAACGTATCTTTCTCTTTTAAAAATAAAAATCGTTTTAATTATTAACCGCGCTAAGAAAATCGCGGGCCTATAACCGGTAGTTATAATTTTAACTATTTTAGGTAATAGTAAATATATTATACTATACTAAAACTAACTTCGTAGTAGTTATTAAATATAATATATAGATTCTATAAAGAGAGTATACGGCGTAGTTACGTTATTTATATTATAATATTATATTATAATTTCCGGTACTTTAGAGTCTTTTTAAGAATAAAAAGTTTAAAGCCCTCGCTTTAACTCTTTAAAAATTAATTCTATTATTTTAAATATAGAGATTATTTTCTTATTAAGATTTTATATTTATTTTTATATTATTATAAATACCTTAGATATTATAATTTAATAATTTTAATCTCTTTTAATCTTTTTAAATAGTAATCCGTTAAAAGTATAAAAAATCTTTTTAAAAATAATCGTCCCGAAGGCGAGACGTACGGGATTAATACTTTAAATAAAAATACGAGAGATTTATTAGAGAATATAAATTTAATGATAAATTAATAATTTATAAAATTAAAACGTAAATAAAAAGCCCTCGAGAAAAAGGCCTTTATTATTATAATTTAAAAGAATATCGAAAATTTACGATATATTATCGTAAATAAAGAAGATAAAGAAATCGAAGATAATCTTTAAAAATAAAATATAAAAAACGAAAGCGACCCGACGGTAAGTTATAATTAAATCGGTCTTAATATAAATTAAGATAATTTATAATTATCGAAATTACGGGATTTTTATACGAAGAATCCGTAAAATTATTAAAAATAAATCTATAATATAGAGACTACGTTCCGTTTAACCCCCGTAAACTTTCGAATAAATAAAAAGAAAATTTTATATACGATACCCTATTTAAAGGGGTAAATTAAAAAGTTATAAAATAAATATAAAGAACTTTATCTAATAGATATATTAATATAGAAGTTTTTTATAAATTATTTATTTAACGTAATCGAGGACCCTTTAAACCGAGTTATAAATATAAATTTCAAATATTAATATATACGTTAAAGGAATAATTAATCGGTATAAGATTTTAATACTTATTTTAATACCCTAAAAACCGAACTACCTCCTTATAATAAAAAGTAATAAATAATTTATTTAATAACTTACTTAAGATTTAATATTCTAAAAGAAGTTAACCGAGCCTAAAATATTCCTATTAAGCGAACCGAATTTATATTATTTATAATATATTATAAATATAATCTTAATCGGGACTTTAAGATATAAGATAATAATTAAAATAATTAATTAAAACCTCGGAAGAGGTATAAAAAGAGGTTAAAAAGCGGAAATAATAAAAATAAATTTAATATAAGGGGATAAGGTTTTAATAATAATAGTTATAAAAATATAAATAAAACGTATACGACTCGCGGGAGCGATAAGAATCTTAAGGATATTAAATACTTTAATTATTATAAATTCGGTTACTACTTTAATAAATATCCGGAGAAAAAGATAAAGATTATTAATTATATCGGCGATTATATTATAGAGTCGAAAAATAATAAATCTTTAAGGAAGTCTTTATCCCGAGGGAATAAAGAGAAATAAGAACCCGACCGAGTATAAATATTAATAACGAAGTTATAGCGAACCTAATTAATATCGATATAAAAATTATTCGTATTAAAATGGATAAAGGTCTAGGAGCGGAGATAAATATTATTAATAAGATATTTATATAGTAATACGACCTAGAGCGCTTTAAGAGCGAGTCGTTACCGATTTTTAAATAAATAAACGGGTAATTTATTTATTATTATAATATTTATAATATTATTTACCGGTTAACCGATTTATAAGGATAAACTAAGAAGTATAATAATATTTTTTACTTTATTAATAAAAAAGGCTCGTTTATTATTATAAATATACTAGTTATAGAAAAGGAAAAGATTTAAACCGACTATAATATACGTATTTAACGGTTCGGTATCGCGCCGAATACGTATATATTTATTATATTATATTAAGACCAGCTTCATTATAGTTACTAAATATAGTATATAGATCCTATATAAGGAGTATACGGCGTAGTTACGCTATTTATATTATAGTATTATATTATAGTTTCCGGTACTCCGGAGTCTTTTTAGAAATAAGAGGCTCGGAGCCCTCGCTCTAACTCTTTAGAGATTAATTCTATTATTTAAATATAAAGATTATTTTTCCTACTAAGGCTTTATATTTATTTTTATATTATTATAAATATTTTAGGTATTATAACTTAATAGTTTTAATCTCCCTTAATCTTTTTAAATAATAATTCGTTAGAAGTATAAAAAACCTCTCTAGAAATAATTATCCCGAAGGCGAGATATACGGGACTAATACTTTAGACGAAAATATAGGAGATTTATCGGAGAATATTAATCTTACGGTAGATTAATAATTTATAAAATTAAAATATAAATAGAAAGCCCTCGAGAAAGAGGCCTTTATTATTATAATTTAGAAGAATATTAAAAATTTACGACGTACTATCGTAGGTAAAGGAGATAAAAAAATCGAAGATAATTCTTAAAAATTAAATATAAAAGACGAAAGCGGCCCGACGGTAGGTCGTAATTAAATCGGTCTTAATATAAATTAAGGTAATTTACGGTTATCGAAACTATAAGATTTTTATACGAAGAATTTATAAAATTATCGAGAATGAATTTACGATATAGAGACTACGCTGCGGAATAAGGTAGGGATAGGCCCGGGGTAATTCCCTTCCCTGATCTAGGGAAGGGAAGGGATTCCCTGTTGTTCCCTTCCTCCCTGCTCTCCCTATAGGGCTGCCCCATATATGGCCATGTATGCGCGTATGTATGCTATATTGCTGCCCCCATATATGGCCTATATATACGCGCATGCATGCCCCATTACTGCTCCCATATGGCTTATGTATGCGCGCATGCATGCCCCATTGCTGCTTCCATGTGGCCCATGTATGCGCGCATGTATGCCCCATTGCTGCTCCCATATGGCCCATGTATGCTCCCATATATGGCCCATATATGCGCGCATGCATGCCCCATTGCTGCTTCCATGTGGCCCATGTATGCGCGCATGCATGCCCCATTGCTGCCCCCATATATGGCCATATATGCGTGCATGCATGCCCCATTGCTGCTTCCATGTGGCCCATGTATGCGCGCATGCATGCCCCATTGCTGCTCCTATGTGGCCCATGTATGCCCCTATATATGGCCTATATGTGCGCGCATATATGCTCCATTAAGTGGTACAAAGATTAGGATAATTAGGAAAGCGATCAAGAAACGCCAAGCCTTATACCTAATTTGGACTAGCCTCTTGGCATTAGCTATATATAGCTTATAGGGGTAAGAATAGGCGTGCCTATATGCCCCATTACTGCTCCCATATATGGCCTATATATGCGCGCATGCATGCCCTATTGCTGCCCCTATATATGGCCATATATGCGTGTATGTATGCCCCATTGCTGCTTCCATGTGGCCCATGTATACGCGTATACATGCTCTATTAATGCTCCTATATATGGCCTATATATGAGCCTATTACTGCTTCAAAACATGGCCTATTCTTACCCTTATATACTATATATATCCAATGCTAAGAGGCTAGTCCAAAATAGGTATAAGGCTTGGCGTTTCTTAACCGCTTTCCTAATTGTCCTAATCTTTGTACCACTTAATGGAGGATACATGCGCGCATACATGGCCATATATAGGGGCATACATGAACCACATGGGAGCAGCAATGGGGCATGCATGCGCGCATACATGGGCCACATGGAAGCAGCAATGGGGCATGCATGCGCGCATACATGGGCCATATATGGGGGCATACATGGGCCACATGGGAGCAGCAATGGGGCATGCATGCGCGCATACATGG
>JAABUS010001703.1_pt1 | contig 46097 bp, 41 predicted proteins | sample 5560161 | NCBI WGS metagenome assembly JAABUS01 (sample SAMN10711885, study PRJNA513376) | rock metagenome | isolation source: Antarctica rocks | place: Antarctica: Victoria Land, Trio Nunatak nord | collected 2016-01-04 | reverse complement strand
TATAGATTAATTATATTTTATAAAGTTGAAATTTTCATGCCATTTTCAGCAGTAGGTGTTTGTTAGCTTCTGACCAGATGCTTATTATTGAGGTTCTAACACCTCATTAGCCACTTTCTATTGCAAGAACAACAATTCTGTTGTATAAATCCCCATGCAGAATGCCTGAAAGGCGCAGATGAAGGATTTGAAAAACCTCTTACTAAAAACATTTCTGCGATTTCTGCGATTTCTGAGAACTATTTTAAATCCGTATCTTTCTTTTCCGATAATTGCGGGTTTATCTTTGCCGCTATTATGGAAAAGAAAGTAAGAGTTCGTTTTGCCCCATCTCCCACGGGAGGTTTACATCTTGGAGGAGTAAGAACAGTTCTATATAATTATTTATTTGCCAAGCAACATAATGGCCAATTTGTTTTACGCATAGAAGATACAGATCAGAACCGGTATGTTCCCGGCGCAGAAGAATATATCTATGAGTGTCTTAAATGGTGTGATCTTGAGCCGGATGAGAGTCCTCTGCATGGCGGGCCATATACTCCTTACCGGCAGAGTGAAAGAAAAGAAATGTACGGGCAATATGCTGAGCAACTGGTAAAGCAAGGCAATGCTTATTATGCATTTGATACCCCGGAGCAACTGGATGCAATGCGGGAAAAATTCAGGACTGAAGAAAATCCTTCACCTCAATACAATCATAGCATCAGGGGAAAAATGTGGAATTCGCTTACATTGGCCCGGGATGAAGTACACCGTTTATTAAATGAAGGAACACTGTATGTCATCAGAATAAAAATGCCGGAAAACGAAACGCTTACTTTCACTGATTTGATACGTGGAGAAGTATCGTTTGATTCTTCACTTTCAGATGATAAAGTGCTCCTTAAAGCAGATGGTATGCCTACATATCACCTGGCTGTAGTAGTAGATGATTATTCTATGAAAATTTCCCATGCCTTTCGGGGTGAAGAATGGCTGCCAAGTACACCTGTTCATCTGCTGCTATGGAAATATTTAGGCTGGTATGAAGACATGCCTCAATGGGCGCACCTGCCACTTATATTAAAACCAGATGGACATGGCAAACTGAGCAAACGGGATGGCGACCGTTTAGGATTTCCTGTTTTTGCCATGAACTGGAAAGATCCTAAGAATGAAGAATTGATTAAAGGTTTCAGAGAATTGGGGTTTTTACCGGAAGCTTTCATAAACGTTCTGGCAGTACTGGGTTGGAATGATGGAACAGAACAGGAAATTTTTTCTAAAGAAGAACTGATCGAAAGATTTTCGTTGGAAAACGTACATAAAGGCGGCGCTAAGTTTAATTATGAAAAAGCAAAATGGTTTAATCATGAATGGATAAAGAAGTTGCCAGTAGACAGGTGGCAGATGACTGTAAGAAAGGATTTTGAGCAAAAAGGAGTGATTGTTCAGGATGAAGAAAAGTTTATTAAGGTATTGGAACTGGTTAAAGAACGATGCATTTTATTAACTGACTTTTGGCAACAGGCTGCTTTCTTTTTTGTTGCGCCCGACACATTAGATGTTGGTTCGATAAAACAAAAATGGAACGATGACAAAGCGATATTCTTTGATGTTGTAGCAGAAAAATTTACTTTGCTTGAAGAATGGAATGCAGCGAACATTGAAACATTGTTTAAAGATACTGCAACAGAAAAAGGGATAAAAATGGGTGAACTGCAATTACCATTTAGAATAATGCTTGTTGGTGGAAAATACGGACCAACAGTTTTTGATATTGCTCAGTTAATTGGCAAAGAAGAAACGATTGCAAGAATAAGGAAAGGATTAACTGAAATAGGATAAAAAGAATTATACTTTTTGTAAATTGGACAAAAATTAATTGTATGATTTCGTTGAATAAAACTCAGGAAGAAATTTTGAAGATGTTTGATGAAAATCAAACAGAGGAAGAATTATTTGAAATAAGACAATTACTTTCAGAATATTTAGCTAATAAACTTATAAAAGAAATTGAAAAAGAATCTATAGAAAAAGGATATACCTCTGAAATGATAGACAATTGGAAAGATGAACACTTGAGAACGAAGTATGTGTAAAATTTTATAACTTACACTAAAAACAACATTATGGGCGCTTTAAATAATGCTCAACTTGAAATATTGAAGCTGTTTAAATTTGAAAAAACGGAAGAGGAATTATTAGAAATTAAAAAATTACTTTCTGATTATCTTTTTCGGAGAGCTATCAAACTCGCTGATAAGGCATTTGAAGAAAAAATAATATACGGTTGAAGATGTAGAAAATTGGAAAAACGAACATAGGATTGAAACACATAGATACATAGCATAATAAGAGCACATAGATTTATGATTTCTATTGAATCTATGCCTCTATGTGTTTCAAATTCACTGTCTCCACTCGTACGCTCATCCTCTTCTTATACTACTTGCTTGCAGTTAAGCTTTAGATATAGAATATAAATTGTATTATCTTTCTTAAAATTAACTGCGTGGCTTTCATCTACCGTTACCGTATTGGCTTCATCTTAGCCTTCATTAAATTTTTGCTGCCTTTTATTCTCCAAAACCCCATGTATGAATTGCACAGGGATGAGATGCTTTACTTAGAGCAAGGCAATCATTTAGCGTGGGGATTTATGGAAGTGCCTCCGCTGCTATCACTATTTGCAAAGCTTGCATTATCATTTGGAGGCAGTTTCTTTTGGATTAAATTCTGGCCTTTATTTACTGGGGCAATTAATGTTTTTTTGGTTTGTAAAATTGCAGTAGAAATGGGAGGAAAAGCATTTGCCCAATTTGTTGCAGGGCTATCTTTGATAGCAGGCGCTTATTTAAGAGTACATTTTCTTTTTCAACCCAACTTTTTAGAAATATTTTTTTGGACTTTAAGTGCTTATTATATTGCCCGGTACATTAATACTCAAAAAGCTACATACATTTATTATCTATTTATATCACTTGCACTTAGCTGGCTTAGTAAATACTCTGTTGCTTTTTTTGCTTGCGGCGTTTTTGTTGGCCTCTTAATTACAAACCGAAAAATATTTGCATCAAAACATATATTTCTGGCAGCGCTGTTTGCTTTGTTAATAATCACACCTAACCTTTTATGGCAATACAACCACAAGTGGCCTGTTGTGCACCATATGAAGGAATTAAGAGAAACTCAGCTTCAATACTTAAATCCTTTTGATTTTTTTAAGAACCAGCTACTAATGCATCTACCCTGTTTGTTTGTTTGGATTGGAGGTTTGATTTGGCTTCTATTCTTTACAGCAGGAAAACCTTATAAAATCTTCGTATGGATGTACATAACAGTCATTGTTTTACTAACTATTACTAATGGAAAAGATTACTATACCTTAGGGACATATCCTATGTTATTTGCAGCAGGCGGAATCTGGTTAGAACAAGTTACATTTAGTAAAAGATATTGGCTTCGATTTGCTTCTGTAGCTGTTATCATTCTTTTATTTATTCCACTCATTCCCTTGTTGTTACCAATATGGAAGCCTGAAAAGTTAGCAGATTACTATAAAAAAACAGGCTTCAGCAAAACAGGTTTTTTAAGGTGGGAAGATTTAAAGGACCACCCTTTACCGCAGGACTTTGCAGACATGATAAGCTGGAAAGAAATAGGGCGTAAAGTATCCAAAGTATATGCTTCGCTGCCTGCTCCGGCTAAAAATAAAACACTTATTTATTGCCGTAACTATGCGCTTGCAGGAGCTGCAACTTACTATGGAAAAAATTTACCACAAGTAACAACAGACAATGCAAGTTTCCTTTTTTGGATGCCTGAAAAGTATAGTATCCGCAATCTTTTATTTGTAGGAAAAAATATACCTGAAAAAGATGATGCAGTATTTCAGCAATTTGAAAAGTACACTGTGGTTGATAGCATAACTACTCCTTATGCACGTGAACATGGAGTAAAGATAATTTTATATGAAAACGGAAATGACAAAGTAAACGCAATGATTGCAGCAGGAATTAAAGAAATGAAAGATGAATACAGGCGTTAAACATTCCTTGCTATTTTTACATTTCTAAATTTCATTGGCAAATGATTGTTGAAAATAAACGGCCGCTTAGAGTATTAGTAGCGAAAGTTGGACTTGATGGTCATGATCGTGGAGCAAAAGTTATTGCGACTGCCCTTCGTGACGCAGGAATGGAGGTTATCTATACAGGCTTGCGTCAGACACCTGAAATGGTAGTGAACGCCGCTTTGCAGGAAGATGCAGATGCAATAGGAATAAGTATTCTGAGCGGGGCTCATATGACTGTTTTTCCAAAAATCATTAAAATAATGAAAGAAAAGCAAATGGATGATGTTTTGCTTACAGGCGGAGGTATCATTCCTAAAGATGATATGAAGACTTTGAATGAAATGGGTGTGGGAAAGCTATTTCCACCAGGTACACCAACTGGCGATATTGCAAAATACATACAAGAGTGGGTGAAAAAACATAGAAATTTTTAAATGTTCATATGCCTTGGATTAGGAGTAGTCTTCGAAAAACTTAAATAAATTGCAGAAACCGACACCTTCTAATAACAATTATGTATTTTACTTTAAAACTTTTATCAACTGTAATTCCAGCTAACCGCTATTTAAACCACTTAAATCAATGGATAAGAAAGAAAAAACAATAATTATCGCCGGTATTATTGTAGCCGGTGTTGCTGGCTTTTTGCATTACTCTCATGCCAATGCAGTGCTTGGGTTTGCAGTAACCGCAGGAGCGCTTTCGCTGCTGGCGTTAATTGTCGGTGATGCTACTGAGCAACTTGGCAGCCGCATGGGGCCTGGAGCTACAGGTATCTTACAATCTGCACTTGGAAATCTTCCTGAATTATTTGTTTGCATTTTTGCCCTCCGGGCAGGACTTGACAAAGTGGTTCAGGCAGCTTTGATTGGTTCTATTTTAGGAAATTCATTGTTGGTTTTTGGTTTTGCAATATTAATTGGCGGACTTAAAAACGGAACACAGCGTTTTACATCGGAGCCACCAAGAATGATTGCTACGTTAATGATACTCGCATTTGCAGCTTTGGTAATTCCAACGCTTACCAGTATATTACATACTTCAGCAGAAGCTCATATTAATGCTCTGGACATTTTTGTAGCTATTGTATTACTTGTCATTTTTGCAGCAAGTCTTTATTTTTCAATAAAAGGCGACAAATCAGTTGTTTCCCCTGATGCCAATAAAGAAAAACACGGTTCTTCCTGGTCGCTTGGTTTAACGCTTGGTGTACTTGCAGGTGCGGGGGTTGGGGCTGCTTTTGTTTCTGATTGGTTTGTTGAAGCCCTTACGCCTGCAATGAATGCACTAGGCATCAATGATACATTTGCCGGTCTTGTAATTGTTGCTATAGCCGGAAATGCTATTGAAAATCTTGTTGGCATTCAACTTGCCTATCGCAACCAGTCGGATTATGCAGTTAGTGTAATATTGAATAGTTCACTTCAGATTGCTCTTGGATTATTTCCATTGCTTGTCCTCCTTTCCTTTGTTTTAGGCGGAGCAATTTTGTCTTTTGTTTTAACTCCTATGTTGCTTGCCTGTCTTGCATTAGCTGTGATTGTGAGCGCGTTTATTGTTTTCGACGGAGAATCTATCTGGCTCGAGGGTTTAGCTTTAATTGGGCTTTATTCTTTAATAGCAGCCGCGTTTTGGTGGGGGTAGTTTATTCCGCTAACTTTCAACTTAAAGGCTCCTTCATTTAATAAAATTTTAAGGTGACATAGACTTTATTTAATAGCAAAAAGCTGATACACTTTTCCTTTTTGAGTTTCAAAAGATATCAGATAACCATTTGATGTTTTTTGTGATGCTATTTTTACATTCGCAACGTTCACAGGCACATTAGTTCTTACTTTACACATACCTCCCATAAATGATTTGACAGATGCTGTTGTTAATGAATGATCTTTCCAGGTAATGTCTGCTTCAAAGGCGCCTCTTGCCTTTAACCCTTTAACCTGTCCTTCAATCCAAACGTTTGGCAGAGCAGGTAAAAGCTGCAATTCACCATTCTGACTTTGTAACAACATTTCTGCGATGCCTGCTGTTCCTCCGAAATTGCCATCAATCTGAAAGGGAGGATGCGCATCAAAAAGGTTAGGATAAGTACCGCCACCACCTGCATAATTAGTACTCCCTTCACCGGTCAGATGCAACAAATCCCGCAACAATGTATAAGCATGATCACCATCTGATAATCTTGCCCAGAAATTTATCTTCCATGCTTTACTCCATCCTGTTCCTTCATCTCCGCGTATCTCAAGTGTTTTTTTTGCTGCTGCGGCTAATTCAGGTGTACTTACAGGAGAAATCTGTTCGCCGGGATAAAGACCAAAAAGATGCGAAACATGACGATGATGCACTTCCACATCCTCCCAGTCCTTATACCATTCCACTAAATTTCCCTTTCTGCCAATATGAAAAGGATATAACTTTTTTTCTTTTTCAATTACAGTATCCCTGAAAGCTTTATCAATATTCAGTTGTTCAGAAGCTTTTATAAAGTGTGAAAACAGGTCACGGATAATGGACATATCCATTGTGCTGGCCTCCGCTATAGAGCCCTCATGTCCTTTTTCATCAATAAAAGAATTTTCAGGAGACCCGGACGGAGCAGTAACCAAATATCCATCTTTGTCTTTAATAAGCCATCCTAAAGTAAAGGTGACAGCTCCTTTCATCAAAGGATAAGCCGTGTCTTTTAAAAACTTTTTATCTCCTGTAAAAAGATAATGTTCCCATAGATGACGGCAGAGCCAGTTTGCTCCCATTGTCCAGTTCGCCCATTTAGGATCACCGTTACCTAAATCACCAACAGGGTTAGTTAACGCCCAGATATCGCTGTTGTGATGCAAAACCCAGCCACCCAACTTATAAAATTCCTTTGCTGTTTTTTTGCCATTAACGGCAAGATTTTCCATCAGTCCAAAAAGAGGTTCATGCATTTCCGACAGGTTAGCTATTTCTGCAGGCCAGTAATTCATCTGCACATTAATATTAGTTGTATAATTGGAGCTCCACGGTGGTCTGACACTATTATTCCAGATGCCCTGCAGGTTTGCGGGAGGCTCGCCCGGCCTCGAACTTGAAATGAGCAGATAGCGGCCATATTGAAAATACAAAGCTTCCAAACCCAGATCAGATCCACCTGCAGTATAAACTGCCAATCGCTTATCAGTTGGAAGTTTAGAATTGCTATTGCTATTTTCATTTTTTAAAGTGAGGGTAACCCTGTTAAAGTAATGATGATAATCAGAAAGATGATTTGTCAATAATTGATTAAAGGATTTTGAAGCGGCTTTATCAAGGTATTTTTTAGCTATTTGATTTTCATCTTTTCCCTCAGAAAAAGGGCATTTGTTGAAGCCGTTAAAGCTTGTAGCAGCCGATAGCAAAAGGAGGACTTCTGTAGCATTTTTTATAGTTATTCCGGAAGTATCCGTTTCAACACTCCCTCCTTTATTAATGGCTTTGGTTAATAACACGTACCTCATGCCTTTGCAATGATTTGTCGATTCATTGTAAATTACCGGATCATGTTTATAACCGGTATAGTTTGGATCCACATGATCCGGAGCAACACCCCGCATAGCAAGTACGTTATTATCAACGATAGAATTTTGATTTTTTAATAAGCTTCTGGTTGAGATTTTTATATTAATCTGATTTGGCTTATCTGCTGTTATACGTACTGCAATAACCTGGTCAGGAGCAGAGATGAAAACCTGTCTTGTATAATTTATTCCACCTATTTTAAACCTTGTTGTCGCAACAGCATCGTTGATGTTTAAATCACGGTAATAAGACTCATGGGATTCTGATTTAAATTGTTGCTTTATTATTAAATCGCCCAGAGGCAAATAGTTTTCTGAATAAACTCCCTGCATCTTTTTACATAAATCAGAAGCCTTGTCATACTCTCCTTCAAATATCGCTTGTCTTATAAGAGGTAAATACTTCGGAGCATCAGGATTGACATTATTTGAAACAGGTCCGCCCGACCATAATGTGCTTTCATTTAGCTGAATGAGCTCTTCATCCTCTTTGCCAAAAACCATTGCACCAAGGCGTCCATTTCCTAACGGTAAAGCTTCTGTCCAGACTTTTGCAGGTTGCTGATACCAAAGTTTCAAGGCATCCTGACTATTACTAAAGAATGGGATGATTAGAAAGAGATGTAGAACTATTTTTTTCATATAGGTTGGGTATAAGAGAATAAAAATGGACAATAAAAAGTAAAGATGCACAAAACAACTAATGATTACAGAAATGAGATTCGTGCTTCAAGATTCCAACGACAAAGGCAGGAACGAAGCTATCCTACGCCCCCAACCAAATTTTTTGCTTTCGTTATCGCAACCGTAAATAAAATAATATATGTATCTTTTCTATTTACTCAGGCAACTCTTTGTTTGTATACTGCATTTCTATTTATATAAACAATAAGCAGCAGTTCTGGGCGGGACGTCATAAAATATCCACCTGCCGCAATACCTATATGTTACCAATTAATATTTTTTATGGATGTATCTGAACTAATCAAAGAAGCAAGGCAGGGAAGCGCTGCCGCACAAAAATGCCTGTTTGATCTGTTCGCAGATAAAATGATACTGGTTTGCCGGCGCTATGTAAAAAGCAGCGAAGATGCTGAAGAACTACTGCTGGATGGTTTTTATAAGTTCTTTAAAAATTTATCATCTTTTAATTACCAGGGTGAAGCAGGCTTATACATGTGGCTGAAAAAAATTATGATCAATGAATGCCTGATGTTGCTGCGAAAAAAAAATGTATTTACGATTGTTTCAGAATCAGCAGCCGAAGATATACCACTGGAAGAGGAAGCACTGAATAATATGTCTGCAAAAGAAATCTTTGATCTTATTGTTCAGTTGCCTGTTGGCTACCGTACGGTTTTTAACCTGTATGTAATTGAAGGAATGGATCACAAAGAAATTGCCGGTTTAATGGGTATTGCTGAAGGCACTTCAAAATCTCAATTGAGTAAAGCAAAATCATTATTACAAAAAAACTTATTACAAAAAGGAGTTGGAAATGCTAAACGAAGATCTCAATAATCTGCATTGGAAAAATAAGCTCGAAGATGCAGATGGTTTATCAGCAGAAACCCTGTCTGATAAAAATGCTACATGGGAAAAACTGCATAACCGGTTACGCGAAAATTCTAAACCAAAAAAAGTTGTATGGTATTGGGCAGCGGCAGCCTGCTTACTGATGGCGGTAGTCATACCATTGATGCTTGTGCATAAAAATGAAAATACCGTTGTAAAAAACAATATCCAAAAAAACAAGCGATCTAAGTCTGAATTAAAACAAGCAAAACCTTTAAAAAATGGTGCAACTGCAGCTATTTCTACAGGAACTGGTGAGAAAAAGAGAACGATTAAAATTAAAACCAAAAACTATAACAACACAATTGCTGATACAAATAAAGAACCTTCAGAAACAAATAATAATAATCAAATTACAGCTAACAAGATTATTTTATCCGTTCCTTCTACAGATAGCATTGTTGTGACAACTGCTGGAATAATGCATGCAAAGAAGAAATTAAAAGTGGTTCACATAAACGAAATAGGCGATCCGGTTGAAGCATTATCAGAGATTACACACAAAACGGACCTTCATTTATTTCAATTAAAACTTGCCACCCAGGAAGTTTATGATAAGTCTTCGGTCGCTTCCAATACAACCGGGATTCCTATTATAAAATTAAAAACTTCCCGAAACTAAAATAATATGAAAAAAACAATTAGTGTATTGATGCTTTTTACAAGCATCACGGCAAGCCTTTGCGCCCAAACGAACAACAAAACAGACAAAGCATTTGAGGTGCCTTCAAACATTATTATCAACAGGCGCTTCTATATCAATCTCGATAAAGGGAACAAGTTTCAAATTGAGCTAACAGATATAACCGATCTGGAAAGGCTTATCAATATTGATTCACTGCTGCAGACATTCGCAGAAGATATTGCCCCCTTAAAAGATTCAATTTCTGATCCGCTTACATCTAAGCGCATAGATTATATTACAGATGCACAGGGAAGAAAAAAAATAAGGTTCCAGCAGTTTCAGCCAAAGGGTGCAAGCTTCCTGCTGAATAAAGGCGATCTCACATCTCTTAGAACAGAGCAGGATACAATTAATATTATCGGTATTATTGCCAACCCGCCGAAGCCATCACAGAAGATTAGTCTTACCCATCCACGCTATTATCACTTTACTTTTTACCTTAATAATATTAGCGAATTAACTGGTTATATGAATGGCGCTTTAAAAGAAAAGATCTCAACCATTCAAAACAGTGTTAAAGGTAAATGGCCGCTGATCCTTGGCACAGGTTCTCACTATCTTAAAAAAGACAATACTATATCTGCCGATAAGCCATACGGTTTTACAAAAGGAGGGACCGGAGATTTTCTTTATGGCTTCGCTACAGTTAATATTCAGAATTATAAAAATTATTTTGTTCCCTCTTTTAGTATAGGGACAAGACTTACATTAGCAAACCGCGACCGAACTTTTAAATGGGAGCCAGGATTACTTTGGGAGCCTCATTTTTTGTTTGCTAAAGACGACCAGGGCAAGCTGCGTACATACAGAAATGATTTTCTTACATTTACGTATGGCCAGGGCGGCACGACAGATTACGATCCGCGAAAAGATTTTTCGTTCAGCACTGTATTTTCAGTTGGTTATCTCATTCGCCGTCAGGGAGATTTTATTGATAAAAATACTTTCCGTTTGGGTGCAGGCCAGCTTAAATTATTAAAAACTACTATCGAGCCCTCTATGTATTTTAATAATTTTTTTAAAGGAGTAACCCCTGGAATAAGAATTAGCCAAAGTTTTTAAAAGTATTCATATCTTAATAATATTTGATTAAAGATGTTTTTAATCTTAAGAATATAGTACAAGACACGAGGGATGTTTTACAGAATTATTATAAATCATTTCTCACAGAATAAGGGCTTTTCAATTAAAGATAAATTCTTAACCAATTTTTTTTCAGAATAAATATTGCTTCTTTGCTTTAACTATAAATTCATTAAATATTCATAGCTTTATAAATATTCTTCAGCCTTTTAATTATGCTTAGGCGACATGTTTTTTTGTAATTGTTTAAGCATTTCCATTCTTATAATTCCACTAAAAGGCTTAATAAAAAACCAATAGGCTGAAAATATAATTCCTGCTCTCCTGGTTAAACACTTAACTCTTGTTTCCGTTCTTACTTCACAAAAATCATTTGATACTTTAGTAAATAAAAAATGCCATGCCACCTTCGTTTTGTAGTTCTGTTCGTTATGAATAAATTTATCTTTGTCATCAATCCGCTCAATTCCTTTTTTGGTCCAAAAACCGTAAATAAATTCAGTATAAGGGCTTTCTTCAAGTAAAGTGAACTTCATCTTTTTTGCAAATGACTGCAGTGTGTTCTTTAAAGGGCAGTCCGCGTAAGCGAAACAGGAACGTGACAATTGAAGATTTCGATAAGTTAAGCTGTAATGTTTGTTCATAACAAGCTTTTGGCGTTGCAGCAATGGTTAGCTTATGTACTTCAGTGTAGTCATATTGCGGCAAATATTTTTCAATGAGTGTGAACATTCCTGAACAATTTTTATTTGCTTTATATTTTTAGCTTTTTCTGCAATTGATAATAACATATCTAACGCTGCTGCCTGCCATAAGAAACAAGGTTAGCGATGATGCGATAAGCACCTGATATCCCATAAGGCAGTTGACGATGAAATGCATACGCGCAATAAGTATAATAACCTTTTCCATATTTTGCCATCAGCCAACCTCCGCTTTGAGCAGACTGGCCAACATCATATGTTGATATTATCGGAATGTAAGCGCTGTCCCAATTGAAAAAAAATTTCGATCCCCGTTGCTCTACCCAATTTTCAAAATCTGCAGATGTAATTTTATTGGGATAATTGAGCACGCGATGATTAGGTTCCAGAACTTTTACAGGTGAATTTTCTTCAGAAATTTCTTCAGAATTTCCAGGTAATTGTGCCGGATATGCAGCCATGCGGTTAGGAACAAATTCAGGTGTTTGAAACAAGACAATTAAATTTCCTCCTGTTTTGGCGTAATCCAACAAGCGTTGGTTATAAGTATTTAAATCTGGGCGCACAGCATAAGCCCTTGTGCCTATCATTATTACATCATACTGATCTAATCTTCCTGCAGAAAGGTCGTTGGTATTTAGAAGATGTACATTGGCGCCTAATTGCTCCAGCCCTGCCGGCACTTCATCGCCTACACCCATTACATATCCTATTTGCAGATGTGAAGCTATTTTCACATCAATACCTTTTACCATAGTCACTGCCGGATGATATAAAAGAGTTTGATCCAAATCACGATGGCTGCTCAAATCATATCCCTGATTAAATGTCTTGCCGTTTGCAGTGGCTATTGCTTGTATCTCATAGGTCTTTTCCTGGGTATCAGGCGATGTAATATTGATTGAATAATTACTTTTCTGTCCTGCACCTGTAAATAAAAATGATGTTTGTGCAGGTTGTACCTGCCACCCTGCCGGTGTCTTTAAATGCAGTTCTCCGCGAATTTTACTATCATAATTATTTATTAATTCGACATTTACCTTGAAGCTCTTTTTTTTGCTGTTCTTTGGTATAATGCCGGTTACGGGATGAATATTAACTGCAATTGCGGGAGCAACTTTTAAGGTGTATCTATCATATCCATAAGGTAAATTAGCCTGGCTCACTTGTACAGGCATCCGGATTTCTACAGGTTCGTTATTGATCATATAAGAGGCAGAAACCTGTAATGGAGGGGTAGCTCTTGGTAAGTTCTGATATTGTTTATCATGCAATTCATATTGACTTTCCTGAATTGATGTCCGACTAAAATACGGTTGAGAAAAATTACTGTTTTCAGGAACAATTACAACAAATGTTTTCTCCGGTTTTTCATGTGTCTGCAAAGAATCTGTCTTTTGTATATTAGTATCAATCTTCCAATTTAAAGGGGAAACAAGCTGAATGTTTTTGTATATGATTGGAGCAGAGCCATTATTAGTAAAGCTAACTTCTACCTTAAAAGGCTGTCCTGCTACTGCCATGCCCATTGTTGGTTGTGGTTCATAAAAACTTCTTTTATCTTTAGTTGCAAGAGGCACAGCTACTGCTTGTAAATGAAATGCTATCGCAGTATTGATGGCATCTATAAACTGTCGCTCTTTAATTGTAAGCATAAAAAGAGCTTCAGGCTGATTTTTAATTAATTGAATTGCTGCCCGCGTTTTAGATAAACCCATAGTCAGATGTGGAATTATATTGGCCGGATTACCGGGATTGAATAGATTAATTGCACTATCAACTGCCACCATAATATCTTTTAATAACAGAGTAATACCTGCGGGAGGAGTTTCACCCGTTATTTTAAAGATACCACCAATTGATGTATCAATTCCATCAAAGAAACTGATTTCCTTTTCACCACTTTTTACACCGCTTTGCATCCGCTCATAATACTGTATAGATGGCCCTGACACCTCACTGAGATTACCTCCATTTTGTGAACGGTGGAAGCTGTAACCAAGCGATGCAAAGTTTTTGTACGTTTCGCCTAACCAGGGACTGTATTCCCCGGTATTTAAAGCAATGTTCCAATCTTCATCTGCTTTAACTCCGCCGCGGTATAACTTCAATACCTTCCAGGGGCGTAATCCTTCTTTAGAGATTTGTTCCGGAAATGCTGCCGGATCTCCTGCCAGTTTAAAAGCTTCCTGGCTGATTTCACCTGCTGCCTGGTGGTTGCCATGTCCATCACGGCGGCTTCCATGAAAACGTGAAATAATAACAAGGGGACGGTTGATTCGTATTACTCTGACCATTTCAGCTAATACATTTTGTTTTCCCCATTTCTCGTATGCTTCTTCAACCCTTTTAGAAAATCCATAATCGGCAAGTTTGGTAAAATACAGGTCATCGAGACCATAATAGCTGCCTGCCAATAAAAATTCTTCTGTTCTTAGCAAACCTAACTGATCGAAAGACTCTGATCCCAGAATATTCCCGCCGCTTTCACCCCTGTTAAGTGAAAGCAAGGCAGTGCGAACGCCTTTGCCCCGGCTCAGCCAGGTCAATAAATCAGCATGCTCGTCATCGGGATGAGCCTGGGTATGCAACACGCTTGCAGTTGTTTGCAGTTTTAAAAGTGTTTGCCAGATTCCAATGACTCCATGGTCTTGTGAAAGATCGGCCGCTCCTTGTTTTTGCCCGGTAAGTGTCAATACTTTATAGAGTGATTGTTTATCTGTTTGCGCACAAACAAAAACAGACTGTACTATAAACCAGCAGATAAAATGGAAGTAAATAATTGCTTTTACATATGGAGAGTAATTTGAAAATTTCATAAGTTGGTAAGATATAGTTATTCAGGTAAAAAAAGTTGTATTTCCACTAAGCCCTGATTTGAATCCAGCTTTAATAAGAAAATTAAATAAAAACAATTGACATATTATACCTCTACCACACGTGTTTTACTAAGAACATCATGCAAAGGCCGGTCTAAAAAAGGAATAAAAAAACAATCAATCAGTGTTAATCTAAGTATTGACCTGAATATAACCTGGTACCATGTCGGTCTGCCACCTGCAGCATTTCTAACTTTTGATATAGTTAACCACTTCGCGGGAGTTCTGCTCCAGATCAATTCAAAAATGGTATAGTAAATAAGAATAGTTGCATAGAAAAACATGTAAAAAGGAAAAAACTTATATTTCCAATACATTACATAAAAACTCCACCATTTATAAAAGCCAAAAGCGATAAAAAAAATAAGGATGGTGTCAACAAGAAAATTTATAACCCTTGTGCCTGCGCCAACTTCCCTCATTGAATTTTGTTTATAAAATGCTCATTTAAATTCAATAACACTCAAATCTAAGTTCTTTTATATTCTGTTTTGATAATAGGGTTTAAATAATCACAAACTCTTCCCTTGGCGGAATTAATTGTAAAGCCTCCTTACCCATAGAACAAATTTTTTTTATCATACCAGCTATATCTTCAATTGCACTCGGTTTTACGGCGAAGTAGTTTGCACCATTACTATAAGCTTTGTCAATATCATTTTTACTTACCAAGGTAGAATAAATGATTATAGGAATTTTGTCATATTTTGGATCCTCTCTTAATAACTGCAGGCATTCTATCCCATTTTTAACAGGCATATTAAGATCAAGAAAAAGTACATCAGGCAAAGTTTTTCTTATAAATCGCCATAGTTCGAGCCAGTTGGCGGCGTATGAAATCTTTAAAGGCTCACAAGCGTCTTTGGCAGCCTGCTGTAAGATGTAAAATTCATCTTTGTCATCATCGGCCATTAATATATGCATAGTGGTAAGATCGTTTGCAAAGTAACAGTATCTTAATCTTTACCAAACGTAAGATAAGTAATTTTATTTCTTTCAAAGTTTGCGAAGCCGAAAAGCTCATATTTGAAAATAAACGATAAATACTTCTTATATACTCTTCTATTCTTTCTGATCAGGAAAACTTATTCAAGGTGAATAATTTGCCTATTAGTATTTGCAATTTTATTCCTGCTTATATATATTTACTGTCTAAAATCATAAATGTAATGAGCATGCGTACAAATCATGAAATTGATTATAATATAGTAGGAGAAGAAATGCAATATGTAGAGATCGAATTAGATCCGAATGAAACGGCGATTGCAGAAAGCGGAAGCTTTATGATGATGGACGACGGTATACAAATGAAAACAATCTTTGGAGATGGAAGCCAAAACCAGGGAGGCGGACTTTTAGGAAAACTTTTGGGTGCAGGAAAAAGGCTGATAGTTGGTGAAAGTCTTTTTATGACTGCATTCACTAATACTGCTATGGACAAGAAGAGAGTAAGCTTTGCTTCCCCATACCCTGGTAAAATTATTCCTCTTGATCTGCAGCGGTTAGGCGGAAAAATTATTGCGCAAAAAGATGCTTTTCTTTGTGCGGCTAAAGGTGTAAGTATTGGTATAGACTTTCAGCGCAAATTGGGTACAGGCATTTTCGGCGGAGAAGGATTTATCATGGAGAAGCTCGAAGGTGATGGTATGGCTTTTGTACATGCCGGAGGGCATGTTTTTGAAAGAGAATTACAAAATGGTGAATTAATAAAAATTGATACCGGATGCCTTGTTGCATTAACACAAAATGTTGATTATGATATTCAGTTTGTGGGAGGAATACGAAATACGATTTTTGGCGGTGAAGGATTGTTCTTTGCTGCATTAAGGGGACCGGGAAAAGTATGGATACAAACCTTACCTGTCAGCAGACTTGCCAGCCGGATTTTATCGTATGGTACTTCACACCGTAAAGAAGAAGGCAGTATTTTAGGAGGAATAGGAAATATGCTTGATGGAGATGGGTATTAGGTGCTTTTTAAGAAAAAGCTCATTGGAAACGATATTACAACTAACGACAGCAGCTTCCCCGGTTGCTGTCTTTTCTCTTTATAAAAAAACTTCTACCCCTGCTTCTTTTATTTTTCATCATATAATTTAACCGCCTTTTACTATTTGCTGCTTACAAAAATGCAATTTATAATACTGAATATCAATAAGCTCGTGCGAAGGGTTTTCCGTCAATATCAAAAATTGATACCTCTTTAAGCTGCTGAATTAGCTTTAAGAGGTATCTTCATTTAATTTCCTTTACTTTTTTAATTTATTAAAGGTCTTAGATTCTTAAACATACAGGCATTAGGGTGACATAAAAAATTAATATGAAAAAGAGACTTTTAACCCTGTCAATTCTCCTCTTATTTTTAATTATTGTTTTTAACGCCTGTAGAGTACAATATCACGGCTCAGGTAGTAATTCTTCATTTATGGTCAAAGACAAAATTCCTGACAATGGGCCTGTAAGCAAAGAAAAGCAGCGGGAAGAGTTATACCTGTTGTTAGGTAAATTGCCTGACAGGCATAGACCTATTTCTGTAAAAGTAGTTTCAAGGGAAGAAACTGATGAGATGGTTGTAGAAAAATTATTGCTTGATTTAAATGGTATAGAGGCTGTTCCCGCTTATTTTACAAAACCAAAAAATAGCAGTGGCAAGGTTCCAGTTGTCTTATTCAATCATTCGCATTTCGGAGAATATGCTGTTGGAAAAAATGAATTTATGCTCGGCAGAAAAGAAATGCAAAAACCACCATATGCATTAGCACTTGCAAGAGCTGGTTATGCCGGTTTATGTATAGATAGCTGGGCTTTCGGAGAACGGCAGAAATCAACAGAAATAGAAACATTTAAAGAAATGCTTTGGAAAGGACAGGTGATGTGGGGCATGATGGTATATGATAATTTACGTGCTTTAGATTACCTTGAAACGAGAAATGATGCAGACATGAAACGGGTTGCTGCTATGGGAATGTCAATGGGCAGTACAATGTCATGGTGGCTTGCAGCTTTGGATGAGCGAATTAAAGTGTGTGTTGACTTATGCTGTTTAACTGATTTTCAAATTTTATTAGAGGAGAAAGCCCTTGGTTTACATGGCATTTATTATTATGTTCCCGACTTGCTTAATCATTTCAGCACCTCTCAGATCAATGCGCTGATTTCACCCAGACCCCACTTCGGCCTTGCAGGCCGATTAGACCCTTTAACGCCTTTGAAAGGATTGGAGATCATTGATAAAAACCTTAAAGAAGTTTATCAAAAAGATGGTGTTCCTGATGCATGGCAATTGAAGATTTATGATGTCGGTCATCTTGAAACACCGGAGATGAGGCAGGACATTATGATGTTTTTGAAAAAATGGTTATGAATCTGGAAAATCTTGAACAGGAAAAGTTGTATAAATAAACAATATAAAGTGGAAAGTGGATTTTATATAAACACACATAAATTAAAAATGGATGCAGAAATGATCTGCGACTTTTTAGCAATAAATCTTACTGGGCAAAAGGAAGAAGTAAAGATATAGTTGTAAAGTCAATAGAGAATTCGATGTGTTTTGGCTTATTTGATGCAAACTATAATCAAGTTGGTTTCGCAAGAGTTATCAGTGACTATGCCGTATTTGCGTGGATACTTGATGTATTTGTACTGGAGGAGTACAGAGACAAAGGATTGGGTAAATTACTGATGAGTGAAATAATGCATCACACAGATTTACAGAGATTACAAAGGTGGGGACTCGGAACAAGAGATGCTCAAAAGCTTTATGAAAAATTTGGTTTCAGACAACTTTCTAAACCAGAAATCATGATGGAACTTGTTTATTGAATTGAACAGGGGAATAACTTATCATAATTGATTTAAAAATACGTTTAACTGTTCTTGGGTTTATCAGATTAAATTTTAAAGCTCCAATACGCTCTCAAGCCTTAATTTTACATAATGCCTTATTTCAATCTACATGATACGGTAAACCTATTCTCTAAAGTAACTCCAGCGCGGGCATGGAATGCATTAAAGGTTTGGAGCAGTTATCGTATAAGCAGAATCATTGGAAAGCCGGTGCAATGGGGTTATCCTGTTTCGGTTTCCATCGAACCTACTACCTCCTGCAATCTTCGGTGCCCTGAATGTCCCAGCGGATTACGTGCCTTTACACGACCTACGGGTATGCTGAAAAAAGATTTTTTTCGCCGTACAATAGATGATATTTATAAAGAGCTTACTTACCTTATATTTTATTTTCAGGGAGAGCCATATTTAAACGCTGATTTTTTGGAAATGGTAAAGTATGCTTCTGATAAAGGCATTTACACTGCTACCAGCACAAATGCTCATTATCTTAGTGATACCAATGCAAAAAAAACTGTCGAAAGCGGCCTTGACCGTCTGATTATATCCATTGATGGAACTACGCAGGATGTATATAAACAATACCGGGTAGGTGGAAATCTCGAAAAAGTAATACAGGGTGCAAAGAACATAGTAAAGTGGAAAAAAGAATTAAAAAGTAAAACACCTTTTGTATTTTTCCAGTTTTTGGTGGTTAGGCACAACGAGCACCAGATAGAAGAGATAAAACAGATTGCAAAAGAAATCGGTGTTGACCAGGTAAGGTTTAAAACCGCTCAGGTATATGATTATGAAAATGACCCTAATCAATTGATTCCAAATATTGAAAAGTATAGCCGCTACCGTAAAGGAAAAGACGGGAAGATGAAAAGTAAAAGCGGCCTCGGAAACCATTGCTGGAAATTGTGGCAGGGCAATGTAATATCGTGGGACGGACTGGTAGTGCCATGCTGTTTTGATAAAGATGCTGCGCATCGTTTGGGAAACCTGCAGGTACAAAGTTTTAAAGAAGTATGGAATAACGATAATTATAAACAGTTTCGCCGAGAAATAATGACCAGCCGTAAAAACATTGATATTTGTGCCAACTGCAGTGAAGGATTGAAAGTGTGGGAAGATTAAAATTTATTAATTTCAGGCATTAATATGAAGAATCTTATTTCCCTCTTTTCAAACCAGTAACATGCCTATTGAAAAAGAAATTCCAAAAAGTTATTTTCGCAATTCAAGTCATAAAACATTAGTAAATATATTATTCACTTCTAACTGGATTTTGGAGAGGCTGAAACAATTTCTCGAAAATGAAGATATCACTCATCAGCAATACAACATTCTGCGTATTCTTAATAATAGCGAAACACCATTGTCTACATTACAAATAAGAGAGCGGATGCTCGATAAAATGAGTGATACCAGCCGCATTGTCGAACGTCTTTTAAAAAAAGATCTGGTGAATAAACAAATCTGCAGGTATGATAAACGTTTGGTTGATGTTACCCTCAATGAAAAAGGTCTTAAGCTGTTAAATCGGCTCGAAAAGAAAACTTACGAACTTGACTCCATCATTTCAAACCTCAGTTCAGAAGATATAGATACAGTTAATCAATTGCTCGATAAATTAAGAGAGAAAGAATAGAAAGGCGTTATTTCAATTTTCATTTACCAACAGTTCTATGAGGATTTTCACTATTATTATTTTTTGCACAATATATTCATTCAGCATTTTTGCCCAAAAATCACCGCAATATGAATTCAGAGCTGTATGGGTTGCTACTGTTGAAAACATTGATTGGCCAAGTAAGAAAGGTTTGTCTGCAGAGCAGCAGAAAGAAGAATTCATTAACCTGCTCGATATGCATAAGAGGAATGGAATGAATGCAATAATAATGCAAATAAGGCCCGTTGCCGATGCTTTTTATCCCTCACGTTTTGAACCTTGGAGTGAATATCTTACCGGGACACAGGGATTGCCGCCCACACCATACTACGATCCCCTGCAATTTATGATAGAAGAAACACACAAGCGTGGAATGGAATTTCATGCATGGCTAAATCCATATCGGGCGGTATTTAATGTTAACCGTTCTTCTGTTGCCCCGGGTCATATTACAAGATTATTTCCACAATGGTTTGTCACATATGGAAGCACGAAGTATTTCGACCCGGGAATACCGGAAGTGCGTGAACATGTAAAACGTGTAGTGAGAGATTTGGCAGAAAGATATGACCTCGATGCCATACATTTCGATGATTACTTTTATCCTTACCATATTCGCGGCAAAGAATTTCCTGATGACATGAGTTATGCCAGATATGGCAATGGTATAGACAAAGGCGACTGGCGCAGAAATAATGTTGATACTATCATAAAAATGCTTGGTGAAACTATTAAAAGCGTAAATCCAAGGGTTAAATTTGGTATAAGTCCTTTTGGTGTATGGCGAAACAGCAGTAAAGATTCAAGAGGCAGCGCCTCAAAGGCAGGTGTTACCAATTATGATGATCTGTATGCCGATATTTTATTATGGCTCGAAAAAGGATGGATAGATTATGTTGCTCCTCAATTGTACTGGGAAACTACTCAAAAGTATGTAGGATTTTATATGCTGTTAGACTGGTGGGCTAATAATACTTCCGGAAGACAATTGTATATAGGTCACGGCATATACAGAGCACTTGAATCAAGAACAGGTCCGTGGAAAAACTCTAATGAGATACCAAGCCAGATAAAAGCAGTAAGAGCGAATCCGCATGTACAAGGAAGCATCTACTTCAGCAGTGCAAGTTTTGCCAGAAACCCCAACGGCTGGTGCGACAGTCTTCAATACAATTATTATAAATATCCTGCGCTTATTCCGCCAATGAAATGGATTGACAGTATTGCACCTATCGGTCCGTTAGTGGAAAAGCTGAATGAAGACCAGGTCAGGTTATATTATCGTGGTGCTGAACCCATTAAAGGATTTGTAATTTATACTGTTTCTCCCGGAGAAATTGATGATACAGATCATGCTGCGATTGTATCTATTGTTGTTGCAGATAAAACGTTTGATATAAATTTTTCAGCAATTCCCTCACAAAGCGGAGATAAAATTTATGTTTCTTCTGTTGATAGAAATAATAATGTAAGTGAGTGGGTGCAATTGAGATAGAGAGATTATATAATTCTATTTTGAAACTATCTATAGTAACATTTTTAAAGAACAATTATTCCTTAATTCATCAAAAACAATATTTCTCCAAATCATTTTTCAATAAGAAAGAATATGGCCGGTACATTTTCTCAGGTATCTATACAGGTGGTTTTTTCAGTCCAGGGCAGAAGTAATCTAATTAGTAAACAATGGAAGGATGACTTGCATAAATATATTGCAGGCATTATTAAAGGCAAAGAGCAAAAGTCAATTATAGTGAATGGAATGCCTGATCATATCCATGCATTTATAGGTCTGAAACCTGCTATGGCAATATCAGACGTTGTAAGAGAAATAAAAAACAATTCAAGTAATTTTATTAATGATAATAACTGGATAAAGGGAAAATTTAGTTGGCAGGAAGGTTATGGAGCTTTTTCATATGGACATTCTCAAATCAATGCAGTGTATAATTACATTTTGAATCAGGAACAGCACCATCAGAAAAAATCATTTAAAGAAGAGTATATAGAGTTTCTAAACAAGTTTGAAGTGCCATATGAAGAGCGGTATTTATTTGAATGGCTCGATTGAGGGGATTTTTTGGATTATTAGCTTATGATAACTAATAATATCACCCCTTCCTAATAATATCACCCCTTTGGGGTTAAATAGCAGCAGGTATTTGTGCTACAATAATATCATCCCCTCGGGATTATGACCTAAAATACTAAATAGTTTACTTTATCATTGGCTCTATAAAGCCCAAAGGGCTGACATTGTTATTGAAAAGATAAGAAGATTGAATGCTGTCATTGTTATAGCCTATAATAAGATCCCTTTGGGGACGGTTATCAGGCAAGGCCAAAGGACCCACAATTTATAGATTCATGATATGATGATTGAATGTAAAAGCCTGAAGGGCTGATATTATTATAGAAAAGGCAAGAATACTGAATATAAAGCCGGAGGCCTTGATATTATTATAGAAAAGACAAGAATACTGAATATAAAGCCCAAAGGGCTGATTATTATTAGAGAAAGGGCAAGAAGATTGAATATAAAGCTGGAAGGGCTGATATTATTATAGAAAAGATAGGAAGATTAAATATAAAAGCCCGAAGGGCTGATATTATTATAGAAAAGATAAGAAGATTGAATATAAAAGCCCGAAGGGCTGTCATTATTATCATACTAATAATGCCATTATTACTTTACAATTTTAGAAATTCTTGATAAGAAGTATTATAATGTTTTTATAAACTAACGAAAGATATGGATGTCATAAATCCTTTTACCTTTGACCTTCAATTGCAAAACCTTTCAATTTTTATCATATGCCAGGCTTTGAACTATGGGGTGCAGAAGAGCGGAAAGAAGTAAATGACGTTTTGGAAACAGGAATTTTAATGCGTTACGGATTTGACGGTCCAAGAAAAGGAATATGGAAAGCTAAAGAACTGGAGGTGGAAATATGTAACACATTTGGCAGCAAATATGCCCAGCTTACCAGCAGTGGCACTGCTGCATTAACGACAGCAATGGCTGCATTAGGTATTGGTTACGGCGATGAAGTTATCATGCCCACCTTCACCTTTGTCGCTAGTTTTGAAGCAGTGCTTAGTGTTGGTGCTATTCCCGTACTTGCAGATGTGGATGAAACACTTACACTTGATCCGGAATCAGTTAAAGAAGCTATTACACCAAATACTAAATGTATCATGCCCGTACATATGTGTGGCAGCATGGCAAACCTGGATGCCTTGAGAAATATTTGTGACCAGCACGATCTTTTACTGCTCGAAGATGCCTGCCAAAGTATTGGCGCTACATATAAAGGCAAATCAGTTGGAACAATCGGCGATGCCGGAACTTTTAGTTTTGACTTTGTAAAAACAATCACCTGTGGTGAAGGAGGTGTGGTAATGACTAATAAAGAAGATGTCTATCTAAAATGTGATGGTTACACAGATCATGGGCACGACCATAAGGGTGGTGCAGACCGCGGCGCTGACCTTCATCCTTTTATTGGGTATAACTATAGAATCAGTGAATTGCATGCGGCAGTGGGTTTGGCGCAAATAAGAAAAGTTCAACAATTTTTAGCTATCCTGAAGAAGAACCATGCTCTGCTTAAGCAAATTCTCACACAGGTACCCGAAGTTACTTTTCGTTCTATTCCTGATCCTGAGGGGGATAGCTGTACCTTCTTAAGCTGGTTTTTGCCTTCAGAAGAAATTGCACAGGCATTTGTAGAAGAAATGAAATCACAGGGTATTTTGGGTGGAAACTTTTATTGGTACAAAAACAACTGGCATTATATCAGCAAATGGGATCACTTAAAAAATGCAGATCTTTTAAATGGTCAAAGTCATGCCGTTATAGAAAAATTAAGATCATATGCTATCCAAAAATTTCCTGTTAGTGATGCAATTATGTGTCGCTGCATCTCCACTTCCATAAGTCTTACCTGGACTGAAGAACAAATAAAAGAAAAAGGAGAAAAAATTGTGGCAGCAATTAAAACAGTATTAGCTGCTCAGCATGTTTTGGCATAACAAATTCTTCAAAATATTATTATAACGGGATTAAAGAGCGGGCTTATAAGCTATCTATGCTTATTCAATAGCAGAAGCCCTTTACCTTTTCCTTCCATTTGATCTGTATAAGCTACACTTCCCAGTCTGAATTTTACCGGAAAGCTCAACATCTTTTCTATTTGTAATTCTTTCTTACAAAAAAAGCCGATTGAATTAAAATAAAAAGTTGACGGCACAGGTGTAACAGAAATGTTACTAAAAGGGTTTATAGCGAATTTGCTTAAACCAGGTCTACCAGCTTTTATGTTTGGCTTGGTTGTATCATAAACAATGTTTTGTTTACCAAGAGGGACAGCAGTAGTTACTTTCTGCCCTTTTGTATAAAGACATACAAATAAATTTAGAAACAAACAAATGTTCCAACCCCTCATGTTGCTTATATTTATATTGTAAATTTACTTCAAAATATCAAAAGCCTTTTGTTAAGGCTTGAAGTGAAAGTTTTGGGAAAATTAAAACATCTTATTTTCGATTTTTGCGTTTGAGAGGTAAAAAATGTCATTAAGTCAATCATTACAACAAAAGTTATTACAGAAGTTATCTCCTCAGCAAATTCAGTTGATGAAATTGCTGCAGGTTCCTACTGCCAATCTTGAAGAGCGGTTAAAAGAAGAACTGGAAGAAAATCCTGCACTTGAGGTGGGTGAAGATGGTCACGACGATTTCGAAGACACAGACGATTTTAAAAGCGACAATGATGAAGATTATGATTCCGAAGTTAGTGCTGATGAATATGATAATATTGATCTGAGCGAATATGTCAGCGATGGAGATGATGAAGTAGGTGATTATAAACTACGCGATGAAAATTATCCAGAAATGGATGAGGGAAAGGTAATACCTATAAGAGTTGAAACTTCTTTTCACGAAATGTTGCTAAACCAGTTAGGGCTCATTGAATTGGACGAACGGACCCAAAAAATTGCTGAGCAAATAGTTGGAAGCATTGATGATGATGGTTACCTGCGAAGGGAAATATCCTCTATATCTGACGATTTGGCTTTCAGACAAAATATTCTTTCATCAGAAGTTGAAATAGAAGCCCTGATAAAAAAAATACAGCAATTTGATCCTCCCGGTATTTGTGCACGCGATCTTAAAGAATGTTTAATACTGCAGCTAAAGCGAAAACTGAAAGAAGGAAAAGAAGTAGAAATAGCAATGCAGGTGTTAGAAAAGTATTTTGACGAATTTACCAAAAAACACTATGAAAAAATACAACGTGGGTTGGGTCTCACAGACGAGCAGTTAAAAGCTGTTATTAATCAAATAATCAGGCTAAACCCCAAACCCGGGGGAAACATAGGTGAAGGAAATAAAGCCGAAAGCTATGTAATTCCTGACTTTTTCATTTTTAATAATAATGGTATTCTTGAACTCACGTTAAACAGCAAAAATGCTCCCGATCTCCGTATTAGCGAAGGCTACCGGGATATGCTTAAAGATTATGAGAAAGGAACAAAAAAAGACAAACGGCAAAAAGAAGCAGTCCTCTTTATTAAGCAAAAGATCGACTCTGCAAAGTGGTTTATAGATATGATAAAGCAACGGCAGCAAACCTTAATCGGTACAATGTCAAGCATTATGAATTATCAGAAGGAATTTTTTCTGACGGGAGATGAAACGACCTTAAAACCAATGATCTTGAAAGACATTGCGGAAATGACAGGGCTTGACATTAGTACGGTGAGCCGTGTAGCAAACAGCAAATTTGTTCAGACCGAGTTTGGGACATACCGGCTTAAATTCTTCTTCAGCGAGTCTTTAAGCACCGACAGCGGCGAGGAAGTAAGCACCCGCGAAGTAAAAAAAATATTAAGTAATCTTATAGAGGCAGAAGACAAACGAAAGCCTTTAAGCGACGAACAACTTACTGACATGCTGCAGGAGAAAGGTTACAATATTGCCCGCCGTACAGTAGCGAAATACCGAGAGCAATTAACTCTGCCTGTTGCACGGTTAAGAAAGCAACTTTAAAACAAGAAATGGCTAATATTAATTCAATAGGAAAACAAGCAACATATCCTCTTCCACAACCACCGGTCTTAAAATTGTTCAGCAGGCTGTTTTCTTATCTTTTTCATCCGTTATTTATTCCTCTTTATGTTGCTGCCTACCTTATTTACCTTCATCCCTATTCTTTTGCAGTACTCAATCCTAAACTAAAACTTTTAAGACTGCTTTTTGTGTTTGTAATAACAGCCTTTTTTCCGGCAATCACAGTTCTCTTATTATGGCGCCTTCAATTTGCAGAATCTATTCTTTTACGTACACAAAAAGAAAGGATCATTCCTTATGTAGCATCTATTATTTATTTTTTCTGGGCTTTTTATGTAACCCGCAATCTTGAAGGTACGCCTACCATTATGGCATCCTTTTTTTTAGGAACATTTCTTTGTGCCAGCGCTGCTGTCATGGCAAATAATTATTTTAAAATAAGCATGCATGCTTTAGCTGCGGGCGGTGCTGTCACTTTTATGATTTTGCTGGGTATAATATCAGGTCAGTCAATGGGAGTGCCCATTGCAATTGCCACACTTGTAACCGGTATGGTCTGTACTTCCAGGTTAATCGTTTCGGACCATCATCCTTTCGAAATTTATTCAGGATTAATTATTGGTGCCATTAGTCAGGTAGTCGCTTGTTTTTTTATAATGTAATTTTTTTATAAACAGCTTTTAATACCTCTACAATTCAAATAGTCAAAGTAACATAAGAACAAGGGATAATAGAGGTGTTGTACTATTTAAGAAGTCTGCAAACATCAGAAAGGACAGCAGTGGAGCTAAACCGGGGAATAAAGGGATGTAGTAATTAACCATTTATCCACCCTTGTGCTTTTAACAGTTGAAGAAGTCTGTTCATTTATTACTTTTACAGTATGCGACAGTTAGACCTTTTTAGCTCTCTTTTTAACACCCCTTCTGTAGAAAAAAACCCGGAGGAAAAGCAACCTGTTTTAAAAAAAGTTGAAGAAAATTCTGCTTCTGCTTCTACTTCTAAAAATGAAGAAATTTCTTACTCATTGGTAGAGATAGCCGAAGAAACGTTGGGAGTGGAAATTTTTAAAGACCCGGATGAAATTATTACAACTCAAATTATTATAACTCATGAGGCAGATAAAGAACATTTAGAACAATCAGCACAAAAATTTGAAGATCCTTTTGCTGTAAGTAAGATTAGTAAGCAAGGCTTTTCTACATCAACTATTTTAGAGAAATTTCAAATTGGTGCTGATACATCAGCTTTGGTAAATAATATTGGTAATAAGAAAAAGGCTGATGATCAAAGACAAAAAGAGGCAAATAAACCAGAACCTGAAAGGAACGGAGCAGTAATTTTTGATGATGGCAAAATTTCCGTTAAGGTAAAAAATAAACATTTCGTTACTGATACCGGTACTAAGGAAAAAGAAAAAGAAAAGGAAAAAAAAGAACCCCAAAAAAGAGGAAGAAAATCCTTACAGGAAATTGAAGCCGAAGTTGACCTGATTGAAGTGCCGGATGATGAAGTGCTTTTTCAAAAACAGTATTACTCAATAAGCGAAGTGGCAAAGTGGTTTAGGGTTAATACATCACTATTGCGTTTTTGGGAAAACGAATTTGAAATACTTAAACCTAAGAAAAACCGGAAAGGTGATCGCTTATTCAGGCCTGAAGATGTAAAGAATTTAAAACTGATCTACCATTTACTCCGCGAGAGAAAATACACTATTGAAGGCGCAAAAGATTATATTAAAACCAACAGGAAAAAAGCTGACATCCAAATGCAGCTTACTAATACATTACAAAAATTTAAGAGCTTTTTACTAGACCTGAAGTCGAATTTGTAATCAATAAATAAAAGAGATAACAGCGGTTGCAATTATTGTTTTAATTTCTTGTCTTACATCCTGTCTCGTTATATTACATTTAAGCTGAAATTTTATACAACTTCTGAATTTTTGCTGCTAAAGAACTTTAACGTTTCACGGCTGTTGCTGTCAAACAATTAATAACAAAAGCTATGTTTCTGTGTGAATAATCTGCATTCTATGTTACCTTAAAGTTTGCTAATTTGCATCTTAACCAGTTATTGAGAGAGAGAAATTTATGGAAAAATTTATTGTTTCGGCACGTAAGTACAGACCGCAGAACTTCAATACCGTTGTTGGGCAAAGCCATATTACCACTACTTTAAAAAATGCTATCCGTAACCATCAACTTGCGCATGCCTTTTTATTTTGCGGCCCACGTGGAGTAGGCAAAACCACGTGTGCACGTATTTTGGCAAAAACAATTAATTGTGAAAATATCAGCGCAGACGGTGAGGCATGTAATCATTGCCATAGTTGCGTCTCTTTCAATGAAGGTACCTCCCTCAATATTCACGAGTTGGATGCTGCAAGTAATAACTCTGTTGATGACATTCGTGCATTGGTGGAGCAGGTGCGGTTTGCACCACAGGCAGGTAAATACAAAGTATATATTGTTGATGAAGTTCACATGTTAAGTACAAGCGCATTTAACGCGTTTTTGAAAACGCTCGAAGAACCTCCATCCTATGCTATTTTTATACTCGCTACTACCGAAAAACATAAAATACTTCCTACCATTTTAAGCCGATGCCAGATTTTTGATTTTAAGCGCATTACCAATAACGATACTGTTGTACATCTGCGGGAAATTGCAGATAAGGAAGAAATTAATGCTGAAAAAGCAGCCTTGCAGGTAATAGCACAAAAGAGTGAAGGGTGTATGAGAGACTCGCTTAGTATTCTTGATAAAATTGTAAGTTTTACCAATGGTGAAGTTACTTATCAAAATACATTGGAGCACCTCAATATCCTTGATCATGATTATTATTTTAAATTGCTCGATACACAGTTGAACCAGGATATGGCAGGTTCGATGTTGCTGTACGACGAGATAAACCGGAAAGGTTTTGAGGGTGATTTGGTTTTGAATGGCTATGCAGAGTTTATACGCAACGTACTTGTTAGCCAAAATCCACGGGCTGCATCCCTGCTTGATACTGTCGAAGGCTTACAGCCAAAATATATAGAAACAGCGAAGAAGGTAAACCCTGCTTACCTTGTAAGTGCGTTAAATATATTAAATGAAGCAGAAATTAACTACAAAATGGCTAGAAATAAACGCCTGCATGTAGAGATGGCAATGATTAAGCTTACTTTTCTGCAGCAGGCAATAGAATTATCTTTCGATAATCAAACCTCCACACTTATAAAAAAAAAGCGGGTTAGCGGACCAGTTGCAGTGAAATTTGAACCTTTGCAGTCGCTGCAGATAAATGCACAGTCTAAATCTCAGCAGGCTCATGCATCAGACGGTAAATTATATATACAACCCCAGGTAACTTCTGTAGTTGCAGAGCCAAAATTGGTAACTGATAAAAAACCTCCGGTAAAAACATTATCGTCTTTGCCCGAGCAAAAAGAAAAAGCTGATACATTAATTGAAACAGCAGAGATGCCAAATTTTGCAAAAGTTAAAGTGCCTTCTACAGGCAAAAAATCTTTGCTCGAAACTTTACGTGACGAACATATAACAAACAGGATAAGCGAAAATAAAAAAGATGCAATTGCTGTAACTGCAGAGAACTTAGAAGAACATTGGAACTGCTTTAAGGAAAAGTTGAAGCAGCAGTCTAAGCATTCGGTTGTAACAGTTTTTAACAATGTGAAGTTGCAGGTAATAAACGAACAGGAATTTTCTATAACAGTATCTGCCACCCTGGAGCAAAAGTTTATTGAACAGGAAAAAACGACTTTGCTGGAGTATTTGAAAGGTTGCTTTCATAACCGTAACATCGGTTTTACAGTATTGGTAAACGAACAAATTAAAGAAGGAGCAACTGCTGAACCGTCACTAACCACACGTGAAAAATACCAAAAAGTAATAGAGCAATATCCAATGATTAAAGAATTAAAAGACAGACTGAAGCTGGAATTGGATTATTGATTTTTTAAGAGGAGTCTAAAAAGAAGGAGGATGTTTGAGTAATTTAAGAAATATAAGTGGGGGTTAATTTATTCCTTAAAACCTTTAATAGAAGCTGAAACAGCTTTAGCATGAGCAAGTTTATTAATCATAGTCTGGCCTTTTTGTAATTTGCCCGGAAATGGCTTAACAGTTATTGCGTTTGATTTAACTTTTGCTTGATCCTTTTGCAGCGCTTTCATAAAATGAAGGTACTCCATTACTTCCTTTTAACCAAAATAGCGTCATAAATTTTATCTTTTCTAAATGTTTCATATTCTCCACCAACATTAGCTCCCCAAATATTGAATTCATTATTTATTTCAGTCAGGAAAGCCGACACCATAATGCTATAAATGTCCTTTTTCCCGATAGTGTTACCGGTGATAAAAATTTCTCTTTCAGGATGAAGGCCCGTATAAGCTTTAACGATTTCACCTATAGTGGCAAAAACTTTTCGGGCGTCGCCGTTATTAGTAAAATTAATATCATCAACCTCTCCTTTCGTTTCATTGTAATCTCCCATCCCGAGATTAAATCTATTTGGTTCAGGAAGTTCTTCAAATACAACCGCCTTAGTAATTGTTCCTTTTAACCCGATACTTTCAAACCAAAACCAGTTTTTATCTTCTTTATCCTGGTATGCCCTGTATTTACTTAATCGCATCTTATAAATTTTTTACACCTTCTCTTTATCTTACAGTGAAAGATGGATCAAATCTACTGCTAATAAGAAAAGGCCAATAAGATCATTAATAACACTTTACCTTCTGTTATAAAATACATTAACTTAAATTCATTTATTGACGCATTAAAAGTAGCATGCAGATTAAAAAAAGAAAGCTGCTTAGAATTTCAGGCTCGGCCGGTAAAGGAAAAAAGTAGATTAAAGGGGCAGCAATTTAGAAATTTCGCAATTGGTTAATCTAACCAAATATGTTCACTGTCGAAATTTAAACATTATAAAGAAACGATTTCATTACATCACTATTTTTCAAGAAATTTATTCCCATCTTGCCTTTAATTCAATTTCATGTAATTTCACGGCTCAAAATTCAACGTGATAACACTTTGCAGTTTTCGCTGCATCTGCGTTAAGGCGTTTAGTAAAATATATAAGTATGGCAGAAGAGATATTAATGCCCAGGTTGAGCGATACTATGACAGAAGGAGTGATAGCTGCATGGCATAAAAACGTAGGAGACACTGTAAAGAAGGGTGATTTGCTTGCTGAGATTGAAACGGATAAAGCCACAATGGAGCTTGAAAGTTACCAGGAAGGCGTTTTGCTGCACAGAGGTGCGCCAGATGGTCAGAAGCTGCAGGTAAATGATCTTTTAGCCATAATTGGCAACCAAAACGAAGATGTATCTGCTCTTGTGGCTCAGTACACAGGAGGTAGTAATGGGGAACAACCTGCAGAAGCTCAGGCACAACCACAACAACAAACTGCTCCTGCAGCACCTCAGCCTGCTCCCGGTCAATCACAAACAGTATCTCAACCAGCGCCTGCACTAAAGGCCAGCAGTTCTAATGGCGCACCATTAGATATTTCAAAAATGGAAGAAGTGGTTTTAATGCCAAGATTGAGTGATACCATGACTGAAGGTGTTATTGCGTCATGGCAAAAAAATGTAGGCGACACAGTTAAGAAAGGAGAAGTTTTGGCTGAAATTGAAACCGATAAGGCTACAATGGAACTGGAAAGTTATAAAAACGGAACATTATTATTTCAGGGAGCTAAAAGCGGCGATAAAATAGCCGTTAATGAGTTGCTTTGTATTATTGGCGAACCTGGGATGAATATAGATGCTATTGTAGCTGCGGCAAAAGGTGGGGCAGTTCCGCTGCAGCAAGCTTCGTCTGAAGAAGTACAGGCAGCACAGCCTCAAGCCGAAAGTACACAACCAACTATTGCTCCTATGCAAGCTGCTGAACCCGCTGTGGTAAATGAAGGGCGAATTATCGCATCTCCTTTAGCTAAAAAAATGGCGCAGGAAAAAGGTATTGATCTGCGCTATGTAAAAGGTTCGGCAGATAACGGAAGAATAATAAAACAGGATATAGACAATTATAAACCTCTGCAACAACCTGCTGCTGCTCTGCAATCTGAGCCACAGGGACCTGTTGCTCAGCCGCAACCCCAGCAACCTGAAGCACCAGTACCTGCAAAAGCAGCAGAGGCAAAACCAGTGGTTGCGCAGGGCGCTATTGGCCAGGTAAGCTTTGATGAAGTACCGGTTTCGCAGATGCGTAAAGTAATTGCTAAACGTCTTGCTGAAAGTAAATTTTCTGCGCCCCATTTCTACCTGACCATGAGCATAGATATGGATAATGCAGTTGAAACCCGTGCTAAGCTAAATGAACTTTCTCCGGTAAAGATCAGCTTTAATGATTTAGTACTCAAAGCTGCTGCTGTTGCTCTAAAGCAACATCCAAAAGTAAACAGTAGTTGGCTGGGCGATAAAATCCGTATCAATCATCATGTAAATATCGGCGTAGCTGTAGCGGTAGAAGAAGGTTTACTGGTGCCGGTAGTACGTTTTGCTGACTCCAAAAGCCTTAGCCAGATTGCTGCGGAAGTAAAACAATTTGCGCAAAAAGCTAAAGATAAAAAGCTGCAGCCTGCAGATTGGGAAGGAAGCACTTTTACCATAAGTAACCTCGGTATGTTTGGTATAGATGAATTTACCGCTATCATCAATCCGCCTGATGCCTGTATTTTAGCTATAGGAGGTATTGCACAGGTTCCTGTTGTTAAAAACGGACAGGTTGTTCCCGGAAATATTATGAAAGTAACCCTTAGCTGTGATCACCGTGTTGTTGACGGAGCTTCAGGATCAGCATATCTTCAAACGCTTAAAAGCCTTTTGGAAGAGCCGTTGAGAATGCTGGTTTAGAACCATTTAGAACCGCGATTTTACTGTATTATAAAGGATTGAGGTGAGATATATAGAATTATGATTAACTGGACTATAATGATTAAAGGGAAAACCTTTATATTTCTTCTTTTTCCCCAGCAAATACTTTATTTATGCCTTATTTTATAAAGGAATAGAATGAAAAAAAGAGCTTATTATTTTGCATAAGGAAAGTTCCGGGCTACTTTACGCATCATTCTTTCCATTACCTGATTCGCTGAACTTGTTACGTCTTCGTTCATTTCTTTATAAAAACGCCATAACAGTTCTCCATCTTTTCCATTATAAATCTGCATTGTAAGAGAGCCGCTTCCGGTTTTACCAAAAGCCGAACCTAACAATACAGTTTTTACAATCGCCCCACCTTCACTTCCTGTTCTTTCATAAGCGTAAGAGCATTTTACAACTGCATCCACTCCCAGAGCTTTACTAATAGAGTCCTGGGTTACTTCATTCAGCTTGTCGTACAAACCTTTTTGCTTTAGCAATGCATTTGTCCTTTCTATGTCCTGAAACGATACAGAATATTCTGATGCTTTTCGAAGCAGGTAAGTATACATGCCTTGCTGCAGATTTGCAGCCATAGTATTTTGGTCTGCTTTGTTTGCAGCTTCATCAAAGTTTTTTGGAAGTCTTCTGTAAGATATAGTAGCGTTAAAAGGAAGTATAGCTACTGTCTTATGAGTTGGAATTTCAGTTTTCAATTTTGGTGACGAATATACCTGCTTGCTGCCTTCAAGTTGCGCCACAGATGATTTACATATAACTGCTGTCATTAAAATTGTCAAAATGTTTTTAATTCTCATTTTAGTATTAGTTTTTTTATTTTAAATTTTATGCAAAAAATATAATTCCTAAAATATTCCTATACCGTTCATCAAAAAAATTATGTATAAAAAAAGAGACTGCCCTATTATTGAGACAGCCTCTTTAAACGTAGATGCAATCTTATTTATTTTATAGTCTCAGCCTTTATTTTATAATTTAACGCCAAGCGATAAACTTAGTACTCTGTTTTTTCCTCTATCGTTTGAACTATTATCTGTTCCAGAATTTATTTTTGCCAGTCCATAACCATAATTGGCACCAATAGAAAATTTAGGAAACTCAATACCTGCAAGTGCATTTAAGCCGTAATCAAACTTTTTAAGTTTCCCATATCCGTAATTTTCTTCCTGCGATGTAGCGGGATTATCATTGCTGTAAACAATATTTTTACCTGAGTTTGAAGGAATACCTATAGTATGTATTTCAACTTTGTTTTTACCTGCTATGCCTGCCGCCACATATGGACCTGCTCCTGCAAAAAACTTACTATACTCCCCCACCGGAATTTTACCTACGAAATTTAGTGGTAACTCCAGATACAGTGGGTTTGATGTGGCTTTATAATAAAAATTATCAGTCTCCTTACCTAATTGTGTTTTAGCTCCTTTGCCTGTAAATATCAGCCCGGGTTGCAAAGAGAAATAATCGCAGACAGGAACGTCATAACCGATACCTGCATGAAAACTCGTAAGATTATTAGCTTTATCAACCCTGCCATTATCGGTAACAGAGATGTTAGCAAAATTAACGCCCCCTCTTATTATAAATCCACCACGGTTTGGTGAAGTTTTCGCCTGCGCCATCGCTCCAAATGACATCAACGAAATTACTGCTGCACATAAAAAAGATTTCTTCATATTTTTTCGTTTTAATTAAAATCCCCTATTTCCATATTTATGCCATAGAAGAAAAAATTTGACAATTGTGAGTAAATCTGCATGAACGATTCATGTTATTAACAGTCTTACTTATTTTACTTTTATACTTTTTGCAAGATTTAAAAAAACTTTTAAGTATCTGATAGGAATTATGCCGCTTGTCCAAACCTTTAATTTATCAGCTCCAGCTTGAAAGGACAAGCAAAATAACATTATTTAACATCGTCGTGTTCTTCATTGCGGCTTACAGATTCTTTATTCAGCTTAACATATACCGGTTTCACGGCTAGTTCAATTCTTGTTGCTTTCCAAATAATAGTTTATTAAATTTGTATAAAAAATGACAGGTAAAAAAACTGTAGTATTAGGTGCTTCTGCTAATCCATCAAGATACAGCAATATGGCAATTAACCGTTTAAGTGCATATAAACATCCTGTGGTTGCGGTAGGGCTGAGAGAAGGCAAAGCCGGAGATGTGAATATTGTAAAAGGGCAGCCAAAAGAAGAAAATGTTGACACTATCACATTGTATCTTAATTCAAACAATCAAAAGCAGTATTACGATTACATTTTATCCCTTCAGCCAAAGCGAATAATATTTAATCCTGGCGCAGAAAATGATGAATTAGAAGAGTTAGCAAATAAAAATGGCATAAAGACTATGGAAGCATGCACATTGGTAATGTTGAGCACAGGACAATATTAGCCCCCGACCCCTAAAGGGGAGAAAGAAGTCTTTTGTAAAGATGTCTAAAGAAATATCATTTGAAGCCTAACTGAATATCGTCTAATGTGAAAGTATCTTTAACCCTTATCCCTTTTTCTGTCATCTGCAACGTACAACATGCAATTTCAGGGTCATGCTCGAAGAACAGGATATAATCTTTCTCCAGGGCTTCCTGCAAAAAGCTTTTCTTTTCACTCAATGTCTTTAACGGAAACATGTCGTAACTCATGATATAAGGTAAAGGCAGGTGTGCAGCAGAAGGAAACAAATCAGCTATATACACTATTGTTTTGCCTTTGTATTGTATGGTTGGCAGCATCATTGCGGTTGTATGTCCGTACGCAAATTTTAAAGTGATACTCTCATCAAATATTGATACACCTTCCTTTGCGTCAACAAACTTTAACCTGCCGCTTTCTTTTATAGGTAAAATGTTTTCTTTTAGAAACGAAGCTTTTTCCCGGTCATTTGGTTCTGTCGCCCATTGCCAATGTTGTGCATTGCTCCAGTAAGTTGCATTCTTAAAGGCAGGCAAAAAGTTGTCACCTTCTCTTCTAATTGCACCTCCGCAATGGTCAAAATGAAGATGAGTGAGAAAAACATCGGTTATGTCATCTTTTGCAAAACCTTGTTTTGCCAATGAATTTTCTAATGTATCGCCATGCAGATAATAATGGCTGAAAAACTTTGCATTCTGTTTATCGCCAATACCTGTATCAATTAAAATTCTTCTGTCTTCAACTTCAATTAACATACACCGCATAGCCCACGTGCACATATTGTTTTCATCAGCAGGATTTAATTTGTTCCAAATACTTTTAGGTACGACTCCAAACATTGCTCCTCCATCCAGTTTAAAAAAACCTGCGTTAATCGTGAAAAGTTTCATTTTGCTATATTTAATACCTGTACTTGTTTTCCCTTCTGCAATGTCAGAAATAATGCAATCAAACCTGCTATAAAAAAGACAATTAATGCAATAACCGAGTTTCGCATATTACCTGTCAGCTGTTGCACGACACCAAAGCTGAACATGCCTATCACAATTGCGATTTTTTCTGTCACATCGTAAAAGCTGAAGAAGGATGCTGTATCATGTGTCTCCGGCATTATCTTACCGTAGGTAGATCTGCTTAAAGATTGAATGCCGCCCATTACTAGTCCTACACAAACTGCAATTATATAAAACTCATACTCAGTAGTTATAAAATATGCACCTATGCATATCGCTATCCATATGAACACCACAAACATCAATACCTGGAAATTTCCAAAATGTTGAGATAATTTAGCCATAATATAGGCGCCGGCAATTGCCACAATTTGAATTATCAGAAGAGAAATGATAAGTTTAGGTGTTGGTAAACCTATTACCTGGCTTGCAAACAAAGTTGCTGCCAGCATAACTGTTTGAACCCCCATGCTATAAAAGAAAAATGAAAAGAGGTATCTTTTCAATATTGGCATTTGCTTTACCTGGCGCCATACTTTATTCAATTCTTTAAAGCCATTTGTAAAAATGTTATTGCTTTTATTTTGAGATGCTGCAACTCCTTTAGGTAAGCGTGCAAAAGTTATTTGTGCAAACCCCATCCACCAAATGCCTACCAACAGAAATGATAATCGTGGCGCAAAAGATGAGTCTTTAATTCCAAAAAATTCTGGTTTTAATACAAATGCGAAACAGACTAATTGCAGCAACACACTTCCTATATAGCCATAGGCAAATCCTTTGGCGCTTACTTTGTCTTTATCTTCATCAGAAGCAATCTCAGGCAAATAAGAATTATAAAATACAAGACTGCCGCAATAACCAATCGCAGCCAGTATGCAACCAATAATACCCAAAGAAAGCGTGTCTTTTGTAAACCAATATAATGAACAACATGCAAGACTGCCGAGATAACAAAAGAATTGCATAAATTTCTTTTTGTTTCCTTTATAATCTGCAATGGAAGAAAGTATCGGGGAAATAACAGCAATGATCAGGTAAGCAAAAGCTATGGCATAATTGTATAAGGAAGCGCTTTCAAACTCGTTACCTGCGAATTGAACTTTATGACGTGCAACGCCATCAATTTTAGCAGTGGTAATAGCATCGTAATAAGCAGGAAATATAGTTGTCGTAATTACAAGGTTATATGCACTGTTTGCCCAGTCATACATTGCCCAGGCATTGATAACTTTCTTTTCAGCAGTCTGCATAAAAATGCTTTTATAACTTAAAGATAGAAGAAGAAAATTATAAATGATAAATTATAACAAATGGAAATAACAGAGAAAGAATTATAAATACTAAGAGATAAAGTGACTTTTCACATCACATGCGCTTACGCCTCCTGCCCTTTACTTTCTGCCTTCCTTTATTGCAAATAACCCATAAAAATCAGCACAAGCAAAACTGCACCAACTATTATGCGATACCATCCAAACAGCTTAAAGCCATATTGCTGTAAATAAGAAATAAAAAATTTAATAGCAATAAGTGCAACTACAAATGCAACAACATTTCCTACCCCGAGAATGGTAAGGTTATGTGTATTTTTCAATACTTCGGGATGTTCTTTAAATGTTTTTAAAAGTTTGTAACCTGTTGCAGCAGCCATTGTTGGTACAGCTAAAAAGAATGAAAACTCAGCTGCTAACCTGCGTGTCAGTTTTTGCTGCATACCGCCAATAATAGAAGCTGCACTGCGGCTAACACCGGGTATCATGGCTATGCATTGCCACAACCCAATAACAAAAGCTTTTCCGTAAGTAATATTTCTTTCTTTATCAATTACCGGTCTGTCAAATACTTTATCAATAAATAATAAAATAAAACCACCGGCTAACAGACTTACAGCAACAGTGGTAGGACTGTCAAGTAATTCATCTATTCTGTCAGAAAGCAAAAAGCCAATGAACAATGCAGGAATAACGGCAACAATAAGCTTCAGATAAAACTGCCATTTTGCAAAATCAAAAAACTTTTTCCAATATAATACTACGACACTTAAAATTGCTCCAAGCTGAATGGCTATAGTAAAAAGCTGTGTAAAAGCATCATCTTTGGGCAGCATTAATATTCTTTCTGCTATGATCATATGTCCCGTAGATGATATAGGCAAAAATTCGGTAATGCCTTCTACAATCGCAATTATGATGCTTTGGATTAAAGTCATAGCAGTTAAAAATACATGGTTTTATAAGACAGGGACAATTAAATTGAAAAAGGCGATGTTTTTCATCGCCTGTAAACAACAAAATTACTTACTGTTGAACTTTTGGTCTTTTAAAAATTGCATATATTTCAATCATTAATCCCGCTAAAATTAGAATAGGAGCAATAGTAATTCTAGTCATACTGTAAACAAGTTTATAATCAAACTGGTTAGGGTTCTGATTTTTTCCGCCCGACATAATCAACATACCTAAAGCCACAACAGCTATACCAATTCCCATCCACATATAATTGTCTTTTTCAAAGAGTGGCAATTTTGGTTTTTGTTTGGTTACGACAGTGCTTCTTATTGCAGATGATTTGGCAGGAGTATACACTTTCTTTTCAGCCATAATTTATTAGTTTAAGAGTGCAAAGTAAAACAATTAAATATATACAAATGCTTTACGAGTCGATCTAAAAGGATTAATAAAGGTCATCAAGACTCATTTTAAGATATTTTATAACACTGCGGTGCGTACTAAATAATGATATTACGACGCCAACCAAAATAAGAGTAAGTCTTGTGTCACGAATTGCCGCCAATTGCGGAAACTGCCGCTCTGCCCATCCTATGAGAATAAACAACAACAAGATTGCAATTCCTGAACTGATAAGGCCGTTCAGTACAGCCCGCAAATCCATAGGCCGGGCAATGAAACTACGGGTAGCTCCTACCATTTGCATTGTTTTAATGAGAAACCGGTTGCTGAACATGGCAAGGCGAATAGTGTTATCAATACTTACAATTACAATAGTGCATAATACTACAGCTACTACAATAAATATTAGTCCAAGTTTACCCGCACGTTCATTCAGATTATTTACAAGCAATTTAGGATATGTAATCTGGTCGAGTTGGCCACCCCATTTACTAAGAATATCATCAGAAATTTTATTAAGGCTGTCCTGGTTTACATATATAAATTTAGCATAGAAATCCACGCTCTCGGGCAACGGATTATAATCAAGTATCTTCGCCCAGTCTTCATTATTCCCCTCTTTGCTCCAGATTTTTTTAGCGCCTTCTTTATCTACGTACTGCACATTTTTGGCATAGAGTTGCTTTGAAATATATTGATGAATAAGATTAATTGTGTCTCTGTCTGTGGTACGCAGATAAGCGCTTATGCGTATATCTTCTTTGAAGGAATTCCCGGCAAAATTGAAATTCAGAAATATCCAACCTAATATTCCCATAATTAGAAGTACAAGCGCCACACCGACGATGCTATAAATATAACTGGGCTTACTGCGTTTGCTTGAGGCTTTTCCAAATTGCGACATAAGGGTTATTTAAGTTTGGTATAGGTGCAAATGTAGCGGATTGAAGTATAAAAGCTTACTTTTGCACCTCCCTGATCAACTGCATTAACGCAGTTAAAGTACGTACTTGCTGCATCAAAGCAGTTAAAAAATTGTTAGTGTTTTTTTGGTAGCCGGCATTTAAATAATAATGAGGCTTCGGTTGCGTCGCACTCTTGTACTTTTTGTTTAAAATGCACCTTTTATCAGAGACGGATTTTTTCACCAATGAAATGTAAGAAAGCAAAGACATAAGGTAAGAGAGTTTCTGCCTGTTTTTATGAGTGAATTTTCTATAACTATTTTGAATATACCAAACATATTTTTGTTCTTTGCGTCTTTGCTCCTTTGCATCTTTACCGTGAAACAGAAAGCAAAAAAGGGTTTTTAAAATTTCAGATTACAATAAATTAAAAGAGATGGCAGAGAATTTATGGTAAAAACGTTTTCTTACACCTTATACCCTAAACCATCTGCCTTGAATAGGCTATAAAATGGAATACAACTTCAGAGATATAGAAAAGAAATGGCAAAAGTATTGGAGAGAAAATAATACTTATAAAGTAAACAATCCCGATAGCAATCTTGACAATAAACCAAAGTTTTACGTGCTTGACATGTTCCCTTACCCAAGTGGTGCAGGTTTACATGTAGGGCATCCGCTTGGTTACATAGCCAGTGATATTTATGCACGTTTTAAAAGACTTAAAGGATTTAATGTATTACACCCCATGGGTTTTGACAGTTTTGGTTTGCCAGCGGAACAATATGCAATAGAAACAGGACAGCATCCTGCTGTAACTACTGAAAAAAATATTGAGCGCTATCACGAGCAGTTAGACAACATTGGCTTTTGCTACGACTGGAGTCGCGAAGTAAAAACGAGCGATCCAAAATATTATAAATGGACGCAGTGGATTTTTCTGCAATTGTTTGATAGCTGGTACAACCGGCAAAGCCAAAAAGCAGAACGGGTTTCCAAACTAATTTCAATATTTGAACAGGACGGCAATCAAAATTATGACTGTCCCGGAAATGAAAAACTAATCTTTACAGCAGAAGATTGGAAAAACTATGATGAAAAAAGCAGGCAGGATATATTAATGAATTATCGCCTTGCTTATTCAGCTTTTGGAGAAGTAAACTGGTGCGAAGCCCTGGGGACAGTGCTGGCTAATGATGAAGTGGTAAATGGTGTAAGTGAACGTGGAGGGCATCCTGTAGTAAAAAAGAAAATGCGTCAATGGTATTTGCGCATTACCGAATATGCAGACCGTTTGCTGCAGGGTCTGGAGCAGGTTGACTTTAGTGAGTCGATGAAAGATATGCAGAGGAACTGGATAGGGAAATCGCAGGGGGCGGAGATAACCTTTCGCCTCACCCCCGGCCCCTCTCCTCGCGGAGAGGGGAGTCAAGGGACTTCTAAAGAAATGTCGGGGCATTTTTTTAAAACTGCTAACCAAACTTTATGGAAAACCTTGAAGGAATACTGGAGAGATAACAGGAAGAATGCTACAGAAGCGGAAGATGTATTATGGCAAAGACTTAGGAATAATAAACTCGATATTAAAGTAAGAAGACAACATGGTATTAATGGATTTATTGCTGATTTTGCTTTAATGGAGATTAAACTTGTGGTGGAAATAGACGGAGAATATCACGATGAAGAACAACAAAGAGAATACGAGAAGGCAAGAACAAGCTATTTAAAAGAGTTTGGTTTTGACATTCTTCGTTTTAATAATAACGAAGTATTGCAGCGAACGGAGAATGTAATCGAAAAAATAAAAGCCGAAATAAAAAACCGCAGGCAATTAAAAGAAACGCACACAAAAGTTCCCCTTCTCCGCGAGGAGAAGGGGTTAGGGGATGAGGCGACATTGAAGGTCTACACAACCCGCCCCGACACTATCTTCGGAGTCGACTTCATGGTTCTCGCCCCCGAACTCGAACTCGTCTCAAAGATCATCACTCCCGACCAAAAGCCCGAAATAGACAAATACCTCGAATACGTAAAAAGCCGCAGCGAAAGAGAACGCCTGGCTGAAGTAAAATCAATTACCGGAGCCTTCACCGGAGCTTATGCCCTTAATCCATTTGATGGTCGCGAAATTCCTGTTTGGATAAGTGAATATGTTCTTGCAGGTTATGGTACCGGTGCAATCATGGCTGTGCCATGTGGCGACCAGCGTGATTATGCTTTTGCAAAGCATTTTAATATTCCAATCACTAATATTATTGGTGATGCTTATAACGGGGAAGAAGCTAATCCTACCAAAGATGCCATTTTACAAAACAGTGATTTTATAGATGGAATGGTAATGCGCGATGCAATTGATGTGGTAATTGATGAACTGGAAGAAATGGGCATTGGCAAACGAAAAGTAAACTACAAAATGCGTGATGCAGGTTTTAGCCGGCAACGTTATTGGGGTGAACCGTTTCCTATTGTTTATAAAGGTGGAATTGCCTATCCTTTACCTGAAAATGAATTGCCCTTAGAGTTACCTTATGTTGAAAGCTATAAACCAGGACCAGAAGGTGAAGGCCCTCTTGCAAATATACCAGAATGGGTTAACGTCACCCAAACCCTCTCCGAAGGAGAGGGCTTAGCAAACGGTTCTTCCTCCCCCTCTCCCTTAGAGAGGGGGTCGGGGGGTGAGGTCAAAAGAGAAACGAACACCATGCCCGGTTACGCCGGCTCATCCTGGTACTTCTTGCGTTATATGGACCCGCACAATGACAAAGAATTTGTTGACAGAAAAGCAGCAGATTATTGGGGACAGGTAGATTTATATATCGGTGGAACTGAGCATGCTGTTGGTCATTTGTTATATAGTCGGATGTGGACAAAAGCTTTATATGATTTAGGATACATTGGTTTTGATGAGCCTTATAAGAAATTGGTTAACCAGGGGATGATAGGTTCATTCGTTAAAAACATTTTCAGGTCTAAACAAATTATTTTTAGATTAGATTTTGATTATACACTTAAAGCGAATGTGAATAGATTTATTGAACAATTTGGTGTGCATCCTAAAGATTATAATCCTGATATTCCTAATATTTTTATTAGTAGAGAAATAGCTGATAGAATTAATAATAATTCAACAAGTGATTACGACAAACAAACTATCGATGAGTCAATTAAAAAAGCTATGAAAATTAAAGACGATTTTCCAGGTACTTTAAATTTTTATCCAAATGAAATAACAGAAATACCTGTAGAATCGGTTCTTGTTGAAGACGATAAGTTAGATATTGAAAATTTCAAATTACGCTCTAGACTAGGAAATCCAAATAGCATTTTCGCTTTTGCTGGCGATGCCTTCTATTGCCGAAACGAATTAGGAAAAATGTCGAAATCAAAATACAATGTGGTTAACCCCGACGTCATTGTAGAAAAATACGGAGCAGACACTTTCCGCATGTACGAAATGTTCCTCGGCCCTGTTGAGCAAAGCAAACCCTGGGACACAAAAGGTATCGAAGGTGTTCACCGTTTTTTAAGAAAGTTCTGGAGATTGTTTATAGACGAATCAAAAGAATTGATTGTAACAAATGACGCACCGGCACCAGCCGAACTGAAAGTGCTTCACAAAACCATAAAAAAGATTGATGAAGATACAGAACGTTTTAGCTTCAACACTGCTGTAAGTGCCTTTATGGTTTGTGTAAATGAACTAAACGATTTAAAGTGTCATAAAAAAGAAATCCTTGAGCCACTCGTTACATTGCTCGCACCATACGCTCCCCATATTGCAGAAGAATTATATCATCTACTCCATGACTCCCTCTCTCCCGATAGCTATCGGGATGGAGAGGTTCCGATAGCTATCGGAAGGGCTGAGGTCTCTGTGTTAGATGCAGCTTTTCCAAAGTTCGAAGAAAAATACCTTGTTGAAAGCAGTAAAGAATATCCCATCAGCATAAATGGAAAAGTAAGAGCAAATATCAATATTGCATTGGATGCTGCCCAACTCGAAGTTGAACAAATCGTTCTGCAAAATGAAATTGTACAAAAGTGGCTTGATGGAAAATCACCGAAAAAAATAATATTCGTAAAAGGAAGGATGATAAATGTGGTAATCTAATGTGCTTTAAATATCATTTATAAAATCAGAATTAATTTTCTTAACCGCAGTAGATGTCGCTGCGGTTTTTTTGTAAGAAGCAAGTGTTTCTTTCTAACTTTTTAATATTAATAGCTTTCCAATTTCAATTTAAAAATGTTACAATCTTCGTTATATAGTTTATTGGCAAAGCATTCCCCTGCTTTTCACCCAGTCGTTCCTTTCGATTCTAAAAAAGATAGATTATTGCGGCTTGATTTCACTGCTGCTAATACAGCTCTTACAAATAAAATATTGTCAGATACAAATGCTTTTAATGATTATATAAATACATTACTTCTCAAAAAATATAGATATGGCATTAAATATAGATACGGCATTGGTGGTTATGATGAACTTCGTACTATTTATGCAAGAAGCGCTGTTTTTGATACCAGCGAAGAACTGCGCCGCCTTCATTTAGGTATTGATATCTGGGGGGCTGCGAACACACCGATCTTTGCACCTCTAGGTGGTTATGTGCATAGTTTTGCTTTTAATGACCAGTATGGAGATTATGGCGCTACAATTATTCTCAATCACCAGTTGGACGGAGTTTCTTTCAATACCCTTTATGGACATGTAAGCCTTAAAGACATTGCAGATTTGCAGGAAGGACAGTACATAACAGGAGGTGCAGAGTTTGCACACTTCGGCCAACCACAAGAAAATGGTCAATGGCCACCGCATCTGCATTTTCAAATAGTGCAGGAAATGCATGGCAAAAAAGGGGATTACCCGGGTGTATGTAAGTATTCTGAAAAAGAAAAATATCTATCTAACAGTCCTAACCCTGATGCAATCATACAAATGATGCAATATGCCACTTAATTAATGAAAATTTTAAAGGCAAACCTCAAAAAATTTAAAGCCCTATAAAAAATCATGATCCGGAAATATTTCAATTGTTCTGATTCCTTTCTTTATACTATAAACGATTTTAATTAATCAAATTTTAATAAGTTGATGATAACTGTTGGTTTTTAATAGGCTTGATTCAATTTTAGTAACCAGGATTGGAAACTTTTAACAACAAAAATTAATTGAACTTTCTATAAAACATTTATTTAAACTGACCTCATTTATTCCTGTCCTAACATTTTTGAAGAGTTTTTAAAATCAGGCATCAATTTTTCATAGCATATTTAGAATAAATTGTAATCGGGAGTATAAAATTAATTTCTATTAAGGTAATTTTAAAAATAACAATAGTAAACAGATGAGAAAGTGTAAAACAATTCTTGGTTTCGGACTGATGCTGGTATTTATGAGTTGCGATTTGAACAATAACGGGCAAAATAAAAAAGCGGAGAATGCCGTCGCTTCATCTGTAAACACCTCTGCTAAAAGCGGAAAATATAACCTGGTTGAAGCTTTTCCCAAGCTTGAGTTTGAGCAGCCGGTAGAACTGACCAGTCCAAATGACAATACAGACAGGATATTTGTAATAGCACAAAAAGGAATAATACATGTATATCCAAATAAGCCGGATGTAAATAAGGCGCCCGTTTTTCTCGATATTTCAAACCAGGTAGAAAGCGGCGGTGAAAAGGGATTATTGGGGTTAGCTTTTCATCCTGATTATAAAAGTAACGGGTTCTTTTATGTAAACTATACTAAAGGCAATCCTTTAGAAACAATTATTTCCCGTTTTAAGGTCAGCGTTTCTGATCCGAATTTGGCAGATCCCAAAAGTGAAGTCGTATTACTTCGTTATGCACAACCATATGAAAACCATAATGGCGGTAAAGTTGCTTTTGGTAACGACGGATTTCTTTATATAGCGGCAGGCGATGGCGGAAGCGGCGGCGACCCTGGGAACAGAGGACAAAACCGTAAGGAACTATTGGGAAAAATTTTACGTATTGACGTAAATAAACCTTCCGGAAATCTCAATTATAGTGTCCCTGCTGACAATCCTTTTGCAGGAAATAAAGAAGGATTTCGTGACGAAATTTATGCGTACGGAATGCGTAATCCCTGGCGTTTTAGCTTCGACCAACAGACTGGTGCTCTGTGGGCTGGCGATGTAGGCCAAAATAAA
>JAABUS010001702.1_pt1 | contig 46125 bp, 44 predicted proteins | sample 5560161 | NCBI WGS metagenome assembly JAABUS01 (sample SAMN10711885, study PRJNA513376) | rock metagenome | isolation source: Antarctica rocks | place: Antarctica: Victoria Land, Trio Nunatak nord | collected 2016-01-04 | reverse complement strand
TTTCATTTTTAGCTAAATAAACGTTGAAAACGTCAATCTGTTTATTTTTCAAAGCTCTTTTAATGATCTGTAACTCAGATTCACTCTTGCTGTATGCTTTTGATACTGATTTTCTTTTTTGATGCTGTCATTTTATGCAATTAATCATTGCTCTTTTATCTCTTTGTCTATTTGCTTTTTGATGAAGCTCATGATTGTTCTTTTTCTAATGTTGATTGTTGATCTTTTTCATGTCACGTCTTTGATCAATTGATTCACTGCTTTGTTTTCAATGATGTTTTTGCAACTTGATACTCACTGTATGCAAATATGACATCGATTTTGTTGCAGATTGATCAGATTTTGTCGTATGTTATTGAATAACTTCAAGTTGATATTACTCTTTGCTTTTAATCTTTGCAGCGTCATTTGACTGTCTGTGTATACTCAAATTTCGCTGTCTTTAGATGCTTTTTCGCTGCATATCGCGATTGCATCGTCAATAGCTTGCAATTTCACTTTCGTTATGATTATTTCATTAATCACGCTTGTCGCTTTGCTGCATCTAACAGACTCGTGCGTGAATATCATCATGATTTTGATTTCTGTTTTGAACTTTGCTATCTTTTTTCAAGTTTGCGATGCATCAATGTACATCACTATATTTTTCGTCTTTTTGACTATTGTTTTCAGTAGGCTGATTGTCAAGCTGAGTTTTCATATCTACATTCTGATTCAACTCGATTACTTGAATTGAATCTTCTGACTCAACTTGATTACTCGAGTTGAATTATCTGACTCGACTTGATATTGATCTTGAGTCAGAATTCGATTCAAGTTTTCAACTCAACTCATCAAGCAATTGAATATGACGTCAAGAGAGCTAAATATAGAAATTTTTCCGATTTTTCGCCTTTGCATTATCTTTTTGCATTATTTTTTTGGTAGAAAGTTATAAAGAGAAACATGAAGAGAAACATAAAGAGAAACATGAAAATCATTTGATAGAAAGCTTTGATAGAGAAATATGATAGAAAGCTATGATAGAGAGTCATGACGAGAAACTATGAAGACTGTTTGATAGAGAATCATGAAAAGAAGTCATGAAGAAAAGTCATGAAGAAAAGTCATGAAGAGAAGCTATGATAGGAAAACATGGTAGAAAGCTATGAAGAAAAGTCATGAAGAAAAGCTATGATAGAAAAACATGAAGACTATTTGGTAGAAAGTCATGATAGAAAGTCATAATAGAGAGTCATAATAAAATATCTATCTATCTACTTCATGTCTTGACGAGTCGAATCGAGAATTTTGAGTCAATACTCGATTTCAACTCTCTGACTTGACTTGAATACTTAAATCAAACATCTCGACTCAACTCAAATACTCAAGTTAAGAATTCTGACTTGAATTGAGTCTTGACGAGTCGAGAACTCGACTCGACCTCAATGACTCGACTTGACGCGATCAGTCTATTTTTCAGTTCTCTATAGTAAGTATTTATTGTTTTACACATTTCATCTTTTACAAATTCAATTTACATCTTTGTCAAATACTTGATTTTCTGATCTCATGATTTCTTGAAGTGAAATATTTCAATCTTCTGTATTGAACTAAGCATTTTATGCACTTTGTTCAATATTTGATATATTTATGTGAGCTTCTCTTTGCAATTCTTGACTTTTTAAGACAACTTCGTCATTAACTCATTTCAATTCAGATAATTTGTTGCATTCAGATTCAGATTCAATTCGATAATGTATTGAGATGAGTATGATATGAATGTTCACTTTCTTGTCGAATGCTTTTTTAATAATTTAACTATTTTAATTGCATAGTTCTTGCATTTTTAATCTAGTCATACTTTTACTGACGAAATTTCAGCCTCTATTTGCATGACTTTTATAAATAATGTTCAAAATGCTTTCAGTATTTTTCATAATGCTGCGTTCTGCAGCTTACAAAATTTGATTGCGTGGTTTTTTTTATTATTTCATCAGATTTCAACGTCATAGTCGTCAATGATTGTGATGCATGCTAAATACAACTGTCTTTCTGACTTTGCATTTAGTTCTCACTCATTATTCATTAGTTTAAAGAGTGAGTGTAGCGTTCTTGTGACTGCAACGATTTTCGTTTGCACATGCATCTTAAAGTTGAGCTTTCGATTCAGTCAGACTTCTAATCATTGTATGCAGATCTTCGATTTTACGACTATGTCATTGAGTAGCATAATCGTTTGATTGAGTGTCGCTTTGTGACTTTCAAAATGAATCAATTCGAATTGTGAGTCATCAAATTGCACTGCGTTTTCATTCGCTCATGTAAATGCGATTTTCGTCGTCTTTTTCAGCTTTTTCACATTCTTGTCAATGCTCTTTTCTTCGATGTACAGTGTGATATCATCAATGTAGCTGAATAACTGTAGATTTTCAATTCTTACGCGAATCTTCAAGAATAAGTGTCGAATGTAAATTAAAAACAGAATGAGAAAAATAAATGATTCTTGCAATATTTTTGTGAAAATTTCCTTTGACTTCTGATGTTCTTCATCAAATGCTAAGTCAATGATTCAATTTTGTAAGAAGCATTTTATTCAGTTGATCAAATTGATTAATATCTTTTGTTTAATTAAGATCTTGATCAGCTGTTTCAACATTACATGATATGTCTAGCAGTAAACATATAAGCGTGTTTTCGCGACTTTTTGTCATTTGCGCGTCGTGTACTAGATTTAGTACTGCGTTTATAGCTGATCTTTGTTTTCTGCTTCTAATTTAATTGAAGTCTAGCAACTTGTCATTCGTTTTCGCTGTGTATGACAGTTGCATCGCTATTAGCTTTTTTGCTATCTTGTCTAAGCAGTTTAGCAATGTGATAATTCTGTATGTCTTTAAAATTGAATAATTCAATTTATTCGATTTTTTCAGAATGATTTCTGTGTCTTCGCATCATATCTTTGAATGATAGTCACTTTCAATCAAATTTAAATACATCAGATTGAACATTTTCAATACGCTTTTGTATGCTCATTGCATGATTGCAAATAACATATCATTTGATTTGAATGCTTTTCTGAGTGCTGAGAAGTTAATAGCATGCTTAATCTTCTTCTTGATAATTCTTGATCATTGTATACTTTCATTCAATAGTAAATTCTCATTGATTTAAACTTTCAAAGATAATGAATACATTGCTTTCAAGAATGTTTTGCACTTTTTATTGAATTCAGTTTTCAACTTTCTTTGTGCATTCTGTATTGAGAATAGCTTTTCAATTAATCATGATTTGATGAACTTGTATGTCTGAAACACTTTCTTTTCTTTGACTTTGTTCAGAAAGTTGATTTAGAATTGATTTTTGATCAACTTTATTGCATCATGATATGAATTTCACATTCGTATTATTTTTGTTCATGCATCATCAGTTTTACATCTTTTTCAAATTCACTTTCTTGATAACAGTGCTTTTCACATTTCGATGAGCTCATTGTTTCATCAAAGTTTCGATTTTACGCATATTCGCTGTTTAAATACAAATAACTTTACTGCACTCTTGATGCATTCAATCAAGTAAATGACTTTTGTCTTTAAACTGATAATTCTTCGCATTTTGATAATTATTTCATTCTTCGTCTTTTGTAAGTGCATGTTGAATTTCTTTCAGTCGACTTTTTGCAAGTTGTATGATGCATTTAGCGAGTTTTCAACCAATTTCACCTTTTCTGTAACTATCGTAAACAGAATTACTTCATGATTCAATTCTGTGTCTGCATCTTCATTCACATGTCAGTTCTTAATGTAGTTTTGCACACTTCTTGATGCAAAAGCTAAATCAATTACTGAGCTTGATCTTTTGAAATAACTGTGATAAGTGTTTATATTCAATGTATTAATCAGATTGCAGTCATGCATTCTTACTCAGTTTACTAATGCTTTCGTTCTAATGAGATTTGCAATCTTCACGTTTCATCAATTATGATGCGCATTAAAGTCTTCTGCAATAATGACTTTTTGATCATTGTTTAGTCTAATCTTTGTTAACTTTCACTCAATCATGTATGATTGCTTCTTCTCTGCGTTTTGTGCTTTTTCGTTATATATGTTGAGCAACAAAATCTCATTCGAAATTTTATTGTTCGCTATCATTATCTTTTTTTTTCTTCATTAAGTGCATGCAGTCTATGACTATAACACTGTCTAAACACTATGTATATGCTAAGTTACATGTAATCTGATCAAAGTCGCTGCTTTATATCTTTTTGTTGATCAATCACATCGATAGTTTGCACATACAAGTGTGTGAACTGTCTATATGATCAAGTGATCACATAGATAATTCAAAATTGTGAAAGCTGATCACTTCAACGTAAGCTTTCGACTTGTTTATATGATCATCAAGTCAAGCGAGCTAAATGAGCTTTGATCTATGTAGATGAAAGCTGATCACTTCGATGTAAACTTTCGAGTTCGCTGTATAATCACTCTGCTGAATGAACTAGATGAGCTTTGATCTATGTATTTGCAACGCATGTAAATCGATCAGAAAATCGAAAAAAATCGATTGATTTACTGCATCACGCAAGCGTGTAGATGTGTAAAAGCTGAATCGTGTCTTTGCAATATGTATGTGTGTGATGTATATGAGTTGCAGCGTGTGCGCAAAGACGTTGCTGTCGTTCTGTGTATATGAGCAAAGACTGTGTCATGTCTTTGCAATGTATGTGATTGCGATGCATGTAAATCGATCTGATAATGCGAAAAATCGATCAATTTACTGCATCATGCAGACGTGTAGATGTGCAAAAGCTGAGTCGTGTCTTTGCAATGTATATGTATGTGATGTATATGAGTTGCAGTATGTGCGCAAAGACGTTGCTGTTGTTCTGTGTATATGAGCAAAGACTGTGTCGTGTCTTTGCAATGTATGTGATTGCGATGCATGTAAATCGATTCAATAAAGCAAAAAATCGATCGATTTACTGCATCACACAGATGTGTAGATGCGCAAAAGCTGAGTCATGCCTTTGCAATGTATGTATGTGTGACGTATATGAGTTGCAGCACATATGCAAAGACGTTGCTGTCGTTCTGTGTATATGAGCAAAGACTGTGTCATGTCTTCGCAGTGTATGTATTTGCGATGCATGTAAGTCAATCAGAAAATCAATAAATTAATTGATTTACTGCATCATGCAGACATGTAAATGTGCAAAAGCTGAGTCGTGTCTTTGCAATGTATATGTATGTGATGTATATGAGTTGCAGTATGTGCGCAAAGACGTTGCTGTCGTTCTGTGTATATGAGCAAAGACTGTGTTATGTCTTTGCAGTGTATGTATTTGCAACGCATGTAAGTCAATCAGAAAATCAATAAATCAATTGATTTACTGCATTGCATCGATGTATATGTGCGCAAAAGTTGAATCATGCCTTTGCAATGACTGTGTAAATGTCGTATATTAGTTGCAGCGTGTGCGCAAAGACGTTGCTGTTGTTCTGTGTATATGAGCAAAGTTTGTGTCGTGTCTTCGCAGTGTATGTGATTGCGATGCATGTAAATCAATCAGAAAACCGAAATCGATTGATTTATTACGTCGTTCAGATGTGTATATGTGCAAAAGCTGAGTCGTGCCTTCGCAGTATATATGTGTATGTTGTATATGAGTTCAACATGTGAATAAAGCGCTGTTACTGCTCTGTGTGTGATTGCGCTGCGTGTAAATCGGCCTGAAAATGCGAAAAATCAATCGATTTACTGCATCACATCTGTTCATATGTGCGCAAAAGCTGAGTCGTGCCTTCGCAGTATATGTGTGTATGTCGTATATGAACTCAACATGTGAATAAAGCGCTGTTACTGCTCTGTGTGTAATTGCGCTGCGTGTAAATTGATCTGCAAATGCGAAAAATCAATCGATTTACTGCATCACATCTGTCTGTATATGCGCAAAAGTTGAATCGTGTCTTCGCAGTATATATGTATATGTCATATATGAGTTGCAGCATGTATGCAAAGACGTTGCTGTTCTTCTGTGTATATGCAAGCTTCAACACGTCAATGATCACGTTGTTATTATTTCGCTTTTCAACTGTGTATGAGCTCAACGCATGAATAAAGCGCTGTTACTGCTCTGTCAATGTTGATGAGATTGTTCAACTCTTCTGACAAGCATAGCTTGCAGAAGATTTGTAGTCAGCATCTCATACAGATAAATCTCGTTGTCGATCATTCAGATTTGATCAAAAATGACTATCATTCAAAGATATGACATGAAAATATGAGAATTATTCTGAAAAAATCAGACAAGTTGAATTATTTAATTTCAAAGATATATCGAATTATTACGCTGCTAAACTGTTTAGACAAAGTAGCAGAAAAAATAATAGCAGTATGACTATCTTACACAGCTGAAATTAACGACAAGCTGCTGAATTTTGATCAAATGAGAGACAGAAAACAAAGATCAGCTATAAATGCAGTACTAAATTTAGTACATGATGTGCAAATGATGAAAAGTTGAGAAAACATACTTATCTGTTTACTTCTAGATGTCAAAGAAGTTTTTGATCATGTTGCATTAAGACAACTAGTCAAAATATTAATTAAGTTGAAAATATTGATCAACTTAATCAATTTAATAAAATGTTTCTTACAAAACAAAGTTATTGACTTAGCATTTGATGATGAATGTCAGAAATTAAAGAAAATAAGCACAGAAATATCACAAGACTCATTTATCTCGCTCATTTAATTTCTAATTTATATTCGATACTTGTTTTCAAAGATTCGCGCAAAGTTCGAAAATTTACAGTCACTCAGCTATATTGACAACGTGACGCTATACATTGAGGAAAGAAATATTGACAAGAATGTGAAAATGCTGAAAAACGCAGCAAAAATCGCTTTCACATGAGCTAAGAACAACGCAGTGCAATTCAATAATTCAAAATCTGAATTGATACACTTTGAAAGTCATAAGAAGACGCTCAAACAAATCATTATTCTACTCAATAACATGATCATAAAATCAAAGACATGCATATAATGACTAAAAGTTTGACTGAATTGAAAGCTCAACTTCAAAGTTCATGTGCAAATGAAAATCATGACAGTCACAAGAACATTACACTCATTGTTTAAATTAATGAATAGCGAGTGAGAATTAAATATTAAATCAGAAAAGCAGTTATATCTGACATGCATCACATTTATTAACGATTATGACGTTGAAATATGATGAAATAATCAAAAAAGCTACTTAGTTAAATTTCGCAAACTGCAAAATGCTGCATTACGAAAAATTCTGAATGCATTTTGAACATTATCAATAAATGCTATGCAAATAAAAGTTGAAATCTCGTCAATGAAGATGCAATTAAATCAAAAGTGCAAGAACTATGCAATTTGAATAGTTGAATTATTGAAAAAACACTTTATCAGAAAAAGAACATTTATTTCGTACTCATCTCAATACTTTATTAAATTGAATCTTTTTTTCTTCTTCATTAAGTGCATGCAGTCTATGACTATGACACTGTCTAGACGCTGTGTATATGCTAAGTTACATGTAATCTGATCAAAGTTGCTGCTTTATATCTTCTCGTTGATTAATCACATCGATAGTTTGCACATACAAGCACTCTCGCTCAAATTCTTGCACTTGTACTTTCGTTTTTCTTTGTTTCTTTGCACTCTTCGCGTTCTACTCTTTCGTTTCTAATAGTCATTTTCTCGTTGCAATTCAAGTGTTTTTCAAATACTCTAGTTTTGCAATTCTTTCGATTTTGATGATGAAAAGCATTAATATGATGTCTGTGTTTTTGAGCTGAGTCTTTTTCTTAAGCTTTATCTGCTCTGATCTATAATGCTTGCAATTTAGTAGTAAATGCTCTGACGTTTGACTTGCATTGCATATTTCATAGCATTTGTTCAAATTATTCTCTGAAAATCGATGCAAATAGCTCTTGAAATAGTCATGTTTCATTTTCAACTGAATAAAGATTGAAAACGTTAGTCTATCAATTTTTCTAAGCTCTTTTAGTGATTTCTGACTTAGATTCACGTTCGATATGTGCTTTCGATACTGATTTCCCTTCTTGATGCTGCTTTTTCAGACATTTAATCATTGTAATTTCGTCTCTTTGCAAATTTGCTTTTTGACGAAGCTTATGATGATTGTCTTCATGTTGTCAATAACTGATAATTCTTAAGCAGCGCTTTTGATCAATTGATCTGCTTTTTCATTCTCAATAATGCTTTTGCAACTTGATATTCACTGTATGTGAATCTGACACTGATTCTGACGTAAATTGGTCAAGTTTTGTTGTATGTCATCAAATAACTTCACATCGACGTTGCTTTTTGCATTTAGTCTTTGCAAAGTCATTTGACTGTTCATGTACACTCAAATTTCACTGTTTTTGAATGCTTTTTCGCTGCACATTGCGATTGCATTGCTAATAGCTTGCAGTTTCGCTTTCGTTATGATAATTTTGCCTGAAACGCTTGTCGCTTTGCTGCATCTGACGAGCTTATGCGTGAATATCACTGTCGTTTCGATTTCTGTTTCAACCTCTGCTATTTTTTTCGAATTTGCAATGCGTCGATATACATCACTATGTTCTTCGCCTTTTTGATGATTCTTTCTAATTCTCTATAGTGTGTATTGATCGTATCGCAAGTTTCGTCTTTTGCAAATTCGATTTGAAGTTCTGCTAAATGCACAATTTCTTGTTCTCATGATTTCTTGAAGTGAGAAATTTCAATTTCTTTTATTGAATTCAGTGTTTTTTGCACTTTGTTCAATATTTAATATATCTGCGTGAGTCTGTCTTTGCACTTCTTGACTTTTCAAGATAAATTCAACTTTGTCTCGTTTCAGTTCAGATATTTCGATCAACAATGAAATTTATCTGTACAAGATGCTGACTACGAATCTTCTGCAAGCTATGCTTGTCAGAAGAGCTGAACAATCTCATCAACATCAACAGAGCAGTAACAGCGCTTTACTCACATGTTGAGCTCACACACAGTCGAAAAGCGAGACAATAACAACGCAGTTGTCAACACGTTGAAGCTTGCACATACACAGAAGAACAGCAACGTCTTTGCATACATGATGCAACTCATATATGACATATACATATATATTGCGAAGGCACGACTCAGCTTTTGCGCATATACAGACAGACGTGATGCAGTAAATTGATCGATTTTTCGCATTTTCAGACCGATTTACATGCAGCGCAATCACACACAGAGCAGTAACAGCGCTTTATTCACACGTTGAGCTCATATATGACATACACATATACACTGCAAAGACACGACTCAGCTTTTATGCATATACAGACAGACGTGATGTAGTAAATCGATCGATTTTTCGCGTTTTCAGATCGATTTACACGCAGCGCAATCACACACAGAGCAGTAACAGCGATGTATTCACACGTTAAGCTCACATACGACATACACACATATACTACGAAGACATGATTCAGCTTTTGCACATATACGCGATGATGTGATGCAGTAAATCGATCGATTTTTCGATTTTCTGATCGATATACATGCATCACAAATATATACACTGCAAAGACATGATACAGTCTTTGCTCATATACACAGAACGACAGCAACGTCTTTGCGCACATGCTGCAATTCATATACATCACACACACATACACTGCAAAGACATGATCAAGCTTTTGCGCATTTACACGTCTGCATGATGCAGTAAATCGATCGATTTTTCGCTTTATCAGATCAATTTACACGCATCGCAATCACATACATTGCAAAGACACAACACAGTCTTTGCTCATATACATAAAACAACAGCAACGTCTTTGCACACATATTGCAACTCATATACATTACATACATATACACTGCAAAGACATGATCAAGCTTTTGCACATTTACACGTCTGCATGATGCAGTAAATCGATCGATTTTTCGCATTATCAGATCGATTTACATGCATTGCAAGCATATACACTGCAAAGACATGATATAGTCTTTGCTCACATACACAGAATAACAGCAACGTCTTTGCGCATGCGCTGCAACTAATATAAAACATTCACACAGTCATTGCAAAGACACGACTCAGCTTTTGCGCATATACACATCGATGCAACGCAGTAAATTGATCGATTTTTTCGATTTTCTGATCGATTTACATGCGTCGCAAATACATACACTGCAAAGACATGACACAGTCTTTGCTCATATACACAGAACGACAGCAACGTCTTTGCGCACACACTGCAACTCATATACGTCACACACATATACATTGCGAAGGCACGACTCAGCTTTTGCGCATCTACACGATCATGTGATGCAGTAAATCAATCAATTTCTCAATTTTCTGATCGATTTACATGCGTCACAAATACATAGATCAAAGCTCATTTAGTTCGTTCAGCTGAGTGATCATACAACGAACTTGAAAGCTCACGTCAAAGTGATCAGCTTTCATCTACATAGATTAAAGCTTATTTAGTTCGCTTGACTTGATGATTATACAGACAAGTTGAAAGCTTACGTCAAAATGATCAGCTTTCACAATTTTGAGTTGTTTAGATGATTGCTTGATCATATAGACAGTTCACGCGCTTGTTTGCGCAAACTATCAATGTGATTGATCAATGAAAAGATATACAGCAGCGATTATGACTAGATTACATGTAATTTAGAATACACACAGCGTCTAGATAGTGTCATAGTCATAGACTGCATGCACTTAATGAAGAAATAAAAAAAGTTCAGATATTTCGATGCATTCAAATCTAGGTTCAATTCAATAAAGTATTGAGATGAGTACGAAATAAATGTTCTTTTTCTGATAAAATGTTTTTTTGATAACTCAACTATTCAAATTGCATAAATCTTGCACTTTTGATTTAATCACATCTTCATTGACGAAATTTCAACTTCTATTTGCATAGCATCTATCAATGATGTTCAAAATGCACTCTATTGAACTGAATCTGAATCTGAATGCATTGAAATATCTGAACTGAAACAAGATGAAGTTGAATTTATCTCAAAAAGTCAAGAAGTGCAAAGACAGACTCACGCAGATATATCAAATATTGAACAAAGTGCAAAAACACTGAATTCAATACAGAAGATCAAAATATCTCATTTTAAGAAATCATAAGATCAAGAAATCGAATATCTGACGAAATTGCAAATCGAATTTGCAAAAAGCGAAACTCGCGAAACGATCAATATGCACTATAGAAAATTAGAAAGAATTATCAAAGAGACGAAGAACATAGTGATGTATATCAATGCATCGCAAATTCAAAAAAAGATAGCAGAGATCAAAACAGAAATCAAAACAACAGTGATATTCACGCATGAGTTTGTCAGATGCAGCAAAGCAACAAGTGTTTCAGACAAAATTATCATAACGAAAGCGAAACTGCAAGCTATTAGCGATGCAATCGTAATGTGCAGCGAAAAAGCACTCAAAATCAGCGAAATTTGAGTGTACATGAACTGTCAAATGACTTTGCAAAGACTAAACACAAAGAGCAATGTCAATGCAAAGTTATTCAATGACATACGACAAAACTTGATCAATTTACGTCAGAATCAATGTCAAATTTGCATACAGTGAATATTGAGTTGCAAGAGCATTATTGAAAACAAAAAAGCAAATCAATTGATCAAAAGCGTTGCTCAAGAATTATCAGTTATCAACAACACGAAAGCAATCATCATAAGCTTCGTCAAAAAGCAAATTTGCAAAGAGATGAAATTACAATGATTAAATGTTTGAAAAAGCAGCATCAAGAAGGGAAATCAGTATTGAAAGCACATATCAAACGTGAATCTAAGTCAGAAATCACTAAAAGAGCTTAGAAAAATTGATAGACTAACGTTTTCAATCTTTATTCAGTTGAAAATGAAACATAAGTATTTCAAGAGCTATTTGCATCAAGTATCAGAGAATAATTCAAACAAATGCTATGAAATATGCAATGCAAGTCAAACGTCAGAGCATTTACTACTAAATTGCAAGCATTATAGATCAGAGCAGATAAAGCTTAAGAAAAAGACTTAGCTCAAAAACACAGACATCATATTGATGCTGTTCATCATCAAAATCGAAAGAATCGCAACATTAAAGTATTTGAAAAATACTTGAATTACGACGAGAAAATGACTATTAGAAACGAAAGAGTAAAACGCGAAGAGTGCAAAGAAATGAAGAAAAACGAAAGTATGATTGTGAAAGTTTGAGCGAGAGTGCTTATATGCACAAACTATCGATGTGATTGATCAATAAAAAGATATAAAGCAACAACTTTGATCAGATTACATGTAACTTAACATATACACAGCGTCTAAACAGTGTTATAGTCATAGACTGCATGCACTTAATGAAGAAATTAAAAAAAAAATCTTGTATTTAAATTTTATCAAAGTAATAATAATATCGATCTTTTATATTAATAATATCTTTAATTTAGCTCAATCTTTGACATTATGAAAGATTTACACTTTCTGCAACGTTTTCATACATTGAAATTTTATTTAGTTATTCTTTCATTTAAATGAAGTCATTTCATAATTTCTTAATTGATAATGAGCATGCTGTTGAACAGTTTGCTCAAAGTATGATTGAAAATTCAGTTGAAATCTTTCATGCAATGCAAGAGCTTCAAAATCAAGTTTGATAACATGATATTATCACTTCATCTTCATTCATCATTTTCAGTTCTTCAGTTTATATAAAGTTGAATTCTCAGTTTCTTGCAATGATAGCTCAGATCATTGTATAAATCTTAAACAATTAATATTTTTTCTTCATTCATCTTTCTGCAAACTTTGTCACTGTCTTCATTGCTTTTAAATTTAAGAAGCTTCTTGACATATTTAAATATAAGAAAAACAAAGATTGATTAAATGCATAAGAGCAGAGTCTGATACAACGCATGAACATGAATGACAATCATTACTTCTTTCATTGAGTCAAGATCATTTATGTTAAGTCATGACTCATCATAGATAAGAAGACTCATAATCTAATGAATCAATATTGAGTCAATGATCTTTGTATCATTTTTATCTTTGCAAATTGATAACATAAGTTACATCATTACTGTGACAACTCTTTCAAGATAGAAGATGTTCATTTATATCTTCATGAAACTTTAAAGCAAGACACAAATAACTTTGTTGACTATTACAATCTTTTCTATCAAAAGAAAGAATATTCTTTGATGAAAGATTTTTCATTGATTAACTGTCTGAAGTGCAATGTCAATTATTTCACTTAAGTCATCATTTTCTTCTGATGAAATTTCAATAAAACTCAATTATTTATCTTTTATCAATGAATTCAAGCATTTTTTGACATCGATGAAGAGCTTCAGCAGCTCAAACATCATTAATCTCACTTCATTTTCATCATCATTTCATTTATCAAAGTCAAGAATATTTTTACATTAACTAGTAATTCTTTAAGTTCAAAGATTATCATCTTTGTGACTGTTGTTTCAACAGTATCTTTGTCTTTTTCTTTCTCATTTTTTAATGAATCAATGAATTTAAGCTTTATTATTATTCTCATTTAAGATAAGACTTTGATCATTTCTGAGATCAAGAAAATCTGCAATAAGTGAAAGCTGTGTTACTACTGTCAATTGCAACATTTAAGCAAAATCAATTTTTTTTTCTTCATTAAGTGCATGCAGTCTATGATTATGATATTATTTAGACGCTGTGTGTATTTTAAATTACATGTAATCTAGTCATAATTGCTGCTGTATATCTTTTCATTGAACAGTCACATCGATAGAGTGCACATACGAGCGCATGAACTGTTTATATGATTAAGCAATCATTTAAACAACTCAAAATTGTGAAAGCTGATCACTTTGACATAAGCTTTCAACTTGTCTGTATGATCATCAAGCTAAGCGAGCTAAATAAGCTTTGATTTATGTAGATGAAAGCTAATCACTTCGACGTAAGCTTTTGAGTTTGCTGTATAATCACTCAGCTGAACAAACTAAATGAGCTTTGATCTATGTATTTGCGATGCATGTAAATCGATCAGAAAATCAATTTACTGCATCACGCAAGCATGTAGATGTGCAAAAGCTGAGTCATGTCTTCGTAATGTATATGTGTGTGATGTATATGAGTTGCAATGCATGCGCAAAGACGTTGCTGTTGTTCTGTGTATATGAGCAAAGACTGTGTCATGTCTTTGCAGTGTATGTATTTGCGACGCATGTAAATCGATCAGAAAATCGAAATTGATCAATTTACTGCGTTGCACAGATGTGTATATGCACAAAAGCTGAGTCATGCCTTTGCAATAATTATGTAAATGTCGTATATTAGTTGCAGCGCATGCGCAAAGACGTTGCTGTTGTTTTATGTATATGAGCAAAGACTGTATTATGTCTTTGCAATGTATGTGCTTGCAATGCATGTAAATTAATATGATAATGCGAAAAATCGATCGATTTACTGCATTATATGAGCATGTAAATGCACAAAAGCTGAGTCGTGTCTTTGCAATATGTATGTGTGTGATGTATATGAGTTGCAACGCATGCGCAAAGACGTTGCTGTCATTCTGTGTATATGAGCAAAGACTGTGTCATGTCTTTACAGTGTATGTGACTGCGATGCATGTAAATTGATCTGATAAAGCGAAAAATCGATCAATTTACTGCATCACACAAGCATGTAAATGTGCAAAAGTTGAGTTGTGTCTTTGCAGTATATGTATGTGTGATGTATATGAGTTGCAGCGTGTGCGCAAAGACGTTGCTGTCATTCTGTGTATATGAGCAAAGACTGTGTCATGTCTTTACAATGTATATATTTGCGACGCATGTAAATTGATCGAAAAATCGAAAAATCAATCGATTTACTTCATTGCATCGATGTGTATGTGCGCAAAAGCTGAGTCGTGCCTTCATAATATATATATGTATGTTGTATATGAGTTCAATGTATGAATACAACGTTGTTACTGCTCTGTATGTGATTGCGCTGCGTGTAAATTGATCTGAAAAAGCGAAAAATCAATCGATTTACTGCATTGCATTAATGTGTATATGCGCAAAAGCTGAGTCATGCCTTCGCAATATATATGTGTATGTTGTATATGAGTTCAACGTGTGAATACAGCGTTGTTACTGCTCTGTGTGTGATTGCGCTGCATGTAAATCAATCTGAAAATGCGAAAAATCAATCAATTTACTGCATCACATCTATCTGTATATGTGCAAAAGCTGAGTTGTATCTTCACAGTATATATGTATATGTTGTATATAAGTTGCAGCATGTATGCAAAGATGTTGCTGTTCTTCTGTGTATATGCAAACTTCAACATATTGATGATCACGTTGTTATTGTCTTGCTTTTTGACTGTGTGTAAACTCAACATGTGAGTAAAGTGTTGTTACTGCTTTGTTGATGTTGATGAGATTATTCAGCTCTTCTGACAAGCATAGCTTGCAAAAGATTCATAGTCAGCATTTTATACAGATAAATCTTGTTGTTGATCAAGCAAAATCATTAAAGAATGCTCAAATAAGAAGTTTTTCACTTTGCATATCATAAATGTTTATGACAATGATATCATCAGTATAAATGAAGAAGTCTTGCTGTTCACGAAAAAGTTTAGTTTCTAAGTTAAATCATGCTTAGAAATTTATATATATATCATCTTGTTTACTAGTCTCAATCTTTTTATTCTCACTTCAATCATATAGAAAGTTTTCTGCTAAATCTGTCTTGAAACTCTTTAAATTTAATTTAACATTCAAAGATAATCATATGATAATATTCTATATTTTACATTAAGCTTAATTTAAAGTTTTTACTTGCACTCTGATTAATAGTGAAGTCTTTACTTATGTCTTTATGAATAAATTCTTTATGCAACAACATCATCTTTTCTTACATTAATTAATTCACTCTCACAAACGTCAAGAATTTAATGATCAAATTGCTTTAATTGATGATATTATTCAACTCATTAAAATCACAGTAATTCTTGATGAATACATCAAAAGACTATTCTTCTATGTCATTGAATAAACTGATCATTAAGTTAAGTTTTCATATTTACTTTCTGACTCGCTTAAATACTTGATATCAATGTTGTGACTTAACTTGAATACTCAATATCAATCTTGTGATTCAACTTAATATTGATTTTGAGTTGAGTCAGAATTCAAATTTTCAACTTGACTCATTAAGCAATCGAAAATTCAGAGTTCAATGAGAAGAAATACTGATTACTACTAGTAGAAGTTTCTCAAGCAGAGTCAGCATCTTCAGAATTCATGAGAATACTGATTACTACTAATAAAGATTTTTCGAGCATGATTCATAAATAGTGATCGACATCTTCAGAACTCATGATTCATGAGAATATTGATTACTACTGATAGAAATTTCTCAAGCACTATTGATAATGTACTATTAATAATGCAACAGAGTAATGCAATTGATTAAAGCTTATGCGTAGTAATTACTAAGCTGAGAAAACACGTATCAATAGTAGTTAGTATTTTCGTAAGTTTTGATCAATACTTGTGAGAAAATCTCTATCAGTAGTAGTCAGTATTCTTATGAATCATGAAGATGCAATTGAATCAATTGCATTATCAGATAAATATTAGTAGTAGTAAATCATATCTTGATGAGTCAAGTTGAAAATTCAAGTCAATACTTAATATCAACATCATGATTCAACTCAAATACTTGATATCAAAATTCTGACTTGACTTGAATACTTGAATTCAAAATTCTGACTCAAATTGAGTCTTGACAAGTTAAGAACTCAACTTGATCTCAATGACTTAACTCGACGCAATCAGTTTATCATTGAATTAAGTTAGTATTTTATCATCATGAGTTTATCATGACTTCATCATCACGTCATTGATGTTAATTTTAAACACAATATTCTCATTTTATCTTTATTTTTCTATCTTAATTATTATTGTTAATTTCTCGTCAAGATTTATGATTTTAATCAACAAGAAGAAGAGATTTCGTTTAAAGTTAATAAAGTAACTTCTCTTCAGTCTCATTCTCAATTTACTTACAAGAAGTAACTCAGTTCATGAATTACTCACAAGAAGCAATTCAATCTACAGATTATTTATAAGAAGCAATTCAGTTTACAGATTACTCATAAGAAGTAATTCAGCATTCAATTTGCTTGCAAGAAGTAATTTAGTTTTTCATTCATTTGAAAGAAGTAACTTAGTTTTCAGTTTGCTCACAAGAAGCAATTCAGTTCTCAATTCGCTTGTAAGAAGTAACTTAGTTTCTCATCTGCTCACAAAAAGTAATATAACTCTTCATTCACTCATGAAAAGTTAACTAATACTTAGCTCATTTACAAGAAACAAATCTTGTTCAGTTTTGTTTCTCATTTGAAACAGAAAGTTTTTAATTGTATTTTTCAAGTTATTTAAAAAAATACTCATTAAAAATTAAGTGTTGAAATTCTTTCTTCTTTAAAACTTCTGTTATCTTCTGAGTAAATCAATTCAATTAATCTTTTATACAACTTGACATAGTTGAGTTGAAAGCTTAAAGCTTTGATTATATTACTCATGTTAAAGACATTGAAGTGTTTAACATTACTTTAAAGAAAATTAATGTTTTCTTGAATCTTGAGTCAATCTCATCTTTTAATCTAGACTCTGATAAGTCAAAATCACGTCATGCAACTTTGATTATTTATTTAAAGAACAGTTCAACTCTTGCTCAGTTTTCATCTTGTTCTCAAGACAGTATGTATGATAAGAATCATCATCTGAATTTTAATTAAATGAAAAAGAAATTTCATTTAACTGCATTCATGACACAAGAAGATCTTGAAGTTTATCAATAAAGTAAAAACGTTGAATCAGTTACAATTCTATCATTCAGATATTTTAAGTTTCTAAACATCTTCTTTAAGAAAAACGTTGATATCTTGTCTTTACATTGAGTTCATGATCATGTCATACATTTTAAAAAAGATACTCAAGCTTAGACTGATTGTTAAATTGAGTTTTCATATTTACTTTCTGACTCACTCAAGTACTCAATATCAATATTATGACTCAACTTGAATACTTAATCTTAACATTATGACTTAATTTAATATTAATCTTGAGTCAAGTCAGAATTTGCTGACTTGACTTAACTCATCAAGCAATTAAATATGACGTCAAGAAGATTAAATATAGAAATTTTTCCGATTTTTTGCTTTTGCATTATTTTTTTGATAGAAAGTCATGATGAAAAACATGAAGATCATTTAATACTAGAAAGTCATGAAGGAAAAATATGAAGATTGTTTGATAGAGAGTCATGATAGAAAGTCATGAAGAGAAAACATGAAGATTGTTTGATAAAGAGTCATGAAGAGAAAACATGAAGATTGTTTGATAGAAAGTCATTAAGAAAAGTCATGAAGAAGAGTCATGAAGAAAAATCATGAAGAAAAGTCATGATAAAGAGTCATGATAAAGAGTCATGATAAAGAATCATGAAGAAAAGTCATGAAGAAAAGTTATGATAGAAAGTCATGATAGAAAATCATGATAGAAAGTCATGAAAAGAAGTCATGATAGAAAGTCATGAAGAAAAAACATGAAGATTGTTTAATACTAAAGAATCATAAAGAGAAAACATGAAGACTATTTGATAAAAAGTCATGATAGAAAGTCATGAAGAATGAACAAGCTATTTACAACTATTTATCTATTTATCTTTATGTCTTGATGAGTTGAGTCGAAAATTTAAGACAATACTTGATTTCAACACTTTAATTCAACTTGAATACTCAGTTTAAACATCATGACTCAACTTAAATACTTGATTTCAAAATTCTGACTTGAATCAAGTCTTAATGAGTTGAGAACTTGATTTGATCTTGATGACTTGACTTGACGTGATCAGTTTACTCAATCTTTAGTCTTCACTTTATATGACATAAGTTGTGACAAAATTCTAGAACTTCAACGTTATCTGAATGAAAATCTGAGCAAAGATTTCATTCAAGTCAGTTGCTTTCAAATAATTATCTTTATTCTCTTTATCAAGAAACTCAAAGAAGAACTTTGCTTCTGCATGAATTATCAAGATCTGAACATTATCACAGTCAAGAATCAATATTCTCTGTCTTTGATTTTAGAAATGCTGAATCATTTAAGTTAAGCTAAAATCTTTATCAAGCTGAATATCATTTCTGCGTTCAATCAACTTCAAATCAAAGAAGAAGATGAAGCTTTCATTGTTTTTCACACTCAATTTGAATTATTTAAGTATTTAATCATATTCTTTAATTTATGTAATAAGTTTGTCTTATTTCAGAAGTACATCAATAATATTCTTTACAAACATTTAAATAAGTTTTATACAACTTATCTGAATGACATTTTGATTTATTTCAACAATAAATTAAAGCATAAGATTTATATCAAGCTCATTCTGCGAAAGCTGCAAGAAGCAGATCTTCAGATGAATATAATCAAATGTAAGTTTCACGTCACTTAAGTTTCATATCTAAAGTTAATAATCATCATTGAAGAGATCAAGATGAACTCTTTTAAAATAAACATTATTATCAACTAATTCATCTTAATCAACATTAAAGACATTTAATGTTTTTTAAATTTCACGAACTTTTATAAAAGATTCATTTATAACTATAGTAAAATAACTACTTTGCTTACTTGTTTCATCAGAAAAGATGTACTCTTTGTTTAATTTCAGAAATGTCAGATTGCATTCAACATTCTTAAGAAAGTCTTCACTTTTAAGATTATTCTTCATCATTGTAATTCAGATCACAAGATTGTGATAGAAATCAATGCTTCAAACTATATATTCAAAGACATTTTCTTTCAGTATGATGAGAACAAAATTCTTCATTCAGTCACTTACTTTTCAAAGAAGCATAACTCAGTCAAGTGTAACTACAAAATTTATGATAAAGAACTTATAATCATTGTTTATGCATTTGAGAAATGATAATCAGAGCTTGAAGACTTTATCTATTCTGTTGAGATGATTTTGAATCACAAAAATCTTAAGTATTTCATGTCAATTAAGCAGTTGAATCATCATTAAGCTTATTGAAGTAAATTTCTGTTTAAATTCAACTATTACATCACTTATTATTTCAACAAGATCAATGATAAGTTGAATGCTCTGACGTGTCACTCAGAAAATCTTTCTAAAAAGAAGAATACATTCAATTCTTGATATCAATATCAACATCAGACAATTCTGAAAATTCATGTTTTAAACTTTAATATTGTTGAAAATTTCATCTTCAATATCTTTAACATTAAAGTCATAAAGCTTCAATCACAAATCATTACTTTAAATTTAATTTAATTACATTTATTTTCAGTTATTTCAGCATCTTTGCAAATTCTAGTCTTCATGAATCTAGAAATTGAAAAATTCAACATTGAAAATGTTAAGTTTCAGCTAAATCAAAACACTTTGAATCTTGATAAAGATTCTGCTGACACTTTCACTCAGACATTATGAAAGTAAATTGAAATCAATAACAAATTTGCAACTCAGATAATTGAAGCACTTCACAATGAAGCATGATATCACAACAAGATTTCTTTAGTTAAGTGTAAAGAATATGAAAATCATTTATACTTTCAAGAAAGAAAGTATATACTTAACTCAGATAAACTATATCTTTATATTATTTAATTTATTTATGATAATATCATCAATGATTATTCAAAAAGAGCAAAAAGTTATGAATTGATCAATTGAGTTTACTAATAATTAAACATTGATCATCATCACTAAAGTGAATTTTCGAAAAATATTGAAAAAAAAAGAAATCATGAAAACGAATTACTTAAACTATTTAAAGACAGAGCACATCATTGACATGATGTCAGCGCTTCATTCTGATCATTAAAGACAGATAAGAAGCGTCATTAACGTGACATCAATGAGTGAACAAAAGATGATTATCACTATCTTGCAGAAGAATTCAGTCAAGACGAAAGATATACAGAAGAAATTATACAAGCTGTGAGTACTTTATGAGTTCAACGAACGTAGAAACAATGAGCTGATGCTCTGAAGAAAGATGAAAAGTTTGACAGAGATAATAGAAAAGCTGACACATCAACACGTCATTGCATCAACTATCAATCAGCGCATGAAGAATCAGCTAAAGAGACTGAAAAAGATAATCAGCAAACTTGAAAAAGAGTTCATGAAGAAGAGAAAACACGTTGACAGCTGAGCAAAGAAAGTGAGCATGAAGTCAATGACATCATTTGAGAATTATCTTATGTTCAACGTTAACATATCATTGTCAATGCAAAATCATTGTGAGAAATTTGAAGTAAAGATCTTCATCAAAGAAAAAGAAGAAGTAAAGAGAATCATGATGATAACAATGAAGAACATAGTGAAATAAGCGAGAGAAATTGACGTTGACAAGACGCTGTCGACGCGCAAGAACATAGAGATGATGAAAAGATGATCAAAACTGTTAGAAATCTATCTAAAGTGAGTCAGATAGAGATGTCATTTAACTAGAAGATAAATGCTAAGAAAGAAAGATAACTACAGAAAAGAAGCTAACTACATATGTGTATTTCTCAGTTGACGCTAAACTTAATAGAAACTAGTTAAGATGATGAAGTGAGAATAAATTTGACAAGACTAGAAGACTGAGTCTGACAAGATTAAAATCATGACATTACTTTCTTTCTTCAACAATTCATGTTCACATGAATGTATTTTCTGCTCGACTCGATTGATTATTCAATCATGATTTCACAGACTCAGATTTATTAAATCGTGATTGATTGAATTGTTGATTAGCGCGATTTGTTTGAGTATCAAATATAAAAATCATCAACAATCTTTTAAGCATTCATAAATTCATCATTATCAGCGTTGTATCAATTAAAATCATTGTCATAATCATTTCATTTGACTCTATACTGAAGTCATCTTTGATATCAACAAGAATTCAATATATCATTGATTTTTCACTCATCTTCATCGTTTATCACTATTGAATCTGAGAATTCATTCTTTTGATCAGATAAGAAATCGTTGATGACAGAGTGAAGTAAATCAGAATGAAATACATCATGAACATGTATAGACTCTGATAATTTCAGTTTATATGAAGAGTTAATGAAATTTAAATTGATGAAAGAATTAAGCATTTTGTCATTTAGCTTCTTAAAAGATCTCGCTGTAATGATGTTTCTTTCATTCAAGAACATCTTTGATTCAATCTTATAATCAACTTCTTTTCTATGTTTATTGACTTGTTTCATCATTTGTTCTTGTGTTTTGACTAGCAACTTGCGAGCAAACTTTAATGTCTTGTTTATATGTTCAGATATATTCTCGACTTTAGTCATCTGCAAGCGTTCATGAGAACTTTCATATTCAATGACATCGAGTTCAAAGCTCATACAAAAATAAAAGTCTTTGTTTAGAAAGAAAGAGATTAAGAAGATGACTGAGAACAAAGCATTATTGTTGATGAACTCAATTATGAGTAGTAGCTTAGCTCAGTCATTCTGCATGTATGAACAGTAGAATTAAAGATATCTTTCAATGTTTTGATTGACTTGTTCACTTTGATCATTGATCTGAGAATGATAAACTGTGAAGAGTTGAAGATTAATGTTTAGTCTTTTGCAAAGCGACTTTCATAAAATGAAGATAAATTGAGAATCTCGATTTGAAACAATGAAATTGAGTAAATCATGTATTTGATATATTCACTGAAGCATTAACTCAGCTGTTTTTTCTGCTGTGATTTTCTCGTCATCAGTGAAGCAAGAAATATAATGTTGCTTCTTTGATAGTTTACATATCACTGTTAGTATGATGTTTTTGTCTTTCAAAAAAGATAAGTCAATGATGAAATTCATGACTATGTTCTTTCATTGCTGTTCAAATATGAGTAGAGAATGTAGTAGTTCATTGAATTTATTTTAAGAAGTCTTTGATCGCTGACAAATGTAGCAGTTTCAAATATATTAATCTATTGTCTTTTGCATTGAAGATCAATAGTAGTATCTTCTTATGATCTTCATCGTTCTGAGAATTTCAAAATGATCAATAAAAGATTGATCATGAACTTCTTGAATTAGCTTCATTTAAAGATACTCATTGAAGAAAACTCATAAAAGATCATCTTGATATAGTATTTCGTTCTGAACTCGACAATCTTTTAATTTAATATCTTTGTATTGAGCTTCATCTTTTAACATGACTTCATGAAGTAAAATACAATTCTTGTTGATTTTGTTAACTTCTAGAATCAATTGATAAATTGATTTATCGTTCTCTTTCTCTTTTAAATCAGCGATTTTCATTCAATTTGACGTAAGAATCGTAGTTCGCTGATAGTAACATCATTCATTCTCAAGACTTCTAGAAACTGAATTGACTCAACAAGTTAATGCATTGACTTTGATGTTTTGTTTATCTGAGTGATACAAGATTTCAAAGTTGAAGTCAATGAGCTTTTATACTCAGCGCATTTAACGTTTACTTAGCTCTTTATCTTTCATTAATGATGTTAAAGCTTAATAATCAGTAAACATCTTGATGAGTAACTCAGTCAATTTCAGCTCAGATCATCAATGCTTGAAGACATGAATGATTGCTAGTAGTTTCTTGTCATAGATTTTGTAGTTGCACTCAGCGAGACTCAGATTCTTGCTGTAGTAGATTATTGAATACAATGTTTTTTTGTCATCATACTGAGAAAGTATGTCATTGTTGACGTAGTTAAATGAGTTTATTTCAAGAATAGTCTTTTTATTTTAATCAAAATGACGAAGAATAGAAGCTTCAGTCATTCATTTCTTCATATGATCAAAGATCATTTGACAAGCTTAATTTCATTTAAATATCATCTCTTTTTGAGTTAGTTGAATCAGAGAACGAACAATCTTCGAAAAGTTCTTTATAAAACGTCGATAGAAATTGCAGAAGTTAACGAAGAACTGCATCTGAGTGAGATTTGTATAGACTGATCATTGAGTTAAGTTTCAGATTGACATTTTGAACTTGAATCAAGATCGAGTCAAGTTGCTCACATTTTCAACTCAACTTGAGTTGAAATGCTCATATTTTTAACTTGACGTGACTTGACTCAACTGAGAATTGAGTTAATTCAACTTGATTCATCAAGAACTTAAGCTTGATGTCAAGAGAGTTAAATATAGAAAAATTTTCGGTTTTTGACTTTTGCATTATCTTTTTGCATTATCTTTTGATAGAAAGTCATGAAGAAAAACATGAAGATCATTTGATAAAAAGTCATAAAGAGAAACATAAAGAGAAACATGAAGAAAAACATGAAGAAAAACATGACAAGAAACATAACGAGAAAACATGAAGATTATTTGACTTTGATAGAAAGTCATGACGGGAAAACATGATAGAAAGTCATGAAGAAAAATCATGTAGACTGTTCAATCAAGCTATTTACATCTATTTAATATCTTGTTGAGTCAAGTCGAGTTTTTGATTCGAGTTGTTGAATCAAGCTTCTCAACTCAACTCAAGTGCTTGAATTCAACTTCTCAATTCAATTCAACACTTTTTCAAAAAAAATTCAACTTAACTTAACACTTTTCGAGTTGAGTACTTGACTTGACGCGATCAGTCTAGATTTGTAGAAGTAAATCATTCAACTACTGCTTGTACTTTTCTGAAATTCATCTTTAGTTCTTCAATAAATAGCAATAGTTTCAGAAAGAAAATCTTCTGAACATAAAACTTGCATTTGTTTATATTCATCTGAAGATTAGTCTCTTGTAGTCTATGTAGAACTAATTGTACATGTCGCTTATGTTTCTTCAATGTTTTGCTGTAAATGATAATGTCATTTAGATAAATCTGACAAAACTGATGAAGATAGTCAAATAACACGTTGTTCATATAGTGTTAATAGAAAGTTGAATCATTGATGAATTTCAAAGACATCACGTGATATTTGTAGAAATCAAAAGAGGTGATAAAGATAGTCAAATCTTCGCTGCTTGAATGTATATACAGTTTGTTGAAGATAACAATGATGTTCAATCAAGTCAGATATCTGCTATCTTGAATACGAGTGAGAGTTTCGTTTATTAGCAATAAGAGATAGTGATCTCATTTGATCAAAGCATTGAGTTTTCTGTAGTTTACACAGAAACGCAAGCTATCATCTTTTTTTCGACGAATAGTATGAGCGAAGCGTATGAAGCTGAGCTAAAAGATATAAAGTCTTTATTCAAATGCTTAATCAGGTAATTCTTCATCTTTTGAAGCTTGTAATCAGACATATGATAGAGATGATTTCAAGAAGATATTTTCTCGTTGATCAACTCAATTTTATGATCATAAAGACGATGAAAGAATAGTTGATCAGTCATTGCTTGATCAAACACGTCTAGATAGTCGTGATATTTCAAAGAAAGCTTAACTTTGACTTCTTTCAAAATCTCTTCATGTGAAAGCTCTTGTAGATTTACATCTTCGAGTTTATTTCTAGCTGTTTTTAGAAGTCAATCGATTTTCGTGATGATGATTGCAAAAGTAGTTACATTTAATCATTTGACTAGTGATTTATATGCTGCAGTCTTTATCATTGCTATGTTCATTGAATTGAAAGACGAAGCGAAGTTGATTAAATTAAATGATTTCACGATTTTACTAAATGAAGATGACTTCTCACTGAGTTAAGTGACAACAGAAGAGATAAATCTCTTTAGTATTTAAGTAAAGATTGAACTCTTCTGTTCTATCGCAATTTTCTTGCTTGAAAGAACAGTTGAATGAGCTTTGATAAAAGCTTTAATATGAGTTTTGAAACTAGAAAATTGAAGATAATCATCTTTCATATTAATAGTTATTTTGATCTTGTTCATTCATGTTTTTTCAAGAATCATCTGATGTTGATCTAATCAAGTGATCAGCATAAAGACGAAACATTTCATATAATCTTGAACAGTTAGATTCGAATAAATTGCATGAATAATGAGCTTTTTTGCATAATGATCATCGAATTTTCTTATTGATTTGAGCTTGATTAAAGATAAAGATTCAATTTGCAAATAATCATAAACATTCTGCGCGATTAATTCATCAATGAACGAATAGTCAGCTGCTTCAGTGTCAATCAATGATTTTAATGAGTAACTAATTTCATTGCTAGATAGTACACATTTAATAGTCAAAGATTTTGAAACAAAGAAGTCATTTGAGCTGCTCATTGTTGAAGAAATTAACACATCTTTCATCATGTCTTTGATAAAAGTCACTAGTTTTTTGTCTCATTCTTTGATTTCTCTGTAAATAATTTCTTCTCTTCTTTTGACATGATGATCTCATTAAGACAAAAGATGAATGCATAAGATGTTAAAGTACTAGTCTTCAGCTGAAAGCAGTTCTTTAAAAGATGACTCAATACTTTGCAATTAAAGCAAATGATTGACATTCTTAATCATTCAGATTCAAGAATGAAAAAAGTAATAAGTTAAACATAGCTAGTAATTGAGACTAAAGCTGATGTTAACGAAGAAACAAAACGTTTTTTTGAAGCTGCTATCAATTTGACTGTTCATTGCTTCTCACGTAGCTGATAATTGACTCATTGTTTATTATTCACATCTTGAAGAAAGATCTTAAGCTTATCAAGTGAGTTAAACTTTATGAGACAAACTGACAACACGTTCTGAAGATGATTGTTAATTTTATTCTGAATTTCATTCATTAAAGTGATATCATTGTAGTTCAGAAAGCTGAATATTTTAGTGAATTCTGAATAGAAAGAGCTGAAAAGCTTGTTGAGCTGCTTTAGAGCGACGTATTTATGATAACACTTTTAAATCAAATTCTGATCTTTGTAAATTTCTTTCAGATGTTTCAGTAACTCTGATAGTGATTGATAGAATGAGAAAGCATCAACATGATGCTTTGCATAAATTTACTGATTAGCATCATCTTCTAGTCTGAAAATCACATAAATAATATGAATCTTTTTAGTAAAGTAATGATTCGCGTTGACATCAAGCTTGTCAGCTATTTTGATGTTTCATGTCTCTCAGATAGAATCATCTGTTTCAATGAAGATGAGTGAATTTGAAAGCTTGATGAGCTTGTGATGATCATTTTCGTTTTTGTTATCAGATAAAGTAAAAAATTCTCGTTAAGAGTGAGCTTTAAAAGTTAAGCTTCGTTCAACTTCAGAATGATGAATTGAAACTGAGATCATAAAAGTTTCTTTCTAATTGACTTGTTGTTAAGCTGACTAAGTATCTTGATGAGGCATAAATTAATTAGCTTGACGTTGTTTCACTCTGAAGTTCAATCACTTATCTTGTAACTGATTGATCTTTTTCTCTAACTCATCATTTTTATCAAAAGTGACTTCTAGTTGTTTTGCTCTCTTTTTGTGATCATCTTGTATGAGAAGTCAATGTTCATTGAGTTGTAAAGTCAAGTCTCACTGACTTTGAAGCTTATTCAACATATTGATGACTTCATTGAATTGATTACTGACTTAATAAAACAGTTGTTTTTTAATATTTATGTTTCATGAAATGACAGCTTTCTTAGCTTCAACTGAAGCATTGATGAGTAGAAGTGAAACTCTTTTATTGACAGTGCTTTTAAGCAGATGAGTTGTTCAAGACTCAACTGACTTGATATCACGTATCATGATGAGAGAAGATAGAAGTTGTTGAGATAAAAATAAATGAGAAATTAATGTTTTGAATTGATGTTTTTTAATGAGTGAAAATTCAATGAATTTCTTGTGAATTTCAGATAATAATTGAGTGCTTTATTTGAAGAATTTCTTGCAAATCGAATGATGAAAATGAGTGTAGAATTGAAGAGTTTCTTGTAATTTAAAATGATGATGCAAATTTGAAGAATTTCTTGCAAATTTTTCTTACTGAATAGATTGTTTCATATCATTTATTCATTGATAGCAAAGTAGTAAATGATGAGCATTTATCTAATGTTAGAGATCTGTCTAAAGTGAGTCAGATAAAAGTGTCATTTAACTAGAAGATAAATGCTAAGAAAGAAAGATAGCTACAGAAAAGAAGCTGACTACATATGTATATTTCTCAATTAATGCTAAACTCAATAAAGACTAGTTAAGATGATGAAGCAAGAATAAATCTGACAAGATTAAAAGACTGAGTCTGACAAGACTAAAATCATGACAAAGACTGCTGATATTTTGAATCAAGATGAAGAATAGTAAAAAAACATTGAAGAAAAATGATTTTTGAATCAAAAAGATATCATCAAACATATGTTTATGCAAGATCAGTTTTAAAGTAATGATACATGAAATTAAAGTTAAAGAAATGTCTAAGAACATAAAGAAGAAAGAAATGAAAACACTCATCAAGATCAACAAAGATATATATTCAGAAATAATGATTGAGAAGATTGAGTGACTCATAAAGAAGAGTGAGCAGAAGAGATACATTTCACTGATGATACATGTAATCAGTGCTGAAATAATGAACAAGCTAATCAATGAGAAAGTATGTCATGAAATCAACATAAAGATCACACAGTTTTATGATTCAAACTGCAAAGTGCATCAGTGTTTAAAATATCAAGAATATGATCACAAGATTTATGAATGCAAAAATAAGCAGAAATGCATTTATTGCACATTAAATCATTGCTTGAAGCATTGTTTTTACAAACAGACTCAAAACATGTGAAAATGTGAAGCATGTCAAGATACATACAAAGTCTTTAACTCTTAATGTCATAAATGACAAGCTGAAAAAGAAAGAATAAAGAGAGTCACAAAGTATAAATCTTTATATTATGTTGTACAAAAGCAGAAAAAACTTAAGATAGCAACGTCAAAAATATTCACAGAAACATTTATCAATCTGAAATCGTTGATGAACAATAACTTGAAGAAAAAGCAGAAGCATTCAATGAATGAAAGTCATTTGCTCAGCGCAGTCATCACATCAGAAAACACTATACTAAATCATTTAATCAAGAAGTCAAGATCAAATAAATTGAAGTCAACATCAGTCACATTGTTATCAATATCATCTTCTGTTGAGAATTTTACAAGTGAAGCAAGCACTTTGCAAACACTTAAGAGAACATTAAACAGTTTGAAATGTGAATTTTAATGTTTTAGCAAAAGAAGCTTTGAATACTACAGTACAACGTTCACAAGTTTAAAAACAAGATGATGATAGCATTATTACATGAGAAAAAGATAAAGAACTATGACATTCTGATTCTTCAAGAACTCTGACAATTTAATGACATTTTCAAAGCATACTGTTTAACAATTGTTGACTTCATGCTGAAGAATAATGAAGATAGAATCTGTTTCTACATAAACAAGAAAATCAACAGCAACATCTGATATTCAACATGACACTTCAAAGATGTAAATACAATTATGCTATAAACATTAACAGATGATGCACAGATAATTCAGAGAGTTATACACATTTATGAAGCATACAATTTATCATTCAGAGATTATAAGATCATTCATAAAAAAGAAAATCTTTCAAATATCAAAAAAATGTTGCACATGTCAAAAAAAGCATTCTTGTAAAAAACTTCAATTTGCATCACTTCACATGAGAAGAATAATTCTATTCAAGATAATATTTATTGTTGAATGAGTTAATTAAAATGATCACAAACATCAATGCATCACTAGCATTATCTCAAGACATAATTACGAGAAATTATCAAGAATCTTAAATGACAATAAATTTAATCTTCTTGATAGATGACATTATGAATTGATTAATATGATGCAAAATTAACAAAGAAATGAAAAACTTCTCAGATTATTTGTTGATACAGACAATTATAGATTTCAGAGTTTGCAAGAAGTCAGCGTGAAAATTGCGTTGTAACTGAAAGATAATGAATAAAGAGAAATTCATTAATATTCTGAAAGAACAAATGTTGAAATCATTGTTAAATCATGAGATAAAGCATCAATGCATAGATGAGTACATCAAGTAATTGCTGAATGCATTGAAGAAGATCATCAAGATTTTCACTTTTTGAATGAGATCACATAAAATAATCAAAGCAAAATGAACGAAGAAGTGTACAAAGATCATCAAAAGTATGCAATGAATGAAAAGAAGTTGTTGAATCATTGATGACTGAACAAAGTACATTCAAGCATATGACAAGAAGAGCAAGATCATCAGAAAACAGAAACATAATAAATATCAAGAAATCATGCAAAACATTAAATAATTCTTGAGAGAACTGTTCAAAACTGCAAAATGAGCAAGAAATGCAATTATAAACACATTGACTTAAGTGACAATTCTTCTTTTGATCAAGTTAAAGTGCTTTGACATCATCACAATAATGCAAAATAAAGTAAAGATGATGTTTCAGACTCACTTTTTATCATCTTTAAAAATTTTCATGCTGAACACAATAAACTTCAAGTACTCACTCTCAATTAAAGATGATGTTTCACTGATGCATCATAAGATTAAAAGAATCATTTACAAAGTAACATCTGATAAGATGTTGAAACATATGAGATACATAAATAGAATAATGCGCAGACTTGTTGACAATGCATCAGAATAAATACACTCTTTCTTTGAAAGATGTTTACAGAAGAAAATACAATCAACTCAGTTCAAAAGTGCAGTCACAATAATGATGTAAAAGTCAGACAAGAAAGATTATTTCAATACAAAAACATATAAATTAATTGTGTTACTCAACACACTGAGCAAAGTATTAAAGTTCATCATATTTAAACATTTGCAAAATGTTATAAAAGCTTGCAACTCAATATTAAATATTCAAATGAGAGCTTGCAAGCACAGATCAATAAATATGACTTTGCAACTAATTATAAAAAAGATACATACTGTGTGAAGTGACATGAGAAGAAAAGTAGTCTCATTGCTGAGTTTGAATGAAAAGAATGCATTTAACAATGTGATGCATAGCAAACTTTTACATGACATGAAGAAGAGAAAAGTTTTTAAACTGCTTCTTAAGTTTGTGAAGAACTTTCTGAAAGATTGATGCATCACAATCATAATTGATGATTACATAATGATGAAATGCAGCGTGAATGTTAATATATCACAAGATTTTTCGTTATCGTTGATATTATATTTGTTTTACAATGTGAACTTGTTAAAAGCATGTGATGACATCAAGCTAAGAACTAACTTTACAAACTTCGTGAATGATGTCAATATCTTGATATACAAAAAATTTATAAAATACAATTACAGAGTTCTTAATGAAATTTATGATAGATGTAAACAGTGATCAAAAATGCATGATATCAAATTCTTAATGATAAAGCATAAGCTGATTCACTTTATGAAATTTTTTAAATGATTCAATATGAAAGTTGATGTAAAGCTGATGAAACATCAGATTAACTTGAAATCAGATATCAGAGTTTTGAGAATTCAATTGAACTTCAAGCTGAAATGAGTAATTTACATGCATCATGTTGAAGTAAAACTAGTGATTAAACAAAAAATTATGCAGACAATCATTGAGTCTACTTAAGATTCATCAATGATGATGAGTAAACAAATATACTTTGTGATGATGCACTTTCTGCTTAGTCATAAAGTCATCATATGATATACATCATAAAAAGTGAAAGATCATTGAAAGAGTTTGAACATTAAGCTGAAATCAATGCAAGAAAGAGCATTGCAACAAATCATTAACATTTATCATGTGATATCAACAGAAACTTTACAAATGAAAATAAACACAACATTGATAAATATTTACTTATGAAAACTGATACAAAGATCAATAATAAACATAAACTTTTAAAAATCAGATGAGATTATTGAGATGATAATGCATTGACTTTGCAATGACTTGATATTCAAAAAATATCAAAAATCAAAGCTGCATAAAACATTTTTACAACTGAAGCAAAAATGAATGAAAGAAACACTTGAATAAACAAAGATGAATTGAAATCATCTTTACACAATGATTCTTTGATCAGAATCATTGAAGACAATTATAGTTGCAAACAAGAAAATGTCAATAAAATAACATAATTTTAACATGTTTGCATTAAAGCAAAAAGTTTACTTAAATGATAGCAACAGCAAAGATGATGTTACAGCAATCATGATGAAAATGAATTGAAAGTTAGATAAGAGATTGAGAGAATTAGCTTTAGTCATCATTCATCATGATGAGTTGAAAGAATTAGTTGCAAAAGTGAAACATTTTGCAGATGTAATAACAGTGAATCAAGAGTATCATGAAAAGATATACAAAGTATACAATGATAGTCAGACTTCTCTGAAAATAATGAAAGTTATGATATCAACAAAAGATCAAACACGTTTGCAATGAGTTTAAATTGCACATGAGAGCATTCAATTTTAAGAAATCATGTTGAAGTTACATTAAGTGATAAAACATGCAAAAGTACTTGAAAATGAAGTGATGAACAAAGTGACTGATGATGTATATGATTTGTCTTTATTGCTGACTGAGCATTAATGCATTGAAGTGATGATGAGATTGACATTCATACAGAAACAGATCAGACAAACATGAAGAGTAGTCTGAAAAAAGAGATTCAATGCAGCTCATTTTCAATATCTGACATCAGAGATGATACATCAACATCTGTAACTGCACAAGAATCATGCAAAGTCTCACAGTGCATTATTAACGCAGCTACGCATGAGAAAAATTGATTTCAATCAATTTTTACATGAGAGACGAGTACTCAATGTCGTTACAACGATATACAAATGCAACAAAGATCAAATGTTGATCAAGCACATTTTATTAACATGTTCTAAATGAAAGATAGAATGAAAGATGATGCAATGTAAAGAAAACATCATGAACTTAAGAAAGCTTTTAGAAATCATGAGTGTGATGACAACGATCATTCAAATGATACTTTTAACAAGCATACTGAATTAATTTCAGACTGTGACATCATCAAAGAATCAGATGAAAGAGAGAGAAAGTAAAGAAGAAACAAGCTTATAAAGTTCTTGCATTGAGAACAGTTACAGTATAAAGTGCAGAAAAAAGCAATAGTAGATATGAAAAGAGTGTTACGCTAGCGTAGCACTCGCTACAATATACAAAATCTTGCATAGATTCATAATAAGTGTTGAATCAAGTAAGAATAAAAAAAATTAAACATTTATAAATATGTTTAATGCTTCATATAAAACTATTACATGTACACACATTTTAAGCTCTTTAAACAATAAACTCAAGAATGATTGTATTCTTTTTCAATCTTCAAACGTCGTTGATGTGATATCTTCATAAACTATGTAAATTCTTTATCACTCAGTATCTTCATGAATATCACATATAAATCTGTTTTAATCTTTATTAATCATTTTATTAAAATAAAACATTTAGTTTTCATCACTTTTATAAAAGTCAAAGAAGTTATTAACTACTTTTATGCTTATGTTTGAAAACATCATGATTTACTTAAGTTCTTCATGTCTGATCGAGATACACAATTCATCTTTGATGTTTAAAAGCATATGTGTAAAATTCTGAAAATAAACATTAAGTTATTAACAACATATTACTTTGAAATTGATAATCAAATTAAAAGAATCAATGCTGTCATAAAGCATTATTTTCAAATCTTTATCAATTACATGCAGAATGACTGAATTAAATAACTTTCTGAAGTCAAATTCATCATTAATAACACATCATCATTAATTACTTTAACATCATTTTTCTTGATCAATTTAAGTCAAAATTCATGTTTAAACTTCAAGTTTTTTGAATCTTTGTTTGAGAATCTTACATCTCAAGCTTGAAACAAGTTAATCAATGTCAAAAAGTTCATCAAGAAGATGAAGAAAATAACTAAGCATTTACATGATAAGATGCTTATAACTCAGATTATTTACAAATTCAATATCAATCTCTTTCATTGTTCTTGTTTTAAATACTTCATTGAAGATGAAGTTTAATTGAATGTTTACAATCTCAACATCATTCATCTCATTATTAAGTTAAATAATCATAATATTAACTTCTTCAAGATCAAACATGTTTTTAAGAATAATTTTCTGATTATTAAGTTAAAATTTTTAACATTCATGAAGATTTATTTAATCTTTCATGTCATTCTTTTGAATCATATTGCAAGTGATTTTCTTTTAAGTCAACATCAAAAACTTTGAGAATTTATTATCATCAAGAATGATGAAAGATTCTGATATATAAACAGCATATTAAACTTCAAGCATGATAAACATTATAATTCATCTTTGCTTAAATATTATATTAATTGAGAAAATTACTTTTTTACTTGAAAGTTTTTTCATCTTTTGAATAATTGTGAGCAAATGCTTGATAAATATCATCTCATCAATTCTGTCATTGAAGAATTATATGTACTGTCATATATAATGTTTCAATATCAATATTAAAAACTTTAAGTTCAATCTTCATCATCTTGATTCAGTTCAGATCTGACTCAAATCTTGTTTAAATTTAACTCAGACATTTTACTTAAATTTAACTTAAATATGACTTAAATGTATTTTAGTTTTACATGTACATCATCACATTAAACTGCATTTCATCTTTTTCTCATTTAAATCTGACTCAAATGTGACTCAAATATATTTTAATTTGACAGTAAAGTTTAGAGATTATCAAAAGTTTGAATGACATCGAGACGCTGCGTGATGATGAAGCGCTGTGCGTTGATCGCGTGCAGAGTTTTCGCGATCGCGCAGACTTTGATAATCTCAATGCGCATGCTACAAGCAATCTGCACGCAGATGAGAAAGTCAAATAGAACGCAGAACTACGAGGGAAATCGCTTATGAAAATCATTCGATTCAGTATCTTGTCGTCGCGATGACAAGAACTGAGACAGAACACTTTCATGTTTGATCTGTTGAGAATAATTAGCAGAAAGAACTTGAATCATGAACATTCTTTAAATCTACGTGCTAACTACGTATAGATCTTGTTAAGACTGCGTGCCTGTTACTACGACATGAGCAACTCACGAAACTTGTTAAGTTCGACATGAGCAAACTCGAGAGTCTTGTTAATATCGTTTAACAGACGTTCAGACACAAACATTCTATACATGAGCAATACGCTGACGAGAAGACTTTGTTAAGAGAAGAGAAACACAAGCGAGTTAGTAGAGAATGATTGAACTACGCTGCCTGATTAGAAGTGTAGCATATGAACATTTCTGCAAGACACGATCGATCTGCACGAGAAAGATCTCTACAGATAACGCGAAACAGATGAGTTGCACGCTTTACAAGTGAAGCAAGCGTCTGCGAGGCGTGATATACAATGACGACGACTGTCGATCTCGAGAATCTCATTCCTTCACTGAGCTCTGACTCTCGAATGTCTTGGTGATAGAATCAATCTCTAGCCAAAAACATCGTCTGTATAGCTCGAGAGAACAGTAGCGCGTGTCGATGTGATTAGAGAAGAAATCGACTGCAATACACATGTGTATCGCTGACGAAACATCTGCGACTCATGCTTAAGAAGTAAACTGTCGAAATTTGAGCAGTGAGAGATTTTGCTCGTCTTGAACTGTGAACCTGCTGCGAGAGACTATCTCTCGCTAAGAGGAAAATCAGCATAGAGATCGTGTCTTATGTATGTTGCATGCAACGTATGCAACATATTTTCGATAGAGTTGCATCTGAGCAATAAGATGATAAAGATGCGTGATGATCTTCAGAAAGCAGAAAGCATTCTCGCAATGTACATCAGAATCAAACGCATAGATCTGAACGCTTATCTGCACTCTAGAAATGTTTCAGGCATGAATAGCTCACGATGCGACTGCGAATGAAGTCATCAGACGACGAAGCATGTACTCATGCACTGCTCGAACTGATTGCACCTGCGATCAAGAATGCTACAAGATGCTGACTTCTCAAACTATCAAATAATCGTCGTCATCACGAAGAGTCTCAGAGCAGTAGCGAAGATGATGATGAAAATGAAGCTCTTGAAGCAATTTAAAGTGACTAGAACACTCGTTCTCTAACGTGCAATCAACGCGAACAAATTTGATACATAGTCTCAAAACTCACTGTTTCGACTGCGTGAAGCAGTCGTGTAGACTGCGAGTGATTTTCTATCTCAGAGAGTTTTGTTCACTTGATACAGATAGCATAGAGTTCTTCATGAGTCGATCTAATCGATGTCACAAGAGTGTATGAATTTATTATTATTATTATTATTATATTTTAATTTCATTGTACATCATTATGTTAAAATGCATTTCATCTTATTTCATCTTTCAGATTTTATCAAGATCTGATTTAAACATCTTATTTAAATCTGATTTAAATGTGACTCAGTTTTATTTCAGTTTTATTTGTGCTTCATTACATTAAAATGCATTCACATTAATTTTCATCTTATTTCAATCTTTATCTTTGATTCTTTCTTATTTTATCTTGTTTCTTTTCATTGTTTTGTAAAAGTTCAGTCTTGAAGAAAGAAGTTACTGTCATGATATCAAATTATTAACTCAATTTAAAACATAAATCATCAATATTTTAAATAATTTTGATTCATTGAATTTGTTTTGCAGTTTAATAAATCAAGTCATCAATCTAGTCATCATCATCTTAATTTAGTCTCAGCAATTCTGTTTTAATTATCTCAGTTGTGTGCATGAACTTTTGCAATCTTAAGTCAATAAAACTATTGTTTAGTCTTGATTCTGCTCAATTCATGTATATAAAAGCTGAGCTTTCATTCTTTTCTTTCGCTTTTTATCTTTTGTCTTGTACATTATTTAATGTATTGTTTTGTATTTAAATTCTATCAAAGTAATAATAATATTAGTCTTTTATATTGATAATATCTCTAGTTTAACTTAGTTTCTGATAAGTTTCTTAAGCAGAATTCATAATACTATTGATAATGCAACAGAGTAATGCAATTGTAGACTGATCGCGTCGAGTTAAATCATCAAGATCGAGTCGAGTTCTCGACTTGTCAAGACTTGATTTGAGTCAGAATTCTTGATTCAAGTATTTAAGTTGAATTGAGATGTTCAGTCTGAGTATTCAAGTTGAGTCGAAGAATTGAAATCAAGTATCAACTTAAAATTCTCGACTCGACTCGTCAAGACATGAAGATAGATAGATAGATATTCTATTATAGCTCTCTATTATAGCTTTCTATCATGTTTTTCTATCATAGCTTTTCTTTATGACTCTTTTTCATAACTTTTCTTCATGACTTCTCTTCATGACTTTTCTTCATGACTTTTCTTCATGACTTCTCTTCATGACTTTCTATCAAACAGTCTTTATAGTTTCTCGTCATAACTTTCTATCATAGCTCTCTATCATAGTTCTCTATCAAAGCTTTCTATCAAACGATCTTCATGTTTTTCTTTATGTTTCTCTTCATCTTTCTCTTTATGTTTCTCTTTATGACTTTCTATCAAAAAGGTAATGCAAAGGCGAAAAACCGGAAAAAATTCTATATTTAGTTCTCTTGACATTATATTCGATTGCTTGACGAGTTGAGTCGAGAACTCGAATCAAACTCTGACTCGAGATTAATATCAAGTTGAGTCAGAAGGTTGATATTGAGTAATTGAGTCGAGTCAGAAGATTGATATCGAGTAATTGAGTTGAATCAGAATGTAGATATGAAAACTCAATTCAACAATCAGTCTAAAATTGATTAAAGCTTATGCTTGACTACGTAGTAATTACTAAGCTGGGAAAACACGTATCAATAGTAGTCAGTATTCTCGTGAGTTTTAATCAATACTCATGAGAAAATCTCTATCAATAGTAGTCAGTATTTTCGTAAGTTCTAACTAATACTCATGAGAAAATCTCTATCAATAGTAGTTAGTATTCTCGTGAGTTCTGATCAATACTCGTGAGGAAATTCCTATCAGTAGTAGTCAGTATTCTCATGAGTCATGAAGATGCAATCGAATCAATTGTATTACTCTATTGCATTATCAAATAAATATTAGTAGTAGTAAATTATATCTTGACGAGTCGAGTCGAAAATTTGAGTCAATACTCGATATCAACATTGTGATTCAACTTGAATACTCGATATCAAAATTCTGACTCGACTCAAATACTCGATTTCAAAATCCTGACTCAAATCGAGTCTTGACGAGTCGAGAACTCGACTCGATCTCAATGATTCAACTCGACGCGATCAGTCTAACATTTTGTAAAATAGTTTATAATCACAACAATAGTTGTTAATAACTTAAAGATAGTATATAAATAATGTTATAAATAATGCAAAAAGTTAATGCAATATATAAATGATGCAATGAGTAATGCAAAAAGATAATGCAAAGAACAAGTGAATATGTTGTTTTATATTTCTATTCTTAACATTCTTAACGTCAAGTTCAAGTTCTTAACGAGTCAAGTCAGATTAACTCAATTTCTACTTAAGTCATGTTGAATTGAATTGAAAATGTGAGCAACTCGACTTTGAATTCAAAATGTTAACTCGAAACTCAACTCGATGATCAGTTTACATCTAGCGCATGCTCGCTTACTAGTCTGCTTGTATATTAGATCGACTCATTTGCTTAACAGAGAGCATGCTTTTTACATACGCAATAGACACAGTCAAATTGCTTTCTTTATCACTAAATCATGATAGTAATTTGAGATTCTGCACTCAGACGTGTAAATAGAATCTACGTATGTAAGCAAGACGACTAATTCAAAGAGACTTAGTTGCATTTACACGTCTGAGATTCTGAGGCAAGTTCAATAAGTGTCATCATGAGCAGGTTATAACTCATTGAAATCTGTTGTACACTCTATGAGTCACGAATCTTACAGTAACGTCTTGACGAACGATCTGTCTCTTGAGTCTAGCTGCATTAGTCTGCTGATGAACTTTCAATTCTTCTTCGCGATTTTCTGAGAAGAAGTCATCTTGAAAGGCGTTCGCTTTTCTATTGATTCAGTGATAATGATGAGCATATCAAGTCTATCATCGTTCACAAGACTTATATAGCTTAGCGAAAAAGATTTAAAACATTCATCTTGCCGTCGTAATATCTTTATAGAATATGTCGAGTCTGTTGAATCAATGTTGCAAAGCTTAAAAATGTGTCAATTGTCTTCTCATATCAGACTTATAAGCTTTACAGAGTTAGTAAATAGAACTCATCAATCAATGTCGCGAGAGAAAACCTTGTCGTAGCTTTCAAAGATCAAATATCTGTGAGCGAATCTCAGACAAGATTAAGCATCGCTTCAGAGCTTCGAAAGATAGTGATCTCAATAATATGTTCTTTGACTACGAAATCAACGTGTGTGCTATCTTCGCAATTCGTTAGTTTGATATCGCTGAATCGACTTTCACAGTCACTATAGTTGATCAGTATATTATTTGATTTCACATCTGTCATCAGAAGTCAGAGATTATGTGACGATGTGCTGTAATCATGACTTTTCATGTACTCATATAAATGATTTCCTTCTTGTGCAAAGCTGCTAAAGCTTGTAAGACAGTCTTTGTAACATGCTTTACTTTTGAAGATTGAAGTTTATTTGTTGTTGATTCGATCAACAGATCGCTATCAAGATGTTTCAAGATGAGCAAAGAAGAATCTTGAATCTCGTCAATCAGACGACGAAGAGATGATATGATCTGAAAACGCTTGAGAATGTCACGCTCGTTACATAAGAGAAAGTCTGACGCGGTTTTCAAAATGACATTCTGTTTCGTTTGTGTATCACTGTGACAAGTTAGAAGAAGAGAAGCAAAATGATGTGATAGATGAAAGTTCTTACACAGCTCGTCATATGTTTTGATGCAGTCGCTTCGAGATCAGATAATTGTCATAAGTGTCATTTGTTTGACTATCAATTTGCATGAGTAGAATGAAAGTCATTCTTCGAAACACTTTCATCTTATAGTTCTTATAGAGCATCGATGACTCGACAATTGATTGAATCAGCTGTGATTATCAGTCTAAAAGTTGAACGATCGATTTCAGAATTGTCTCAGAATCTCAGACGTGTGAGGCTAAGCCTCTTCTGATTAGCGCTCTGCGTACTACGAAAGCTGCAATTACACTAAATACGAGCAGATCTGACTTACAATCGAAAAAATATCAAACTTCGCCGTCGTCTTACTCAATGTGATAAAGTATAAGCGTATCATCAAATTAATTACATTTTGTTCATGTCATTTACTTTATTTATTTATGTATTAAAAATTTATCTATTCTGCATTAACAAAATAATGAAACAAGAAAAGTTAATATTAGCTGATTCTTGCTGATCATATGTCAGAAGATGATACAAGCAATCATTAAATAAGATGATCGTATATCTGATATGACAGTCATAACAACGATTTATTATGTATGAAGTGCAGTGTAATTGATTCTACTAAATTCTACGAGTTCTGCACTATCTGAAGATTTACACTTTATTTTGATGAGACTCTTGACAAATTCTAAACAAATGACACACGTATCACAATCAACAAGACTACAGATCACACGACTCATATCAAAGATAGCGCGACTTCTTTGATCATCATAACATAGATCGCGCGAGCTCACATGACTCTGCGCATAATTTCGCTTTTCTGAGCTAAGATATTGAATAGATAACAGCGTTGATGAATCAAAGTCTTTCAATCTTCTTGAATATTCAAAATTCAATTTAGCTATGATTAATTAAATATTAATCATACATTGATATAATCTGTTGTAATCACACATGAATGAAAACATTGAATCAAGTGATTTGAATTCAGAATTTAGTGACACTGAAAATGTGAAGAACGCAGAGAAAGAAGATGTAAGAAATCAATTAATCTAGAATTAATATCTTATTGATCAATGATCAATAATAAATCTGAAGAGCTGAAAATATCTTCATTCTCTTCTTTGATACACAGAATTTAGCAATAAAAGCAGTACATATTGAACATACTTTAGCTCTTTCTGATTATTCAAATACAGCTCTTGATGAATATGCATATATTTTTTCTACTTGTGAAGCTTCTAATCGAATACTTAAAGATGAATGTCAATCAATGATTAATTCTGAATCAATATTTGATTAATTATCAACTGATCAAATATTGATATCATTAAATTCAATATTCATCAAAGCAAAAAAACTCATCAAGAATTACTCGATCATTGTATTTAAATAATACAAATTGTAATTGTTATTGATAAACTTGTTTCAATGTTAAGATTTGTGATTATTTACATTCAGATATTGCAAATTTGCATCATGAAAGCTTAATCATCGACGATTGAGAACAAATCAAACAATTTCGCAAGCTTGATTTTACTCTAGAAACTCGTCAGAAGAAAAATGCAAACGAGTATTAATTCTTTATTAATAGTTTATTAATGAGTGATTAATTATCAATTAATATCTCTCAGATATTATCTTGCTGCGACAAAATGATTTCAATCACAAACATCATGCACAAACTATGAAAACATATGTTCATCTGTGTTAAAAGAAAGCAACAGAGAGATATGTAACAATAATAACATATTAATTGCTGAATAATCGCTGATCATTTATTGATTGATTAGAATGTTGCTGAAGTTACTTATTATTTCATTGAATGTTTTAATGCAAATCAAAACAATTTTCGAAAGCATTACTATCAATCTCTTATGAATCAACAAGATATTGATATTGATTTTCTTAAAGATCAGTTTAATAATTTACAAGTAACAAATATTCTCATCAACAACTGTTACATTGTTGAACAAGTGAATATCAGAAGAAAACATTGTGATAATTAATAATATATTATTCAACTATCAATATTCTATCAATATTTGATTGATTGCTGATTGAAAATAGACATTGATCATGTTACTGAATCTAACGAGTTGATATCAGTACTCTGTGAAGTGAAATTCAATTATTTTATTTTAAAAGATACTACAAAATGTGATTCTTTCATCTTTTGTTCTCATGATATTCATACTCATTCATCAGCATCATTGAATCAATTATCTTTAGAATTATGAAAAGATTTATTGAAAACAGTAGTCAAAATTCAAGATTCAAGTTTAATGACATGTAAGTGATTATTATTCAAAGATCAATTCTTTAATAATAAATCATCAATCTAAGATTATTAAACTATTAATAGTTAAATTTCTACAAAGTTCATTGTTGAATAACTTTTGCAGTAAATATCATAGTTAACACATTTTCAAAATTCATGAGTTCTTATTGAATATAAATCGAATATTTGCAATCATATATAAACAGAGATTGTTGCATTTTTCTGCTGAACAAAAGTTTAATGAAGTATAATGAGAATATTGAACATATCATGAAAATGTCTCTCAATCAGTAAGATATCAATCTTGTAATAATTCTTGATTAATAATTGATTAATCAGAAACGATATATTTAATTTCTGAATTATTTCAAGCAACATAAAATTGTAGTCTGTTTCTATGAAGAACAAGCTTGAATTCTGATGAAATAAAAATTATTTGAAGTTGACATGTCTTTTAAAAGAGTATGAACTTGCAATGTTAATGAAATTGTTTTTACAATGTTTAATCAATTGATGAAAAAAGATAAGTGATTATTTATTGATCACTTATTGATATATGATCAATTCTTGATTAATTACTAATCAATATTTAGTTGTCACTTTGTGTTAAGTCTTTACAGATACTCAGACTTCAAAATGTTATCAATTTATCTTTTCTATCGTTTTTTCTTTATTTCAGAAACGATTGAATATCAAAGTTAAATGATATCATATTCATAACTCAGAATTTGAAGTTATAATTATGAATATGAATTCAAGTCAACTAAAAGATGATTAATATCTTATCATTGATATATTATTCAATTATTATTATATCATTAATCAATGATTGATCTAGAATTCAAACTATACTTGCAAAGTATCAATCAACAATCTTGTCAGTGACAATGATATACAGCATGAATGATTATTTATTGTAGAATTCATTTTCTACATGAAGTTACATAATCAACAGAACAAGATACACATTCAGATTCTGTTCATGATCATATGTTAAGTTTATTAAATGCTCAGTTCAAAGAAGATTACTTTCAGATCTGTGATTTACTAATAAATAATCATTTCTCAATTAATCAATTATTAATCTTTCTCAGCTTCTGATCTTAGCTCATCAAATGTAAAATTCTGAGTCAAGCAAAAAAAGACAAATATTATTGCATTCAATGTGAATGTTCATTGTTCAAAAATTTCATTAGATGCTTTCATTCACGCTCAAAATCACATCAATGCTGTTAAATAAACACATCATAAAAGCAATAGTTTTGAAAAAAGATTAATGCTTCTTCAAGCTATCAAAAGATTTGTTTATTGATACATAATTAATAGAGAATTAATAACTTATTGATCACAGAGAATAAAATCTGAATGATCGAGATCTTGCACAATATAAAGCATTTCAAAACAAAGAGATTTATCACTCATATAAATAAACTTCTGCATCTGAGCAATTCTTTAATTCAAAAAAACGTAATCATAAGTTATTAATAAATGATTGATATTCGAATAGTAACTGATTAATATAGAAACAAAAAAAGCAAATATGCGAAAATGAAAATGAGATCAAGATGATGATGATCGTGATGATCATGATGAATTTGACACATTGTCTCAATATTCTTCTTTCAAAAGTTTGCGTGACGAAAGATTTATATGAAGTCAATCTCGTCAACGAAATTCTTCAAATGAATCTCAAAGATATTTTTTCATTATCAATTTAATATCAATAAATGAATAATTGCTTATTAATACTCAACTCTTGAATCTTTTTACATCAACAGACATTTCAGAATAATCAAACAGTTTTCAATTAAACTTCATTAGTTATTTGTCAACAGAAGATTCAAATTCAACAATTAAAGACTGAGACTTAAAGAATAAAGCTTGAAAATGAAAAATCAAAATTGAAGATGATTCAAATACAAAGAGATTTGCAGAATGATCAATGACTGATCGTTCATTAATCATATATTAATCAATTTCACGTCAATTTTCTTGAAAATTTTCTGAAGTTAATTGATAAGATCAATTACATATTATTGAATAATTAATTTCATACTAATCAGCTTGTATATACATAGATTGCATCTATCTATCTACTGATAAAATGTTGCTCAGATATCTCTCTTTTGAATCATCTTGAAAGTCACAACAGTCTATCAATCATTGATTAATAGATGAATAATCATTAATCAGTCATGAATCAATGATGTTTTCTTGAGCATCTTTCTGCATCATAGTAGAATTTATCATCTCAACATCGATCAATTTCTTTCTACATTCTTTCTTTTCATTCTCTTTGTCATTTGAATTCTGATTCTTTGATTCTGATTCTTGCTTCTCATTCTGCAATTCTTTTAACAGAAATTCACTTTTCTCTTTGCTTTCATCTTCATCATCGTTTTCTATCAATTCTTGATTAATAGAAGAAATTCTTACAAGACTCTGATTTTTTGACTGATTTTTTGCCTGATTTTTTGAAAGATTCATCAGCTGCAATTCTCTTTTTACTCTTGACTTTTGAAGCAGAAGAAACTGCGAAAATGTTTTCATTCTTGCAGTTGAACTTTGTTAAATGAACATAAACGTTTCAATCTTTCAGATAGACTGATGATTGATTAATGATCAATCATTTATCAATTATAAATTAATATCATATTGATCTTGATGTTCTAACATTCAACATATTTAATCGCTTCTTTCATTCTCAATTTTAAATGAATTGCAGTCTTGTTGATCTGATATTAATAAGCTATTAATTCATGATCAATTCATGATTAATAGTTTATCATGTTATCTTTCTTATGCAAGACTTGAGAAAGTTTTTTTTTTGCTTAACTTCTTCAAGCATTGAAACAGAAGAAGTCGAAGCTTCAGCAGTTTCAGCAGTTTCAGCTACATTCTTCTTAAACGTGTCTGATACTGACTCATATGTCAGATGCTTGAAGTTTTCTATATCAATTATTGATTAATCATTGATCAATCACATATTAATCATATATTACTCACGAATGTAGATGTCAAAGATCGCTTGTCTGATGTTATCTGTTGTCATAGCGATCACAACATTCTCTTTATGCTTGTTCACATGCTTACATAAATTACTTGTCAACGTATGCTTTCGCTGTGAATTGATAAATTATCAATAATCTATTAATTCAAGATTAATAAATTACTTATCTTATTCTTGCAAATGCTATCATCTTCATCTTGATATCGACAAAATATCTTTCTTGACATGATGACAATTTTTCCCTGCTATTAATTCAATATCAATCAGCAATCAGTATCATATTAATCATTGATTAATTCTTCTTATTTTTTATCAACTCTTTCTTCAATCATCGTGATTAATCAATGATTAATCACATATCAGTAAATGATCAATCTATTTTTCTTTTCATCGAGAAATTCAGAAATACAAAGGCAGCTCGAATTAATTCAGGATTAATTCGAAATTAATTCATGTCACAGTGAGAGCTTTACTCACTTCGTTTTTCACCCATGATGAATGCCAATCAGGCCTTGTTTTCAAGGCCTGATATGCGACATATGCGTCTGTTTTCTTTATTGACGGCATTGCAATGATTAATGATTTATTAATGGTTTGTGGGTTGTAAGAGTAATGGTTTGTGCGACCCTGAAATCTATGTATGAGCTCGAGCGTTAGCGTGTGTCTTAGCTTCGGATGATCGGAGGGGTCGCGCGACCTCCGATATGGGTCGCGTGACCTATACATCCTCGCAATCAACGGTACACACAGCGCCTAGATAGTGCCATAGCCATAGGCTGCATGCACTGAATGAAGGGGGGAAACAAAATCTTTTTCGAAGACAAAGTATCTACTTTTGTTCTTTTCGTTGAGCTTGAAATTATGTAATCGAGAGCCAAGCTTATTCTGAATGTAGATTGAGATATTATTTGTGACTACTATTCCTTATGAGACTTCAGAAGCCGTCACCCTTCTTCCATCGCCGACCACACTCCTCTGCACGGTATTTTGGATTATCTCCT
>JAABUS010001701.1_pt1 | contig 46135 bp, 38 predicted proteins | sample 5560161 | NCBI WGS metagenome assembly JAABUS01 (sample SAMN10711885, study PRJNA513376) | rock metagenome | isolation source: Antarctica rocks | place: Antarctica: Victoria Land, Trio Nunatak nord | collected 2016-01-04 | reverse complement strand
AACGGCCACGGCGGAAAAGCGTTGATGAAAATCTCTTTCGGGAGAAATGACACGATGCAACGATTTTATGAGATTGGATACACGGCGGCTTTTTATACACTTGATATAAAGTACACATATACATAGAGCAAACCACCCAGGGTCTGGATCCTTCTCCCAGTCCGTATCCCTACCTCTTCCACCACTCCTTCTTCCTTTACACTTCGGCTTGTCATACATACATAGAGCAAGATAATGGCTTCTCATTCTTCTCACAGTCCGTATCCCATACCTCCTTCACCACTTCTCCTCCCTCGACACTTCGGCTTGTTTTGTGTATGTACATAGAGCAGGACATTGGGCTCTCGATCCTTCTCACGGGACCGATACATCGACAGCTCCTCCTTCTCCCACACTTTTGATTTCAAAGCACGGAAAAGGGCCATGGTCTCGCCCCAGGCACAGACGTTGTAGCCATGCGTGGCGGTTCCAGAGATCTGGGGAAGGAAGAGAGCCGTCAGCTGCGGTTGTCCTCTACTGGGAGGGGTCGGAGGGGAAAGGGATAGGAAACGAAAAGAGAAGAAAAGGGTTGTGGCGCTAGTGCTCTCTTGGTTGACTGGGGATACGAGGTGGTTGATTGGCCTTTCCGATCCCGTGAGTCGGGGTGCTTCGGGTTTTTTGGGGATTAGGGTGGGAGATACAAGATGCGGTTGAGGTGTTTGGCGTGTTGGTGATTGGGCTTGCCGTTGTCATTCTCCCTCGTAAGCTTGATAGTCCTCGACGTTGCTCCTGGAATTGACTATGCTCCTTTGGTGCAGGGATCTCCTCTGATAGCAGGAACGAGGAGGCCCATATCGGGACAAGCTCATTCGATAGGGATCACGGGTAAGGATTCTAGCGGTGTATCGAATAGACTATCACTGCGGGCTGAGTTCAGCAAATCAGGCTTTCCTACTCTTTCTGCTGCCCGTCTTCTGTTTCTGCGCGGCTGGGGTGGTCCCCTCCGTTTTCTCATCTTCGGCCATCTCCTCGATCCTCCCAGCTGGACGCTCTTGTTCCTTCCCAGCGCTCGATCCCGAATGTTCACCTTTCCGCCCCTTCTCCTCCTCCTTCTTCGCCACCGCCCGCTTGACCGCCCCTTCTTTTTCCAACGCCTCAATCTGCCTCTCACTAAGCTCCCACAACCTCTTCGCCACACCCTCATCCCCAACCTCCGCCCTCATCACCTCCCCCTCTCTACACTCCTTAACAAACCTCCCCCCCACCCCCCTCCCCAACTCCGCCTCCATCGCCGCTCTCAAAAAACTCTGCGCGCCCTGCACCGGCGACTTCAGCACCAGCCACCAGAAGGGCCACATGAGCAAATATAGCCCCAGGCCCCACAGGCTACCCATCGTCAGCCAGCGCCGCGTGCCCGGTGTCCGCGCAAAGCCGGGGTCGACGAGCATGACGCGCGCGTTGTTGGGCTGCTTGTCGGGCCGGGCGTAGGCGTCGAGGTGGGTCTGGAAGGCGCGCGCGAAGACCATGGTCGCGAGCTTGCTGGTTGCGTATTTTCTTCCTGGAGGTAATGGTGCGCACGTATCCTGGAGGGAGGTGAGGTCTCCGCCTAGGTAGCTGGCGCATGTACTGAAGATGATCCGGACGTCGCGGTCTGCTGGCTGGGCGCGCAGGGCGGGAGATAGGATGCTGAGGAGGTGGAAGTTGGCGAGGTAGTTTACGCCCCAGGTGGGCTCCAGCCCTTCATGTGTCGTAAGTCCCTTTTTGCCATATCGTGGCGTGAAGGTATCGGCGCAGAGGATCACCATGTCTAGCCGGCGGGGCGGGGCGTTGTCAATCCATTTTGTGGCGAAAAGACGGATGGAGTGCAGGGAAGAGAGATCGACTTGCTCGGCGTAGATGAGGGTGTTGGCCGTGGTGGTGCGCAGGTCGTCGATGTAGTCGACTAGGAAGGGGTCGGAAGGGGGGAGGCGCGTTAGGAGGATGATTTGGGCGCCGCGGAGGGCGAGGGAGTGGGCTATGGCGGCGCCGATGCCGGATGTGCCGCCCTGCAGATTTCAATGAGCATCCAGGCGCTCAACGGGTGTATGAAGGGTGGAGGAGGTTTGGGAGGGAGTGGTACGGTGATCATGATGACTTTTGATCGCATCAGCCGCTCGGAGGTGTTGCGCGCGCCGCCGAAGTAGATCTTGAGGAGATAGATGATGAAGAGGCATGGTAGGGTTTTGAGGATCGGGACGGCGAAGGGGACACTGTGGACGCCTTTGAAGAGGAGGTCACCGAGGAGGGGGATAGGCATGGTGGGCTTTCAGCGAGGTATTGGGCGCTATGTGAGAGATAGGGCTGGGTGTCCAATTGGCAGACCAGCATTGAGATTGTGAATGCCTAATCAAGGGCAACCTTTTGCAGGCATCGTGACAATCTTTGGTCTGGGCAACGCATGGCAGTCCTCCAGAGGTTGAGGTCGTTGCGTAGTCTCAGGCCCGGTAATCTTGTTATCTTATCGTGCTAGCGTCGTATTATATTTCGATGTCAACCTCAAACTCAGTTTCTCTCCTGTCACGACAACCCATGATGGAGCACGACGAGGAGTACTTCGTCCCTTCCGAAGACCAGCGGGTGGTTGGTGCGGGCATCAAAAGGAAGCGCGTAGCATTCGTGCCTGCAGCCACAGCCGAATCACCGCAATTCGCACCACCAGCACCCCCCTCCAGCAACGCCGCAGACCGCTACCTCTCCATAGTCTTCCCCTCCGATCCCCAAAACCAGAATGACTCCATCCGCACCTCGTTAGTACGCACCTACTCAGCGAAACTCGTCTCTCCAGTCGTCGATGTTGAAGTCACCATCTGCGACATCTGCAACCTCCCTTTAAACTCTGATTCCAACATATTGCTAACGGCGTCAAAACCCCACGAATCCTCTCTCGTCCACCAGCTCTGCCTCGCAAATTCGCATCCGCCTTCACATCTCGATCGCTCGCGGCACGGGTTGAAGTATCTTTCCTCCTACGGCTGGGATCCGGATAGCAGGCTTGGATTGGGGGCGAAGGGAGAGGGGATTAAAGCCCCACTGAAGGGGGTGGTGAAGAATGATACTGTGGGGTTGGGGATCAAGAAGGGGCAGGTGGTTGGGAAGAAGGTGGTGCGGAGGCTGGATGCTAAGGGTGTGAGGAGGAAGGATGATGAAGATAGGAGGAGGGGGAAGAAGCTGCAGGAGATGTTTTATGGGAATTTGGATGTGGAGAAATACTTGGGATCGAATGGATGATTGGCAAAGCTTCTCCAGTGAAACAAGCCTCGCTTGGAATAATGTGGCTTTGGGTCGATTCTGCATACTTCATTTTTGTGCCCCGAGCGCCTGAGACCAGGGATCAACCACCGCCCATGCTGCTATATCCTGGCGGCCCGACTCCAATCGTGAAGGGTATATTGATATCTACAGTACCCCATTGAACAGTTGACTCCGTGGTAATGCATACGGTCTTCGCTAAAACGCAGCAAGGAATTGGCAGAGTTCTTGGGCTATGGTGTGGCCTACTTCTTGGAGCTGAAGAAGTGATGCTTTTTCTTTTTCTCTGGCTTGTTCGAAGATGTATCTGATTGAGGAGGTGTGGGTTTTGAATGCGACCCATTAGTGGGTTTCGAATTGGATGAACCAGCAACGCTCAGGTTCGCCATGCCAGTAATTGGAGGCTGCGAAGGAGGACCTGGCTGCGTGGGCATCGCAGATTTAGATGCTACTCCTCCATTCGCTGGCTTGCTCGGCAGGCCCTGCTGTGGCACCGGTGGCTTCTCCTGTTCGAATAGGTGATCCGGTGCTTTGGGCTTCAGCCTGTCCACAGGAAGATGAAGACGCCCTTTGTTTACACTCAAATCTCCAACCTGTCGCAAGAAGAGGCTGGGGGTTAGCATATGCGAGGTTGCCAAGAATACGTCCTTGGAGAAAGCTTCTGAGATTTCGTAGCATGCTCGGGATTCTGAATAGGTTGCTCCACCAGCCATGAACACGATGATCCGCTGTTGCGGCTCGCGAGTCGATGGTCGCGTCCTTGCCCATGTCGGCTTGGCGGTTCTTAACGATGATTGAGCGGTGGTGTCCGCACCAAGCATGCCTTCGGCGGCGTCTAGGTGGGGTTTGGTGAATGGAAAGTAGCTTTGATCCAGAGTCCCTCGGATGTGGTCTTCTAGCACGGTTTTCAGTACGGGATCGTATCTCGATAAGCCTGAATCATCCGAGTCGGGCGGTGGAGCCTGCGTCCTGCCAGCGCGGGTTGGTGCCAGTGGCCTTGGATCTTTAAGTGCCCTGGCGACGTGTGCGCCGAGAAGGTCCATATTATAAATCACCTCGCCATCCTGCGGAGGTAGTTGAGCATGTGCGAGCAGCTTCTGAATGTCCTGGGGTAGTAAACCGTCACGGTACAGTATGTATTCGAGAAGAAGGCGTAATCGATCAGAAGAGGATAAACCTGGATCGTCCAACATTCGTACCACTTGGTCCGCAAGATTCTTGGGCTTCTTGTAGTCCTCGTCTAAGCCTGTCGCTAAAGACTGCTCCACTGACGCTATGTCTCCCAGCTTGTGTTCTTGGAAGTAGTCCATGGCGTCCTGTGCCATTCCTAGATGCAGGGCATAGGCTTCCTTGCCCTTCTGGAATTGTGGCAGCCCTGCAAGCATGTCTTTGATGTTGTTGAGGTTACCAATGCTACTTCCTTGAGCTCCAGTGCTAGAAGATTTATTGTTAGCTTAGTCTGCGCTCACATCTCGTCTCTGTGACTGCAGTAGAAGGACTCACTCGGCTTCGAATTGAGGGTTGTCTGCTCTAAACTTGTTGAAGTCACTGACAAGCTTCCCGAGAAGGTCTTTCATATGGCGGTGACGATTGGTGATCCAGATATTGTCATTTTCCGTAATTTCGCTTTCCTTTACGGCCCCTGTTGCTTCGTCCTTTGATTTGTAACAAACTTTGTCTCCGTCTATAAGAGGCAATACATCATGTATCATGGCTTGATAGGTAAATTCGTGCAAAAGGGGTGCAAAGAGATCCAAAGATCTATCCACGACAAAAAGGACACCTCGTGGTCGGCCTGTGGGTGGTGGAAATTCGTCGTGATACTGCGCGTACTCATCTAATGCAGCCTGTACGAAGCGAGCTAAATGAGAGCATAGGACGCTTGCTTCGTGAGTAGGACTTCGGGGACTATGATACCGAATGGTAGGATACTCCCCTAGCGATACGCAGATTGATACTATCTTTGATGATGTCAATTTCTCACGGCAACATCACGCAAAAGGAGGCTTTACCTTCTCTGCGAGATCATCCATATGTTTCCGGACTAGCTGATTACATGCAGGGTGAAAAAGCATGGGAAAGCTCCAAGGGTCTCGGAAGGTGATAAGGTGGGACTCTCTGGGGTAATAATCAATATTTAGGACTCGAAGCTGAGCGAGCTGTTCTCGAACGACCGCCGCTTGTTCCAGTCTCGAGCGTTGGTCTCGAGGCAGGACTATGCACGAATGGGCGTCAATGATTGTATTTCTTGTGCTTTGAAAGCTAAATCTGAAAGGAAAGACAAACCAGAAGTCCAGATCACAAAAGCACGTCTATACCGTCGGCGCTCAAAGTCCGCCATGAGGCAGTCCACGATATGTGGCAGAGGCGAGAGTATATAGACAGCATCCATCTCCTTGTTCATGGCTCTTCTGTCCTCGATCTGCTCAATGTCTGATCCTCGTTAACTTCTAGCCATGTATCCTCCTCCTGGACACCCACTCGTGACATTTTCCTCCAATATGTCATCTTCATTGCAGACCGCATCGATCAACTTCTTGCTGTCCTCATCCACAACCAAGACCTTCCACTAAGAGCAGAGATCAGCCAAAGGTAGATAGTCTGCTCGCTCCCGAGCTGGCATACTTCTCCTCGGTCTGTACTGCGGACTGTCTCAAGGATAACTACGCAATTTCAGCGTCAGATTCTTGTCATCTGACAACGAAGGGCCCCCACTATCTTCAAGGATTGCGATCGCTGAATTTGCGACCATGTTGCTGGTGGCGGGGGACGCAACTGCCAGCTAACGGTTTGCAATGCCTCCCCATGCGTAGCTTGAGCTATGGACGGAAGAACAAGCACTTTCTTCTCCGAGGCGGATCCGGAGGTGAGACGGCGACAAGGGCAGAGCATTGACGGCGCAAGCTCGTGAAGCCTGAAAGCACTCCCTCGGAGTATTGACGGTAGCGGAATCTATTCCGCCGGCCCTTTGCAAACTTTTTAGCGACGGCAGATGTCTAACTTTCATTTTACCCCTTCGACTTTACAGCATGACAAACCCGCGGTAGGTGACTCTGAGGGGTCATTGGAAGAGCTTGGAATAGTAGCCGCAGTAGCAGCATCAAGACAGGATCCCGTGTGGGAATGCTTGCGTCTGCGAGGACCGCGGCACACGACGCCCTCTGTTGTTTGAACCCAAACTGTCTGAAGGCGCGCGCTGCTGGTGAAGGAATCGGCCACGATGCTGCCAAAGCTCGCCGGTATTTCTCGGCATGTCGGTCATTGCAGCGGCTGAAAGTGAAAACTCCGGTGCGGCGTCAAAGACCTCCACGAGAACCTTTGCTCAGTATCAACCCATCCAAGCAGAATCGATCCCGATCTAGCATCGACCTGCGGAAGGACGTAGATGGCAAGGCTTTCTGTCGATTGGTCTGCGAGCGACTGGAAAGAATTGCATCAAGCGACCAGGGATCGGAGCTCTCCAAGCTTGCCAAAAATCTATCGCGGTTATTCGATCCGGACTCCCATGGAACAATCGATGACTTTCCACCTCTATACCATACCTTTCGACAGGCCTACTCCGACCATGGCCCACCAGCGCTGGAATCGCAGATCAAGTACACCTTGCAAGGACAGCTAGCGAATGCTCGTCTTACCGATACAAATCTCGAAGATCAATCAAAGCTGGCCGATATCAGATATCCGGCGGAATGGTATCCGGCGACAAGGGCAATTCAGCGGACGATACACCTACATGTAGGACCTACGAATTCGGGAAAGACATACCAGGCGCTTCAGCGGCTGGAGCAAGCAAAGACTGGCATATATGCTGGTCCACTAAGGCTACTTGCGTACGAGGTCTACACCAGGCTGAATGCTAAGGGGAAGGCCTGCCATCTGATCACGGGCGATGATAGGAGGATTGATGAATCGGAAGAGGATGCCATGGTTAGCTGTACCGTGGAGATGGTACCAACAGGACGGGAAGTGGATGTTGCAGTGGTGGACGAGATCCAGATGATCGGCAACGAGGAACGTGGTTGGGCGTGGTCTCAGGCTTTATTGGGGCTGAAAGCCAAAGAATTGCACCTCTGCGGAGAAGCACGTACTATCCCACTAATCCGAGAGCTTGCAGCACAGATGGGGGATAAGCTCGAAATACACCACTATGAACGACTTAGCCCCCTAAAAGCGGCATCGCGGAGCTTAGGTGGTGACCTGACCAAACTAAGAAAAGGAGACTGCCTCGTGGTCTTCTCTCGCAAAGAGATACACGCCCTCAAATCGGAAATCGAGCGAAAAACCAATAGAAGAGTCGCCATAGTCTACGGCAGCCTCCCTCCTGAGACTCGAGCCTACCAGGCCCGACTCTTCAATGATCATACCAACGACTACGACTACCTCGTCGCCAGTGACGCTATCGGCATGGGCCTTAATCTCGACATCAAGCGCATCATCTTCGAGTCTACCTGGAAGTTCAATGGCTCACAATTCGAGCCCATGTCCATCCCACACCTCAAACAGATTGCTGGCCGCGCTGGTCGTTACCGCGTCGCTCCCCAAAGCAAACCAACGACTGAGTCGTACAATGTCGACGACGACGGCTTGCCCCCTAACGAAAACCCTAATTCGTCCGCTGGCTCCGGTACCGTCGGGTTAGTCACTACTCTGGAGCAGATGGACTATGCGCGCATACGACAAGCTATGCAAACGGAGGCCGAGCCTATCATGACAGCCGGTATCTTTCCTCCCACAGCGGTCCTCACACGATTCGCCGCCTACTTTCCGCCTGGTACACCCTTTAGCTATATACTTTCCCGCCTGCACGAAATCTCAAACTTACACCCACGCTACCATCTCTGCAATCTGAGAGATCAGACTGCTATTGCCGAGATTATCGAACAAGTACAAGGGCTTACCATAGCCGACCGGATTGTTTTCTGTGCCGCCCCTGCTTCCCACCGCCTGCCCGCTTTCGGCGATATTGTTATTGCCTTCGCGCAATGCGTGGCACATAACACGGGCGGGACCCTGCTAGAAATGCCTAATCTGAAACTTGAAATATTGGATGTGAAAGTCTCAGCGGAGAAGGATTACCTGGCGGGACTGGAGACTTTACATAAAGCGCTTATACTCTACATCTGGCTGAGTTATAGATTTTTGGGTGTGTTCCAAAACCAGGATATGGCGTTCTATATTAAAGGGATGGTGGAGGAGAGGATCAACGACGTGCTCGCGCAAGTCAGCAGTAGCAGGAAGCAGAAGATGAAGACACTACGACAGCTAGCGATGTTGGAGGAGCTGGGCTCGGCGTACGGTGAGAACAAGGAGGCGCTGGCGGGAGCAAAGCAGGAGAAACTGACTTTAAAGCAGTTGGGGCTGCCGTGGGAACAAAAGAAGGAAATCTTCGTTAACGTCGAGGCAGAGCTGGACCAAGATGAAGAGACCATCACCAAGCGCGAGGATATGGGCCCTTTATGGGAGGACTTGACCATTGAGCGGCCTGGAATGCAACAAGAGGCGGCTGTTTCCTAGGGTCAAGACGGGATGGGAGGAGCATGTATAAAATGTAAGACTGTCATGCACGGAATGTATAAATGGGGCCTCGAAAGTTCTGAAGCATTACTGGTAGTCTATTGAACAGCGGGTAAGGTGAGCGGTTGGGTTCTTTGGCATTTCTGCTCAGCAGCGAGGGGTTATAACACAAACTGAAAGAAGCCGCATCGTCGTGTACATCCGTCTGATCCTCCTTGCTTTAGACTTAATGTTCAATGTCCAATTTTTGGCTCTATAAAGCGGGGAAAGAGGTTGATGCCAAGCCAATACGCATGATTCGCATACGCTAATGACAAGCGTTGCTAGCCGCGGCCGAATGTCCTACAATAAAGTGATGGGCTTAGAGAACCGTAACTGTTCATTCAAGCCTGGATCTCTTGACTGACCGGCTGCCCGGCTGCTGCAAGGTCTCATTGTAATATGGACGACCTTGCCTCTCTGGAGCTGCTTTCCTTGGTGTCAAAGATCACCTCGGAGCTTCAAAATCATCTCGGTATCAGTGACAAAACCCTCGCCGAATTTGTCATTGCACAGCATTCGAAATGTCCGTCACTCGACGATTTCAAGTCACAGATGACGGCGATGGGCGCCGAATTTCCGCAGAGCCTGGTGGAGAGCATCGATCGGCTGATCCTTACCATGCATCCACAGCATAAGGGCAAACGGCAGGATGGAGGAAGGAATGGCACAACCGACGAGGACAGTAGGCTTGACGTGGACGAGAAGACAAGGGTATTCAAAGGCTTGGCCATGCCGGATAAAGAGCAGCAGTGGGAGGATGAACCGGAGCCGACCATTGGTAATGGCACCGTCAACGCTTACGACGATACATTTGCGGCGCTGGAGAGCTTAGCTGGCAAGCCAAAGCGATCTGAGACATCCAATGGCAGGAAGAGGAGCCGGAGTCCAGAGGATGACGGAAAGGGAAGAAGGACGAAAGAACCGCGAAGGTCAAGATCAAGGTCGTACAGTCGAGAAAGGCACAGACATCGAAAGCGCCGCAACAGCTCATCTGATGATGATTACGGAAGACCAACGAATGGCCACAACAGCCGACATAAAAGTCATCGAGATGACTACAAAGATAGGAGGCGGCAACGGGACGAAGGCGATGACTACTTTCGGAAACCTCCTACACCTGAAGTAGATGATGCGCCCAAGCTGTACAAGGTTTACCACGGCGTGGTTACTGGTGTGAAAGACTTTGGAGCGTTTGTGAACCTACAAGGGGTAAAAGGCAAGGTTGATGGCCTGGTACATGTCTCTGCGATGCAAGAAGGAGCGAGGGTCAACCACCCATCGGATCTGGTATCGCGAAGCCAGCCGGTCAAGATCAAGGTTGTCAGCATTCAGGGAACTCGTATTGGGTTGTCGATGAAGGAGGTTGATCAGGTCACAGGTCGAGATCTTGTTCCCCAGAAACGGTTGGCTTCGGGGGCGAACATGGAGCGCCTAGATGGCACGGGGGTTGAGTCGAATGGCGCTAGTCGATATGGTGGGCTTAGTACTGAAGTCCCTGTCATCGAAGGAGATATGAACGGCAAGCATATGCGGAATAAAAAACGAATGACGTCGCCGGAACGATGGGAAATTCAACAACTGATTGCTTCTGGCGCGATCTCTGCTGCGGAGTACCCAGATATCAACGAAGAGTATAATGCAACATTGGCCGGCGAGGGCGAATTTGAGGAAGAAGAGGATGTGGATATCGAGGTCAGAGAGGACGAGCCACCTTTCTTAGCTGGGCAGACAAAGCAGTCTCTCGAGCTGTCACCCATACGAGTTGTTAAGGCTCCAGATGGATCCTTGAATCGAGCCGCAATGGCAGGTACATCATTGGCAAAGGAGCGCCGGGATCTGCGACAGCAAGAAGTGCAGGACAAGGCTGCCGAGCAGGCCTCTCAAGTTGATCTCAACGCTCAGTGGCAGGACCCAATGATGGCTCCTGATCAGCGCAAGTTTGCCAGTGAGTTGCGTAATCCGCAGGCTAATAAGGCCCCGGACGATTTACCTGAGTGGAAGCGAGTAACACAGAGTAAAGATTTGTCACTTGGCAAAAGGACGTCGATGACGATCAAACAGCAAAGAGAAACCTTGCCTGTCTACAAGTTTCGAAAGCAGCTACTGGATGCGGTTAAGGAGAATCAGCTGATGATCGTTGTTGGTGATACTGGTTCTGGCAAAACTACCCAGTTGACCCAATATCTTGCTGAAGGTGGCTTTGCTAACGACGGGATTATTGGATGCACGCAGCCACGTCGTGTAGCTGCTATGTCGGTAGCAAAGCGGGTTGCTGAGGAGGTAGGCTGCAAGCTAGGCCAGGAGGTCGGATATACCATTCGATTTGAAGATTGCACAAGTCCGGATACCAAAATCAAGTACATGACAGACGGTATGCTTGAAAGGGAGATACTGCTGGACCCGAATCTTAGGAAATACTCGGTCATCATGCTTGACGAAGCTCACGAACGAACAATAGCTACAGATGTGCTCTTTGGGCTGTTGAAGAAAACACTCAAGAGAAGGTCAGATCTTAAAGTAATTGTCACATCAGCCACACTTGATGCAGATAAGTTTTCCGAGTATTTTAACAAGTGTCCTATTTTCACAATCCCTGGCCGGACTTACCCTGTGGAAATCATGTACTCGAGAGAACCGGAGTCTGATTACCTCGATGCGGCGCTTGTTACTGTCATGCAGATCCATCTAACGGAGCCAGCTGGTGATGTTCTACTTTTTTTGACAGGCCAGGAAGAAATTGACACCAGCTCCGAGATCCTTTACGAACGAATGAAAGCACTTGGACCAAGCGTCCCAGAGCTGATCATCCTGCCTGTATACTCTGCCCTACCGAGCGAGATGCAAAGTCGAATCTTCGATCCTGCGCCGCCAGGAAGTAGGAAAGTCGTCATCGCCACCAACATAGCAGAAACATCCATTACCATCGACCAGATCTACTATGTCATAGATCCTGGCTTTGTCAAGCAGAACGCGTACGATCCGAAACTAGGAATGGACTCCTTGGTCGTGACACCGATTTCGCAAGCGCAAGCAAAGCAACGCGCAGGTCGCGCCGGACGAACAGGACCCGGAAAGTGTTTCCGTCTATATACAGAGGCGGCTTTTCAATCCGAGATGCTCCCAACTTCGATCCCCGAAATCCAACGCCAAAACCTTGCGCACACAATCCTCATGCTGAAAGCCATGGGCATTAACGACCTTCTGCACTTTGACTTCATGGACCCACCGCCGACAAACACCATGCTAACAGCTCTGGAAGAGCTCTACGCCCTGTCTGCTCTTGACGATGAAGGTCTGCTCACGAGGCTCGGTCGCAAGATGGCCGATTTTCCCATGGAGCCAGCCTTGGCGAAAGTCCTCATCTATAGTGTTGATATGAGCTGTTCGGACGAGATTTTGAGTATTGTCGCCATGCTCTCCGTACAAACCGTCTTCTACCGGCCCAAGGAAAAACAACAGCAAGCCGACCAAAAGAAAGCCAAGTTCCACGACCCCCACGGCGACCACCTCACCCTCCTCAACGTCTACAACGGCTGGAAACAATCCCGCTTCAGCAACCCGTGGTGCTTCGAGAACTTCATCCAAGCGCGGTCCATGCGGCGGGCGCAAGATGTCAGGCAGCAGCTTGTCAGCATCATGGAGCGCTATAAACACCAGATCGTTAGCTGTGGGCGTAATACTATGAAAGTCCGGCAGGCGCTGTGTTCAGGCTTCTTCCGCAACTCGGCGCGCAAGGATCCGCAGGAAGGATATAAGACCATGGTGGAGGGCACACCGGTGTACATGCACCCCAGCTCAGCGTTGTTTGGGAAGCCGGCGGAACACGTCATTTACCATACGTTGGTGTTGACGACGAAGGAGTACATGCATTGCACGACCGGGATCGAACCAAAGGTGTGTGGTCCTACCTGCGTGTTCAAGGATTGATAGTGGAGGCTGACGTGGAGTAGTGGCTTGTCGAGGCGGCGCCTACCTTTTTCAAGGTTGCAGCGACGGATCGGCTGTCGAAGAGGAAGAAGGCGGAGAGGATCCAACCGCTGTATAATCGCTTTGCAGGCGAAGACGACTGGAGGTTATCGGCGCAGAAGCGGCAGGGAAGAGGTGGTGGTGGTGGAACCTGGGGATAGATATGGGAATAGTATTTTCATATGCTAGCACTGCGATATTCATGCAGGTAGAGTAAACAACAAGATTTCTTTGAACCCGCTGGTCTCACCTTTATAGCCTTATTGACTCAACTAATCATAATCGCCAAAGTATTTGGGCAATGCTATCACAACAAGTGCCGGTCTTCGGACTCGCGTCAACACACCGCGAACGTCGCCCATATATCCCCACAGAATCGTGGACTATCCCTTTCGACAAGCCATCCCTTTCGACAAGCCATCCATATCACAATTCATGTCAAATATCCTTAAGGCCTGTGGCGAACGTTTATCAAGGCCCTTGGCGAAAATCATCACGGCCCTTGTCGATCATCATCAAGGCCCATGGCGAACATTATCAAGGTCCTGGTCGAACATGATTGAGGCCCTTGTCGAATACCATCAAGACCCTGGTCTGCCGACCCAAAGCAGCGCCTTCCTTCCTCTCCTGATTGCCTACTACCACGAGTTTGTCGACGACCATATCTGGTTATTCAGTCAGGAGCGCAACGAAACTGGGAAGCAACATACTCACATTGACGTTGGAGAAGACGCGTTGAACACTCTTGCTTCCACAGCTTTCCCATGGGTGCGGATTGTTGAGTAAGTGTAGACCGTCTCCTAGCCTTGAGATTCCCTTTTGCCACGTTTCGTCGCATAGCTGCAGACTTTTGTCTTCGGTGTCTGCGGTGACGGATGGAAGACGCAGAGAGCTTCGGAACTCATGCGTATCTCTCTCCAGACGTCCGACATATTGTCAGGCCGTAGGAAGCACTGCGAGGAGACTCTTTGTCCAAGAAAGAGAAGCAAAAAAGCAACACGCGGTCGTTTGTCTTACAACTGGGTATATCCGATACCCAGCTTCTCCAGTTTGTCGGTCATGGTCTTATACAAGCGTATCGACCCGAAGTTGGTTGGGAGATCGGTTCCAGTTCTACGTGACGTTATTACGTCGAAGCGTTAGAGCGCTGTTGTACGACATGAGCTTAGTCTAGGAAGGCAAAATTCATGTTGCGAGCTTTGACCCTCAAGGCGGAAGTATCCCTTCTTTCAAGGATCTTCTGGTTTTCCTCGTCGATCGCTTTAAGCGATTCCCAAGCCATGCCATGCTCTTCAATGAGCTTTTGCAATGCCGTTGTCTCCTCGTCCGTCCCAGGTTCCGATGTCTTGCGGCCCCGACGTCATCAGCGCTCTGTTTCGTTGAAACGTTGATTCATGTAGCAGGCCGCCTTGAGTAGATCCAGAGAATGATAAGAAAAGCCCAGAAATTTACTTACCCGCGCCTTCGTGAGCTTAGCGAATTTCTTAGCTGGAGAGTCCATGCTCCGCCTCTTCGAATGAGACCAAGAGGTATTGGGGAGCTCTGTTGGTGTCTGCAACACGTCAATACGTTGTTCAGTCATGTAAGGATTGGATACTGACCAGCCTTTTGGAGACCTCAACAACCAGGATAAGATACCACCCCTCCCCAACACCTCGTCCACGGCTACCTCTCCGTCGCTCTACCCATGCTGAACCCCTTTGACAGTGCTGCTGCTCCTGGAGGCGCCGGTAGGGTATTTCGAACGTATATCATCCTACCGTTCTTCAGGAGCTTTTCGCGGAGCCATAGCAATTTCGTGCATCTGGTTCCTGGAATATGGTCCTAGCTTTTCAAGTCTCGCAAACGGTACGACATGAGGCTGGCCGTGGGTCATTATCTCGATAGAACAATCAGCATCGGTTGCACTAGAGTTCATGGCATTATTGCGTGCTGAGATCTTGGGCGCATTATGACCTGATATGACCATTTTGTGGTATATCTTGAGTTTGGGACGACGAGAGATCGTCATATTCGCCTCGGGGTAATGTGTTTTAAGCTCAGCACACTCAAGAATTAGTGCAGATTGCTGGCTGGCGAGAGATTCTTGAAGCATACCCATATCGGTGTCTCTCCATGGGCGGTCTTATCTGTCATCGGAGAGCTTGTATTAAGACCAAAGAAATGCCCCCGCAAGCGGAATGGCGTCCACTTTATTTGTTCGAGAGCTGCTGTGGCGGCCTAACACAGCAGCAAGGCACCCTCCTGGTCGAAGTACCGGTATGTGGAATTTTCACCTGTTGTGGCGATTTTCCGGGAGATGATACTCTTTCCATAGGTCCCTATGAGCAGAATGAACGCCTGCTCAAGTAGAAAATGATTTTGCAGGCCTAAGACATGTGTCAAGCAGACCTTGTACGTCCTCACTGCTTTCCGTGCAAATGCGTAATGAAGATTGTTCGGGAAGGAGTCGCCGCAATGATCTGTACGTGGTATCCGATTCTCTCAGACAGACTTTGCGAGGTACCAACATAGAAGCCGGTAGCGCCATCTTCCAGTTTGTAGATCAAGATGTATATCCCTTCTTCATAGTCCTCACTACACAACTCGGGTAGCTTGTGAAAGTCCCGTTCGTCAGTCCCTTCATCTTCAAGTAGATGTCGTACGTCTCCAGGCATTCCGTCCAAAGTAGCCTTCACGAGGGATGCGATCTTGCTGTCACTTCGAACGAATTGCGCGTCGTCAGTTAAGATGTACTCTTGCAGAGGCTCCACCCGGAAAGAGTGGAGAGCGGCGATTAGTGCCTTGTCCGTAATAATTTCAGCTATGGAACCTCTGACGATCGGGAAGTAGTACAATGCCAATCACTCTTTACTTTTGCGAAGCCTTAGAACGCGCAGGAGTTGAGGTCCCAGCTGGTGCTTTGGCAGTTGAACATTCGAGATCGTTGGTAGTTCGAGGGCGGTGTGTGTGATCGGCCGGTCCTTGAGGGATAGCTTTCTGGGACTCAGCCAGAAACGGAACCTCCAATGACATCTGGACCGACAAGAACGCCGCCACAGTTGTAAGAGCATATTCTCCTTGTGGGCCACCCGCTTCTACCCAAGCTTCTGCATCGGCAGCTTGCAAGATATCCATGTACTCCTTCGAGATGAAACGTCATCTCGTCATATAGTATACTTCGAGCTGATGACTAGGCCGGCTACGGTGTGCTTTGAGAATTCGCCACTGTTAGCGAGAAAGGAGTGATGAGTTGCGAGAGGACTATGGGCGTGCAGTAGCTTCAGTGTAACCAGCATGGAGCAGGAAGATTCGATAAGAATAAAGGTCAGGCCATGGGAGGGTGTATCTCCACTTTCCCGACAGAGAGCCTGAACTTGTGAGGATAGTAGCTGAGTAGAAGCTTTGTTCCGTTTCCAATGAGCATATCTATCAACTTAATACTCAATAAGGTATATAGCGGAGGGCAGAAGGTGCTGTAGTATATAGAGGCAAGGTACAGAATGAGTGAGACGGAAGACCCTATCGATGCAAGTATATATAGAAGGCATAGAGGAGCTCAGTGGGATAATGTTTCAAGTAATAAAGTTCGTCACGAGCAGAAGAGGAAGTCGGAGTGAATTATAGTGAACAGGGTGAGAGAGTGGAAAAGTGGAGTACATGTGAGCGATTGGTTGTGAGATAAAGGTTGTGGATGTTGGAGAGATAATTGATGAAGTGACAAGAGAGGGAGAAGTGAGAAGAGAGGAGCAGGCTGAGTATGTCTTTCTATATTCGCTGATAGCCTGCACTTACTCGACAAATCGCACAACGCGACAACCGCCCGGGCTGGCACGATTTACCACACACGCGATGAAACAATGTGGGCCACATCGTCTTCTAGGTGGATAATGCAAGTATGTAAGTATGCTGCTTGCCAATCTCTCTACGGGCGACTTCTGGTTGACTGATCTCAGTCCTCGGCAGACACGCGGCAAGAGAAGAGATGTACTTTCAGCTGACGGATGAGGGTCTTGATGTTATCCGCCATGGGCCTTGATGGTGTTCGACAAGGTTTGTGATCTGGACCGCTCATTGGAAGGGTTAGTTGCTCAAGCTTACGTGAGGGTGACATAGGCGATCCTCGAGCGATCTTAGTGACATCAGGACACGAGTCCGAAAGCATGAGCTTCCTATGAAGAGTGGAATAGGCAGCCGACCTGTTAAGATCGCCAAGTCGCTGCGGCGCTCATGACTACTCCAGTCAATACGTCAATCATGAAGATAATTCAAGCGGGTTCAAAGAAAATTTGGTGTTTACTTTATCTGCGAGGATATCGCGCCAGTACCGTGGTGCTAGTATGTGATAGCACAACATCCAGCAAATACTGATGCTTATGCCTTGTTTACTAATGGATCGAGTTGCCCTTTCTCTATACAACAAAGGGTCTAAGGACTGTGCTATACATTACGCTGCTATCCAGGAATCTGCTGTGTGCTGAAATAATTGTTCTAACCTCGCAAACGCCTTATCAATTTTCGAAGAAAACAGAACTGTCGATTGAGCGTGGAGCAGTTATTATTTCTGGACTGTAGTCTGATTTGTATGTGTCTTTGCTTGGGTTTCCCAGTTGTTACTGGACTATAACAACTTAGATGAGATCCCCAGGTATCAGAACAATCTTTTTAGCAATTGTTCAAAACTGACGCAATTGCCTGTCGATGCACGCGTATGTATGAGAGTAGAGTAGAAGATCGAGTCAAAGCACGATGTAGACGGTATATCTGGGAATTCGGTGAGAGGCTCGAAAGTGCAACAGAATTCTACAACTAGCCATTACTGAGCCCAAGAGAATCTCGAAAAGGTCTGGTGGAGAGTAGTCTCTAGAAAAGATTGCCGAAATGTAGGGGGGCCCCCTCCTCAGATTTGTTTATTGCGGTATAAGATCTTTATAAGAAAATTGTCACCGAAAATTATTGAGATTATTAGTAGATACTCTGAGAGACAACAGCCGACAACGGTTCTATAGTGTAGTGTAAGTCTCAAATAAATGTACATCCATGCATCGATTGATATTAAACATTTCTAGGGTAATCACCGCTGGTTCTGACCAATGATAAGTCCAGCTGACCCCGGTTCGAACCCGGGTAGGACCTATGTTTTTGCTTTCTGAAGTCGTTTTTGAACCTTCAATAGCATGCCAGTTTCTCAAATATGTCCAGTGGGGAGTAAAAGTAGATATTGGGCCGATTTTGAACGAAACCCGCGCTGAATTGCGCCGGCCGGTCGAGTGCCAAGCCCGAACTCTTGGCGTCATGATCTCAATCGAAGACATGGCGCTGTTATATGAACAGAAAAGCTGGCACCGTAGGCGAGCAACAACTCTGTGCACATCAGGTCCAAGATATGTCTTTCGCCTATGGATTTGCAGCACTCGTACAGGCGCACAATATTGTCCCAGAGAGTTCTTATCCAAGTTCTCTCCTTGATGAGGAAACAGGGCTGCAAGACCTCGCGGAGTGCTGATTCTGCCCGGGCAACGTTGCCAAGTTTTGTGATCATATGGAGGTGGTGTGGTACGTCTTGGTTGACTCTGGCTAAGAGCGTTTACAAGGTGGGATGTACGAGATGGGAGAGAGGGGTTGAATATCGACGAGGTTTAAATCGTTCCGTGATCAGGGTTGCTGGCTACTGATTCCATGGGCACCACCTCAGACATAAACGTGACATATGTACAAATCTTACACCCCGAACAGCTATCCCAACCGAACGCCTTAGCGCCTCACCCCCCTCGCCGAACCAAAGAAATTATCATGACACCTTCCGCGACGCTACCCCTCGGCTTCTGGGCAGCTCCTGCGGCAGCCCTCCCTTCTGCTCATCTTCTTTCCGCTTCTGCGCCTCCATCTCCTTCCTCTTTTGCCTTTGCGTCTTCCACCGCATGAAGTAGCAGCAGAAGGGGAAGAACAGGCTGTTTACCGCCGCCCATGCGAAGAGCACCCCGAAATTGAGACCGATGCGCGAGTGGAGATCGAAGAGCGTGGAGCGAGAGGCTTCGACGACTGGAAAAATGTCAATACCTTGTCCCAAAACTGCGAGATGAGGAAGCTTACTCTGATGCAACGGCCACGCATACCCCCAGTAGTAGAACTTCGGCGTCAAGTCCAGCGCATAAAAGCTCGTCGCCACATTACTGATAACCCAGAAGATCAACCACATCGCAGTCCACGGCTGCCCAATGATCATCGCCACGTTCTCGCACGCCAGGCCCAGCGCTATCATCCCTATCCAGTTGATCATCCAATACACAACGAAAGTCGCTGCGCCGTATGCGTTGGGATTGTGTGCCATCTCGTTCCCTGGCGCGGTTGGGTTGTTGAAGGGGATCTGGAAGGCGAGGGAGATGAAGGAATAGAAAAGGGACATGGACAGGTAGGCAGCCATTGTGGCGAACCAGCGGTAGATGATGAACTGGTTGAAGTGGAGTGGCGGGTGGCCGGCGGGGATGAGGAACTTCATGTGCGTGGGCATGTAGAAGGCGAAGGAGAAGAAGGAGATAATGATCAGGTAGATGAGGCCAATGGTCACGGCGGGGACGGTGACAGGCGGGTCGAACGGGCGGAGGTTGAAGATTGAGAAGCCGATCGCTGGGGATAGGGCTTGTGGAGCGGCTTCGAGGTTATTGTTGGGTATGCTATTGTTTCGGAGCACCTGCTGCGTCCACCGCGCGCCAAATTGTGCGGTCAAGGATGCTGCAAGTGATTGGAGTTCTGGACCGACGTGCGCGTGTATGGTATCTTCATCGCGGGCTTCTACCCAGATAATCTGGCATGCACCAAGCGGATCATACGACGTATTGCCAGTTTCAACTGCTCGCTGGAGCAGCGCGGTGGCATTTGCGTTGATGATGATTGCAGCCCAGGCTTTCTGGTCGAAGATTTCCTGACGGACGTTCATAGGGTCGTTGGCGAAGTGCTCCCGCGAAACTGTTTCGTACCCGAGGTGCGGTTTGGGCGCCGCCAGCCTTTGCTCCGTGGCTTGCACAATGAAGGGACCTATTTGGGGAACCACGGTCGTATACGGTGCCATGCCGTCGAAATCGACCACGAAGATGGTGAGGGAAGATACATTCTCGTTGACGTGGGATAGGACAGCCCAGTACATCGACAGAACTCCGAGAATGAACACCGAGAGGATCAAGGCTGGCGATATCAGCAAAAATAGCATTCTCTCATCAGTACACCTACTCGTCTTCATCCACGCCTTCAGGACCTCTACTCTCGTCTTTTTCAACCGATGATCCCAAAACCCTACAGGGGCAGGTGCCGGAGGTTTTCCCTTCTCACCGCCGACATTTTTCTCCGAGCTAGACTCGAGAATCTCGGTCCTCGTTGACTCGCCACTCCATCTGGGATGCAAGGACATCGACTCCTTCGAATTCATAATGATATCACGCATGGAGACCTCGAGGGTGAGTTCCGATTGTCTCGAGGCGCTGGCAGAATAGGAAACGTTTCCACGAGGAGTCCATCTTTCCCACGGCCTTTCCCAAGGGCGCTCAGGGTATCCCAAGGAACCGTCCATAGCCGTAGAGGAGCTGTGGATATAAAGTAAGCACTATGGCGGATGGCGGCGGTGAGAGCAACCAGAAAGCTGTACAGTCATGAATGGATCAATGGGGGCAGCCATAGCGTGTATATCCAAAAGCTGACTTTCCGGCTTGCGCATGCTTTCTCTTGGGTCCGAGGTCGACTGGGATGATGTCTTGATGGTCTTGCCGAAGCTATGGCATGGGTATTGTAAAGCAGCCAATCATTGGAGCCCCCGGTGAGCGAGACGCGCAGGAGGCGCCCGGGCAGCCGTTGGTCGCCGCCTAGAACCACCCGGATCCGTCGCCGGAGAATGTCACCCGATGCTTGGCATCCACAATACCTCTGACGATGCACCAGAAGATCGAGATAATCTAAGACCTGTTCTTCTTTCCACGACTCCCCAACGGTCAGGCATAAGCGCTGGGAGACCAAACAACTTTGTGACCCAAGATGCTCAGTCGTTGGAGGTCCCTGTCGTAGATATCGGGATATGGAAAAATTGGAGGCGTAAAGTAAGTTTGTGTCCCACCAAGGCATCCGATCCATGGATGGCATCTACGCTAGCAAGTCTGCTCGTCATTCTCGTCAAGTGTAGCCGAGTTTAAAGACAAGACAAAGGCGCGCATATATGCTGTGGGTCCCTGGCATCATTTCCGAGAAGACTAGCAAGAATTCCCGTGGTCCAGTCTATGCCTACCACTTTTCGGGCAGCACAGACCAAGATTCAGTGAGGACATCCGTGTCTGCGATGAAGTCGAGATATAGCCAATAGCCTATAGGAAACATTCAGGGTAACTGTTCGTTACTCGGCAGCAGCGTTCCTGCTCAAGGGGATCTCAGCCTTGTTTGGTAGGCATTACTATACATCCAAGGAATGTATCTGTACATTCCAAGAGCGTGGCCGAGTTCCACATTGCACATACCTCGACGGTATTTGCTGGGCTGGCATTCTCGAGAGACTTACTATCAAAAGCGCTCATGAGACTGACGACCATTATTTTTCAATTGTTTCCTATTATGTTGGTTGGACCGTTCTGTACTCTCCAGTGACCCCAGCGTTGTTTCTTGGATTCATGAGATAATCTCAATCCGGAAGATTTGAGAGTGGTGAGTGTGTTAGTGGCAGGCACGAACTTTCACAGGCGGAACAAGACAGCTGACAACTGCATCTTGCGCGAAAATTACGAGATGATACTGCATTGCTTCGGACGTCCTGAGACGGCAGTATAGGGATATTAAATTCGTATTTTTGGCGGAAGAATCCGCTAACTGAGCCGAGAGTTATTCAAGCCCTCTATACCTAACGGAAGTTGAGCTACCTCATCTGCTTTTTCCAGCTTCTCGCCTTTTCTACCTTCACCAATTCTTCCAGCTAGCCAAGCTGCCTCTGCCGTTTGAAGATGCTATTACCATTTCGGGATGCAGCAGATACCAGCCAATCTATGCAGAAAATTCCTCGGGACTTTTGGAAAGGACATAGATGTTATGTTTGACGAAGATAGACATGTTTGCACTGCCCTTCTTGGCCAGAACTTGGTTGGGGTTTCATCACTTCGCCACACCGTAGTACCTTAGGTGACTCACACTCACAGTCACATTACGGTCGATAATGCGCGCCTTCTTGGATTCATATGTTGCTTGATCAGCCAGGCGTTCACAATCGTCAACAACTTTTCGATAATTTCCGTTCATTCCATCCATTCCATCCATTCCTTCCAAAAAACCTGTACCTGTACTTGCACCTGCACCTGCACCTACACACTACAACATGATGAACGAGTTGGGAATCCACACACAAATCCACAGCCGCTACCAAGTTTTTGATGCCTCAGGCCAGCAGCCATTCAGTATAGTCGTCCGCCTCTGTCGGCGGTCACCAGCTGATACTGACCCTCGACCACTACTCCTCGAGATCGCAGGCTCGGTACAGGACGTTCCATATGCGCTGGCACATGGCTTACTTACCCTGGACGAACAAGATCCCAGAGACGCTACGCAGCCCGTTAAAGTAGATCTCAGCCGACTGGACGGGGTCGCTGCGAAAGAGGCAGAGTGCCTTTCCCTGCCATCCCCGGTCAACAGGAAAGAGCACTGGAGAGATGCTTTCACGATATATCAGTGTCATGTCGATGTTAACGGTGAGTTGGCATCGATCCTGAAGCCGGGAAAGGAGTATATCATCAGACAGGCGACTGAGGATCTCGGCGTGAAACGGTGGGCGTATAGTGATAGTGATCGAAATCACTTTGTCGACAACAATGATGGGAAGCCAAGCCATGATTCCGAGTTAGTAAAGTTGGTGAACAGCAAACCCACTGCCGGTAAAGCGACATTCACGGTCGTGAAGAGCCTGCCCTGGCCACCGAAAATAGAGACAAGGATGCGTCTTTGCGCATCTTCCCCATCCTCTGATTCCGCACCTACCAACGTCACGGTACGCTGTGGCACTGCCTTGGAAGTCTCTGTCCTCAACACCGGTTCCGACCCCGTCACTGTGCAGACGCGGGGACACCAGCGTTTCCTAGTCCCCTGGGGTCCCTTCCAACCCGAACCTGACGCTCTGGACGATCGCATGAGAATTATCGACGCTGCGCTCCATCAACCGCCGAAATCCAGTCTGCTGGTCGTCGATTCTGCGACAGGGGAAGTGGTCCGGGGGAACGAACAGCGCGGCATATGCTCGTTGACAAGTTCGAACGCTGATCTACGGCCAAAGGCGGAAGATGTGCTGACGTTGATGCCTGGAGCGCCGGTCATTAGGAAGCTTGATATCGGAGCGCTGGTACATGGGTTGGCAGATGGGCGGTATAAGATTGGGATGCAATCAAGGGGTTGCCGATGGTGGCAGGGGGAGGTTGGAAAGGAAGTAGGCGAGGATGGGAGGGTGCCAGCGCATTCAGATGGGATCCTCAAACCTCCTTTGATTCTTGAGTCGCACGATGAGATAGAGCTACGCATAAGAGATGGGATGATAGATGGGAGCATGTGAAATGCCGTAAAGAACCTCTGAGCACCAGACTATGACCGTTTCCCAGCGTTCCGCAATTGTCTCGACGTGTCTCCGTCCTCAGCGTTCGCCCAGGAGCCTTCGTGAGATCGCTGTCGATGTCCTCGCTCATTTCAGAGAGAAGCAAAAATACGCCAAATTCGTTCTGCGCACATAGTGACCAACGATCCCGGCTCTTGTTAGTGCGAGACAGTCGATTGCGTCTGAGTTCAGTTGCCGGTCGCAGAACATGGAGACTGCCAAGGGGCGAAAATCTCAGGCTTGCATAGTACGGAGAAGCCACAAATATTGAATTCGTTCTCGGAGAGAACTAGTCTTATTTCTAGAAAAGGTTGAATTCATCGAAGGACTAGCGCTACGAAGTCGAGAGACTTCACGCTAATTCTTCTATATTATTTGAAGAAGTCCCAGGACTTACTCTGTGCATGGTCGCAACATTCTCCATACCTCCTAAAACTTGTCTTACTTCAATTCAAGTGTCTCTTTCTTGAAGTTCAATGGCCTTCCTCACGTTGAATTTATTCACGTCCACTCGCATGCCTCGCTCCTCCAGCAGCTTGACTACATTCTGATGGCCTTTCAACTCTGCTTTGTCAATCGGTGTAAATCCCTCGCAGTCTTCCACGTCGGGCTGCGCGCCTCGCTCCAATAGTAGTCTGCCGATGGTCTCGTACCCATTGTGCGCTGCATAATGCAGTGGCGTTTTCTCTTCGTGGTCTCTCGAATCGATTTGCATGTCTTGGCGCTTCAACAGCAATCTGACTATGGTCTCGTCCCCATCTATCGCCGCATAGTGGAGTGGCGTGCAGCTCTGGTCGTCTCTTATATTCAAGTCTACATCCCTCCTCTCAACGAGCAATTGAACAATGTCCGCCTTATCATAATACACTGCAAGATGCAGGGGCGAACATTCGGTACTGTCTTTAATGTTCGCTAATGATCCATCTCGCTCCAGTAGTAATCTGGCAACGGCAGTCCGTCCAAAGGTTACCGCGATGTGAAGTAACGTCTCCCCGTCGGAATTTCTAAAGGCTAACTCAAAGTCTGACTGCTCAAGCAATAGCTTGACCGCGGATTCGATACCAAGTATTGTCGAGACCGAAAGATTGGAAAGACTGTCATGCGACAACCAACTCCAAATGTCTCCTTGTAGATAGCCACATATCTTGGACCGTAATCTGAAGGGGGCGCCATGCGGGTCGCACATGGTGAACGCTATTTTTCCACCAAGGGAATCATCAATCAAAGTATGCGCCTTTTTTAGATGATCAATCCAATGGATAGCTGCGTACGATAGGAAGACGTGGGCTCCTTCGATGTCCTCTTGTCCCCAAAAAGCTCCTCCGGAATCGGGCTCAGGTAGGTCTTGCATGGCTTCGTCTTGCATGCAAAGATAATAAACGCAAGCCCTTGCCATCAAAAGATGTGCTTGACGAGCGTAAAATGACTTCCTCCATGTTTGTGCGGACCCGACTTCGGACGAGGGGCCTGCGTTAGCATTATCCTCGCTCAGCAGGAATTCTCGAGCGGTTTGGTGGATTAAGTAGACTTTCTTCTCTACCACGATCACAAAAAGCCCACATATATTCTTGATCATATCCTCGACAGAATCAGGCCGCCAGAGATAGGATTCAAGGTCTGTATAGCACTTAATGTCGTCCCTCATAACTAGGGCCACGTTCATCTCTTCTACAGTTAGAGGCCTCTGGGCAGCAAGAACTATGTGTAAAGCTTTCTAGCTCGTTCTTTATTGTCACTCTTGTCGAGAATACGAGTATAAGCTTTATCGACGTCTTGTGGGATAGTTTTGGCGATAACGGCGATCTCTTCCTTCGTAATTTCTAATCGTTGCTCGATGTCATTGAAGGTCAAATAGAGCCAGAGGTATGTTCGCTGAGATACCTTAGAGAGATTCGCCAGAAGCTCCTACTTATCTGTCCTGCGAAGGCTCAATCTCTTTTCAAGTTGATCGACCTTGAATTTGATCACAAGATCGATTTCGCGACTGACTTGCTCGGACTCTTCCTCGCCACGCAACCTGACCTCTGACATTGTATCGGTTAGAGCCTTAAAGTCACGCACTATATGGATTTCTGGCCGACTCGTAACAAAGAATTTGAGGACTGGTCCTCCGCGACTCAGGGGGCGAGAATTATTGTAAAGCTCCGTTAATTTTGCCACCAACCTGGAGTTTTCACGGCATTCATCAACTGCGTCGAGAACACAGACGATCTCCTGCAAGGCAGAATCCTCACACGTCGCGAGAAACACATTCCATAAGGCATCGAAATCTGTCAAAAACTTCTGGCTCTTGGTATCAAAGTCTTCGCGGACGTATTGATATAGTTGAGGTTGCTGCAAGATCAATTGATGGAGAAAGGCGCATATGGCCTTGGCTGCATCCATGCGTTCGACATCACCATCTTTGAAGAAAAAGTAACATAGTGTTGGAGGTGCCGTACGGACAGTCAGAGCCTCCCCTCTTCTGTCGACTAGATGCTTTGATAAGACTGACTTACCGCAGCCTATAGTGAACGTCATAGTCAGCATTGCTGCTCATCACGGTCTAAGAATTACAGGGAATGCTGCTTCAAAGGGTTGCAGACCCATGTGGCAACCCAAGAAGGGAATAAGATACTGCGAATGCACCTACCTGGATCCGCGGAAACCCAGAGCAGTCTCGAGCTGTGCGATTCGCGCCATGCAAGGAAGCTATTGTGATTCAAAATCCAATGGCACGTTCCCGGGATGCGTTCTGGATTCACATTCTTGTCTGCCTCGTAGTTGGAATACAATAGTCTGAGGCGACCTTTCTCTTCCTCGTGACGGGGCTGACGAAGAAGCTCCCGCTGCCATCTACGCTCTTCCTCTCGCCAATCTTTTGCTCGAGCATTGGCGAAGGCCTGAGCGATGTTTTGGCAATTTATGTCTTGTTGTTGAATACGCGTCAAAAGACCTAGCCAAGTGCTAGCCTTGAATACGTCATTTGCCCAGCGTCGAGAAGGATTCTTGCCCTTATACATAAGCAGTGTAGCCTCGTACTCGAGAATTAGAGTATAAAGATATATCACCGGATCTTCCAAATCCGATGTAGCATCTGAATCCTGCAGATAGTTCTTTTCCAGCCACTTGTAGACGGAAATGATGTTTGTATTACGATCAAGACCCTTGATGGCCGCTTCATTTTCCTGACTTGGATTGAGGACAAGCTTTGCTATTGTCAAAACAATGAACTCGTATTTCGCAAAGCGATGACTTACGGGAAGTAACAAGCTTACTCCAGTCCACGCCAATGCTGCATACGGATTTGCCGACACTGCTAACGAGATGGCATCTTTGCTTGCGATAAGGATCTTCACAGTCTGCTCGAACGTTTTGCGTATAGCAGCATTCGTGCGGCTCAGCTCATCTTGGGACTCACTGATTTTCCAGAGCTCTTGGAAAGCTTGGTGCGAAATATTGTCAAGGCCAGAAGACAAATTGTTGCTGCCTTCTCCGCCAGTGGCGCGAATTCCTACGTCGAGGAGGAACTGTTTCGCTAGTTCCGGTTTGTCCCTTTGCAGGTAGCCGAATGCCAAGGCCCATAGTGAAGGCTTCGGAGTAACCGATGTTGCGAGCTCAGACGAAGGCGATGGACGAGCCACAACAGAGGGGTCACTCTGGACCTAGAATTAGAATTAGATTGATTGATCTCGACGGAACTATGAGAAGAGTACTCAAATTATGATTGAGATGAAGTGAAAAGGATGTCATTATGATGCAAACCTTTGAGGCATCCGGTACAGATGCCGCCGACGTGGTCTGCTCCTTGTGGCGCCTGAAAGGCAAGCGTTCCTTCCAGCCTCGCTTTTGCTGCAATTCACGATCCGACATAATTTAGCCTTGTCCCTTAACTGCTTTTATAGTAGTCTTGGTAGACTTTATGTGGTTTGGTCCTAGTTTGACCGAGTCTGGTGGTGCCTGGAACATAGACTAGACTTTCGAGTTAAGCCCCATCTGGCTAGCAAAATAGATCTGAGCAATAAAGTACAGTCAACCTATACAGTATGTACTAGTCAGTACTTATTCCAAGCTGATTAACTGCCGGTTCTGCTCTCAATGGGGGTCTTGGCGACATATTAGATTGGAAGTCAAATCTTAGCTAATTTATGCCCAGTCCGAGAACATATTATCCCGGGATTAGATAAGATCCCGTGCGTGCGCAAATTTATTGAAATACGACCTGGGGTAAATTCAGGGTTGCCGAGAGTTTTATCGCCTCTGCTTGTAGGCTGAAACTGCGATAGTCTGCAAAGTTATCACATTTCGAGTCAATTGGAGGAGTATGACATGGGACTGCGCTTAAAGCGACTGCTTAAACCAGGGTCGACTGTATCTCGAACCGAGGTAGCGCTACAGAATGATTCGTACGCTTGCTCCAGACTCTAGTCGTCGAATGCGCAAGATGAAGAATATGTTTTACGATTATTGTTGTCTCTATTCCAATCTTTGCATGCGTTTTGAGAGCCAGAGTATATGTACCTTTACAGAACGTTCGAAGCGCGTTTGCACTCCATGTTGAATGCTTGGCTAGTGCTTGAGTTCCTCTTCTGGATCAACTCTACCAAGTCACTATGCGGAGCTAATGGGACAGCTATCACAAAGCTGAGCAAAGGCTTGGAGCTCCCCTTTCATGCTGCGCCCTCTTCGAAGAGATCCACAATAATACCATCGTCAGCCTCTGCGGACATCTACCGGCCGCTTGAGTCGCCTGCTCCTGTTACTGGCCCTATTCTTGACGCAACGACCTCAAACGAATCCACTCTCACCGCTGGGCAAATTTCCTGCAACGGTCGACAATATGGCCGAAATCTCAACCTCCAATCCTGCCTACAGGTCCACCATGCAATGTCGGCCTTACCAAAACCGAAGACCTTCGGCCAGCGTGGTACCGGATTCACCTACGACGCGCCCCTCCCATTCCGCTACCTCTCCCACGATGGGCTCTGCGCCATTGACATCTCCCATGTGGCAGGCGTAGATTTCGACACCATCGCCCCCATCGACCTCAAACAGGCTGCAGAGTCCCTGATCGCGATTTGTGTTTCCGGTCAGCCTAGCATTGGGGGGATATCTACAGGATTGGGTGTGAACAAGGGGCTGCTTATGAGAATTGTGCCTTACAGACCGAGCGTCCATTGTGGTCCTCAAGACACTGGTCCACCTTGGGTTTCATGCAGGCATATCATCGATCGCATCCCTGCAAGCAGCCAGCAGCAAGTATTCGGGCCCGCAGGGTGGGATGACACGACCGTTCCGATTCCATGGGCGAAGACTTCCACAGCGAAGAGGTGCGTGATGCTCGTCAAAACGATAGCACCGGGACAGTTTAGTGATTCGAGTGACTGGTATAAGATCTGGGCGGCAGCGAGTGCGGTAGATTACATGTGTGCGCAATTGGGCAAGAACGGTCTTGCGCTTGGTCTTGCTGAGTCAGCTCCTCTCCTTGTGGTTCGTGTGTTTGCCTCAGTTCTCATACGTGTCGCGCCAAGCCCCTTCGGGTGAAAGCGCTCCTGATGTTAGTCAGCGACTTAGCATGCCAACCCGCCAGGGGCTTGGCAACTTCACTCTGAGAACTGAGGCAATCGTGTGTTCGGACTGCGCTTGTTGATCACGCATTAATTGTTCAAAAAGGGACGAAGAAAACATTGAGTGTAGAGCTGAAGGATTTGAAGCCTCAAGATTTCCCAGACAGCTTGAACGGCACCCTTACGAGCTCGTGACTCTAGATAAGCCAAAAAAGTCCCGCAAAAGCTGTCAAACATCCGTCCACCCGGGTAATATGGCAGATTTTCATAAAGAATTGGTTGAGCATCATTCCCTCTATCGAGATAAGTCGACGCATTCTCTTTTTGTACTTATTCCATGGCTGGACTTGCTGCTTTTACCAGACTGACCACGTATTTACTGCAAACCTTCTCCTTATTTCCTCCTTCACGGTCTCAAAACGAGTCCTTGACACCCTTGTTGCCAAACCACGGAGCACGGAAATTGATCGAAGAAACTTTACACATAATTTATATTTTCAATGCGGCATAACCTGGAGGTCACAAAAACCAAGCTGGGCACTATAGTCACCATGATGCTCGCCGCGCAGACTCTGGAAGCTCTCTATCAAGGCATCGCGACAAAAGCTCGTGGTCATTGACTGTGTCTTCCGGAAATCATAATGCATTGTTACACCAGGCCGATTCCAATTGCGCTTTGTCTGCTCCAGCGGCGGTGTGACCAGGAGCCTCGTCGCGGGTTTTGCTCGATCAGTGGGCGAAAATGTCGCTGAAGGATTGGTCGATCCTTACGACTCTGTTGGAACGAATCCTGCACAAACAATAGGTATCCACATGGCTTTAAGGCTCAAAGATGCGGGATTAAGATCCTGAAAATTTGTTTACCATAGATCCACCTCTTCCCACTTCCAACCTCTAAATTCTCTCACCTCCGGTTCCCACCTCCACGTGGCTAAAGCAGGCGCTTGTGGGGCTAAGTAGTGGGAGAGCCTTCTCTTCCGTGGGTCACCATGTGGATACCTGGATCCCCCACCCACATCCGACTAGCGATATGCGGCTGCTGATGCCCAACCCGAGTATTTCAGCAGTTAAAGACATATACACAATAACGTGAGTCTCCTTCTCCTTATACTCTTTTGGAGCGTAACCTGCTGTGACGTGGTCTACCTTCTGAATACGAATGATGCAAGTCAGACATCTCTTATGTCTGTCTACCATTCTCATTAGCTTCTTCCCTGTCACCAAAGTTGCTACAGCAAGTCCAACAAGCACACCTTCGACGGTCCTACAGGTACCCTCATACGGATTTTCGGCTGACCAACAACACCGCGAACATCTCTCACTAATCCAATCCAACGAACCATCCACAGGTGATTCACCAATAGTCCCACGTACAGACGAGTACGAAGTCCTTCCAATGAGCAAACTTAAACCAGGATGGGAACTCGACTTCTACGAATTCGACTGGGGCTATCTCCCCCTCTCCAGCGCCTCAATCATCCTCCAAGGCTTCTACAACCGCGTCATCGAGCTGGCAACTACACATCAGGGTCCGATTCCCGAACACAGCGTCATCAGATGGGGTCAGCTCGACTTGGAAATTGTTGCGTCCCATGGAGCTGTCGCGTGGGCCAGTGTAGCGACGTTCGCGGCGCATATGTTGCAGACCGCGCGGAGAGGGTATACGAATAGCTATCATTGTCTGATGACTAATATTGCTGCTGGTGTCTGTATCTCTTTCAACCTGTACGTAAGCGCTACTCAGGCGCTGCCGCCTCCGGTGCCTAAGTTCAATGCTTAGAAAGGATAATTGCGGATTCAAAATTAAGTACCTCTCGAGGCCTATAATCTCTCGCGTGCATGTGCTCGTGCAATCTCATATATTGCGATCCTATCAAGGTCATGATTGATTATGGCATACAACTAATGTACAGGAAGTGTTTTGCTTTATTGTCAGATAGAGATTTATATAATGCAGTGAATAATTGTATGGCCAATTGACTTGAGAAATAATTCACGAATATAGTCAAAACATACACGTATCAAGTCACATTCTCGGCAACGCCTACTGGGGCATCCACCCAAGCAATTCTAAACATCAGATTAGGTTATAGAAAGCTGAATAACCTTGAGTCTCCCAAACTGTGCTCCTACAGGAGATCGAAATGAACCTCGATGATTTTTTCACGAAATTGCAACTACTCCATTGTTCCTGGAACGACCAATCTCGACTTCGGGTTGTGTTTGTCGGATCTCAATCTCGCCGATGGGGTTCCTCTTACCACTCTCGTTAGGCCTAACTATCGTGATGTTAGTTTCAAAAGCCAATTGGTGCACCATAAGATAATACGCCAGCCCAAACGCCGTCTCTGCAGGATCTGTGTCTGTAAACAGCGACGTTCCCCTCATTATTTGAGGTCGGAGTGTCAGCGCAACTCCATCTCGTAGTGCACTGTTCCAGGTTCTCTCGCCCGCGACTTGCACGCGGCGTCTGACGGCCACATTTCAACCAAGCTGTGATCATCAGGTCGCTCATAATCAACACTACTTCTGATTTACCCAGATCGGTACCGCGAGATCTAGGAAGCAAGGTTATGTCGGTTTCTGGGACTGGAAAAGGAGCCGACAGATCCGCCGAGGAGAGCAGCGTCGAGGTTCTTCATAGATGAAGTTGTCGGCGAAGAAGCATTAGAGGTAACGTTGCTGGAAGAACCTGTCAGTAACGACTATGGTACACCCTGATGATAATAGGGAATACTTACTGGAGCGCCTGAGTGCCGACAATCAATTCAAGGGAGCCTATTGGCACCGCACGTCCTGGGGTCCACCCCACATGGAGCACCTCCCACTTTCCCTACCCAAAGTCCATCATCAAGTTGAAATGGGTTGAGCATTGTGTTGATGATGAAGCCTGTTCCATACACGGCAGATTGGAGGTCATGTCGTTTCCAGGGCGATGGAGAGGTCTGATTACGAACGTAAGGTACGATTCTCTGCCTGCTGAGCGTATAGCTATTCCAGGCTCCACAGCCACATCACCCCAGTCTCGAATGGTATTCCGGTATAGCACGAGCTGAGTATAGTTGAGGAAATAGATTGCGCCCGATTGAGGCAACGACCGTGGTTTCTAAACACGCAATGTTTGGATTTGCCCAGGATGGATTACGTCTAGTGATACAGGCGAGGACTTCTCTACGTTGATGGGAGTGCGCTCTTTGGCCAGAACTACTGGTGTGAAGCCAAGTAACAATGCGGCTTATAGGTTGACACACCGCATGCTGCTGATAATTTGTCTCATTCTAGGCTCCGCTAGGAAGAATTCACCCATTCAAGTTCTCGAAAGGCAATGGGTGATCATCCACGTTCCATGTGCGTCGCACATGTAGCATAAAGTAACAAGCGTCGGTTGGACGCTTGTACATCGCGCGGAAGCCTAGACAAGTTTGAAGACTGTCGCGAGAGCAAAGGAAAAGGTAGCGCATAATGCTATCTATATAGCTTGGCCTGTGCGACAACTCGACAACTCGTGAACGTCGGTTTTCAAGAGCATCTTGGCTTGCCTGACCACCGGTATGAGGGAGGTTTTCAGAAGCTTTCCCGCAGCCCATTAGCAATTTCAGATTGCAAGGTATCGCCATGACAATCTGGTGACCTGTGTGTCAGCCAACAAGCGAGACCAACTTTCTCGACGGGAAAACCAGCTACTAGCTGGATTATAGAATTCGATACTTCTGATTCCTTCCTAAGCACGATCAACATCCGTTGTAGACACGATAAGAGTGCTCTGGAGCGAAGTGCATGCTTGAGCGGGTAAAGACGACTGAAGGTAGGGAGCAGCCACTCAGAGAGCGCATGTAGGAGCTTCTTGCATCTAGTTATCACGTTGTCCCAAATTCATTGTCGAATACGATGTAGCCTTGGCGATTGTTGTGCTTGCAAGTAGGGGTCTCCTTCGCTTCTAGGTCTTAGCTGATCCCATAGATGCTGGATCATGATCGATTATGTGGCTTACGAAGAATACACGGTAGGTAATTGATCTTCTTCGGCCGAGTCGTGTTCTGAGTCCTGAAGTTATCTGTGAAAAGGGACAATTAGGCGCTCGAGGTCTGCAACGTTTATGTCGGCAAATGACGCTTCCAGGTGCGGTTGACGCTTGTTTGATAAATTTCGGGGCATTGAAGCCCCTAGCTATGAAATGATGAGCTTGACAAAACATGAGCAAATTGAGCAGACTGCTTAACACCTGACGCTATTTTAGCGCAAGCAGAAATCATACCATGACCAGCATCTGCCACCGTCAGCCGGTCCTACATGTCGTAGGAGTACTTCAGCAGTCCTGAGCCCTATTCCAGTGATAGCTCATGTCAGTGACAGGGTATCCAGTCGGAGGAGCCCACAGACATTATGTGGTCCATCACTGTGTGATTCTCAACTGATTGACGAAACCCAAACCACTCGGATTTCCACTAAATCGAAACGCGCCGCAGCTCTCGCTCTCCAAATGATTGACCAGGCCACTCAATGCAACATACTCTCGGCTACAGCGCGGACAATGATAAACTTTCTGTCGATGCACCGGACTACTGAGATGCTGATTGAGGCCATTCAATTGAGCGAAGCCCCTTTGGCAGAGATAACACCGGTACGAAGCTCCATCCCAAGCAGCGCCGGTCGCTAGAGTGGTGGTAGAGCAGTGGCTGTACCAGCCGATCTGCTTGTTGGTGAAGACGTGGTTGGAATCGACCTCGCGGCAGTACTGGTCAATCTTTTGGCGGTTGATGCCGGACGAACAGGCGCCGGATTCGAGATGGAGGCATATTCCGGTGAGGTTGGTGAACATGTTGGAGCACCACGGGCACTTGGCGTTCTTTCCAGTGTGGATTGAAGACTTGAGATGCTTTTCACAACTATATCAGCCAGGTAATTGAGATCACAACGTAGTAAATCTGACCTGATTTAGGTTGTTGGGGTTCTGGAACTGCCTCTTGCAGCCATAACAGTAATTTGGAGGATGTGCCTCATCCTCATGCTCTTCAAGTTCCTGCTTGGTTTCGAAAATGTACTCGCAGTCCTGGCAAGAGTACCAATGCTCGCTTTGCTCGTGCCGAAGACGCAGCTTTCCGGCATGTGTGGGCCAACGAGCGTAGCACCATCGGCATTCGATCTCATTGGCATGCACAGCGCTATAATCGAGGTGGTTTCGCATGCCATTGGCACTGAAGTAACGACCGCAGCATTCGGGCATGACTGAGACTCTCGTGATCGCGGAATTCACCCGCCGTACGCAGGGTCGCTTGTTTACGCTGGGGAGGATGAAAGAACGATTAGCGGCGAGAATCCTCCTGCCAAGCCCAGGACGCTAAACCAAGAAAGGTCTAGGACAAGACACTGATCATAGAATTCAGGCAATTGCTCCCCAAGCATCCTGAGCGGTACCATACCATCGGGATTCAAGGCTTGATCCCTCGCCTGATATTTGATGGTCTCGAAGTGCAACAGAATCCGGGAGCGCTGACCACCGTAGCGTCGCGACAATACCACCCTAGTTATTGACTTCCCAGTCCATTTGATTGGAAACCCACATTTCGAATTCGCATTTTCAATTAACCTCCTGCCTCATCTGCGTCAACATTTCATTCTATTGTTATTACTCCTGTCCGTTTGCAGCCGTGAAGTGGAGATCGTCCGCCAGCATCGAGCCAATAGACAGGCTGCTCCGGAGAATGCATTGGAAAAGACTCAGTAATGGTTGGATTCGTCGTCATGTAGCATGCTATCACTCAGTGATGCACGTAATTGCGAAAGCGATCATACTGGGTTATTTCTTCTATCATCTCCTTTTCGAAATAACAGTGGAGAGTTTGAATTCTTTCGGTGACAAGGAACACGAAATACGTTGCGGTGTCTTAAACGATGAGCAAGACCCCGAAGCAGTTCTTCCATAAATCTCATTGTTCGACCTTTCACACTACGTACTTGCCAAATCGGGCCTGTCAAGCGACCCTTATGGTGAATGTAAAGCATAATATCAGGCTTGCTCTCCAAGATACCTTCCTCAACCTGCTCGCTCACACAATTGGATTGTAGGATTGGAACCTGTTCTTTGGGTCGTACTGCTTTTTCAACGCTCTGAGCTTCTGCAGCCGCCATGGCTCATAGCCATACAGCTGCTCGAGCGTCTCATCTCCGTAAGCGTAATTGACGTACGCGTTGAGCGGCCGTTGGGTTTCACCGTCGTTCAACAGCGCACGAGCTTGACGGCCATATGTTGGTACAAGAGCATCCAAGGCGGGATTTTTGGCGTAGAACATTGTTAAAGAACTGTTCTTGAGTGATTAGTCTAAACACAGGAGCAAGCTTTTGAATAGCTTCAAGGACGAGCCATACGCTAGTAGATTATCATCTCGATGTAGGTATGCTGTGCTCGCCGGGTCCACGGATTTCATTTCCTGGACTGGGTAACTCTCGAACTGTATGATTGACCTACTGAAGGCTGGTTGCTCAACGATCATCTTCTTGTATAGATTGTGCACTGCGCGATTCGCCGTGGTATTGTATGTCTTCAGCCCAACAGGGAATTGGGTCCCACTGCCGCCGTCTTGGCATACTGGACTTTTTGAACCCGTTCCGACAGCATCGGCCAGATCGGGAAAGGAAATCGTTTCATTCACAGCTGCGACGGGTCCAAGGTCAAGAAATGGGGTGAGGTAGGGCTGGGCCCGGGCGGCGGTGCCAGCGTAGTATGCGGAGTAGAATATGAGGGGCTGTTTAGACGTATGAGCGCAGATATTAACCAACATGGGCGAGACGTGCCTCAGTAGTGCTAATGGCGAGATTCATTGCGTACAGGCTGTAGGTGACCAATGTTGAAGCCAATGAGATGCGGCTGCCTCCTGCGGGACTCTTACCCGATTAGGCTAGCGCCTTGGCAGTCTCGTGTATGTTAGATCTCTCATATCATAGATTTTATAGACAAACAATAGATGCATAATTGCACTACACTACTTGCTTTAAGTAATTATAAGCTTAAGACAACTTTATTAAATAAGCGTCTTAATTATATTAAATACTAAAGTATTTTTAATAATTCAATTAACTTATAAAAAGAATTTACGAGATAATTATAGATTAAAGAAATTTACTTTAAGTGTAAACTAGTATTTATAGTTTCTTTTTTTTTTTTATATTTACGAATCTTAAATGTTATCGCAATATAAATAAAGACAATTATAAATTATTTAAATAAATATTTACAAAGCTAATAGAATTGTTAACGTAATTAAATTAATTTAAAAATATAAAGTTTGCTCTATTTAATACAAATTTATAAGAGAATATTAACAATAATAGATTAAAATTTACGTTAAATATAAACAAAATAAATAAATAGAAATCTTATAATATAAAGATACGCAAAAAGATAAATTTTATATATAATAAAATTGTTTAATTGCAACTTAAATTTATCTAAATTGTAAAAAAAACATAAAACTATTTTAAGAAAATTAGTATTTTTAACAATTAAAGCAACAAATAAAAATTAATAAATAAAATAAAAAGTTTATTATTTGTTAAATGCAAAGATATTGCAAACTTTTATAACTAATTAAGCAAATTAAAGATAAAGATTGTTAATCTTAAAATTTTAATTAAAAACTACTTTATAATTAAGATAATTAATTCTCTTAATTAGCAATTTAAAACTTAAATAATTTATTTTGTTTAATAAACTTGCAATAGCAAAAATAATAAACTATTTAATTTTAATACAATTTTTTAGAATTTATAATAGAAGAAACATTGTTAAAAGATTTAAAATAAGCAAGTTAATCTTGTTTGCAATAATAAAGATTAAAATTAGCAAAAATATAAACAAAAAAAAGATAAAAATTAATAAAATTATTAAGATTATAATTATAATAAAAACAATTATACTAGTAACTAAGAATTTAGTAAAAAATGTAAAGAATTTTAAGAAAAAGATAAAAATTACAATTGCGAAAATTGCAATAAAGATAAAAATTATAATAACAATAATTGTTAATAATAACAATTTATATTTTTAAAAATATATAAAAACTACAAATATTGTTATAAAGACGCAATATATAATAACTATAATAAAATAAATTATAAATAACAATATTGCAAACACAATTATAAAGAAAATTGTTAAAATTTTGTCTTAGAACTTTTAGAGAACAATAATTAATTAATATCTAGTTTTTTGTTAACATAATTAGAAGTTACAAACGCGTTAATAAGATATTTATTTTTCTTTTTTCGTAATCTTTTTATTACAAATTAAAGATTAATTATTTTATTATTATAATTGCAAAAATTATATAAATTATTAACTTAAAAGCTATTATATATATTTTTGAAAATTAAAATCTTTTTAAGATTTTATATTATAATTATGCAAAAATTAAAATAACTAATAGTTTTATTCTATTTATCGAAGATATAAATAATTGCTTAATTTAATTATTTAAAAATAATAATTTAACTCTTATATAAGTTCTATTTGTTTTAAACATTAAAATTAATCTTGTTAGTATAATTATCTTAAAGAAAAAAGATATTGTAACAAGATAAAGATAGAATTCTAGTTAGTAAACAATTATAACAATAAAGACTTATTGCAATGTATGCATAAATCGCACTATACAATCTAATAATATATTAAGTAGCTAAAGTTCTAAGATTTAAGTAGAAGAGATTGCATATATATTGTAAATAGATTGCTAATATTAATAGCAAACATTCTTAAATCTATAGTTTAATATTATTTAATTATTTTACTATATATAATTCTCTCTCTTTTAATAATTGTTTTTTAATTATTAAATTAAGAAACTTTTGTTCTTGTTTATACAAAAGTTGTAGTAAAAGAATAAAAAAATCGCTTTTATTTTTTTAAGATTGTTAGATTAAATTCTTTGTTTTCTTTGTTATTCGAGTCGATTATATAAAGAACGTAATAAATTAATTCGCATAAAACTTCTTCTAGAATCGAAATAATTATTTAATCGAAATTAAGTATTTAATAAAGTTAATTATTGTAAATTTTGTTTATCTTTTAAAGATAATAACAATAATAATAAGCTTTTTTAACGTAAATTTAAAAAATTAGTTTAAAAAAAAAATAATAATAATAAAGTAAGTTGTTGTTATTATGTTTGCGTTAAACTCTTTAAGATAAAAAATAAACGTATAATTCTAAAAGTTATTTCTAGTTTTAAAGTATTTAATTTAGATTGCTAACTTAGTTTTAATTTATAACGTTTTTTCTTAGTTTCGAATTAAAATAATAAAATTTTCTCTTTTTTGCTAGAACAAATAATTAAAGATTTAAATTTTGTTTTCTCTTTATAGTTAATTAAATAAGAATCTAAATTGTTTTAAATATTAAATTAATAAATATTAAGTATTTTAAAACTTCTAGACGTTATAAATTGCATTTATAAATAAAATTTAAATACTTTACTCTTTATTTTTTAAATCTCTTTTTATATTAATTTTATATAATGTGTTGCACATTCTTAAGTTTGTTTTATTAGACAATTAAATTTCTTTATATCTTCAAATAATATTCTTAATTTCTTTATTACTTTTGTCAAGTTTTAAAGCGTACGTTTTATAATAATATTCTTAATATTAAATGTAAAAAAGAAGTTAATAGCAACTTTAAAACAATAAGATATATTAATTAAAAATAGATTTAACAAAGTTAAATTTTAATAAATTGTAATAATATTGCTTCTTATATTTATTTAAAAATTCTCTAAAGTTTCTTTATTTTTTAATAAAGTTATATAAATAAAAAATATTTTAATTTTTATATTAATTCTAGTTTTTAGTTTGCAATAAAAAAATTTAAAATTACGCAATTTATATATCTTTAAATTAACAAAATATATTTACTTAATATAATTCTTATTCTAGCAAATTCTTTTTTATTAATTTAGTTTCTAGTATTCTTTTATTTTGTTATTTTTTTCTATTGCTTTTTGCAATTATATATTGATTTAATTATAAAAATTATTTAGCAAATACTTTTTGCAAAATAGATTATTTTATATAATAAAAAAAAACAATTAATTGCAATTGTTAAAACTCTTAATAAATATTTTAATTTACGTCGAAATTAAAATAATGTTTCGATATTTAATTTTTATACTTTTTAAAGATTAACAAATAAAATATTGTTAACAATTTATACTTGTAATCGTTTTATAAAAGCATATATATTATATAAAAATCTAAATTTACTTGTATTATTATTTATAACATAGAGAACAAACAATTAAGAAATTATTCTTTTTATTAATTGTTATTTCTTTGTTAATAATATAATATTATTTGCAATTTGCTTTAAAGTTGCGATTATACTTAGTACTTTAAATTAACAATTAAATAAGCAAATCAATTTTAACAAATAATTATTTTATGCTAATTTTATTTCGTTAGATTAATATTGTTTATTACTTGAAATTAAATATTAACTTATTAAAAATTGTTAAATAAAAAGATTAACTTTTTTCTCTTATAAATATATTGTTTTAAGAGATCTTTAAAGACAAGTAAATAAACGTTAAACTTAAAATTTAATTTATTTTGTCTTATAAATATTAAGAAATTGTTTTGTTTTTCGTAATATTAAATTACTTGTTTCTTGATTTAATTATTAAAAACTTAATTTATTTCTAATAGAAATTCTAGCTTTCTTTAATAAGCTATATAGACGATCAATTTTAATATAATTGTAACTAGATTTTCTTTTTGCTTTTTTATTAATATAACTAGTTTAATTAGTTAAAAGACTTTAATTAATATTGTTAAATAATAATTAATTTAATATTGCAAGTTTATATTTACTTTTATATATAAATAGTTTTTTGCGTTGTTCTTTTTATTTGTTAAAATAAAAATAACTATTATCTTTAAAAAGATTTTTGCGATTTTAATAATTAAAATACGTAATTTTGTTATATTAATAACTTTAAATAATCTAAAATTTAATGAAAATAATCTTAATATTAGATCTTGCAATTGTAATAATAAAGAAAAAACTTCTTTAAAAGAATTAAGTTTTAATTTTAATTTAATTTAATTTTTTATAAGTTTTGTTATTTTTAAACTTTAATTTTAATTTTAATTAAAAAGTTAATAATTTAGATTCTTTTTATTTATCGCTTTAAGTTTGCGCTCTCTTTATATTTTTTGTAGAAAAAAATAGAATTATTTAAATTTTTGCTTAATGTGTTTTCTTTAACTTTGCGTTTAAGATTCTTATTAAATTATATCTTTAAAAATAATTTTTTATTTTAATTTTTAAAAGTTTTTGTTTAATAGACGCTATTATATTTTTAAGCTTTTTGGCATTTATTTTGTTATAGTTGTTAATTATATAGTTAACAATATATTTCGATTTTATAGTGCAATATTTAAGTTAATCGCATATAGTTTGATTTAATTTCTTTAAAATTCTTTATAAATCTTAACGTTTCTTTGCTATTTATAATATTGCTTTAATAATTAATTAATCTATATTTTTAAATAACATATTTATAGTCTTTAATAATTATAGTTTGCGAAATTAAACTTAATTATTTTAAATTTGTAACTTTTTATTTTAATTAATTTCTTATATTGCGTTTTTTAATTTTTATTATAATAAATTACTTATTAATACTTAAGCGTTTTTATTAATTATTTGTTACAAATCTCGCATTTAATTTTTAATTATTTTTAAAATATTTAAAATTATATTTTAAAGATTTTTCAATCGTTTTTTTCTTTTATTGCTAGTAGCTTTATTATATTAAAGTAAAATGTTAACTATTTAAATATAAACGCAATTTCTAATAATTAAATTATCTTTTATAAATTAAATAATTATCTTTTTCAATTTGATTTAAGTTTAAGTTTAAAAAGTTTAACATTATAATGTTTATAATTGTTGCAATAATATTTATTAATCTTGTGCTTAAGATAATTTAATTAAAAAATCGATTTCTAATTACAAAAAAAATATATTAACGTTATTAAATTTTAATTTGTGTCTTGTGTAATAAATATAAGTTGTTGCTCTTTATAAAATCTTTTTATTAACGTAAATAATAACTCTTGTTTTTAATCTTAATTTTCTAGTAAAAATTAAAAAGTTTCTTTTGTAAAAAATTGTTTACGTTTAATATCTTGTAATTATTGCTTTAAATTTGTTATAATATAAACTTAATAAAGAAAAATTTATACAAAAATAATAAATCGAAAAAAAGAATTTTATAAACAAAGAATTAAATTATTAAGTTATTATATTTTTATAAATAAAGCAATAATTTGTTTTAAATATTTAACAAATATAAAACTTTAAATGCAAAAAATCTTTACTTATAAACTTAATTGTTATTTGCAACATTTATATTATTAATTACGCAAAAAAATTATATTAATATTTATTTATATATTAATTTGTAAACAAATATAAAGTTAATATAATTAATATATAATTTCGTTATCTTTATTGCTAAGAAATATTATGTAAAAAATAATTAAAACTTGTTCTTTATAATTTAAAGAAATTCTTAAAATTCTAGAATTTTAAGTTAAAATTTGCTATTAATGCTTTTAAATTGCTTTTTAATTGTTAATTTTAATTAATTAAAATAAACAAATAAATGCTAATATTATTTATTTACTTCTAATTAATTAAAATTGTTAATATTTCGATTTTTTAATTTTTTTATCTTTTTATTTGTTTTTTTCGAATACTTAAAATTATAATATCTTATAAATTACTTTACGTAATTAAATTACTTTTTAATATTTATAAATTAATAAATTTTATATTAAAGCTTTTATAAATAAAACAAATATAAAGATTGCAATTTTTCTTTCTTTTAAAAAAAATCTTATACTTTTATATAATTTAAATAATTATAATAAAATAACAATAATATAATAATTGCAAATAATTTTTTATTACTTTAATTAAACTAATTTTTTGTCTCTTATATAAAATTATTTTTTATTTTTTTATTTTTGTCTTTTAACTTCGCAAAGATCTAAAGATTTTAATTTTTTATTATATATTTTTTTAATTAATTTCTTAAATAAATATTTTTAAGTTTTGTATTATTAATTTTTTCTAAAATATAAAAGTTTTTAATTTTGTTTTTTTTTTATTTTAAAAAAATCTAATTATTAAAAAAATAATTTTACATTGTATTTTTTATTAAGTTTAATATTATATAATAAAATTAAATCTTTAATTTAAAATAAACGCATTAATAATTAATAATTATTATTAAAAAGATTTTTATTTGCTTCTTTAAAACAACAAAGATGCAAAATTGCTTTTTAAATATTTTTATCTTTTTTTTCTAATTGTTTTGCTTATAACGTTAGTAGATTTGTTATTAAATAAGCTTTTCTCTAATTTATAATATGTTAAATTAAATACTTTATTTTAATTAACAATATAACTTCGTATTTAAACTTAAAATAAAACAACGTTTTCTTAATAAATTCTTAAATTGTTATTTTATTAATTTATAATATTATGTATAAATGTTATAACTAATTTGTAAAGACTCTCTTAATTAATTTAAACAAAATATTAATAATAAATTTATGTTTTCTTTTTATTATTTTATTTATTTATAAATAATAAGTTAACGTTATTACTTTTTTAATATTATATCTTTTTAAAAGTTTAATTGTTATATTAACTTTATTTTTAAGTTTATTATTAATAATTATTTTCTTAATATATTTATATTAACAAAAAATATTCTTTTATAAAATTTTACTATAACAAATACTTTAAGATTTAAAATTGCTTTAATTTTTACTTATTTTGTTAAATTATTTTAAACAATTATTAGATTTATTTTAAAAAATATTTTTGCAATTAATATATAAATGCAATTTATAATAATTTTTTTTTATAAATTAAAGATATAAGTTAAGTATATATTATTTCTTTTATTTGTTAAAAGTTTTTCGTTAATATTTATTATAACTTACGATATATTTTTTGCAAAAATTAAATAAATTTCGTTATTAATATTGATTTGCAATGCGTTAATAAATATTTTTTTTCTCTTTATAATTATTTTTGTTATGTAAGTTTTTTATAATTCGATTTTTGTTTTTTGTTTAATTTATTACTTTACGTAAAGATATATTTTTATTTATCTTTTAAAATAAACGCTCTTCTTTTATTAAAAAATAAAAAGTATAATTTTTAAATTTGCGAAAGTTCTTTTAACTTATATTTGATTTTTGTAGCGAAATTAAATATTAAGCGATTTGTTTAAATTTATCGAAATATTTATCTTTAAAAATGTTTTTATTCTCTTTTAATATTATTATTTGTATAAGATAAACGCAAATATAATTTAATTAATTATTAATAAAATTATTAATATTTTTCTTATTAATTTTGTTAATATTGTCGAATAACTTTTTTAATCTTCTTAAAAGTTTATTAATTATTATATATTTTCGATTAAATATATGTTATATATTAAAGTTAAAAAAACGAATTTAAATTAATTAGCAAGTTATTAAAGTATTAAGCAAATTTATTGCAAAGTAATTGAATTGAATTATTAAAATATTTGTATTAATTTTAATTATAAATTGTATTTTATATAATTAAAATTGTATTTTCTTTAAGATTTTTATAAGCTTTTAATATTTTTGTTTTTTAATATTGTATTAAGATTCTTGTTCGCTTTAGAGTTTACTCTTATATTATAATTTTTTTTTTTTCGTTATTGCATTAATTTGTATTAATATAATTTTCTAATCTTTTAAACTAAAATCTATAATTAAAATAATTTTATTAATTAAAGTAAAATAGTTTAAAATGCGCATTATTAATGCATTTATTAAAGTAATCTTTAATTTATTTATAACATTTTGTTGTTTAAAGTTTTAAATAAAGATATATTTTGTTTTAAATAAATAATAAATTAATTTTGCAATAATTATAAACTTTAATACTTAAATTTAATAATAAACGTATACTTTTATAAAGACTTAAACTTTAAAAACATTTTTGCACAATAATTACTTAATAATCTTAATAATCTTAATATTATTAAAGAATTATTTATTAAAATTATACATAAAATTAACAATTTTAATTCTTAATTTACAAAATTAAGATTTTTCGTCAAATATAATATATTTAAATAATTTTATATTTATTAATATTATATTTAATTATTAAATATATTTTAAAATAAATAATTTAATCTTTAAGATTATTTTCTTGTTATTATAATTTAACTTAAATTCTTTTATATTTATATTATTTACAAATAAGTAATATTTATTAAAAAGATTTTTAAGAATACGTATTATAATTTTTACAAATTAAGTAATCGAATTAGTTGCATCTTATAATAAGCAAATTATTTTAAGTAATTTAAAAGAAATTATAAAAATAATAAGATTATAACTTTTTAATGTAAAACTTATTTAATTATATTTTAAAAAGAAATTAATTAATAATATAATTATTATTTTAATAAACTCTTTTACAAACTCTTTAACATTAGAAGATATATTAGCATTTTAAATAATTATTTTATTTATCTTTATAATCGCATTAATTATACAATATTTATTTTTCTTCTTTTTACTTATTAGAAATTAAGAATTTCGATAAAGATTATAACAATATTTTAGCAAACTTGTCTAAAAACGTTTCTTTAACATCTTAATTATTATAAAATTTAATATTTAAAAAATTAGAAATTTTAAGATTTGTTATATTTTGTATTTTATAATGCGAATTTTTTGATTAAATATAATTTTTAACTTAATTTTACTTATTTTAGCAAAGTTTTATGTTAAAACAATTTTACAATTAAAGAGTATTATAATTAAAAGTTCTTATTTTTGTAAAAAGAATTTAAATTTTATAATTAACTTCTAAATACGTTTTTTAATAAAATAAGAATCGCATTTAATATTTAAGAACTTAAGCATTAAAAAGAAATTATATCTTTTATTAATTTTTTTTTAAAAATCTTTTGTAATTAATAACTTAAATATTTCTTTTTAATTTAAATATTTATCTAGAATAAAATTATCTAAATTGTTTGTATTTATTAAATTTGTTTTTTAAATTTTTCGTTTATATATTGTATTTATTCGAATAAATAAATGCGACGCAATAAAAGATTAACAAAAAATATTAAACTTTCTAGATAATTAAATAGTAAAAGTCTCTTTTATAATATATAATCGAAAAATTTAAATTATTAATAATTTTAAAAATATTTAAAATATAATATTAATTTAAATATTTATTCGATTTTAATTAATTATATTAATAGATAAATAAACACTAATATTGTTTGTTTGCTTTAATTAATTAAAATTTTATTAATTTTTTTCTTTAATTTTATTTTGCGACGTTGTTACTTTAATAATTTTAATTTTTATTTTCGAAAATTCTTTATAATTAGATTTGCAAAATCGAGCAATTATATTAATTAAACAATTATCTAAAGATTTAAAGATTTCTTTAAGAATATAATGTTCTTATTTTTATTATTAAAATAATTAATAAATATTCTTAAAATATTAATGCGTTTTGCTTTGTTTCTAAAATAAATTGTTAATTTTAGAAAGTTATTATTTATATTTATAAAACTTATTTAAATACTTTGTTAAAAAAATTAATTTAATAGAATTTCGTAATTAAGTTAAAAAACAACAAAGATAAAAATATAAATCATTACTTTTTTAATTAATATCTTTGTATCTTTTATTATTTTTTTAAAACAAATATATGCTCTTATAATTTCTATTAATAAAATAAAAATATTTTGTTAAATAATTAAATTAATTTTGTTTGCAAAACTTTTATTAATATAATTAATTTTCGTATTATTATTAAATATTGCTTTAATTTTTATATTTTTTAATTATATTTATACAATTAAACAAATAACAAAATATAAAGTTTTAAAAGATTTTACTCTTGCAATAATATTTTTAAAATAAACAATTTTAATAGATTTAATATTAATTAATTTTATAATAATAATTATTTCTTTCTTTTTTTTTATAAATTTCTAAGATTTTTTTTTGTTACTATAGTATTAAACTTCTTATTAAAAAGAGAACAAAAAAATAAACAACTTAAATTAAAATAAAAATTTAAAAAATTTATTAATTTTAATTTTAATTTTAAAATAAAAATATTTTAAGT